>Ga0172372_10002288_pt1 | contig 29262 bp, 29 predicted proteins | sample LakKiv5m_2_FD_114544 | JGI IMG/M metagenome (GOLD analysis project Ga0172372, IMG submission 114544) | Freshwater microbial communities from Kabuno Bay, South-Kivu, Congo - kab_092012_9.5m | ecosystem: Environmental > Aquatic > Freshwater > Lake | place: Democratic Republic of the Congo...
CTCGTCCCAGGAAAAGTCGATGTCAAAATCCGGGGGCGAGGCGCGGTGTGGGTTGATGAAGCGTTCGAAATACAAATCGAGCTCAATGGGATCAACGTCGGTAATTCCCATACAATACGCCACGGTACTGTTTGCTCCGCTGCCCCGTCCCACGTGCCGGAACCCGCGTGAACGCGCATAGCGAATGATGTCCCAGGTGATCAGAAAATAGGGCGAAAAACCCAGTTTGTCGATCACCGTCAACTCGTGCTGCACCTGCCGGAGCGCATCGGCACCGCGTCCGTAACGGCGCCTCCAGCCGTCCATGGCCAGCTTCTCCAACAGGAGGCGGTCATCTGCCGCGTTGCCCGTGAACGTCTTACGGTTCTTGGGCGTGGCCATATCCGGGTCAAACACACAGCTTTCGAGCACCCGCATGGTGTTGTAGATCAACTGGGGAAAGGCCCGGTAGGGCTCGAGCAACGCATCCGTCTCCAGCATGACTTCGCCCGGATCGGCCTGGGCACTGGTGGGCAACTTGCTCAGGATGGTGTTGAGGTCGATGGCGCGAAGCAGGCGATGGGTATTGAAACCCATCTTGTCCAGAAAGGTAACCGGATGCCAGATCAGCAAGCGGTTCATGGCCGCGTACTCCGGGCGGCGCCGCAAATTTCGCGCCTCGGCCGGCCGCACACCCAGGTACTCGTTCTCCCGCAGCTGCTCCGGGGCCAGGCTGCCGAGCGGATAGATGAACAGGCAGTGGTCCAGCTCGGGTGCCCGAATCGGCAAGGGCTCCTGCTCGCAAAGGTGGCGGGACAAGAACTCATTGAGCTGACGAAAGCCCGCGCCGTCTCTGGCCAACCCGATGTAAAAGAGCACACCCCGCGAACCGCCGGCAAAACGCCGCTTGTCCTCTGCGCGAAACTCCACACCAACGACGGGCCTGATGCCTTTCTCGCGGCAGGCTGCCACAAAAGGGAACACGGCAGAGGTATTGTTCAGATCCGTAAGCGCCAGGACTTCCGCACCGCGCTCCGCCGCAGCATCAACGAGTTGTTGCGGAGACAGGGTGCCGTAGCGGAAACTGAAATAGGTGTGGCAGTTGAGGTACATCGGGAGACAGCGAAAGGCAGCGCAGACCGCGTAGGGTGCGCGAGGTGAGAAACGACCAAAGGGGAAAAAAGCAAAACCCGGCTAAAAAATACCCTGCAGCGGCAACCTCAGTCGTCCGCATAGAGCTGCCGGAAGAGCCTCGATAACGCGTCAGACTGCTGCTGCAGCGCGCGCCAGCCTTCGTCTGTGATGTAGCGGCAGCGCAGCGCAAAATCAAGCCATATCCGGGCTTCGGCATTGGCCGCATCGGCCTGGGCGAGGCAAACGACAAAGTCATCCGGAATGTCCCGATGCCGCCAGGCATCGGCCAAATGCACGCAAATGCTGCGCGAAGCCCTGCGCAAGGGATCCGTCAGGGCATACTTCTCTTCGGCCGGAAAGTAGCGGGACACATCAAAGAGATCCATGGACCACGCAAACGCCGATTGATAGACCGGCCAGTGCTCCGAATCATCGGCCTGGCGGGCAAGCTGCAGGGATGCCTGCTCCGTTCGGCTCAGGCCGCTCTCGCGAACCAGCAGAGATTCACGGAGAAAGGCTCCAGGCCCATGAGGCCCTGCAGAGGAAATATTACGGTTCAACGTTAGCAGCGACATAGTAAGGGAATTGACAACATGAAGGTCTGTGCAGCGTCAGCAGTAAAAATCAACAGGCACCATGAGCAAGGGCAATCATCCGATGCGATCCGGGGCAGGTGTATTCCGGGTCAGGTGAGCTCCTGATCAGGCGTGCTCCTGATCAGGCGTGCTCCGGTTGGAGCGCGGCCCAGGTCAGGCGGAAGCGCGCGGACAAGTCCGCACACTCCGCGTAGGGGTCACCGGCACGGGAGGCCTCTGCGCTCAACCAATGCGCCGCGGCAATCAGCCCGTCAGCGGTGTAAACCACCGGGGGCAGCGGGGGCAAAGCAGTCCAGTCAACGAGCGGCTGGGCTTCGCCGCGCCGGCCACCGGCCCGCTGCTGACCTGCGCCGGCTGCCACGCGCTGCTCCTGGTGGTGCGTGTACCAAAGCCCCTGCTGAACCGCCTCTTCAGCGTGGAGCGAAAAACGCGCTGCCTCCGGAAACCAGTCGGCATGGCGCATGGCCAGATCGGCCAGCCGACCGGGGAGAGTACCCAGAGCCGAGGCCAGATCGCGCTCCAGCAATACCCGCTGGCCGCGAACCGTGCGGACGCGAGCCAGCGCGCGCTGCGGATCCGCAGCATCAATGCGCCTTGGCGGTTGGACCTTCGCTTGAGGCGCAGCCTGTGGCACGACCTGTGTCTCAGCCTGTGGTACAGGCTGAGACATGGTTCGAGGCGCGGGCTGTGGCAAGGGCAGATGTATAGGCTGATGCGCGGGCTGATGCGCGGACGCTGCAACCAAACGGGACTTCTTCAACCCGGTGCCCAACCGATGCGGGCGACGGAGCTGGTTCTGAACGGCAGCCTTGAGCGATGTCTTGCGGTTGTTGATGCGTGTTGCGTTCATGCTTTAGCAAAGGGATTAAAATCAGGACGGGCGCTCACCAGACCCAGGCCCACAGCGCGCATGAGCTTGTTGGCTCCGTACTTGCTGCGCATGCGGTCCATGGCCTGGTAGAGCCGAATGTATTCGGGTGTATCGTCAAACAGATCAATCTGTTGATTGCCCTGCACCAGATCGCTGAGCCGCACCCCGATCAGGCGAATCAGCAAACGGCGGTCGTAGAGTTTGTCGAAGAGCTCTTCGGCGTTGAGCAACAGCACGTGATCAGCGGCGGTGTAGGGCAAATGGATCTGGCGGCTGACGGTGTCAAAACTGGAGTAGCGAATCTTGACCGTGAGACAGCCCGTCAGTTTCTGCTGCTCGCGCAGCTTGAACGCCAGCTTCTCGACCATGGTAACCAACAGCGACTTGAGAAAGCGAATGTCCATGGTGTCCTGCTGAAACGTGCGCTCCGTAGAAAGCGACTTGGCTTCGGTATGCGGCACCACAGGAGTATCGTCAATGGCATTGGCGCGCCGCCAGAGCTCGCCCCCGGACTTGCCCATAAGCTGCTCGAGCAACTCCAGCGGCATTTCGCGCAGCGTCTGCACCTGGGCGATGCCCATGCCGCGCAGGAAGCGGAAGGTCTTCTCGCCCACCATCGGCAACTTGCCAATGGACATGGGTGCGATGAACTCCCGCTCGGTGCCCCGTGGCACCAGCAACTGTCCGTTGGGCTTGGCTTCGTTGGTGGCCACCTTGGACACCATTTTGTTGACCGACAACCCAAAGGAAATGGGCAGGCCGGTCTCTGCCGTAATGGTCTTGCGCAGCGTGCTTGCCCAACCGTAAGTGCCGTGAAAGCGATCCATGCCGCTCAGATCCAGGTAGAACTCGTCAATGGAAGACTTTTCAAAGAGCGGCGCGCGGTCGGCGATGATGTCCGTGACCAGGCGGGAGTACTTGCTGTAGGCCTCCATGTCGCCGGAGATGACCAGCGCGTTGGGGCAAAGCCGCAGCGCCAGCTTCATGGGCATGGCCGAATGAACCCCGAAACGCCGGGCCTCATAGCTGCAGGCTGCCACAACGCCCCGTCCCCCCTTTCCCCCGACAATCAGCGGACGGCCTTTCAGGCGGCTGTCCCGCAATACCTCTACCGACACAAAAAATGCGTCCAGGTCAAGGTGCAGAATGGCGCGGTCAGCAGCAGGGGTGAACATCCGTGTTTTCAAGGCCTTGGGAGTAGTTTAGCGCAGTTGGGCAGCGCGGCCGCTGCCGGGAACAGGGCGGGCCAACCGGATGCCCTGCCAAGCAGTTTAGCAAACTTACTAAATTTTTTAGCTTTGGCCAATATCTTTGGCTAAAAATTTTTCAGCGGCGCAAATGCCCGTGTTTACAGGCCAAAACCTCCCCAGCATGTACATTCCCCCGCATTTTCAAGTTGCCGAATCGGGCAGCGCCCTAGCCTTCATGCGGCAATTTCCCTTCGCCACGCTGGTGACCCGGCACGAAGACCGACCCCTGGCCAGCCACCTGCCTTTCATTGTCCGGGAGCTAGACGGCCAACTGTGGCTGCAATCCCATTGTGCCCGCGCGAATCCGCAGTCCCAAAACCTTGACAATCAAGAGGTTCTGGTCATCTTTCAGGAACCTCACGCGTACATTTCGCCCAGTCATTACACCAGTAAACAACAGGTCCCGACCTGGAACTATGTAGCCGTGCATGCCTATGGCAAACCGCGGGTGTTGAGTGATCCCGCCGAAGCGCTCGCCATCCTTGAAGCGAGCATTGAGGCGTTTGAACCCGGGTATCTGGACCAGTGGAAGGGCCTTCCGGCCAGCTACCGCGACGGGATGTTGCGCGGCATCACGGCTTTCGAAATCCCGGTGAGCGAGTGCCAGGCCAAAGACAAACTCAGCCAAAACAAATCCGAAGAAGAACGCGCACGCATCCGCGAGAGCCTGGCCCAAAGCGACAACCCGCACGGCCCCTGGCTGGCCAAGCGCATGCGCGCTGAATAGACCGGATGCGGAATCAATAGACCGCATGCGCGATGGATAGACCGCATGCGCGATAAACAGACCGACAGATCCATCGCAGGAAGCGGCGCTCCGCCCCTACCTTTGCCACAACCCCGCAAACCCCTTTCGCCCGATGCCTGAAAAACTCATCACCCTGGTCCTGCACGGCGGCGCCGGAACCATTCTGCGCAGCGAGATGACGCCGGAAAAAGAGCAGCGCTACACCGAGGCACTCGAGCGCGCGCTGGACCTCGGGTACGGCGTGTTGGAAAACGGAGGCAGCGCCCTGGACGCCGTGGAAACGACCGTGCGCGAATTGGAAGATTGTCCGCTGTTTAACGCGGGAAGGGGCTCGGTTTTCACCGCAACGGGCGGGCACGAAATGGACGCCTGCATCATGGACGGGCGGGAGCGCCAGGCGGGAGCCGTGAGCCTGGTTCGAAACATAAGAAATCCTGTGTCGCTCGCGCGGCTGGTCATGGAAAAATCCGGCCATGTTTTTCTGGCGGGCGAAGGGGCCGAGGAATTCGCGCGGCAGCAGGGCTGCATGACGGAGCCTGCGGGGTACTTCCACGACGATTTTCGCTATGCCCAATGGCGCGAAGTGGCGGGCAGCGACACCGTGCAGCTGGACCACAGCGCATCGCGCGCGGGGGGTATGGCCGAGACGCCGCTTAAAGACCACAAATTCGGCACCGTCGGCGCGGCGGCGCTGGACGCGCAGGGCAACCTGGCTGCGGCTACGTCCACCGGCGGGCTGACCAACAAGCGCTTTGGCCGCATCGGCGACAGCCCGGTCATCGGGGCCGGCAATTTCGCCGACAACAGCACCTGCGCGGTGTCCTGCACGGGCAGCGGCGAGTACTTCTTGCGCGGCGTGGTGGCCTATGACGTGGCCTGCCTCATGGAGCACAAAGGCTGGAGTTTGGCGGAGGCCTGCCGCGAAGTCGTGCACAAGCGCCTGCTCCGGCTGAACGGCGACGGCGGGCTGATCGCCGTGGATGCGCAGGGGCATTTCGCCCTGGAATTCAACACCGAAGGCATGTACCGCGCGGTCCGCAACAGCGCGGGATTGCGCCAAGTCCTCATTTATGGAAACGACTAATGGAAACGACTGAGCGGCTTCCGGTGGCGCTGGTTACCGGGGCCAGCTCGGGCATTGGGGCGGCCTGCGCGCGTGCGCTGGCCGGTCAGGGCTATCGCGTGGTGTTGTGCGGGCGAAATGCCCATCGGCTCGAGCAACTGGCGGCCGAACTGAACCGGCCCGGCCAGGATCAGCCAACAGCGGAGGACCCCACGGCAGCAGCGCGCGCCCTCGTGCTGAACTTTGACGTCCGGGACCGCGAAGCCGTGGAGGCGAGCCTGGCTACCCTTCGCCCGGAATGGCTGCCCATCGCCGTGCTGGTCAACAGCGCGGGAAATGCCCACGGCCTTGGTCCGCTGCACGAAAACGACCCGGCCGACTGGGACGCCATGCTGGACAGCAACGTCAAGGGGCTGCTCTACGTGTCGCGGGCCCTGGTCGGGGGAATGATTGCTGCGGGCCGCGGCCACGTGGTCAACATCAGCTCGGTGGCGGGCAAAAGCACCTATGCCGGCGGCGTGGTGTACTGCGCCAGCAAGCATGCCGTAGAGGCCATCAGCGAAGGCATGCGCCTGGAATGGACCGCCCTGGGCATCAAGGTCACCAACATTGCCCCCGGCGCCGTGCAGACGGGGTTCTCCGAGGTGCGCTTCAAAGGCGATACAGCACGCGCCGCAGCCGTTTATCAGGGCTTTGATCCCCTGCAAGCCGAAGACATCGCCGAAGCCGTGGTCTATGCCGTGACCGCCCCGGCGCGCGTAACCATAGCTGATATTACGTTACTGGCCGGCGCGCAGGCCGCGGCGACGCAGATTTACCGGAAGGAAGGTTAAACCGGCACCGCAATGGGCTTGATCCGGATGACGCGGTTGTCCATGGTGAAGCGGTCGCCGCGGGCCAGAATGTGGGTGACCAGGTTGCTCATGGACATGGGCGTTCCGGCTTTGAGCACGGCGTGTTTGTTGTGCGTCAGGTGGCTGGGGTCGAATACGATGGCCATGCCCGAACCGATGACTTCGAACTCGTTGCAGCCCTTGATGACCAGGCCGGTGTCTTCGCTCAGGCCCACGCCGATCAGCTCGGGGAAGGTGGCCACGGCTTCGCAGAGGCGGCCAAAGCGACCCCGGCGAATGAAATGGGTATCAATGATCATCTGCGGGATATAGCCCATGCCCTTTCGAAGGATGACTGCGCCTTTGAGCATGGACTCGGTGCTGCTTCCCCCGGCGATCATTTCGACACTCATGGACATGGCCCCGGCACTGGTGCCGGCCAGCACAAATTCGTCCTGGCGGAAGCGCTCCATAAGCAGGGCGTGGAGGGGCGAATCGCCGATGAGTTTGGTGATTCGGCTCTGGTCGCCGCCGCTGAACATGACGCAATGAGCCTGGCGAACCAGATCCAGGCTGGCCGGATCGCGGGATTGCTTCTTTTTGCGGATGTCCAGCACGTCAACCTGGCTGACGCCGAGTTTCTGGAAGGCCCGGACGTAGTTCTGGCCCACCGTATCGGGAATGCTGCTGGCCGTGGGAATGACCACAATCCGGGGATCGGGCACTGCGCATTCGCGCACCACCCTGGATAAAATACCGTCTTCGATGAAGTCCAGACCGTAATCTTCGTCTTCTTCGCCCTTGTATTCGGCGCCGCCGATGGGAATCAGGGTACCCCGAACCGCTGTGCTCTGGCTCATAAGCGTGAAAAAAGTTCTACGCGCAAATGCTCCTTTAGGATGCATACGGTAGCGGACAAAAAAACTATCTTCCGCAAGGATAATCAAGTTCGGGAAGAGATGGGCAACGAGGTGTTGTGGAAAGGTTGATCGTTGAGCCATGTACACGGAGCGGAGCCTCTCGATCCGAATGCTTAGTGTACAGAGAAAACGTTGACTGGCGCACGCGAGTCCTTCCCCCTAAAAAATAGCAAAAATTACATGCGAATACGCGAAATCAACGCCATGCGCGGCCCGAATTACTGGTCGGTTCGCCGCCACAAACTGATTGTCATGGTCCTGGACCTGGAAGAGTTGGAGGAGCACCCGACCAACAAAATTCCCGGATTTCAGGAGCGGCTGGAAGGCATGTTTCCCGGCATGTTCGCGCACCGCTGTTCGGTGGGCACGCCCGGCGGCTTCTTCCAGCGGGTGCAGGAAGGCACCTGGATGGGGCATGTCATTGAGCATATTGCCCTGGAAATTCAAAGCCTGGCGGGCATGGAATGCGGCTTTGGCCGCACGCGCACGTACGGCGAGCCCGGCGTGTACAATGTGGTGTTCGACTATCTGGAGGAAAATGTCGGACGCTACGCGGCCAGGGCCGCGGTTCGCATCGCGCAAGCGCTGGTGGACGGCAAGGCCTACAACCTGGAAGAAGACATCCAGGAGATGCGCGAAATCCGCGAGCGCGAGCGGCTCGGGCCCAGTACCGGATCCATCATTGAAGAGGCCGAAGCCCGGGGAATACCCTGGATTCGCCTGAACAAGTATTCGCTTTGTCAGCTGGGCTACGGCACCAACCAAAAGCGCATCCAGGCCACGGTAACCAGTCAGACCAGCAGCATCGGCGTGGAACTGGCCTGCGACAAAGAAGACACCAAGTTTTTGCTGGAGCAGGCCGAAGTGCCCATCCCCAAGGGCGACATCGTGCGCTCCGAAGCCGGCCTGCGCGACGCGGTGGACCGCATCGGCTACCCGCTGGTGGTCAAGCCCATCAGCGGCAACCACGGCCGGGGCATCACCACCGACATCCGCAACTGGGACGATGCGGTGATTGCCATGGAAGCCGCCAAGAATATCTCGCGCTCCGTCATTGTGGAAAAGTTCATCACGGGCGATGATTACCGCCTGCTGGTGATCGACTACAAACTGGTGGCGGCAGCTAAGCGTACGCCCGCCCATGTGGTCGGTGACGGGAAGTCCAGCATCCAGCAACTCATCGATGCGGTGAACGCGGATCCGCGCCGCGGCTATGGGCACGAAAAGGTGCTCACGCAAATCGACGTCAACGACCTGACAATGGGCATCCTGGAAGAAAAAGGCCTCACGCTGGAGACCATCCTGCCGGCGGGCCAGATGCTCAAGCTCAAGGACACGGCCAACCTGAGCACCGGCGGCACGGCCGAAGATGTGACCGACTTCGTGCACCCCTTCAACATCTTCATGGCCGAGCGCATTGCGCGCATCATCGGCCTGGACATTTGCGGCATCGACATCATGACCAGCGACATTGGCAAACCGTTGCCCGAAACCGGGGGCGCCGTGCTCGAAGTCAACGCGGCACCGGGTTTCCGCATGCACCTGGCCCCGGCCAGCGGCCTGCCCCGCAACGTGGCCGGCCATGTGCTGGACATGCTTTACCCGCCGGGTTCCAGCGCCCGCATCCCCATTGTGGCGGTTACTGGCACCAACGGCAAAACCACCACCACCCGCCTGATTGCCCACATGGCCAAAATGAAGGGTTACAAGGTGGGCTACACCACCACTGACGGGGTGTACATTCAGAACCGCCTGCTCATGACCGGCGACTGCACCGGCCCCAACAGCGCCGAATTTGTGCTCAAAGACCCCACCGTGGATTTTGCGGTGCTGGAAAGCGCCCGCGGCGGCCTGCTCCGCGCCGGGCTCGGCTTCAAGAAATGCGACATTGGCATTGTCACCAACGTGGCCCCGGATCACCTCGGATTGAAGGGCATACACACCATCGAGCAGCTGGCCAAAGTCAAAGGCGTCATCCCCGAAACGGTGTTCCCCCACGGCCACGCCATTCTGAATGCCGACGACGACCTGGTCTATAGCATGCGGGAAGGGCTGGAGTGCCAGGTGGCCTATTTCTCCATGGACGAAAACAACCCGCGCATCCGCAAGCAATGTGCGGCGGGCGGCGTCTCCGCCGTGTATGAGAACGGCTACATTTCGCTCTACAAAGCCGAATGGAAAATCAGGGTCACCAAGGCGGTCAATGTGCCGCTGACCTTTGACGGCACGGCGCATTTCATGATCCAGAACGTGCTCGCGGCCGTGCTGGCCGGTTACCTGCGCGGCTTCTCCATTGAAGACCTGAAAGTGGCCATAGAATCGTTCATCCCTTCGCCCTCGCAGACGCCTGGCCGGCTCAACCTCTTCAAGTTCAAGGATTACACCATCCTGCTGGATTACGCCCACAACGAAGCCGGGCTTCGGGCGCTCAAGGGCATGGTGGACCGCATGGAAGCCAGCATCAAAGTTGGAGTCATTGCCGGAATCGGCGATCGCCGGCCGCAGGACAACCAGGCCATCGGGCGGGTCGCTGCCGAGATGTTTGACGAGATCATCATCCGCCAGGACAAGAACCTGCGCGGACGCACGGAAGCCGAGTTGATTGAAATGCTTCAACAGGGCATCCACAGTGTGGATCCGGCCAAACCGGTACGGGTTTTTGCCACGGAACACGAGGCCATTTCACACACCGTTCAACACGCCCGCAAAGGTGCGCTGATCGTGCTGTGCTCCGACGTGGTACCCGACGCGTTGGCACAGGTCATGAAGTTCAAGGAGGAAGAAGTGAACCGCATGATGAACAACAACGGCAGCCTCAGCGCAGCAACACCGTCTTGATGTTGGCGAATTCAAGCAGCCCCTCGCGCGAAAGTTCCCGGCCATAACCGGAGGCTTTGGTGCCGCCAAAGGGCAAGCGCGGATCGCTCAGCACCGGGGCATTGATGAACACGGCGCCGTCAGCAGCCCGGGCTGCGAGCGAAAGGCCTTGTCGTTCCGAGCCGCAGTAGATGCTCAGGCCCAGCCCGTAGCGGCTGGCATGGGCCAGTTCCAGCGCGTGTTCCGCGTCGCGGGCTCGGGTTAGCGCCGCCAGGGGCCCGAAGGTCTCTTCGTCAAAAACGCGCATGCCGGGGGTAACCTCGCCCAACAGCGTCGCCTCGAAGCGCGTGCCTTCCACGTGCCCACCGGCCAGCAACACCGCGCCCGATGACAGACTCGCCTGCAGTTGCTCCTCCAGGTGGCGGGCAGCTTCCCGGCTTGCCAGGGGTCCCAGGCGGGTTTCGTCCAACATAGGATCCCCTACCTTGCAGGCGGACAGCGCTTCGGCAAAGCGATGCGCAAATGCCTCGTAAAGCGGCGCTTCCACGATAAACCTTTTGGCGGCGATGCAGCTCTGTCCTGCGTTGACCAGCCGCGCCTGCACGGCATCGGCAACGGCCAGGTCCAGATCGGCACCCTGCAACACGAGGAAAGCATTGCTACCCCCGAGTTCCAACACGCTTTTCTTCAGGTAGCGCCCGGCAAGCGCAGCCACGGCAGCTCCGGCTTTCTCGCTCCCGGTCAGCGTCACCCCACTGACAGCGCGATGTGCCATAACTTTTTCTACGGAATCGTGTTCCAGGTACAGGTTCTGAAAAATTCCCGGGGGAAAGGCCTCCGTCTCAAAGAGCGAGGCTATTGCGCACGCGCAGCCTCCGGTGGAGGAAGCATGCCGCAAGAGCACGCCATTGCCCAGGGCCAGGTTGGGCACCGCATAGCGAAAAACCTGCCACAACGGAAAATTCCAGGGCATGATGCCCAGCACAATGCCCGCCGGATCGGCGCGCACGAAACTCTGCCGGGCATTCGTTTCCACCGGACGGGGTTGCAGCAGGACTGGCGCCTGCTCCGCGTAGTAGCGGCAGCACCAGGCACATTTGTCCACCTCGGCCCGGGACTCGCGCATGGGCTTGCCCATTTCGGCCGTGATGAACGCGGCGAGCAGCTCGCGCCGCTGTTCCAGGCGTCCAGCCAGGTCCAACAGGGCCTGACAACGAGTCTCCAGGGGCGTTTGACTCCATATCTTGAACGCTCGTTCAGCCTGATCCAGGCATTGGTCCACTTCGGTCGGTTGCAGCGAAGGGTAGCGGTTCAGGGTCTGGCCAGTCCAGGGGTTGATGCTGACGTAAGGCATGGTACGATCGTAGGTTGCGCGCAGTGGGGATGTTCGAATGGAAGCTTCGAATGGGAGCTTCGAATGGGAGCAGAGACGCTACCCTGGCCTGCGTCCCGGAACCTGAAAGTTACCGTCGCCGGGCCTAAAGGGCGCACAACCATGTCCGCCTGGGGGCGGGAAAAAATCGTCCGTCGTCCGACAGGGGTTGTTTTTTCGGTTGGATTGCTCTTATTTCGCCTCCGCATGATACGCACCCTATTTCTGCCAAACAGCCAATGCCTGTCGTTGCCGGCTTCCGTCAAGGTTAACCGCATGACAACTGGCATGACAACTGGCATGATCACTGGTATGATCACTGGTATGATCACTGGTATGACCACCATGAAGCAAAGCATGGTGCGCAACATGATGTGTTGTTGCCAGACCAAGGGTCTTCTGGGAAGCATGCAGGCTTAGTCTTAAACCAGCATCATCTCCAAAGGCCCTTTCCTCCGAAAGGGCCTTTTTTGTTGCCCAAAACCCTTCCGATAACGTTTTCCAGGCTTCCGAAACATCTGCAGCATCGATTTTTAAGCACTTACCGCCCACTCAACCCCCATGAACCCCTCCCCGCACCCAGGCACCCCATACGCAACCTGCGACCGCCAGACCATCCGGGTTAAAAACACCATGCATACCATGATGCATGGTATGATGGCGTGTTGTATGCATCCTGAACCCGGAGGTGCCCTACCCTGAACATTCGAACGCAGCAAGCAGCCGTTCTTCTTCAGAAAAGCCCTCCGAGCCAACGCCGGAGGGCTTTTTTCTTGCCCCAACCCTACCCTAAACCCCGTTCTCCAACCTTAAATCAATTCAAGAAATGGCAACTCCCCAGTACCGCTTTGAAACCCTGCAGCTGCATGCAGGACAGCAGGCCGATCCCGTAACGGGCTCCCGCGCCGTACCCTTGTACCAGACCTCCAGCTACGTGTTCCGCGACTCCGCACACGCTGCCAACCTCTTCGGGCTGCGCGAATTTGGCAACATCTATACGCGCATCATGAACCCGACCACGGACGTCTTCGAGCAGCGCATCGCCGCGTTGGAAGGGGGCGTCGCGGCGCTGGCTGTGGGCAGCGGGCAGGCCGCGCAGTTTCTGGCCTTGAGCAACATCCTGCAAACCGGCGACAACTTTGTATCCACCTCCTTCCTCTACGGCGGCACCTACAACCAGTTCAAGGTGCAGTTCAAGCGCTTTGGGATCGAAGCACGCTTTGCCGACGGCGATGACCCGCAGGCCTTTGAAGCGCTGATTGATGGCAACACCAAAGCCCTGTACCTGGAAACAATCGGCAACCCGCGCTTCAACATCCCTGACTTCGAAGCCCTGGCCGCCCTGGCCCGAAAGCACGATCTGCCGCTGATTGTGGACAACACCTTTGGCGCAGCGGGCTACCTGTTCCGCCCCATCGAGCACGGGGCCGACGTGGTGGTGGCCAGCGCCACCAAGTGGATCGGCGGACACGGCACCAGCATTGGCGGGGTTATTGTTGACGCCGGCCGCTACAACTGGAACAACGGCAAATTCCCCCAATTCAGCGAGCCCAGCGAGGGCTACCACGGTCTGAAATTCGGCGAAGTCTTCGGCCAAGGCAACCCGCTGGGGCTGCCCAACATCGCCTACATCATCCGCGCGCGGGTCGAAGGGCTGCGCGACTGGGGCGCAGCGCTGGCGCCCTTCAACAGCTTCCTGTTCCTGCAGGGGCTGGAGACGCTCTCGCTGCGCGTGCAGCGCACGGTGGACAATGCCCTGGCCCTGGCTCAATGGCTGGAGCAACACCCCGCGGTAGAAACGGTGTACTACCCGGGCCTGGCCTCTTCTCCCTACCACCAGCTGGCGCAGCGTTACCTGAAAAACGGATATGGGGGCGTGCTCAGCTTCAAAGTCAACGGAGGCAAAGACGTGGCTGATGATGTCGTGAACCGGCTGCAGCTCATTTCGCACCTGGCCAACGTCGGCGATGCCAAGACCCTCATCATCCACCCGGCTACCACCACCCACGAACAGCTGTCTGCCGAGGAGCAGCGCAAGGCGGGTGTCGAGCCCGGCGTGTTGCGCTTGTCGGTAGGCATTGAACACCTGGAGGATCTGAAAACCGACCTGGACCAGGCGCTACAGGCCGCAGCATCCAAGACTTACAACACCGCGGAGTATGCCTTTGCTGCACAGTAAGGAACCCTTGTTGCTGGAAGGCGGAGGCCTCTTGCCGGAACTGGAGATCGCGTATCACCAGTACGGCAGGCTTTCGCCCTCAGCCGACAACGTCATCTGGGTTTGCCATGCCCTGACGGCCAACAGCGATGTGGCCGCGTGGTGGCCTGGACTTTTTGGTCCGGGGAAGGTCCTCGATCCCACCCGCCACTTCATTGTCTGCGCCAATGTGCTCGGCAGTTGCTACGGCAGCACCGGCCCCCTTTCGAACCATCCGGTAACCGGCAAGCCCTACGGACACGCCTTTCCCCGGCTGAGCATCCGCGATCTGGTGGCAGCGCATGAGCGGCTCCGGGAGCATCTGGGCATCCCGCGCATCGGGCGGCTGTTGGGGGGCTCACTGGGCGGTCAGCAGGCGCTGGAATGGGCGATAGCCCACCCGGAGCGCATCGACAACCTGGCGCTGTTGGCCACCAATGCCCGGCATTCGGCCTGGGGCATCGCCTTCAACGAGAGCCAGCGCATGGCCATCGCCGCCGATCAGACCTGGACCAGCGACTGCCCGGATGCCGGACTGGCGGGCCTGAAAGCGGCCCGAGCCATGGCGCTGTTGAGCTACCGGAACTACGACACCTACGGGCAGCACCAAAGCGAGCCGGAGGCCCGGCAACTGCCTTCGGATGCCCAAAGCCTGTACCGGGCTGCCAGCTACCAGCAGTACCAGGGCGAAAAGCTGGCTGCCCGATTCAACGCGTTCAGTTACTGGCGGCTGAGCGAGGCCATGGACAGCCATGACGTGAGCCGGGGAAGGGGCAGCGTGGACGCTGCGCTGCAGCGCGTCCGCGCCCGAACCCTGGTGCTCGGCATTCACGAAGACCTGCTCTTCCCCCCGGAAGAGCAGCGTCTGCTGGCCGCGCAGATCACCCATGCCCAGCTGCAGCTGATTCATTCCGCGCTTGGCCACGATGGCTTTCTGGTGGAAACCGGGGCGATCGGCCAGCGGCTCCAGGCCTTTTTCACCACAGCGCACCTCGTTCCCTGAAGGGCGCTTCCCTTAAAAAACCATGAATCCATACTCCATCAACCTGGCAGGACTTGGCTGTGTTGGCCAGGGTCTGTTTGACCTGCTTCAACTTCGCCCGCAAGCCCGTTTCCAGATCAACCGGATCGCGGTGAAAAATCCGGACAAGGTCCGCCGAGCCGGCGACACTCCGTTGGGCTATCACCCGGACTTCCTGTTTGCCCAGGGTGCGGCCGATGTGCTGGTCGAAGCCATTGACGATGCGCAAACCGCCTACCAGATCGCGCTGCAGGCCCTGGAGTCCGGCATACCGCTCATCAGCGCCAACAAAAAGATGCTCGCGCTGAACCTGGGCGAACTGCTGGACCTGCAGCAACGCACCCAAACGCCTTTGCTGTACGAAGCTGCCGTGTGCGGTGCCGTGCCTGTGCTGCGGACCCTGGCCGATCACTTCACGAGCGACCGGATCTTTGGGCTGCAAGGCATCGTGAACGGGACCACCAATTTCATTCTGACGCAACAGCGCCAACACAACCTTAGCTATGTTGATGCCCTGGGCAAAGCCCAGGAGCTGGGCTTTGCGGAAAGCGATCCGACCAACGATGTCGAAGGGTTTGACGCCGCCTACAAGACCATCCTGCTGGCCTGGCAGGCCTTTGGGCTGGTCCTGGGTCTCGATGACATTCCGCGCTGGGGCATCCACACGCTCGGCGCGGAAGATGCCGACTATGCCGCACAGCGTGACGGGCGCATTCGCCTGGTGGCGACCCTGCTGCCGATGGGTGGCCAATTGGTTGCCACGGTGCTCCCCACCCTGTTGGACGCCCGGCATCCGCTCTATGCCATCGAAGCGGAGACGAATGCCGTTGCCCTGGAGCTGGAAGCCGCCGGAAAACAGCTGCTCGTGGGCCCGGGTGCCGGAGCATTTCCTACGGCTTCAGCCCTGCTGGCGGATCTGCATCGTTTGCGCGAAGGATATCGGTATCCGGTTCGGCCCAGGGAGAACGCCCTCGAAAAAGCGGATTTGCGCCAGGTGGGTATCCCGGTGCGACTCCGGGCTCCGGAAGGTCTGGTGGAAGTGCTCGTCCCCCGCCGCGACCGACAGGGCCTTTCCCCCGCGGAAGACGACAGCGCGCTCGAAGGGCTGCTATCGCTGCACGCGATCGGTCTGTATGGGGAAGCGCTTCGCAAGGCTGGCGTGTCGCTGCTGGCCCTGGGAAACCCACAAAAACTTCCGGTGGAAGGGCTAGCGTACCTTGAGCACCAGCCCACGCACCAAAAAGTGCGTGGCAGATGATCGGGTAAGCTATACCCGCCAACAGCTGTACAGCCGCAGTTTTGGGGTCTCGTTCACAGAAACAACCTCATACCCAAAAAACTATGGCTGCCAACATCAATACCATGCCGGGGCGCCGGAAACGGATTGCCCTCATTGCCGCCAACGCGGCGCAAAGCACGCAAACCGGATGGCCCATCGGCTTCTGGTGGGCCGAACTGAGCCACCCTTACTGGACCTTTAGCGAAAAGGGCTACGAGGTTCAAATCTTCAGTCCCGATGGCGGGGCGCTTGTTGCCGATGGCTACAGCGACCCGGAAGATGCCAGCGGATACTCCGCGCACGACATTCTCTCGCTGGGTTTTAAGCAATCGCCTACCCATGCTGCGCTGTTGGAGAATACCCAACCGATCCGCGACATCCAGGTGGAAGATTTCGATGCGATTTTTTTAACCGGCGGGCAATCGCCGATGTACACCTTCATCGACAACCAGGCGTTGCATGCCCTTTTCGTGCGCTTCTATGAGGCCGGAAAAGTGGCTGCCGCCATTTGCCACGCCACCTGCATCCTGTTGAAGACCCGAACCAGCGACGGCAAGTTGCTGGTAGAGGGAAAAACCTGGACGGGCTTTGCCGATTCCGAGGAAGCCTATGCCGACCAGTATGCCGGCATGCGCATCCAGCCTTTCTGGATCGAAAGCGAGGCGCGTAAGATCGCCGGTACCCATTACATCAACGGCGGGCTTTTCCGCCCCTTCGCGGTTCGCGACGGCAACCTGATTACCGGTCAACAACAGTTCTCCGGTGCTGCGGCGGCAGAACTGGTCATCGAAGCACTGGGCGTGTGAAAGGTACCCTGCTTGCGGGCATTGCGCTGCTGCTGTGCTTAGGCTTTGCGCCCTTCGCCCGGGCCCAACTGACCGAGAGCGATACCCTTCCCCTGGGGTATCGCCTCGGTTTGCAGGGCAATTACCTGCGCGGCAACGTGGACCGATTGCTGCTCCTGGGGCAGGCCGATCTCGGTGCGCTGGGCAAAAAACTGGCTTTCCGGAGTGCAAACACCTACCAGTTTGGCAACTTTGGGCCGGCCCGCACCGAAAACGATCTGCTGGCGCGCCAGTTCCTTTACGCCGTTCCCGATAAGAAAATCTATCCATACATCATGGTATGGTTAGAGAGCAATCAGCGCCGCCAATTGGCCTGGCGCTACCAGGTGGGACCTGGATTCAGTGCACGCATCTTGGATAAACCCCTTCACCAACTCAAGGGCTCCATGACGCTGACGCGCGAAAATGGCCGGTTCCGCTCGGATCAGTTCTCGGACAGCAGCTACTCGGGCAGCCGGACCTTGCCGCTGTGGCGCGCCACCTGGAGGGTGGCGGGACAACATCGGCTCTCGGATAAAACCTTTGCCCTGCGCTATGAAGCCTGGATTCAGCCGGCCCTGAACGACTGGCAAAACTGGCGCTTTCACGGCCAGGGAGCCGTCCAGGCCAAGGTGCACGGCCAACTGGCCGTGCAGGCTTCCCTGCAATACAACAGCGAGTCGGTGGTGGTTCAGGGCGTGGAAAACGCCGACCTCATGGTGCTTTTCGGCATCAGTGTGGGTACTATGCCTTGAGCCGTGCCCAGCCGGGCCATTGCTCAGCCTGGTCTTACTCGGGGGCAGGCGGGTTTCCAACGAGGTTATAACAGCCTACCGACAGCCTTCCGACAGCCTTCCGACAGCCTTCCGACAGCCTTCCGACAGCTTTCAGAAAGGTTCCCGATAGATTTCCGGCAGATCTCCGACAAGAAGCCGCCGGCATGACTCGTTCAACTTCAAACTTATGATTGTCAAAAGAAACTTCGATCCGGTTAAAGTCTGGGTTTACATCCGCTGGCCCTTGCTGTTTGCGCTGGGCTGGTCGTTGCTCGTCTGGTTGCTGGGCCAGCGGTTTGAGCCCGAGCGCCTGGCCATCAGTTTTGCGCCGGTGGCCGTGCTCGGTTCGGCCCTGGCCATCTTTGTGGCCTTCCGAAACAACTCGGCTTATGGTCGCTGGTGGGAGGCCAGGCAACTCTGGGGAGGGATTGTCAATTCCAGCCGCGTGCTCGCCCGGCTGGTGATTACGTTTAGCGACAGCCACGCGCACCAGCCCCAATTCGACCGGGCAAGAAGTGAGCACTTCAAGCGGCAAATGATCTTCGGCGCTATCGCTTGGGTACATGCCCTGCGCCTTCATCTGCGGGGTCAGCTGCAGGAGCCTGGTGAACGCGCTGTGCTGGAACGGTACCTGACCCCCGAAGATCGGGCGTTGCTTGAGCCCTTCGACAACCTTCCCCATGGTATTCACTATGTGATGGGCCGAAAAATCTACGAGGCGATGGCCAATGGAACCCTCGGGGGCTTTGACAGCTTTCAGATGGAAGGGCAGCTGCTGGCGCTCGCGAACCTGCAGGGAGGATGCGAGCGCATTAAAAACACGCCGCTGCCTAGGCAATATGACTTCTTCACCCGGCTGTTCATAGCTGTTTTCAGCGCGTTGCTGCCCTTGGGCCTTCTGAGCCTTTTTGGCAGCGGCACACCTGGTGTTCCTACCTGGGTCATTGTTCCAATGAGCACTTTGCTGGCCGGAGTCTTCATTATCATGGAGAAGACCGGTGCGGCCAACGAAGATCCTTTCGAGAACAGAACCACTGACGTGCCTATGACCGCGCTGTGCAACACCATTGAACGGGATCTGTTGCAGTTGTTGGGTGCCCAACTCTTGGACAAACAGCTGCCGAACGAACATCGCCGGAACGAACTTTTGCTGCCTGAAAAACTGCAGCCGCAAAACGGCTACCTGTATTAGGTATGGGGCGGGGTGGAGACGCTGGAGGATCAGCGCAAGACGGCCGTCAGCGTCATTTCAGCCTTAAAAAGCTTGGATACCGGGCAATTGGTTTTGGCATCGGCGGCCAGTTCCTGGAACTTTGCCTCGTCCATTCCGGGTACTTCGGCCTCCGTATGCAATTCAATGGTGGAAATGACGCCATCTTCCAAAATGACCGTGGAGGTGGTATCGATGGAACTGGCCGTAAACCCGGCAGCTTGCAGATTGAAGGCCAGTTTCATGGAAAAACAACCGGCATGGGCTGCCCCCAGCAGCTCCTCCGGATTGGTTCCCGGTCCGTCAGCAAAACGGCTCTGAAAGCCATAACGCGTATTATCCAGTACTTTGCTCGGTGTACTGAGCATTCCTTCACCTTCCTTGCCGCTGCCTGCCCAGTGCGCCTTGCCGCTTCGCTTAATTTTCATAGGACTTTGGTTGTGTTCGGCTCAAAGATTCCTCCTTTAACTGAATTATGCCAACGTACACACCCAAAAGTGCGCTACGTCAAAGGCGCCGCCTGACAAACCCCTACGCCATGCCCTCTTTTCTCCATCAGGGAAAACTTTTCTACAATCCGGTGGAATTTGCCCTCAGCCACATTGGCGGCACCTGGAAAATGCCTATACTGTGGCGCTTGCGTAAACGGGTTATGCGGTACAGCGAATTGCGCAAGGACATTCCGCACATTTCCGATAAAATGCTGACTACCCAGCTGCGCGAATTGGAGGCCGACGGATTGGTTCAGCGCGAGGTCTTTGCAGAAGTACCACCGCGCACGCAGTACCAACTCACCCCTAAAGGGCAACGGGCGGTGCTGGTGGTAGAGCAAATCAGGCTCTATGGACTGGAGCTCATGGAAGAATACGGGATCAAACCCTGATTCGGGTATCGCGGTAAATCCGAAGCTTCGCAGTATTTTTTGGCCGCCGTGTTTGCACTTCGCAGTGCAAGAACACGAATGGATTGAACCTTTCTGGCATGATACCCTCCTCTTCGACTCCAGCGCCAACTTCGCCAACAACGCGCGCATCGCTAACCCAGGACGCTCCCTGGGATTGGACCTCGCGCTACCGGAAGGTACGTCGGGAGTCGCTGGACCGCTGTGCCCCCCTTCGCCCGGAAGACCACGTGCCCCAGGCGGCAGTTTTTGTGAGTCCGGCCAAATGGCACCTCGCCCACACCACATGGTTTTTTGAAGAATTTGTTTTAAAAAAATACACAACTGACTACAGGGAGTTCCATCCCGACTTTGGTTTTCTGTTTAACAGCTACTACCAAAGTGTCGGCGCCCGGACGCTGCGGCAAAACCGGGGGCTGATCACCAGACCCGATGTCGCGGAGGTGCATGCGTACCGGCAACATGTTGACCAGCACATGGAACGTTTCCTTCAGGAGGCTGGCCCGGATGCGCTTGCGCTGGTGGAACTGGGGCTGCAGCACGAGCAACAGCATCAGGAATTGCTGCTCAGCGACATCAAATACCTTCTTTTTCAGAACCCCACCTTCCCGGCCTACCAGCCCGAAAGCGCTCCGGAATTTTCGCATAACGCAGAACGCGGCAGTCTTACCATAGATGAAGGTATGTATATGATTGGATATGCCGGTCAGGATTTTTGTTTTGACAACGAAAAAGCATCACATAAGATTTATTGTCCTGAAACCACCCTGAGCCGGGAGCTTGTTACCAATGCTGCCTTTCTGGAATTCATCCGGGACGGCGGCTACCGCGACTTCCGGCTTTGGCTGGACGAAGGCTGGCAACAGCTTCAGGCCTCAGGCAGGCAAGCCCCGCTTTACTGGCTACAGCGCGAAGACGCCTGGTTCTGCTACACCCTGGCCGGTCTTCAGCCGATTGATCCGCAGGCTATCCTCTGCCACGTTTCCTTCTATGAAGCGGCCGCTTTTGCGTCCTGGGCGGGCATGCGGTTGCCGACGGAGTTTGAATGGGAAGTTGCGCAGGCGCAGTTTGCCTGGGGCTCCCGCTGGGAATGGACGCACAGCGCCTACCTGCCCTACCCTGGCTTTGAAACCGCGGCTGGTGCCGTCGGCGAATACAACGGAAAGTTCATGATGAATCAAATGGTGCTCCGGGGCGCGTCGCTGGCTACTCCCGCTGGACACAGCCGCGCCACCTACCGGAATTTCTTTCCCCCGGACGCCGCCTGGCAGTTCTCCGGCATACGGCTTGCCCGTCGATGAACCAGGATCTCGCCCTCGCGGTCATGGCCGGTCTGAGCCGACGACCGAGACGATTGTCATCCCGCTTTTTTTACGATGCGCGCGGCAGCGAATTGTTTGTGGAGATCACCAAATCTCCGGAATACTATTTAACGGCAGCCGAGCGCGAAATTTTTGAAATCCATTCGGGCGAATTGGTTCGCGCCTTTGCGCTGGCGGATACGCCCTTCGAACTGATTGAGCTCGGAGCTGGTGATGGCCACAAAACGGCATTGTTGCTGGAAGCGCTGACTGAATATAGATTTACTTATGTTCCTGTAGACATCTCCGAAGATGCGCTGCAGGATCTGTTGGGCAGCCTGAGTATCCGCTTTCCCGATTTGACCGTGCATCCGCTGCAGGAAGAGTACTTTAGCGCCCTGCGCCAGTTGCGATCTGAAACGCGCAAGGTGGTTCTTTTTCTGGGCTCTAACCTGGGCAATCTTTCGGACGAAGAGGCCACGCGTTTTCTGCGGCAGATTGCCGATCGATTGCACGCCGGGGATTGCGTGCTGCTCGGGTTGGACCTGATCAAACCGTCATTCGTCGTGCTGCCGGCCTACAACGATGCCGCCGGTCTTACCCGGGATTTCAACCTCAACCTGCTCGGTCGGATTAACCGCGAATTGGGCGCAGATTTCGATCTGGCCCAATGGAAGCATGAACCGTCGTACGACGAGGCCGAGGGCGTGGCCAGAAGTGCGCTTGTTTCCCGCATCCGGCAGCAGGTTCGGGTGGGCGCTTTGCAGGAGACCTTCGCGTTTGAAGCCGGAGAGCCCATTCACACGGAAATTTCCAGAAAGTATTCCCTTGCTGTTCTAGAGGAAATTTTGGCGGGAACGGGGCTCGTTCTGGAACAGGTCTTTTACGACCGCCGCCGCTATTTTGGCGATTTTCTTTTGCGCAAACCCGATTAATGCCCGCCAGGGTACTTTTTAAAACGCCAAAGACAAGAACTTTGCGCCATGATCATCCAACGGCTCAATCAGGACAGTTCCTGGTATTTGCAATGGGACAGCCTGCGCCTGATTGTCGACCCCTGGTTGATCGGCTCCGAGGTGGACGGGGCGCGCTGGCTGAACGAGCAATGGCACGTGGTGGACCCGGTGCCGCCCGATCAGGTTCCGCCGGCCGATGCCATTCTGATCTCGCAGTCTTACAACGATCACTGCCACCTGCCGACGCTTCAGGCTCTGCCGGGGGAATGGCCGCTTTTGGCCACGGCGAAGGCCTGGTCCCGGTTAAAAAAGGCGTTTCCTGCGCGGGAGATTCTACGCATTCCCGATCGCGGGGAACCACTTTCCTTCAAGGGCTTTTCTTTATCTGCCCTGAGACCGGACAAAAGGCTTGACCCGGTGTATTTCGGAGTTGTGCTGCGCAAAGCCAACGCTCCCTGCGTGTTTTATGCGCCACACGGGTTCGCGCTGCGCCCAACAGAGGAGCAGTTCCTCCGGGATGCCGGGGTGCATGTGCTGGTCACCACGTTCACGGATTTCAGGCTGCCCGGAATCATGGGCGGGCACGTCAATCCCGGGCTCGACCAGGTGCATCAATTGGTGCATGCTCTCCAACCCAGGCACCTGATCAACACCCACGATGAGCCTAAACGGATGCGCGGGCTCGTGGCCAGTCTGGCCAAAGTGCGCTACCCGGATTGGTCGGCTGTGGAGCGCGATGCAGCCTTGCCCTTTCAACCGATGCCGGGCTACGAACCGGTGCCCCTTCCCCTGTAACAAGCCAGTCTGTATGGATGCATTAACCGCGTATTACGGCCTGGACTGGCTGGGCATGGTGTTGAGCCTGCTGGCGGTCTATCAATTGGGCAACAAAAAGCGAATTGGGTTTATCACCTTCATTCTGGGGAATGCCGTTTGGGTGTTTCTGGGGCTCAGCCTCATGAACAGCCTGGGCGTTGCCGTGGGCAATGCCATTTTTTTGGTCATGAATGCCCGGGGATACCTCAAGTGGACCCGGGAAGGGATCGGATCTTCGGAACGGGAAGTTTGAAACCAGGGATCGACTCGGTGGACTTCGAACGCCAGAGAAAACAAGTACCCGTGGAGTTATCCACCAGAAAATAATCTTGCGCCGGACCCTTATGGCGTATAAAAAGGGCCTCTATCTTTGCCGGATTAAACCAGCCGGTCTTCCTTTTCTGCCGGCAATGCCCAGTACGCTATGATTCATCCGCACACAGAGTTGCGCTTCATTAGCCCTGAAATTGGCTACGGGGTTGTGGCAACCCAACGCATTCCTAAAGGGACCATTACCTGGGTACTGGACGCCCTGGATCGGGAGTTTACCCCCAAGCAGATTGCCGGCATGGATCCCCTTTATCAGGACATCCTGGACACCTACACCTACCGCAACAACAAGGGCAATTTCGTGTTATGCTGGGACATTGGGCGCTATGTTAACCACAGTTTCCGGTCAAATTGCATGACTACTGCCTACGAGTTCGAAGTCGCCATCCGCGACATTGAAGCCGGAGAGCAGTTAACTGACGATTACGGGTACCTGAATATTCCCCGCCCATTCAAAGGCATGGATGAAGGTTCCAGGCGCAAAGTTGTTTACCCGGATGACCTGTTGCGCTATCATCCGGTGTGGGACCGGAAGTTATCTGCAGCGATCCGTTACCTGGATAAGCTGCCCCAGCCCTTGCAGCCTGTCATGCAACCTGACATCTGGGAAAAGGCGGTTCGAATTGCCCGCGGCCAGGAGCAGATGGATTCCATCCTCACCTGCTTCTATCAGGAGCCGGAAGCTGTCCATGCGAATCGGCCCGCGGCCGCACTCAGCAACGGACAAAGCGCTTAGCGCAGTCCCTTCGCGCTGGCTGCCCGGCTGCTTGCAGCCTAGCCCGACCTTTTCGTTTGGCTTGAACCCTGTAGCAGTAGGGTAAGGGAACCTTTAGCGGCAATTCGATGTTATAACATCAATTAGAGGGAGCAACGTTGCTTTCTCTATAAAATCCCTTAATTAGCGTATGAAAAGCGTCTATCACCCGGCGAATTCCCGAGGATTTGCAGATCATGGCTGGCTAAAAAGTTTCCACACGTTCAGCTTTTCGGGTTATCACGACCCGGAACGCATGCATTTTGGTTTGCTTCGCGTGCTCAATGATGACCTGGTGGCTCCTGGTCGGGGCTTTGGCCGGCATCCCCACAGTGACATGGAGATCATCTCCATCCCGCTTGAAGGGGAGCTGGTGCATCAGGACAGCCTGGGCAACAAGTCCATCATTCGCCGGGGTGACATCCAGGTGATGAGTGCCGGTACCGGGGTGGAGCACAGCGAATTCAACAACAGCGGTACGGAGCCCGTGCAGTTTCTTCAGATCTGGATCTTTCCCCACAGCAAAGGTCTGCAGCCGCGTTACGATCAACAGCGCATCCCCGAAGTTCCCAACACCCTTGCGCAGGTCCTCTCCCCTTCCCCCGACGATCAGGGAGTCTGGATCAACCAGCAGGCCTGGTTTTGGATGGGCAGCTTTGATCGCGAAACGTCCATCAACCACTCCATGCAAAACGGGGGAAATGGCCTCTACGCCTTTGTGCTGGAGGGTCAGGTGCGCATCGGAGACCAGCTCCTGCAAAAGCGAGATGGGCTCGGAATCTGGGAAACCGACGCCATTACCCTGGATGCGCAGGCCGGCTGCCGGATTGTCCTGATGGAAGTGCCCATGAACCAGGGCCAATAAGCACACTTAAACGAAAAGCGATGACCACGCCCGACCCCTTCCAAATCCGAAAAAACAACGACCGACGCCGTTTTGAATGGACCATAAACGGCCACACGGCATTTTCGGAATTTATCCTGGCGGGCGACCGCTTCTTCGTGACCCATACCGAAGTTCCCCGGCCCTTGGAGGGCCGGGGAATTGGTTCGCTGTTAATTCAACATGTACTCGAATGGATTGAGCAGGCCAACCTGAGATTGGTCCCGCTCTGTCCCTTTACCGCCGCTTACCTGCAGCGGCACCCGGAATGGCAGCGATTGCTGGCCGAGGGGTATTCGGTGTGAGAAAGGAGAAGTTTGACCTTCCTCAATCTTTCAGGCAACGTACCGAGAAACCATAGGTATTGAGGAATTGATCCCGGTTTACATTGACCCGATCATGGTAAACCCTGCGGCCAAAAGCACGACCGGCGATGGTGGAAGAGCTGCTCCACCAGATGGCGACAAAATCAGCAAAAGCATGAGATCCCGTATTGGTTCGGTACCCGGCTGGAATTGCTGAAAAACCGCTCGCATTGGTCGCTCCTGAATTGGGCGATTGCCACAGTCCTGTACCGAATCCAAGGGTACCCGTTGCCTTCAGGGCTCCTCCGGCAACGCTCAATCCTCCGAAGCCGTCGGTCAATTCAGTCCAATCTTCATCACTGGGAATCCGCCAACCGCTTGGGCATAATCCCCGTGGGTCAGCTACGGCAAATTGGTTATAAAGCGCACCATAAATCGGATCATTGGCGATGTTCGCGTCGGAAGAAGCTCTTGCACCGCTGGTAGCTGAACTCCAGCCGCTTGAGCTGCTGATGGTTGGAATGGGATCTCCATTGTTGTAATGGTATACTCGCAGGTTCTCTTCCATCCAGCACTGCCCGCCAATCTTGATAACCGAATAGGTGTTTCCATCCACATCGGTCACCGGCTCACACAAAGTGTCCGAAGATGGCAAACCGACCAAAAAGGTATCGAGTGCAGAAACAGGAGTAACGTTGTATGGAAAGGCCACTGAACAAGCCGCCTGGATTGACCAGGTGTACACGCCCAGTTCAAGTAAAAATTCAGGAACATAGAATTGAACAGGCTCTGGACCGATGATAAATTTCTTGACACTTGCGCCCAATGGGTTTGTCGCACGCAGTTGGATACCAACGCTTCCGGGAACGGCATCCCATTGCAACAGTACCCCGAAGCCTGGGGTATACGTTGCCTCCAGATTCTGCGGGGCCGTTGAAGGGTCGCAGACCGTTTGTGCCTGCATTCGGCTTGTTAAACCAAAAGTGGCTAAAAGCGAAAAAGTTAAAAAAAGTGTACTGGTTTTCATTTCTATTGATAAGTGTTGATTGTTTCTGATCTGCTAGGCTCTTGATGGAACTTAGTCCTTGGTGCAGCGAATAGAGAATCCGTAGTTCTTAAGGAATAGGTCAACGTTCACGGCATTGCTGTTGTGGTAAACGCGTCTTCCACAGCTGCGCGTGGATGTTCCCTGGCAACCTACCCACCAGATTCCGGATAGACTTAAAAATCCGTATTCCCCAAAGTTCTTTCGGTATCCGGCAGGTTTCGCCGAGTAACCACTTAGGTTGGTCGCAGCAGTATTTGGAGCACTCCAAAGCCCGGTACCCAGATCAAGGGTACCCGTAGTCTTCAAATCGCCGGCAGCGCCGGACAAACCGCCAAAAAGGCTGGCCATATCATCCCACTGAGCAGCCGTCGCAACAGACCAGCCCACCGGACAGATTCCCCGGGAATCGTTGACAGCAAACCAATTGTAGAACTGCCCATATTCTGCGCGGTTCGAGGCGTCTCCCAGATAAACACTCCGCGCTCCGGCTGTTGTGGACTCCCAGGCAGCATCGGATAACCCGGTGGGAATCAGATCGCCATTGCGGTAATGAGTGACATCCAGGTTCTCTTGCATCCAACAGGTTGATCCGATAGTAACCACCGGGTACACATTGCCATCAATGTCTGTGACCGAAGTTGGGCAAGTTGCTGAGGGAAATGTTACCGAAAAGGTGGATAGCGGACTGAAGGGTGTTATGCTCAACGAAGGCATTAAAGAGCACGCAATGGCTACTTGCCAGATGAATGTACCTTCGACCAGCGCTCCTTCCGGGACAAAGAAAGCAGCAGGCTCCGTGCCTACAATGTTCTTGTTAAACACCCCGCCGGTAGGGAGAAAAACCCTCAATCGGGCACCTACGCTTCCCGGCACCGCATCCCAGCTTAACAGGACACCTGAACCCGGCGTATAAACGGCAGAAAGACCTGAAGGAGCAATGCCCGGATCGCAAAAAGACTGGGCTGAAGTTGGGGCCGACATTCCCAGGAGGAGCAAGCACCCTACAGCGCAAGTCAATAAGCCAGGGTAAACCTGCCGGAGTGCTCTCTTAGCCAATCTAACAAGGTTGGTAGGTATGGTGCGCATCATTCTAAAAAAAACAGTTAATCGTATTTAAAGGAATAAATTTAAATAATCGAACACTTACCGGACTAATCCATCAAACAGCGAACGGAGAAACCGTTCTGGACGGAAAAGCCATCAATGTTGACGTTTATATCGTTGTTGTACACTCTTCCTCCCCAGAGTTCTCCGAGTGCCGCCGTGTTTCTCGTCCACCAAATGGCCATTTCACTCTTGCCAATGTAAGAGCCATCGGGTCTTCGATAACCTCCCGGTAAGGCGGAAAAGTTGGTCGCATTCGTGGCGCCTGAATTCGGGGCTTTCCACAGTCCGGTTCCTGAGCCCAACAGGCCAACCGCTTTTAACGGCCCACCAGCTATGTCCACGCCTCCCGCAAAGTCAATCAGCGCCAGCCACTCAGGGCTTGTCGGGACGCTCCATCCGGCTGGACAAAGTCCGCGGGGATCAGTCACGCCATAACCGTTGTACAAAACCCCATAGGTGTTGATGTTGGACACTTCGTTGTCATAGGCGGATGCTGCACCGCTGCTCAACCCGGCCCAGGCAGCCGCACTGGCAATGGCAGGAATCGGATCACCGTTGCGGTAGCTGAGCGTTTGAAGATTCTCCCTCATCCAGCATTTACCGTCAATCTCGGCAACATCGTAGGAGTTGCCATCGATATCACTGATGTTGGTCGGACACAACCCCGTACCCGTTCCCACGGTGAACAGGTCGGCGGCTGATACCGGGGTTAACAAAAGTGGCAACGTGGTGTTGCAGCTGGCCTGGACCCTCCAGGAATACAATCCGGTGGTCAAAACGGCATCGGGGATAAAAAAGACAGCGGGTTCAAACCCGACAAGGTTCTTCTTAATCGTAGCGCCGGTTGGGCTAACCAGTTTAAGTTGAGCTGCCTGGCTGCCCGGAACGGCATCCCAGGAAAGTTGAACCCCCACGCCAGGGGTATAGGCCGCTTCCAGATTCACCGGGGAAATGGCCGGATCGCAGGGTTGGGCAGCGAGGGGTCTGAACGGAGCCAAGTGAACCAACAAGAGGCCAAAAACGGCCAAGGATTTCGAAAACCAGCGCAACAGCATGGTGAGACAGGTTCTTATAAGTAGTTTAATGAATTGACAAGGTAAGGTTATTTCCGAATAACCTATGCATCCTCTGTGGTTTTTCCGGTGAAACCCCAGACCGCACTTCCTCGTTACATGATCCATAAGTTTCATCCATGTTCCCCTACCGCCGATTGTTCGTTTTGCTGTTGCTTATACCCTGTTGGACCTTCGCCCAGCAGCCCGAGGTTCAAGGCCCGGGTCTTGTTTGGAATGGCCAGGAGGTGGCCCGTTGGAAAAAGACAGAACAGGACACTGAACTGCCTGGTTTTGAATTGGTTAAGCGCGATGGCTCTATCGTGCTTTCGGCCTATCCCAGCCACCAGGTCCGGCTGCAGGAACCCGGTACAGACCGGACGGTATACGCCTGCCAGTTTCAGGGCATCAGCGAACCGGTTTACCTGGCGCTGGGCCAAAACGCCATTCAGGAAGAATTGTCCCAATTGTTGACAAACATGGGCTTGATCCATGACGGGGGAATTGATGCCCAAGGCGTGCACCACCTGCGCAAAAAACACGGTATCGTTGCCCGGGAAACCGGGACCCCTCGCCTGGTGGACCGCGACAAAACTTCTGCGCTGACCCTGCGCAAATCCGGCGACATCTACCAGTCCAACCAGCTCATCGGCCGGGTCAAAAGCCTTGGACCGAGCGTGGGCAGGCTAGACCAATACCAGGTAGAACTGCCTGACGGTCAGCGGGTTGCCACGATTGCCTTCAGCGGAGGTGACGGTGCCCTGGAGTTTACGGTAGAAACGGCGGCAGACCATTTCTGGCATCCGGTGCGACGCGAGTTGGCCGCTCCAGGCAAATCCGAGCCCGGCGCCGACCCCTATGCCGCTGCCCTCTTGCGCATCCTGCCCTGGCTGGTGCAAAGAGGCTATTTGTAGAGGCA
>Ga0172372_10002289_pt1 | contig 29257 bp, 26 predicted proteins | sample LakKiv5m_2_FD_114544 | JGI IMG/M metagenome (GOLD analysis project Ga0172372, IMG submission 114544) | Freshwater microbial communities from Kabuno Bay, South-Kivu, Congo - kab_092012_9.5m | ecosystem: Environmental > Aquatic > Freshwater > Lake | place: Democratic Republic of the Congo...
ATTACTTCTTGGGAAATATTATTAAATCTTTAGCCTGAGTAGTTACCCGACAAGGTAAAAAAAGTTGTCTGAAAGATATCAACATCTTAATCCCATATATCAAGAGATTCTCAAACAAGAGCGTCTTAAAAACTTAATGCGGATTGCTAAATGCATTGAAAATAGTACAGTTGGTATTTTTGAAACAACTCTAGACGATCAGGTTCGGGGGATTAGCGTATCTTTTTGTGACTTATTAGGATATGGCGCTGAACAGGTCTGCCAACTTAAGTATCAGCAGATTTGCCATCCTGATGACTTGTCTGCGTATTATTTCCTCAAAGAGAGATCACTGTCAGGAGAAATCGATCATTGCTATATCAATGTGCGTTATATTCGCGAAGATGGTCAAATCGTTCAAGTACTTCAAAGTACCGATCTTGATGTTAGAGGCTCTGAGGAACCTCACTTTGTGAATCGATTTGAAGATATTACTGATTGGGAACAGACTGCTAAAAATAAGCAAGATGTTGATAATCGAACTCGTTATCTATTTGAGAACAATCCTCATCCGATGTGGATTTATGATCGCGCAACGCTAGAGTTTTTGGCGGTGAATCAGGCTGCTATCAATCACTATGGCTATAGCAAAGAAGAATTTCTGTCCATGACCTTACAGGATATTCGTCCTGTCGAAGATATTCCGATGCTTTTGGATGCTCTCTCCAAGGTTTCACTAGGATTTAGCGTGCCTGAAGTATGGAGACATTGCAAAAAAGATGGGACGCAAATCTTTGTCGAAGTTTCAGCCCATACTCTTGACTATCAAAATCATAAATGTGAACTGATTTTGATCAATGACATTACCCAAAAGATGCAGGCTGAAGAAGCCCTCAAACGTGCTGAGGCTAGGTATCGCAGTATTTTTGAGAATGCGATTGAAGGGATTTTTCAATCAACCGTTGAAGGGAAGTTCTTGATATCAAATCCGATGCTTGCCAAAATCTATGGATATGATTCTCCTGAAGATTTGATTGCCACTCTTACTAATATTCAACAACTGTATACCGATCCTCAGCGTCGGTCAGAATTAATCAAACTTTTGGAAGAACAAGAGGAAGTCAAATTCTTTGAATCTGCAGTTTATCGTAAGGATGGCTCGATTATTTGGACTTCGGAAAATATTCATGCGGTTTACGATATTGCTGGTCATATTCTGTATTTTGAGGGAACAGTTGAAGATATTACGGCAAATAAACGTGCCAAAGCCGAAATTGAACATCTTGCTTTTCATGACTCTTTAACAAATTTGCCGAATCGGGTTCTCTTTCGAGAGCGCTTGTCAACAGCTTTAGTCAATGCATCAACACAACTCCAAGTCTATCTCGATCACAATAACTTTGCTGAAATTAAAGTAATTCCACCATTACTAGCAGTGCTGTTTTTAGATTTAGATCGCTTTAAATTAGTAAACGACACCATGGGACATGCCGCAGGTGATCGCCTTCTAATTGAAGTTGCTAAAAGGTTGAGTGAGTGCATGATTGAAAGTACTTTTTTGGCAAGGATGGGGGGGGATGAATTTATGATTTTTGTCCCCGAATTACAGAGTGTGGAGTCAATTCAGCAATTTGCCCAACTAATTTTGCAGTCCTTTGAAAGTCCTTTTTTTGTTGAGGAAATGGCTCTTCATATTGGTACTAGTATTGGTATTAGTCTTTATCCCAATGATGGCATGGACGAAGAGACTTTAATGAAAAATGCCGATACTGCAATGTTTCGGGCTAAAGAACGGGGTCGCAACCATTATCAACTCTACAATCATGCGATCGGGGCAAAAGTCAAGGAATATGTAGCGATCGAGAATGGGATTCGTCAAGCTCTAGATCGCTCAGAGTTTCAGGTGTTCTATCAGCCACAAATTAATCTGGTTACAGGAGAGATTGATTGTATGGAGGCATTAGTACGTTGGCTGCATCCTGAATTAGGGTGGGTTCCTCCAAATCAGTTTATCCCAGCAGCCGAAGAACATGGATTGATTGTGCGTTTGGGTGAATGGGTATTGCGAACTGCCTGTACCCAAAATCGGTTATGGCAAAGAGAAGGCTTGCCTCCGATTCGGATGGCTGTAAATTTCTCTGCAAAACAATTTCAAGTAACAGATCTTTGCGATCGGATTATGCAAATTCTTGCAGAAACGGATCTAGACCCACAGTATTTAGAGCTAGAAATTACCGAAAGCTTGGTAATGCGAGACCAAAATACAACTATTGCGATGCTGAAGCAATTACAATCACGGGGCGTAAGAGTATCTATTGATGATTTTGGCACTGGTTATTCTTCGTTGTGTTATTTAAGGCTATTGCCCGTGAGTAAGGTCAAAATTGATGCTAGTTTTATTCGTGAAACTCCTCAAAACAATGATGATGCTGCAATTACTTCGACAATTATTGCAATGGCTCATAATTTGAACCTTAGGGCGATCGCTGAAGGTGTGGAGCGCAAAGAGCAATTAGAATTTTTGCGATCGCATAACTGCGATGCAGTACAGGGTTATCTATTTAGCCGCCCTGTGCCTGCTCCCGAAGCTACTTTATTATTACAAGCCCAGTTAAAATAAGAGATGGTGGCGCAAAGCGCCACCATCTCTCTTTTGTTAATCACTAATTTCGGCGATCGCCTTACGCGCAATACTGGTGACATATAGGGTTACCACAACTGTCGCAATAAACCCGACAATCCGAATAACCCATTGAATAGTGGCATCTGTGGGTTGATTTTCGCTACCAATACGAGCAATGTCGCCAGCAAGAGAACCAATATAAACATACATCACTGTCCCCGGAAACATTCCCACGGAGCCTAATGCATAGTCTTTGAGTGTGACTCCAGTGATGCCAAATGCATAATTTAGTAAATTAAATGGAAATACTGGTGACAGTCGCGTTAATAGAACTATCTTAAATCCCGCATGGGCAACAGCCCGATCGATCGCTGCAAATTTTTGATTACCCTCAATCTTTTTGCCAATCCAGTCACGGGCTAAATATCGCCCAACTAGAAAAGCTGCGATCGCCCCTAAGGTTGCACCAACGAATACATAGAGCGACCCTAACAACACCCCAAATACTACGCCAGCACCTAACGTCAAGATGGAACCGGGTATAAAGGCAACTGTCGCCACAATATAAATGAGCATAAAAGCAAGCCCTCCAATGTAACCTTGACTTTCCACCCACTTCAAGGATGTGCGGAGTAGTTCTTGGGGATTGAAACTGGAGATAGTTGCTGAATCTTGAGCAAAAGTAGGATTGGCTATGATGGCATTGATGGCTAAAAAGGCGATCGTTCCAAAAAGTAAGCGCATTAAGTAAGAAGATATATAAAACTGTTGTTCCTTTCTCCTAGTAGGAGAAGGGCTTGGGGTAAGGGGATTCTTATACATCAGCAACATCCACCACCGTTATAGTGCCAAGTAGAATCTGTGATCATCACATCTTGAGGAAACTTGGCTGCAAGTTTTGCCGCAGTTTTATCGCATACTGATGTTGGATTACCACGCTGTAAAACATGTCCTGCGTGATCATCCAGAGATGACTCCATCCCACTATAAACTGCGGTTTTGCCCGTAAACACACAGGCTCCATCACTGGGAATGGGAACTTTGAAGGATACCGAATCTAAACTCTCTAGCATTAGTGGTGTATCCAAATCAAAACTATGGGTATCCAGCAATCGATAGGGACGACGGGCGCGGACTTCTATTTGTCCAAATCCTGCGGCAATTAGATAATGCATATACTCGTCATAGGTCATAGCCCCTGAAAGACACATTGCACGCAATCTTTCATCAGCTTGTAGATTTGCAGGAATAGGACGAGTAGCGATCGGATCACTCATAATCAATCTGCCTTTGGGTTTGAGAACTCGATAAACTTCTTTTAAAGCTCTTTGTAAGTCTTGAGGCTCAAAAATATTAAAGAGACAATTCTGAGCAACCACATCAACCGAAGCATCAGGAACGGGCAATGCAAAGGCATCTCCTTCTAAGATGTTCACAAATTCTGGATCAAACCAATCGTTTTCTTGAGCCGCTAATTGCAGATTATGACTAGCAACTTCCCGCATTGCAGCAACTGGATCAACAGCAATAACGCTGCCTTTACGACGGCAGAAATAAGCAAATTGCAGAGCTTCTAAACCACCGCCAACCCCAATATACAAGACTGTTGGACTACCACGTAGTTCTGTGGGATGAATGGTTGTTCCACAGCCATAGTTCATCTGCTCAATGATTTTAGGTATTTTGAGATTAGGAAATTGCAGTGGTGGCGTACTAATGCAGCACAAACCAACCTGTGGAGTTTTTGCGGCTTCCGTATAAAATTCGGCGGTAGTTTCGAGATAGCTCATGAAGATTTACTCAAGGATAATGATTGGGGCAGTGGAAACAAATTTAAGACTACAGTAGGGGCAATTCATGAATTGCCCCTACTGTAGTTTAGCTTTTTCACATGCCACTGCCACTAAAGAAAATCCCAAATATTAAGAGTGGGTGCTTCGCACCCACTCTTAATATTTGGGATTTAGAGGAGTTCCGTAGAACGTTCTGCCAGTTTCGAGCGTTCCCCCTTACTAAGGGTAATATGTCCAGCCAAAGGATCATTTTTAAATCGTTCTACTACATAGGTCAAGCCATTACTTGCTGCATCAATATAGGGATTATCGATTTGTTCTGGATCACCAGTTAGAATCACTTTTGTGCCTTCACCAGCACGGGTTAGAATAGTTTTCACTTCATGGGGAGTAAGGTTTTGTGCTTCATCCACAATCAGAAATTGTTGAGGAATAGTCCGCCCTCGAATGTATGTAAGCGGTTCAATCTGAAGTAAACCTCGCTCCATTAAGTCTTCATGTCCTCGCCGAGTATGTGAATGCATACTCCGCTTTTCTTTCGGATCTTTGGGGGATTGAGAGCCAAAAATCAGATCGAAATTATCGTAAATAGGCTGCATCCAAGGTGTAAGTTTTTCTTTAATATCCCCAGGGAGAAAGCCAATATCTTTGCCCATCGGGATTACGGGGCGTGAAATTAGCAACCTAGTATATACTCGCTCATCGGCAACCTTATGCAATCCCACTGCGATCGCTAACAAAGTTTTACCAGTACCAGCTTTGCCAACGAGGGTAACTAGGGGAATTGCATCATTCAGTAAAAGATCGAGAGCAAATTTTTGTTCACGATTGCGTGCATTGATGCCGATTACCCCTGAATTGACGATTTTATTTATGGCTACTAGTTTTGTGGAGTTTTGGCTGCTACTATTGGCGATCGCTAAGGCTGTATGGGAAGGATTAAACTGATCGATCAGCATTACCGCTTGATTTGGACAAAATTCACCACTAATAGAAATCGCTCCATTCTTAAAAAGCTGATCGATCTTTTCAGCATCGACGCTTACTTCCGTAATACCTGTATAAAGTTCAGAAATATCAACTTTATTCGTCTCATAGTCTTGAGCTTGCAGTCCTAGGGCATCAGCTTTGATCCGTAGATTGGTGTCTTTACTGACCATGACAACCCGACATTGACATCCACGTTTAAGTTCGAGGGCGACTGCGAGAATAGCATTGTCATTGCGATCGCCTTCAAGTTCGATGGGCAGAGTTTTTAACGTTTCGCGATCGCACAGGGCTACTCGCAGCAATCCCCCATTTTCCAACTCAATCCCTTGGATAATATTCCCCTGACTTCGTAACTCGTCTAATTCTCGCGATACTTGCCGCGCATTGCGTCCGATCATCTCAGGTTGCTTTTTGAAGCGATCAAGTTCTTCAATAATGGTCATCGGTAAGACGACTTCATTATCCTCAAAGCGACTCATGGCTGTGGGATCGTACAGCAATACATTAGTGTCAAGCACAAAAATCTTTTTCATATTGTTAAATTTTAGGTAGTACTAAATAGGTAAGGATGGGCGGCACGAAGTGCCGCCCATCCTACTAAAATAAATCCTTTACTTTTTAGTACTACCAAATTTTAGGTAGTGCTAAAGATGGCAGGATTTTAAAGGGCTTTCTTACCGCGCAAAGCATTATCTAACCTCAAAATTTAATCTTGACACTTTCGCGGCGATTATGTGGATTTTGTGTAGCGATCGCTACAATGCTTAACACCAGAATATAAATCCAAAACAAAGAAAGGCATCGCTTTGCGATGCCTTTCTTTGTTTTGGATTTATATTGAATGCGATGTAAACCTAAAAAAACGTTAATTCGACGAACGCACAAAATAGTAAAAATCGCTCTGCGATTTTTACTATTTTGTGCCATTTGCGCCGCGCTTCGCGCGGCGCAAATGGCTATATCGAATTCAGGAAGAAGGGGGCGCTTAGCCCCTTTCTTAAGTTAAAACAAGGTAGAAATACCATTTGGACGCAAATCTTTGTAATCAAGAATCTTGCGAACTACATCAAATGTAGATTGCGAATTAGTAATCGAAACTATAGAAGCTAGCTGTCCTGGCAACACTTGCATTACAGGGGGCATGTCCTGAGTGAAGACATTGATCGTGCGATTAATTAGCGAATAACTACCCTTAGAAAAAGCGTTGGTATAGGTGAATTGATTAGTTGCTTGAGGTAGCCCTGCAATATTAAACAAGCCAATGGGGATACCTTGCGATGTTGTCAGAAACCTTACAACTGTTTGATTGAGAACAGTGGTTGTTTGGATTTGAGTGAAGTAGTCATAGACTTTGACATTACGATCAATCTTACCCACGCGCTTAGAATCAATGCCACATACAGTTCTTAAAGTCCCATAGGCTGAGGGATCGCTAGGTAAAATCAAATTGATAGCAGAGAAGTCTTTGAGTAATTGTACCTCGCTATAGCCTAGAAGCCGATTATTCAAATCGAATAAACGAACGATTAGGCGATCGCCTGGATTCAGCCCACGAATGAATGTCGCACGCTGATTAATATTAAAGCGATAATCACCGACAAATCGCTCTGTGAGAAATCCATTAGAACGCTTTGATCTGATCGAAAGACGTGTAATTACCTGAGATAAGCGTGGCTGATCTTGCAAAACCGCAAGGCTAAAATGTCCACGGTGAGGATTCTTTCTTGATAGCTCAACGCCATCACGGTCTTTACGATCCTTGCGATCAGAGCGGCGATCGTCATCATAGTCGTCATCTTCATCGTCGTCGTCATCTCTTTTGGAAACAACGATGGGCTTCATTGGTTTAACGGAGCTACTAGTCTGGACATTGGTCGTTTGCACGACTACAGTTTGGCTAGACTGTGAACTTGTTGATTGCGAAGAAGTAGTTGTAATCCCCAAATCTCGATCAGAAAGTCCTGAATTATTGGAAGAACTGTTTGATGAGTTATTGGATGAATTGTTGGAGGTATTGATATATATCGAAGAAATACGTCCAGCACTTACCTCAGATGCGCTAGCTGTAATGATTGAAGTAAAGGATCGGATTTCTTCGATCTCAAATCTGGCATCTTTTAGCCTATTGGACTGGTCGTAGCGTACACTGGTAACCGCCTTAAGATCACCATTGTAAATATCATCGAGTGAAATTTTTTCGCTCAGTAAGCGCAAGGGAATCACTTCCACAAAAGCCGATTGTCTCCCTGCATTTTTGGAAAGAAGTCTTGCACCTGAGTTGGTATAAACTTCGCGCCATTCTCCAGCACGTCTGACATAGAGTTGATATACTGCATTTGCGTAGGTTGTCGAGGGCTTATTGGCAATATCAAATAAAATACCAATGCTTGAGAGGTTGCCAGAGTTGTCGAGCAAGCGCAATAACTGCACACCTGTTTGCCAACCTTGTGGGACTTGGGCGACGATTTGAGGAACAGATGGAGCCGCGATCGCTTCTATAGTATTTAGCAGAGATGCTGTAGTCAGAGTTGCTGCAAGAAGACATAGAGATGTCTTCTGAAAACTTTTACGAAAAATGTTCATTATTATTTATTCCTAGCTCGATTTACTGCATGATTTGCTAGAGTCAACCTATTGATTGGTGACCCATGGCACAACAAGCGCACAATGCGTCATGATATTTGGGCAAAGAAGTCTTTTAATGCAGACGATCTCTTTAGTTTTTTTTGTTCCATTAACATCAATTTGACGAATGCGCAAAATGGTAAAAATAGCAGAGCAATTTTTACCATTTTGTGCCATTTGCGCCGCGCTTCGCGCGGCGCAAATGGCTATATCGACAACAATAAAGGCAACCCTTAGGGTCGCCTTTATTGTCTGAAGAAGGGCAGCGCGAAACACTGCTCTTCTCTAAAAAATTGGGTGACTATAATTTCAAAAATTTCAAAGAAATCGTGATATTTGAATCTGCGCCCAAAAGTTTTGTAACCGATCGCCTAAACTGGCGATCGCAAATCTTGGTTGTGATCGCCATTTATTTAATAACAAATGTCCCATTGGAGTCAGTCGAAAGCTATCGGTAATGCCTTGACCATCGACTTCGCGGCGCAAAACACCTACTTGGATTAGCCATAGTAAAGCATTCTCGGCAATGATCAAACTTGTGGGATTGGTCAAATATTGATTTTTGATGCCATCATTACCTGCGATCGCTCTCAGATTTACGCCTTGTGTTGCCATATCCGCAAATAACTTAGTCGTAAAGGGCGCACATCTTAGCGCTACTTCGGCTCTCTGTAATATTTGAGGTTCGTATTCAGTAATATCTTTGTTGTTACTTTTACTTAAAGTTTCGGTTGACATGGCATTTTCCGAGCATCGTTCTTTAATACTTTAAATTAAATGCTAGCAACACTAACCAATGCTGGCATTAACCTTTAGATAAGTAATTGCCTAAAATGAATTATCCCCAACCCTAAAGCTATAGTCATTTGCATTAGAACTATAAGAGCGAGGCGCGAAGCGCCTCGCTCTTATAGTTCTATGCAATCCATTAGGGTGAAGTGAAATCAAGGGTGATCGCTTTATATTTAAAGCAATAGCTGCAAACAGCTATATGTTTAAGCTAGAGAGAGCGCGCTATGATGCCCACTACCGAAAACTCAAAACTTCGTCACTCTCATACAGCTAATGCCCTTGCGATGGGAATGGCTCTCAAAAAAATGTATGAGCTGGGGCGTAAAGATTTTGATTCAGAAAATTTTTCGGGGCTGAAACTGTCTTGCTGTAAGCTGTCAGCCATTAATCTGACTAGCTCAGATTTACGAAATGCTGATCTTGACCTAACTGACTTGAGTGAGTCTGACCTGCGGGGAGCAAACCTAGAACGTTCAACGCTTAGTTTTACAAATTTGACGAACACCGATTTGAGCAATGCTAATTTGAAAGGTGCAAACCTGGGGGGGGCGGATTTGAGTGGGGCAATTCTGAGAGGTGCGATTCTCCAAAATGCTAATTTACGAGGAGCAAATTTGAGCAATGCTCATCTAGAATTTGCCAACCTAGAAGGCGCAGATTTAACAGGTGCAAACTGCTTTGGCTGCAACCTGAGTTATGCCAATCTCAAACAGACCAATCTGACCGAAGCAAATCTAGACAATTCCAATCTTCTCAAAAGTAATTTTGAATATGCCTTGCTAGATGGCACAACTCTAAACAACTCTAGCTATTAGGTTAACGACAGTTCAGTCGGACAAACCATTTTGGGGTTTTGAAAGCATAAAATGGCGTAGCCGTTTTATGCTTTGGTACTATTCGATACCGATCGCCAGTCTTGTATATACAGTTGCTAACGCATTGGCATCGCCAACATTACCAGGGAAGAGGACTACGGGTAAATCGGGGAAACGGGGATGATTTTCGGGGGTACGCACGACGGAGCAACCAGCGAGAATTTGACCCAACAGTCTAGCTGTCGGCAAATTTAAACCTGTACTCAGCACATCGTTAGAAGTAATCCCACCTTTACTAATTAAAAAACCAATGTCTGTGGGTAATTCCTGCACGATCGCCATTAATAGTGCTGACACAGCCTGTCCAAAGGCAAGTCGGGTGGAGATATCTGCAAATTCCAGTTCTTTGCGACTGGTAAATACTACAGCGGTTTGACCTAATCCGTGGGCTTGATAAACCTGTGCTAAGGCTTCCTGTTTAAGAATTGCTGATTGAGTTTCGGCATCACTTAAGAGGCGCGAAACATCGATCTCTACAGGGCAAGTATTAGGTGCTTTGAGTAGGTTTTCTAGTTGTTCAGTGGTTTTTTTGACGTGAGAACCAACGATCGCCACCCCTGCTTTGTGCGATCGCATATATTTTGACATGTCCTCTGCGGCGATCGGTTGAGGAGGTAACTTAGCAAGGGCAGTCAGTAAACTCGCCGCACTACGGAATAAAAATCTTTTGCCTGTTGCCGCAACTGCCAATATATCCGCAGCAAATTGATTGAGATCGGCTTGGTTCTCAGCATCGACCACACCACATTGATTGTCATGCATTCTCGCTAAGCGCTGACGCACTCCCGCCCGAATATCACCTAATAAAAAACGCTGTACATTTTCAGCAAGGATTTTTCCCTTGGTTTTTTCTTCGACATAATCAGGTAAATAGCTGTGGGTATAGCCAAAAACTGAATCCTTCGCAAATTCGGTTTCATGGACTGGGGTTGGCACGCCATTAACTACTAAATAATGCACACTCGACTTGGTAAAGCGTCCCCCTTCAAAAAATGCTGGCACAAGGAAATGCGCGTCAAAATCACCTAACTCCTCAGCGATCGCATCTGTCTCGATAGGATAATGTCCACGCAGCGTCGAGTCGGAGCGACTAACGATCATAAATTCTTGGATACTTTCGGCGGCGATCGCCGGTTTGAGATTGCGGCAGACTTCGCGGGTCACACTAGCTGCATCCTCAGGCGTAAGTGATCGCGTATTCGTCAACACAAACATAATCGGCGAAGGATCGGCAAGTCCTATTTGTAGGGTATCTGTATCCCACTTAGTCAACAATAGGCAGCTATGTACAGTTTGTGATCCTGTCGGATCGTCATCTAGCACAATAATTTTAGGCTGTCGAGAAGAAGTAGCTGCCATTGCTTTTCTATAAAAATGCAAATTAATGTTTGTAGAAGCTTATCTTGATTTACGTAAGAATAACCAATCTTCAACATCACAAATAGTAATCCTCAGAGTTAAATTTTTAAAAGCAAGCCTATGGCTTGCTTTTAAAAAAACTATAAGTGGGCGGCGCTTCGCGCCGCCCACTTATGGTTTTGAGCTAAATTGGGCACTCCTGCCCAGAGCTACACATACTATTACGCCAAAAGCAAAACCCAAGGTGGTAAGAGTCATTGGCTCTCCTAGTATTATCGCTGAGGCAAGAATCGTCAGAAATGGCTGAAAAAGTTGCAGTTGTCCAATTCGAGCAATACCTCCCAAAAACAAACCTCGATACCAAGCAAAAAAACCTAAAAACATACTGAAACAACTGATATACAAAAAGCTGAGCCAAGCATTGCTAGAAATAGTTGTGAAGGAAGAAGGCATATGTTGCAATACAATCGGCAATATCATCGGCGAAGATATTACTAAAGCCCAACAAACCACCTGCCACGAACCAAAAGTACGCGCCAAAATTGTCCCCTCTGTGTAGCTCAAGCTGGCGGTAACAACTGCTCCTAGCAAAGCCAAATCTGCAAAACTCATACTCCCCGTTCCCGATATCAACGCAAAAGCAACTACTAAACTACTACCCGCGATCGCGCAAATCCAAAATATCAATGATGGTCTTTCACCCGCTCGCACAACTCCAAACAGAGCCGTTGCTAATGGTAATAAACCAATGATAACGGCTCCATAGGAAGCAGAAGCGTCACGCATTGCTAGCGTAGATAATAAAGGGAAGCCAATTACAGCCCCAATTATGACCACAGCAAAGTTGGGCAGAAACCGCCAAGATGGAATCGACTGCTTAGTAGCAATTAATAAAATCAATGACAAGCCAGCGGCAATTACCGTTCGACCTAGCCCTACAAATACAGGGTCGAAAGCAGTCAAAGCGATACGGGTTGCAGGCAAAGTGATACTAAAAATTACTACCCCAAGAAACCCATAAACAAGTCCCATACTTACTTCTTCATTCTGCGGACTAGTCATTGTGCCTCAAAGTTTACAGCGCTTTGCGTCTAATTAAAACCCAGAAAGACTTTAGAAAGCGGCGTGAAGCGCCGCTTTCTAAAGTCTTTCTATACTACCAAAACACAAAATGGCTTAGCCATTTTGTGTTTTAACGTCAGTTCGACGAACGCACAAAATGGTAAGAATCGCTAAGCGATTCTTACCATTTTGTGTCATTTGCGCCGCGCGAAGCGCGGCGCAAATGGCTATATCGAATTCACGTTGTTAAAAAAAATTTACCCAAATAATTAGCTGCGGCGCAAAGCGCCGCAGCTAATTATTTGGGTTTTATGTCCTAAGAAAAACTTGCATTGCTGTAAAAAACAAAATCGAAAGCATCGCTTAGTGATGCTTTCGATTTTTAATAAAAAGGTTTTATGGCTTGTAAAATTACGGCTGAAGCACGTTTAGCATCTTCGGGCTGATCTAGCGTTAGGCTGACCTCAGTTAACCTTGCTTCCAGAGATTCAACAGTTTCATAGGTTTGAAAGATAAGCTGAATCAAATCATCAATATCATAGGTATAGAGTGCTGACCAGTCACGTTCTTGGGGACTAAAACGATAATTTAGACTAGAAAATAACAGGATTTTGGCATGGAGGGGGCTGATATTTCGAGAAATATCAGCTCGTAAATCAAACAGGTTAGTTAAATATTTGAGATTATGTTTATGAGGAATCGTATCACTTTCGGTTCTATCAGATCCACCATCATTAGGTGTAGAAGATTCGCGTTGAGATGCTGAGGCTGGCTCTGGATGATCTTGATTTAGAAAGCTATGAGGTAGCTTTCCTTCATCGCGCAGAGTATACAGAAACCCAAGGCTATCAATAATGCTGTCTGCCGCAAGCAGATAGTCAGACTGTTTGCTAAGTTGCTTGACATGGCTGTTTAACTTTTGTTTGAGCGTATTAAGATCAGGAAACATGATCATTAAGTCGCGAACAAGCTGACGAATCTGCAACGCTTTAACTTCGTTGACATCATTTGACCAAGAATCATGACAGGTAAAGAGGATCAGTCGTTTGATGCGAAGTACATTGCTGTCTTGCTCCAAACTATCTATAACTTCCTCTAGAAGATTTAAATCTTCCATATTTTTGTTAGGCGTTGCAATGCTCAGTTGTCATATTGATTGATGAAGGCAGTCTAAGTCAAGATTAATCGTAAAACCCAAAATACAAGTAGCGGCGCTTTGCGCCGCTACTTGTATTTTGGGTTTTGATTTGCCCTAGCTAATACCAAAGCGCAAAATGGCTATGTAGCCTTTATCAGGCTAGTGAAGTACAGGTTTGTTTCCCCGCCGAAGGCGGGGAAACAAACCTGTGTACCGCGCTTTCTTGAAAAGCGCTATATCGAAATCACGATAAGGCATTAGCTAACCCCAAGGAGCATGTTCAGACTGCGTAATACCAATTTACAAAAGTGTGGCTACACTTTTGTGAATTAAAAAACAAACTCTGTAAGGGTTTTGAAAGCACAAAATAGCTGCGCCATTTTGTGCTTTGGTATAACTGGCTGAATAGGCTCCTTGATGTTACGAATGATATTTGCCATCAGGCATCGTTGCCCCATTAAAAATTGTACCAATAGTGCTAGCTCCGCTCATCTCGGCTCTGGTTAACACTGCATCACTGAAATCGGCTCCATCGAGATTAGCTCTGACTAAATAAGCATCAACTAGACTAGATTGACTCAGATTTGCTTTATCTAGGAGCGATCGCGAAAGATCGCTGCCATTAAGTATGGCTTGAATTAAGCCTGCATTACTTAAAGTCGTCATAGTCATATTTGCTTTAGTGAAATTAGCTCCGAATAAGTTAGCGAGTCTCAAGTTCGCGTTTTTGAGATCGGCCTTAGTTAGGTTTGCCCCTTTGAGATTAGCTTCAGTGAGATTTACATTACTCAGATTAGCCTCCGTAAAAATTGCGCCGATCGCGATCGCGCCGCTCAGGTTGGCTCCTTGTAAATTCACCCTTGACAGGGTCGCTTCACTTAGATTTGCCCCTGAAAGGTCAACTCCTGTGAGATCAGCACCGCTTAGATTTGAGCCACGTAAATCAGCTTTACGTAAATTTGCCCCACTCATGGTAGTGGGCGGATAGCCTCGCTCCTCTCGCATGAGCGTAGCACTCAAGATTGCACAGCGTAAATTTGCACCTCGGAGATTGACACTGCGTAAATCCGCTTCAGTCAGGTTGGCATCCATGAGATTTGCAAGGGAAAGATTTGCCCCAAAGAGATTTACTCGTTGCAGCATTGCTCCATGTAAGTCTGCTTCAGTGAGGTTAGCACTCATCATGATTGCTTGGTTCAGGGTAGCTCCGCCCAGTTTTGCGCCTGATAAATTGGCATGGTTAAAAGTAACTTTGTTGAGATAGGCAAAGACAAGGTTAGTTCGACGCAGATCAGCTTTGGTTAAGTTCACGCCGATCAAATCGCTATTAAATAAATTGGCATTTGCTAGATTTAAGCTAGCAAAGTCACGCCGACCAGCAGCATAGTCTTTCAGGAGTTTTTCTGTGCTCATGATTTAGTTAAGAAGTTGCTCAGAGCCTTGTAATTTTTCAGTTGTCGGATTTGGATATGGTAACGAAATCGTAATCCATGCCCCGCCCGTTTCAGGGTGATTTTTGGCTGAGATCGCTCCTTTGTGAAGTGTGACGATCTGACGAGCGATCGCTAACCCTAAACCGCTACCGCCACGATCAAGGCCCGATCTTGTGCGAGACGGATCGATTTGATAAAAGCGATCAAAAATATGCGGTAAAGATTCTTCGGGAAACCCTTCTCCAGCATCAATTGTTTCTATTTTTAAGTTTGAGTCTACCACGCTGGTTTTGATTGTAATCGACTGAAGTGAAGGACTGTGCTTAATACTATTGTCTAACAAGTTAAGCAAAAGCCGATAAATGCGTGACTCATCAAGCTGCCAAATTATTTGTTCATCACCGTTATATTTAAGCTTGACCTGTTTACGATTGGCTAATGGCTCAAGGGTTGCCCAGACTGATCGCACTATTGATGCAACATTTACTTCATTTAGGTGCAGCACTGACTCTATGCCTACATCCATCTGACCTAACTCCAGCAAGTCTTGGACAAGTTTGGTAATCCGTTCGATTTCGCCGAGTAGGCGTTCTACCCATATTCTTGACGCAGGCTCAACGCGGGGTTCGAGCGTCTCCGCAACTAAACGGATCGAGGTTAGAGGTGTTTTTAACTCATGGGCAATGTCTGATGTCCAGCGATCGCGTTGCTGGGTGATCGTTACCGCCTCTTGGCGATCTACTAAAAAAATGCCAATCCGCCCCCGACCTAGGTAAATACTATAGGCTCTAATCGGTTTACCTACCTGTGGCACAGGATCGACAGGATCAGGAATTGCAGGGTGAAAGACCCAATCGACTTGTGAGCCTTGTTTCCTTGTTCTCGTTTGTTCGACGAGATGATCAAGCTCATAGGAACGAATTAGTTGCAGCAAAAATGGCTTACGAGTTAGTCCCTGTTGATGGTTAGCGATTCCCATCATGGTTGCTGCTTTTTGATTGCATACGGCTAAACGATTATCCTGATTAACTTGAATATAGCCAATGGGAGATAGTTCGACGATTTTTCCCCAAATTAAACCCTCTTCACTGTCGTCTCTGGATTCAGTAACTTCTTGACGTATATTTCGCTGAACCTTCTGAGCCCAAGATTTGAGACTATGGATTGATTTTGCTTTAAAAACATGACGCGATCGCTTACGAAATCGGCGATTGCGTCTGTGCTTGGCATAGTTCCAACTAAACCAGCAAGCACTAGTAGCGATCGCGCCAATGGCAATTCCGACAAGCAACCAAAAAATTTCCATTGACAAAATTTCCATTTTTACGGGTAAGCAATAATACCAAAGCACAAAATGGCTACGCCATTTTGTGCTTTGGTATTAAAACTAAAAAATAGAGGTTCGCTGTGCGAGCCTCTATTTTTTAGTTGTCTAGTTTTTAGTAAGTTTCAACGTGCCAACGACCGTCACGCTTCATTTGCTTTTCAAAATCCTTCCAAACAGCACCATTTTTCTCGGCAGTCTTAGTCATAAACTCAGCGATTCCGTCTTCCATACCACGCAAGCCGCACATATAGGTGTGAGTCGATGGCTTTTGCATGACTTCCCACAACTCATCTGCATATTCAGCCATGCGATTTTGGATGTACATCTTTTCACCCTTAGAATTCTTCTGCTCACGGCTAATCGCCACATCATAACGGAAGTTCCGCTTGTGTTTGTAAGCTAGCCATTCAAGGTCTGGCTTGTACAAAACTGTTGTGTCAGTTGGCACTCCAAAGAATAGCCAAGCTAAACCATTGAATTTGTAATCTTCATGCTTTTCTTTGAACATCCGCCATAAAAAAGCACGGAAAGGTGCGATACCTGTACCTGTGGCAATCATGATGATTGTGGCATTAGGATCGTCTGGTAACAACATTTCTTTACCAACTGGACCAGTCAGCTTGACTTCATCACCAGGTTTAAGATCGGTCAAGAAATTAGAGCATACGCCTTTCACAGTTTCACCTGCTTCGTTTTGATACTCTAAACGCTTAATACTCAAAGATAGAGTTTTACCATCAAGCTCATCACCGAGGCGGGTTGAGGCGATCGAATAGAGGCGAAGTTTATGGGGCTTGCCATTTTTGTCTTCACCAGGGGGGACGACACCAATACTTTGACCTTCTAAGTAGCGAAGATCACCTCCAGAAATATCAATTTTTACGTGACGAGTATCACCAACTGCACCTGGTCTAACCAGTACATCATTGGAGATACATTTTGCTGTAAAGGGATTGGCAGGTCGGTAGATATTAACGGGAATATCTTTGTCTGAATTTGCACTCATGAGAAGTTATATCGACGATATGACAGAAGAACACGAAGTCATTATATTTTCAAATGGGACTTGTCGGTATTTTGTAGCTTAAAGATCTCTTTTGTGGGGCAAACATTACATGTTTGTTAATATTTTGCATATTTTGTTGGAACCCAAGACAAACTCAAAATAGAGAACGACGCAAAGCGTCGTTCTCTATTTTGAGTTTGTCTTGGGTTAAATAATCAGCTCTTTTTTCCAAATTTTGGAAAATCAAGACATCGTGCCTAGCAGCTTTTGGGCAGCTTGTCTATGTTATTATCGATACAATTGCTACAAATTATCAACTTAAGGTACTTGCAACAAACTACTTGTTCGTAGTAAAGGGTTGTTCAATTTAATAAAAAAAAAGGTTTCTGATGGTTATGCGAAGTTGCGCTATCAGAAATTGGTTCCTTATTTTATGGCACAGCCCTAGAAAGCAGAAAAGTATCTGAAAATGCTTCAAAAATAAGTTTTGCTTACAGTAAATGACAGATCAAATTAATCACAAGAAATTTTTTGAAGTGTTGCGAGGCAGCACTTTAAAAAATTTCTTGGTTTGGGTTTGATCGTATAGCGCTGTAGATCGCAAACAAGATCAGTATGAGTCTAGAGGAGGCTACTTTGCGAACAACGGGTGCATTTGCTCTCATCGACAGTGTGAGACGACAGGGTGTAAAACATATCTTTGGTTACCCTGGTGGAGCAATCCTGCCAGTGTACGATGAAATCTATAAATCTGAGGCAAGAGGAGAGCTTAAGCATTATCTCGTGCGTCATGAGCAGGGAGCTGTCCATGCTGCTGATGGATATGCCCGCGCCACTGGAAACGTAGGCGTATGTGTGGCAACTTCAGGACCTGGGGCAACCAATTTGGTAACTGGCATTGCTACAGCTCAAATGGACTCGATCCCAATGGTGGTAATTACGGGGCAAGTTCCTTCCTATGCGATCGGGACGGATGCCTTTCAAGAAACGGATATCTGGGGCATTACGCTCCCGATTGTCAAGCATTCCTATGTAATTCGTAGACCTGAAGATATTGCACGAATCATTGCTGAAGCTTTTCATATTGCTGGTACTGGTCGTCCAGGACCTGTGTTAGTAGATATTCCGAAGGACATCGCTCAGAAGGCTTTTGACTATAATCCTGATGTGCAGATTGATTTGCCTGGTTATCAACCCAAAGTCAAGGGACATCTGCATCAAATTGCGGCAGCGATCGCCCTAATCCGTGAAGCTAAAAGACCATTGCTTTATGCAGGTGGTGGAACGGTGCTTGCTGATGCCCATGCTGAGCTTGCAGAGTTTGCCAAACGCTTTCAGTTGCCTGTAACTACAACCCTAATGGGTAAAGGTGCTTACGATGAAAGCAACTATCTTTCTTTAGGTATGTTGGGGATGCATGGTACAGCCTATGCCAACTTTGCGGTACAGGGATGCGACCTATTGATTGCGGTTGGAGCAAGATTTGACGATCGCGTTACAGGTCGCCTAGATAAATTTGCACCTGAGGCCAAAGTTATTCATATTGATATCGATCCTGCGGAAGTCGGCAAAAATCGCAAACCAGATGTGCCAATTGTTGGTGATGTGAAGGAAGTCCTACAGGCTCTGCTTGAGGCAACTAGCTACGAAGAAAATATTCAAACCAAAGATTGGTTCGCTCAACTTGATGAGTGGAGAGAGGATTACCCTCTGGAAGTGCCTACCTATGACAGTGTTTTGTCACCCCAGCAAGTAATCTATGAGTTTGGTAAGCAAGCACCTAATGCCTATTTCACTACTGATGTCGGACAGCACCAAATGTGGGCAGCTCAGTTTATCAAAACTGGACCTCGCAAATGGATTTCCAGTGCAGGGCTTGGCACGATGGGCTATGGAATGCCTGCCGCGATGGGCGCAAAGGTGGCTTTACCTGACGACCAAGTGATCTGTATTAGTGGTGATGCCAGTATTCAGATGAATATTCAGGAGCTTGGTACTTTGGCGCAGTATGGCATTAACGTCAAGGTGATCGTTATCAATAATGGTTGGCAAGGCATGGTGCGCCAGTGGCAAGAAAGCTTTTATGATGAGCGCTACTCTTCTTCCAATATGGAAGTGGGTATGCCTGACTTTGTGAAGCTTGCCGAAGCCTTTGGTCTCAAAGGGATTAAGGTAATTGAGCCAAGTGATTTGCAATCTGCTGTTGCCGAGATTCTTGCCCATGACGGCCCTGTGTTTGCAGATTTCCGCGTCAAGCGAGATGAAAACTGCTATCCCATGGTTCCCCCAGGTGCAAGTAATGCGGAAATGGTTGGCTTACAAACTCCGAAGCGATCGCCGCTAAGTTCAGAAATCTCGGAACCTGTAGCTCAGTTGGAACGAGTCTTAGTTTAGGACTACGCCTCGCAGATGCTCTAGAAAGTTCTATAAAGCTGCATTTTAACAATCCTAAATGGTTTGTGGAAGTTCACTCCTTCGGGGTGAGTCCCACAAACCTCAAAAAACACTAATGCTTTAGGACTGCTATATATGTGCTTGAGTGAACAGCGCTGTAAGAGAAAATTAGCAATTCTCATTGTGAAGCCGATTTTGATGTTTGCAGCGCCGCAGGCGATGGGAACACCAAAATCGGTTTTTTGAAAGCCCGCCAATGGCGGGCTTTCAAAAAACCGATTTTGATAATGAGAATTGCTGAGAGAAAATCCTCGCGCTTAGTGCGAGGATTTTCTCTTTTTGATGATAATTAGTGACGGTGCTATGCTTTTGCTTTGTTTATGTGAAAATTTATGACACCAGAAAAATCCTATCGCCCAAATGTGGGAATTATTGTTTTTAACCGCAAAGGTGAAGTGCTAGTCGGTGAAAGAGTTGGTGTACCTGATTCATGGCAATTTCCACAGGGTGGAATTGATGATGGGGAAGATCCTCAAGCAGCAGCTTTGCGTGAACTGTATGAAGAAGTTGGTATTAATAATGCCGTCTTAGCCTATGTACATCCTGAGTGGCTCTATTATGATTTCCCGCCGACCCTAAAGTTATCAGGCAAATGGGCAAACTATTGCGGTCAAAGACAGCGTTGGTTTGCTTTTTATTGGGATCATCCTGCCTCTGATTGCCAATTAGATATCCACGATCGCGAGTTTCGGGTGGTGCAATTTATGGCGATCGACAAGACTCTTGATTCGATTGTGAGGTTTAAAAGAGAGGTTTATCAACAGGTAGTTAAAATCTTTACGCCCGTAATCCGCGATTACATTGGGAAACTACCGTAATGATAATTAAGCTCAAGTATTAAGAAATCTGAAGCCATTGAATTAACTAGATAGGTATTCCTATAGGCTTACACTATTGCCAGAAAACAATACGGATCTTGCTCTGGTTTTGGGAGTATAAAAAGTGAATTTTTCTAAATATATCCGCTTTATTCATCTAGGGATAATTTGGCGTAGATTTGCGCTGTTTTTGCTTACTATGTCTGCTGTGATTGGCTTACAGCATTTTATTGTTGAGCCTAGTTTTCCTGTTTCTAGTTCGTTGTCTAATACGATCACCTCGTCTTCTTTAATTACCAACAACAATAGCGATTGGCTCATTGCTCAGGATAGCAATGTGGATTCACCAAGTCTTAGAACTTACGACTCTCTGACTGAAGAAGAGAAAGCACTCTTTAATAAAATCATACTTTTTGCCAGCATATTTGGCTTAGTGGTTTATATTTTCACCAGTTTCTGTTTGATGAAAATTGCAGATAAGCTGGAAATTCCTAATAGTTGGCTGGCTTGGATTCCGATCGCCCAAATCTGGGTGATGGTGCGTGCCGCAGGTAAACCTGGATGGTGGCTGATTTTATTTTTCGTTCCCCTTGTTAATTTTGTGATTGGTTTGATTGTTCTGTTTACTATACCAACTAGTCTGGGGAAATCATCTCTCTATGGCTTGTTACCGTTTATTCCATTATTAGGGGTATTTCTATACTTTGGACTACTTGCCTTCACGTAATCAAACGTCAATTCGACGAACGCGCAAAATGGTAAAAATCGCTCTGCGATTTTTACCATTTTGCGCCATTTGCGCCGCGCTTCGCGCGGCGCAAATGGCTATATCAATCACATTAACGTGAGTTCGATGAATTTCGATGGCTACAATCTTTATCTGACAGGCATAGCAAGAAATCCTAGTACATAAGAGCGTTCGGGTTTATTGAGAATAAAGTTAATAAAGTGCTATTTGGACTTTATTGACTTTATTCTCAATAATAATCAGGATTTTGCTGTATACTTATCTCCCAAGAATGTTTTTTTATAAGGATTGTGAGACCGAAAAATCGTCGAAATCACGTTGAATTAAAAATCAAAACCTGTAAGGGTTTTGAAAGTATAAAATGGCGTAGCCATTTTGTACTTTGGTATTAAATACTAGACAATCATGCCTGTAGCAAGTTTGTCGGCGATCGCCTCACCTTGCAAAATCTCCACTAACTTCAGCGCAAAAGCCATTGCTGTCCCCGCACCCCGACTGGTCACCACATTGCCATCAACAACTACAGGAATTGCCAAATATTCCGCAACTTGCATCTCATTTTTAACCAATGGATAAGATGTGGCACATTTATCCTTGAGTAAACCTGCATCAGAAAGAACAGTGGGGGCAGCGCAGATAGCAGCAACTAATTTATTGGCGGCAGCATGGTCGATTAACATTTTGGCAATACGTGGATCTTCTCTAAGTCGAAACGTACCAGCGCCGCCAGCAAGAACGATCGCATCAAATTGACTCGCATCGACTTGATCTAGAAGTTTGTCTGCCGTAATCGAGATCGCATGAGCGCCGATCACTGTCTGAGTATTTAAGCTGGCGACAGTCACCTCGGCTCCAGCACGACGTAGCACGTCAATAATAGTGATTGCTTCTATTTCTTCAAAGCCTTCAAATAGCGGTACACATACTGTAGTCATATTTCAACAATTTATAGCTATATTCAGTCATGTTAGGGCATAACCCCCAAGAATCGCTGCCACTGAATTCTTGGGGGGATGCCCTAAGCAAAACTTACATTGCGATAGTTAAGACATACAAAATCTAGGACAAATTTTTTCTTTATTATCTTTAATCAATTGTTAAATTTTGTCATATATTACGCAGGCAGCTTACAAGGTACTAAGCTTTAGATGCTATGGTGATATAGCCTTTCACAGGCTTGTGAACTATAGGATTTGTTGAAAAGCAAGCCTAAGTATTTAAGCTTGCCTGAAAAGAGCTATATGGCTAGAATCTGCATTCAGGAGAGAAGCAAAATGGTTATTGTATGGAATAGCTTTTTCCTAGGAGTTATTTCCGCTTTTGCCTGCTCTAGCTTAGCTTTGTGGGTAATGGTTACGCTTTCTTTGGGGAAATCTCCTCTACAATTCAAATAACTGTTGGCTATCGAAATGTCTATAAAGCTAAAGAAAAAGCATCGCAATTATTGCGATGCTTTTTCTTGAATAAGTACCTGTGCTAAATAAATTACGATTAGTCATACCAATTCACAAAAGTGTGGCTACACTTCTGTGAATTAAAAACCAAACCCTGTAAGGTTTTTGAAAGCACAAAAAGGCTACGATTTTGTGCTTTGGTATTACTTAATGTAAGGCTTTGTGATTTTCACCATGCCCAAGGCTTGATGAAAATCACTATATGGGTTTGGGTAGCGACGATTGCTATAATTGAGTTTGCAAACCTATTCAAAAATTTTATTTAAGGGCAAATAATGGCGACTTCTCATAGGACAAAACAGGTAAATCTTCGTTTTCCTTTGCCTTTATTGAGCCAAATTAAGACACAAGCTGAAGCCAAACAACAGGCGATCGCTGATTGGATTTTAGCCGTGGTCAGCCGAGAGTTTGAGCAAAAGCCTGAAACATCACTAGAGACATCACCAGAAAAAGCTCCATTTATATTGCATCCCGAACTTTTGACCTATGTGGAGACTTGTCTAGCTCCGTTACATTCTCAAATTAGCGAATTGAGGATGCAATTGGGGGAGTCCAGAGCCTGATTGACAAAGGGACATTTAGTCAGGCAAATGTATCGGCTCCCGACAAAGAAAATTCCGACCAAAATGAACATAGTGCTGATGGCGCTAGTTCACCACCAAAAGCGAAGCCATTATTTAACTCATTATCAGGATTTGCTCTAGAAGTAGGCGATCGCCTTACCATCAATGGCGAGGAAGTAACTTTCAAAGGATGGGTCGATCAGTCACAGACCGCAATCGAAGTGAAGGCGATCGCAGATGAGCTATCTTCAGTTAAACGGGTTCGAGCTAAAGAGATCAAGAGCCTATCGCGATCGCAGGTCGAGGAAATTTCCACACCACAGGATGTTACGAATAAGTCTCATCATGATGAAGACCATGTAAAGCCATCATCTGATGAATTTGTTGATCAGAGTAATGCGCCTGTTAGTGATACTAAGAAATCGCCCAAACCTGATGATCATAATGAAGCATCTGTTGACTTAGAAGAAGCTACAGAAGCAGCCAAAGAACCTGAACATAATGCTTGGGAAGTATGGACATATCTTGAAAGACAGCGCCTGAAAACGCTCAAATTAATCAATACATTCCAAGCAGAATGGGAAGCTAATCGTTTTGTGCGTGAAGCTGAACGTAGCGCCCCAAGTAATTTGCGAGTTCACTACGAGATTCGTCCAGTTTGGTTAGATGAGTCTGAAATTACGGGAGCTTATCAAAATGATCAAAGCTCTTCTAAATCTAATAAACCTAGTAAATCTAATGATCGTCAAGATGAGCGAAATGATGAGAACTATGCCGATGCGATCGATGTCGAGGTAATAGTTTAATGTGATTTTAATGTGATTTTGACATAGGCATTTACGGTGTGCTTCGCACACCGTAAGTGGCGAAATGCCGACCCAATCTGCTTCCCCGTAGAGGTAGCAACTTGAATGGGCTATGAAATTTATTTTGTACAAGTAGTTAATACCAATTCACAGAAATGTTGCCACACTTTTGTGAATTAAAAACCAAACCCTGTAAGGGTTTTAAAAGCACAAAATGGCATAGTCATTTTGTGCTTTGCTATAAGCGCTGTGTATGACCTATATTTTACGGTAAAATCCTTAGGGTATAAGCAGGAAGATAAGGAACCAATTTTTATGGTGCGGCTTTGCTGCTACATAAAAAATTTGGTTCCTTATTAAATTGCAGAACCCTAAAGCAATATAAAGCAATATTATTTATTTAAAAGAGAAAATCATGGGAGAAATTGGTAATGCAATGGTCTTATCGATGGTATTAATTCCTGTCGGTATTGCCTTCGGATACTTCTTACTAAAGCTACAAGGCGAAGAAAAAGAAGAAGCCTAACATTTCAAGAAGCGGCGCTAAGCGCCGCTTCTTGTTTAATCAGTTCGGTAAACCACACTATAGCCGTTGCAACCATTTCGGTTAAATTAGCACTCAGTTATCTAGAGTGCTAAATTCATCTAGACAACAACAAAAATGTTAGTCAACTGAGTGAATACCAATGGCAGCAACAACATTAAATGTAACTACTGTAAAACCTTTAGCCGATCGCGTATTTATCAAAGTAAGCGCTAAAGAGGAAAAAACCGCAGGTGGAATTTTCTTGCCTGAAACCGCAAAAGAAAAGCCTCAAGTTGGTGAAATCGCCGCCGTAGGACCTGGCAAGCTCGATGATAAAGGAGAGCGCCAAGCCCTCGAAGTTAAAGTAGGAGACAAGGTTTTGTACTCCAAGTATGCTGGCACTGATATCAAACTTGGCACAGATGAGTATGTGCTGCTAGCAGAAAAAGATATTTTAGCGATCGTTGCATAACCACTGGTAATTGGTAATCGGTAATTGGTAATCGGCAACTGAAATCGACCCCCAATCACCAATCACCAATGACCAAATTGTTTGTTAACTCCTTACTTATTACCCAATTCCAAAAATTATGTCTAAAAAAATAATTTACAACGAAGATGCACGTCGTGCCCTAGAGCGTGGCATGGACATCTTGGCTGAATCTGTAGCCGTGACCCTCGGACCTAAAGGACGTAACGTAGTTCTTGAGAAGAAATTTGGTTCTCCTCAGATTGTTAATGATGGTGTGACCATTGCTAAGGAAATTGAACTAGAGGATAACGTTGAAAATACTGGCGTTGCTTTGATTCGTCAAGCTGCTTCTAAAACCAACGACGCGGCTGGCGATGGAACTACCACTGCTACCGTTCTTGCCCATGCGATCGTTAAAGAAGGTTTGCGTAACGTGGCTGCTGGTGCTAACTCGATCGCTCTTAAGCGTGGTATCGACAAGGCAACATCTTTCTTGGTTGGCAAAATCAAAGATCATGCTAAGCCTATCGAAGACTCTAAGGCGATCGCTCAAGTTGGAACCATTTCGGCTGGCAACGATGAAGAAGTTGGTGCAATGATCGCTCAAGCGATGGACAAAGTTGGTAAAGAAGGTGTGATTTCCCTCGAAGAAGGTAAGTCCATGTTCACCGAATTGGAAATTACTGATGGTATGCGCTTTGATAAGGGCTATATCTCTCCTTACTTCGTTACCGATGCTGAGCGCATGGAAGCTTCCTTTGAAGAACCAGTTCTCTTGATCACCGATAAGAAAATTGCATTAGTTCAAGAGCTTGTCCCTGTTCTTGAGCAAGTTGCTCGCTCTGGTCGTCCTCTGATCATCATTGCTGAAGATATTGAAAAAGAAGCGCTAGCAACTTTGGTTGTGAACCGTCTACGTGGTGTTCTCAATGTTGCTGCAATTAAGTCTCCCGGATTTGGCGATCGCCGTAAAGCCATGCTAGAAGATTTGGCGACCCTCACAGGTGCACAAGTAATCACTGAAGATGCAGGTTTGCGTTTGGATGCAGTCAAGCTTGACCAACTAGGTAAAGCCCGCCGCGTGATCATTGCCAAGGACAACACAACCATCGTTGCTGACGGTAATGAAGCCGCAGTTAAAACTCGCGTTGAGCAAATCCGTCGCCAAATCGAAGAAACCGAATCTTCCTATGACAAGGAAAAACTTCAAGAGCGCTTGGCTAAGCTCTCTGGTGGCGTAGCCGTAATCAAGGTTGGTGCTGCTACTGAAACGGAAATGAAGGATCGTAAGCTTCGTCTTGAAGATGCCATCAATGCAACTAAGGCTGCTGTCGAAGAAGGTATTGTTCCTGGTGGTGGTACAACCTATGTTCACCTAGCTCCTGAGCTTCACACATGGGCAACTGCTAGTCTCAGTGGCGAAGAGCTGACTGGCGCAATCATTGTTTCCAAGGCTCTATCTGCTCCTGTTAAGCGGATTGCTGCTAATGCTGGTTTCAATGGTGCAGTGATTGCCGAGAATGTCCGTGAAAAAGACTTCAATATTGGCTTCAATGCAATGTCTGGTGAATTTGAAGACATGTTTGGTGCTGGTATCGTCGATCCTGCGAAGGTGACTCGCTCAGCATTACAAAATGCAGCTTCGATCGCTGGCATGATCTTAACTACTGAATGTATTGTTGTTGACAAGCCAGAAGATAAGGCTGCTAGCGGTGGCGGTGCTATGGGTGCTGGCGGAGACTTCGATTACTAATTAAATAAAGGATTCGCTAAGCGAATCTTAATCTCAAAAAGGAAAGGGAGCGCACAGCGCTCCCTTTCCTTTTTGCACTAGGACAAATCAAAACCCAAATAATACCAATTCACAGAAGTGTGGCTATACTTCTGTGAATTAAAAACCAAATCCTATAAGGGTTTTGAAAGCAGGAAATGGCTACGCCATTTTCTGCTTTGGTATAAAGGCGGTTCAAAGCACCGCCTTTACTTGGCTTTTATCGCACAACACAAAATGGCTATGCCATTTTGTGTTGTGCGATAAAAGCTCAAGTGTGAAGCGCTATAATACCAATCCTTGTAAGTGATGCTAGATTGCAAGAATTAGAGATCTAACTCAACAAGGTTTTGGGATTACCAAAATGGCATTGCCATTTTGGTAATTAGTATAGTGAGGTGAATGGATGCTCTGGAAACCAGCCGAAAACGATCAGTTGAACTTAGAGTGGAATTGGCTACAAAGTGTTGCTATGTTTATGGTTATTAGCAATGTTTTTATGCCAGCTTTTGCTGCACTACTGGCTTTGAGGGTTCTGTTTCGCTATGGATGGAGAGCGATCGCCTCCCCAGTAAATCAAGCTTATTTTGGGTTGTCGTTATGGATGATTTTCACTACCATCATTGCTTTTAATCCTCCCACTGCTGCGGGTGGATTAGCTAATTTCTTACCGTACTTTTTCCTAGCTGCCATAGCTAGCTATATTATTCGTATTCCTACCCAATTTATTCATCTTTTATGGTTACTTGTACTGAGTTCCTTAATGGTGAGTGGATTTGGCGTTTTACAAGCTGTTATTGATCGCCCTGATTGGATATTACCTAAAGTGATTTTTGATAGCTACCCAATTACGATGAGCTTTGTTTCTGGTCGCCTTCAGTCATTCTTTGGGCATTTCAATGAAATGGCTGCTTATTTTTTGATGATTTTACCGATCGCTTTACATTTTGCAGTTGGCAAAGTTAAAAGTATCTCCAAATCTCAACAAGCGATCGCTGCTATAGCTTTAGCCCTAGGAACTTGCGTACTTATTCTGGCTGGTTCACGGAATGCTTGGGGACTGATCATACTTGGTGCTGTAATGTTGGCGATCTATTACCGTCAATGGCAACTAGTAGCGGGATTGGGAATTATCTCGCTACTAGTTGCATGGGGTGTATTTGGGCATAAATTTGGTTTGGGGGGCGAAGTGGTGAGATCGCTATTACCAGAAGGATTTGTCAATCGCTTAGCTAGTACATTTGATCCAAAGTTAGATCATTTCTCTTCTACCGCCGATCGCTTAAATGCATGGCAATTTGCGCTCTCTCTGATCTCTCAGCATCCAATTCAGGGTTGGGGTTTACGCAATTTCCCACTAGTAGCACAATCTATGGGCTACAACTTGCGAGGATTACCCCATGAGCATAATTTGTTTTTAGCGATCGCGGTTGGCTCTGGAATTCCTGCATTGCTAGGATTTGTCAGTATTATTGGCTGGACAATCTACACATCATTGACATCAGTACTCATCAAAGACTCGGAGGGAATGATTGTCGTAGCTACGATTGGGGTAATGCTTTTTTTACTATCAGGCTGGTTAGATTTAGTACTCTATGAACCACGTTTGAGTATGTTGTTATGGCTTTTACTAGGTGGAATGTATGGTTTAACTAGACATAACAATTAAAGGCAGCGCAAAGCGCCGCCTTTGCTTATAACCTAACCTAATGCAGGCATAACTCTGGGTAGCTCAAGAAAATAAAAGGCGGCGCTTTGCGCCGTCTTTTATTACAACCTAGCCTAATGCAGGCAAAACTCTGGGTAGCTCAAGGCGTTGCTGAGTGGTAGGACGACGGGTAGTCCTACCTGAAAGGCGGAAACTGAGGCTTTGCAACTCAATATGCAATTGGCGGTTTTCTTTTTGGAGTGCTTCAATCTTTTGTTTGATAGGAACAATCCGCTCTGCAAACTTAGCCCGATAAATATTTGGCAACTCCTGTACAACTTGCTCCAGCATCCGATTGCGATCGCTCATTTCTTGGATCGTGTGACGCAATTCTAAGGCTTCGCGATCGCGATCTTGGACTAGTGCTTGTGACAGGGCTAATTGATTTTCGACTAGCGCTAGTTTTTCTGCCAAGCAACGCATTTCTTCTGAATGCTGCTCATGCACCTCAGCATTGGGCAAAAAAGCAGTATTTCCCTTGACCAAACGAAAAAGCTCTTCAGAAAGCTGCTGTACTAGCAGATCCTTTTGTTCTAAATCAACCTTAAGTAAATTGATTTCCTGCTGAAGATTGGCTGTCATGTTTTCGGAGGGATTCGCGATGGCATTTACTGTGGCATTCATAGGTGCAAATCATTAAGGGAATTTAGGCTACGATTTATATCACACAAGTACTCAATTGGCAATTTACATTTTTTGATTTCAGCAATTCCAAATTCAAACTTGTAACAGGCGATACATAACAGCAGTAATGAAATTAACACGAATCTGAAAACACGGGATCGACACCAAGTATAAAGTCGATTAAATGTTGCCAACTCTCAAAAACACAAAATCCGCATATACAGCCTGTTGAAGCTTTAAGTAGTACAGAAGAAATTTTGAAAGCGGCGCTTCGCGCCGCTTTCAAAATTTCTTCTGGGTTTTAATTTAGC
>Ga0172372_10002290_pt1 | contig 29243 bp, 22 predicted proteins | sample LakKiv5m_2_FD_114544 | JGI IMG/M metagenome (GOLD analysis project Ga0172372, IMG submission 114544) | Freshwater microbial communities from Kabuno Bay, South-Kivu, Congo - kab_092012_9.5m | ecosystem: Environmental > Aquatic > Freshwater > Lake | place: Democratic Republic of the Congo...
CTTCAAGATTCAGGCCAATCTGGATCCGCGGCACCGCGACCGCATCGCCTTTGTCCGCGTTTGCTCAGGTCTGTTCCGTCGCGACATGGAAGTCTTCCATCCCCGCACTGGCCGTCGCATCCGTATCAAGCGCGCCCACAAGCTGTTCGGCCAGGAACGCGAAACGATGGATGAAGCATTTCCTGGCGACATCATCGGGTTAGTCAACCCCGGCGAATTTCTGCTGGGTGATACCATCTGTGAAGGCCCTGCTGTCGCCTTCGAACCACTCCCACAGTTCTCCCCCGAGTTCTTTGCAACGATGGTCTGCACCGACACCGGTCGCCGCAAACAATTCGAACGCGGACTCTCACAGTTGCTTGAAGAAGGTGCCATCCAGGTCTTCCAGACTCCCAATACCTCTGTCCGCCAAACTGTGCTTGCGGCCGTCGGAGAACTGCAGTTCGACGTCGTCCGCTTTCGGCTTCAGTCCGAATACGACACCGAAACAGAAGTCCGCTGGCTCAACTACAAAGTCGCGCGTTGGGTGGTCCCGAAAACAGCCTCCTCTCGCGAACTGCAATTGCTCTCTTCCGCTCGCGAAGTCATCGACCAGTACGACCAGCGTGCGGTGCTCTTCCAGTCCGAATGGGAAGCCCAGCACTGCCAGAAACAGAATCCCGACTGGGAATTCCTGACGATGCGTTTCCGCACGACGCAGTCCTGAGCAGAGTTCCATACGCCGCCTCGCCGTTCATTACTCACCACGGAAACCCTCAACTGGAATCCGTCGCATGTCCGCCGATCTTTACGAAAATCCGCTCATCACCCGTTACGCCTCGCGCGACATGGCGCGGATCTGGTCCGCACAGAATCGCCATTCCGCATGGCGAAGACTCTGGATTGCGCTCGCCGAGTGCCAGCAGGAGCTTGGACTGGCAATTACAAGCGAACAAATTCAGCAAATGCGGGCGACTGTCGATCAGATCGATTTCGCTGTCGCCGACCGCTACGAACGTCAGCTGCGTCACGACGTCATGGCCCACGTCTACGCCTGGGGCGACCAGATTCCCGCGGCACGCCCCATCATTCACCTCGGGGCCACCAGCTGCTACGTCACCGACAACTCCGAACTGATCCTCATGCGCGACAGCCTGCTGCTGCTTCGCAAACGCCTTGTTCAGGTCATCGACCAGCTGGCACGTTTTGCCGCCACGCACCGCAGCCTTCCCTGCCTCGGCTTTACTCACCTCCAGCCCGCTCAACCCACAACAGTCGGCAAACGCGCGGCCCTCTGGTGCTGGGACCTGCTCCTCGACCTCGAAGAACTCGAACACCGCCTGCAGACGCTCCGCTTCCGCGGCGTCAAGGGCACCACGGGAACGCAGGCATCCTTCCTCACCCTCTTCCATGGCGACCACGCCAAAGTCGAACAGCTGGACCGCATGGTCACCGCTCGCATGAGCTTCACCGCGGCCCACGCGGTTACTGGGCAGACGTATTCCCGCAAATCCGATTCGCAGGTCATGAGCTTTCTGAACGGGCTGGCTCAGTCCTGTCACAAGGCCGGCAGCGACATCCGCATCCTCCAGCACCGCAAGGAAATCGAAGAACCGTTTGAAAAATCCCAGATTGGCTCGTCCGCCATGGCCTACAAACGCAACCCCATGCGCAGCGAACGCATGTGCTCGCTGGCTCGTTTCGTTATCAGCCAGCAGTCCGGTGTCGATGCGACTATGGCAACCCAGTGGCTCGAACGATCGCTCGACGACAGCGCCATCCGCCGCCTTGCACTCCCCCAGGCATTCCTTGCAGCGGACGCGTGCCTGATCCTTTATCGCAACATTACCGACGGCATGGTCGTCTATCCCAAAGTCATCGCAGCCCACCTTCAGGCCGAACTCCCGTTTATGGCCACTGAAGAAATCCTGATGGCCGGTGTTCAGGCCGGTGGCGACCGCCAGGAGCTCCATGAAGTCATCCGCACCCACAGTCAGGCCGCCGCAGAGCAGGTCAAGCGGGAGGGGCGCCCAAATGACCTGATTGAACGCCTGCAGTCGGATGCTGCATTTCGCTCAGTGAACCTCAGCGGTACCCTCGATGCCGCCAGATTCGTCGGCCGCGCCCCCGAGCAGGTCGATGCTCTGATCGCAGAGCATGTGGAGCCGATGAGAAAGCGATATCACGATCTGCTGAATGCCACCGCAGAAGCTGTGAATGTTTGAAGGCAGTCGTGTTACAGCAGCAGTTCCCCTGCCGCTTCAGCCCCGTGATCGGCCAGCGGAATTGGGCGACCGATATTGCTGGGGTTGGAAGTTTCCGGGTCCAGTGCCAGAGCGCGGACGATCGTGGCCATCAATCCGGTAACCTTCAGAGGCTTGTCGGCGACCGCAACTCCGTCGGCCTCGGTGGCACCATACACCTGCCCACCCCGAATCCCGGCCCCGCCCAGCACGACGCTCCAGCTGGCGGGCCAGTGATCCCGACCTGCGTTGTCGTTGATTTGCGGCGTCCGGCCAAATTCACCCATCCACACAACGAGGGTCGTTTCCAGGAGTCCCCGCTGCTTCAGATCATTCAGCAGAGCAGCCCAGGCAGGATCGAGAACACCGCAGAGGCTTTTGACGCCTTCAAAGTTTTCGGCATGGGTATCCCAGCCGAGCCCACCACGTTCATCGGAACTGAGCGAGACTTCCACGAATGGCACGCCACGTTCCACAAGGCGACGGGCAAGCAGGCAGCCCTGGCCAAAGGCCGTGCGTCCATAGGTGTCTCGGACTGCCGCAGTTTCCTGATCGAGGGCAAAAGCATCGATGCCGGTGGAGTTCATCATTCGTACGGCTCGACCGTAGGAGTCGATATGACTTTTTCCAGGCAGGTCCGGGCGTGAGGCGACAAAATCCTGTTCGAAACCGCTGAGCAGTTCGAGGCGTCGCTGGGCCTGTTCGCTGCTGACCGTTTCCGGGCGTCGCAGGTTGCGGACTTCAAAGCGAATGTCCGGTGGTGAAGCACTGGCGGTGGTACCCTGAGAATCAGTGGGAGCGGGAGCCGGAGGCGGACCTTCGGAAGCGACGACCAGCGGGGACCAGGATGGGCCAAGAAAACCAGGGCTCCAGGCGGCTGGGTTGAGCGCCTGGAATGGGTTGATACTGATCCATGCCGGCAGATCACTGTCTTTGGGCTGGAGTTCCTTTCCGAGAAAAGCACCCATCGCCGGGTACTGCAGCGGGCCTGCGGGCGTGTAGCCGGTACGGAGGTTGTAGGTGGCCCGTGAGTGGTCTCCTTCCTTTGTGGCCATGGAGCGAACGATGGCGAGCTGGTCTGTCATTCCTGCAATTTTGGGGAGTGATTCGGCAATTCGCACTCCGGGAACTCGGGTTTCTATTGACTTCGTCGGACCACCGTTTTTGTGGCCTTCTTTCGGGTCAAAAGTATCCAGCTGACTGGGGCCACCGGACATCCAGAGCAGGATGCAGGACCGGGGTGGTTTGCGGCCGGTTCCTGCGATGCTGGCGGCCAGCTGCGGCAGCCAGCCGGAAGAACTGGCGCCGAGGAGTGACAGGCCGGAGAGCAGGTGCAGTTTGCGGCGGGGAAATTTCAACATAGTGGCACGTCCGGATGGATTGACGGTGCGGAATCAGTGATTGAGGAGGAATTCGGAGCTGTTGAGGAGCACCCAGAAGATGTCACCGAAGGCAGCGGCTTCTGCGGCCGGTGTTGAGGTGTCTTTGAGGACAGTTCGGCAGCGTTCCTGTTCGGCCGCTGTCGGGCGGCGACTGAGTGCTGCCAGAAACAGCGATTCCAGTCGCTCGTCCTGACTCATCAGCGGAAAGTCCACGATTGATCGCAGTGTGCGGCTGGATTCCGGTGCGGTGGCGGTGTTGATGAAGTCTCCGTTCATCATGGCCAGCGCCTGCAGGATGGTGGTTTCCTTGCGAAGTGGTGATTCGGCACTGCTGCGAAAGAGCTCCAGAAAACGACCGCGGGGAGTATCTGCGGCGATGATAAAGGGGTTCTCGGAGCGATAGGGCTGGTAGAACCCTGTGGCTTCTGCGAGGCTGTCGAAGAGCTGTTCCGGGGTGAGTCCGCGGAGGGCTGCCCGGGAGAAGTCGGAAGGTTCTTTTTGCGAGGGATCGGACTGGCGGCTGCTGAGCTGATAGACCCGTGTGGCGGTGATTGTGCGAATGAGAAATCTCAGGTCGAAGTTATGGGCGGTGAATTGCTCTGCGAGCAGCTGCAGGACCTGGGGGTGGGAGGGAGGGTTAGCGTCGGAAAAATCGTTTACCGGATGGACGATTCCCTGGCCCATGAACAGCGCCCAGACCTGATTGGCGGCCATGCGGGCAAACCACGGATTGTCGGGGGCTGTGATCCAGTTGGCGAGGACCTGTCGCGGTGCGTCTGTCGGCTTCCAGTCCGGGGCAGCCCCCGTGAGGAATTTCGCTTCGACCGTGGCACCGGTGGCCGGAACAACGATGGAGTGACTTTTGAGGTTTTCCGGTCGCAGGAGTCCCGGGAGCGATTCAGTGGTCATTTCCGGCTGCTGGAGACCACTGTAGAACGCGGCGAGGCTCCAGAATTCGTGCTGTTTCCAGCGATCAAAGGGGTGATCATGGCATTGGGCGCAGTCCAGTCGCACGCCGAGAAATGCGCGAGACGTACCAGAGGCAAGTTCCTCAGGTTTAAAGTCACGCAAAAGAAAAAAGGCGGCTGGGGAACTGGCAGAGTCAAGCGGTTGCTGGGGGTTGGCAGTGGCCAGCGGAGCAGTGATGATTTCCCGCACGACCTGGTCCCAGGGAGTACCGCCTGAAAAGTGCGTCCACAACCATGCTTCGAAACCCGGCACAAGCTGACGCGTACGGATGTCATCAAAGGCTTCCGGGATCAGCGTGTTTCGCCAGAGAATGGTGAAATGCCGAACAAATGCAGGGCCATCCAGGAGCTGCCGCACAAGCTGCTGGCGACGGTCGGGGGCCGTGTCGCTGAGAAACTGGCGGACTTCTGAAATCGACGGAATCCGGCCAGCGAGATCCAGATAGACACGCCGCACGAACTCTTCGTCACTGGCTGGTTCGGCCGGCCGAACTTCCACCGCTTCCCAATGTTGCTGGAAGAGCTGGTCAATCTGGTCGGCGGTCTGTTGTTCGGTGAGCACCCGTGGCGGATCATCAGCCGTCAGCAGAGGCAGACAGAGTATGCAGACCAGAGCCCACGCAGCAGTCATTGCAATCCCCGACGGGCTGAAGAACAGAAAATCTGAGATGGAAGAACGAGTGCGTTCAGGGGATAGTTTGTGCTTGAAAAACGAAAAAATCGAGGAGAGAGGGGGAGATTACAAGCGGATTTTCAGTCAGCGGCCCTTCCCCCGGCCCGACCCACCCGTGAATTTCATCCTGGCAGAACGCATTTCCCGTCGGTCGGCCGTCTCTTTCAATCGCTGCCGCTTGTCATGCTGCTTACGTCCCTTGCAAAGCCCCAGTCGGATCTTGACGAAACCACGCTGGAAAAACACAGAGAGGGGAATGAGCGTCAGACCGTCGTTCTCGCCCGTTTCCGCAAATTTGCGTATCTCACGGCGATTCAGTAACAGCTTTCGAGTTCGCTGACGGGCGTGATTGTAGATGCTGGCCTCAGCGTATTCCGGGATATCACAGTCAACCAGCCAGACCTCCCCATTTTCGACCCGCGCGTGCGCTTCTTCGATCGTGATCTTGTGATTGCGGATGCTTTTGACTTCGCTGCCCGTCAGCACGATGCCGCAGTCCAGTTCGTCGAGCACATCGTAGTCGTGCCGCGCGCGGCGATTGCTGCAGACGATCTGTCGCTCGGTCTCTGAGTTTCCACGGATGGGCTTTTTAGAGCCTGCTGCTGCCATGTATCAAGGCTGTCCTGATGACTGAATCTGGAGTCTTGTCAACCCGCTATTGTTACGGTGAAAATGCCAAAGTCCAGCCGAACAGTGCTGCCCAATGTCATTCCCTGAACGGATTTGACGCACTCACCCCATCAGCGGATGATTTTGCCGGACCTCGCACCGCCCTTCACCAGCAGCGAAGGGATTCCCTGATCCATCCCGACGTCTGGCTGTCTCTGCAGCCGCGGTACAGGCACATCCAGACTGTCAGCAGACCTGTCTCGAAGTGGCACACGTTCCTCTGTGCTCCACTTTGCCCGCGAATCGTCACCAGCCGCAGAATGCGGAGGACGAACCCCGGAATCCACTGCCAGCTGGAACCCGAAAAATGGAAAGGGGGCGTTGCTGTCCATCTGCATGAACGCGCCGTCGTAGCGGCAACCCACTGCGACAAACAGCAACAGGCCTGGAAACATTAATCGTCCGACACGCATACGACGTTCCTTTTCCATTCGGCAACAGAACTAATCATACTACTCCGCCTGCGATACTCCTGAAAAGCTCTTTTTCAGTTTCCAATTGCACTGCCTCCAGCCTTTGGGAACGCCCTGAATGACGGCACTCGGTCAGTTGTTCTGATTTGCAGCAGAGTCCGCTGAAAGCGTGGCAGCCCGGCAAAAACCGCCGCAATGCAGCCTCAGGTGCGTTCACCCGTCCTTTCACGGGATTCCAGAGAACTTCAAGGCCCTTGTGCGGCAGCCACGCGGCTGAGCGGTTGGGCGGAAGCCCCCGGCTGTGTTTCGCACCGAAGGTGCGCGCGCTGGCGAGGGCGTTGGCGGGTCGTTTGCAGGGCCGTTTGCCCGCAGGCTGCCGCCATGCGGCTGAAGTTGCGAGCGGTTGGGCGGAAGCCCCCGGCTGTGTTTTTGCACCGAAGGTGCGCGCTCTGGCGAGGCGTTACCTGGACGTTGGCAGAGGCCTTTTGCCCGCAGGCTGCCGCCATGCGGCTGGAATGCGGCAGGCGTGCGGTCGGAACCGGGCAAAAGGCGGTGCCATGCACCTCGTTGCGAATCGCCAGTGTTTTTACAGTATCAGCCTATACGCTCGTGCACTGCCGTTCGACTGCTGAGAACATCTGCGGCAGCGTGGGGGGGCCGATTTCCGGCAGCTGCGCACTGGAGGCTTGCGAAACAATCAGCCACGGGAGGGAGATTCGACAGCGACCGCATTTGATTCTGAAACACAACAAGTGAATAACGAAATCAGATTTCTAAACATCCCGGTCTCCCTGGCAGAATCGCTTTGGACGTACCGGCGTTTTTCAAACAGGATTAATCCAGTATTTTTGGGGATTGAAAGCCCCAGTCGTTCCCCGCTCGAGCCTTTTTCGCTTTGATCACCCTTCGGCGGGGCAGTGTTTGCTCCGGGCATCCTTGAAGAGGTCTGCTCATATGATGCTGTTCGTCTGGATAACCGCTGGGCTTGTAGTTGTCCATTACAGGCGACACCGCGGGAGAGAAAAACCATGTTCGAATCTGCCATCCTGAATGAATCTGCCATCCTGAATGAATCTGCCAGTGGCATTCGTACCGTGGCGGTCGGGCAGCAAAATGCCGTGTCCAGCGGCATCGACTGGATCGGCCTGTGGAATGGTCGGGGATCGTCTGCAGCCGTGTGGGTGTTGTCGTTCGTGGTTGTCTCTGAGCTTGCGGCCACGAAGCTGTTTCGACTTCTCCGCAAAGTCAGCAGGTAATTCCAGGTTCATGACGCGCCGACTAACTTTTCGGCGGAATAATTTCACCAAGGCCATGCTTCGCCTCTGCCGCTTCATAGTGCTGCATGGCCTGCGGCAATAGTTCCCTCAATTGAGCAGCCCGGCGGTGGTCAGAGGGGTGCGTCGATAACAATTCCATCGGTTCCCCGCCTGCCTTCAGACCTGAAAACCGTTCCCAGAAACCGGGAGCGCACGATGGGTCGTAGCCCGCTTTTGCCATCATCATCAGGCCGATGTGGTCCGCCTCCAGCTCGTGCTTGCGACTGTACGGCAGGATCACTCCATACTGAGATGCTGCTCCGTAGGCTGTCAGCAGAATCTGTTTCTGCTGCTCTTCCCGATTCTGCAGCACCATCCCGACCGCCGATTTGCCCAGATTCTGCGCTGTCTGGTAGGTCATTCGTTCGCCGCCGTGTCGGGCGATTGCATGAGCAACCTCGTGCGACATCACCACGGCGAGTCCGCCTTCATCCTGACAGACGGGCAACAAGCCCGTGTACACTGCGACCTTGCCGCCTGGCAGGCAGAACGCATTCTGCGTATCAGACTCGATCACATTGAATTCCCACTTGAAATCCGGACGGTTCGCCACGGCTGCGATACGTTGTCCCACGCGCTGCACGATTTCGTTGTATTTTTCGTTCAGCGACGGCTTTTCAGATTTCATCACATCCTGCCATGCCGCCAGCCCCATCTCATTTTCCCGCTGTTCTGACATGACCAGCAACTGCTTCCGTTCCGTCACGGGCACAGTCTGACAGCCGATGAGCGTGAACATGGCGGTAAAGCAAAGACCAGCCAGACCGAAACTGGCACACCCCAGCAGCAGAACACGCGAAGAACAGGACCGCGGCAGCATAATGGACGCTCCGAGCGACAGACACAATTCAGCAGGTCAGACAGGATGCTAGCAGTCCTGTTCCGCCCTGCTCAAGAGCGGTCAGCCGACCCGTTGCTGTTCGATAAGCTGCGTTTCACACGTTCGACGAACGGTGTGCCCTGATCACGCATTCATGCACAGTGCGGGAAACGAATCTGCAGCATTTGCCGGACGCCGTGGGCTCCTGCAGCCGCGTTTCTCATCCATTGAAACCACTTGGAGTGACTGCGTAGAGCTGGCGGATGAAGGCGGCAGCCTGAAGACGTTTGCGGGGGCTGAGTGGTGGGCGTTTGAGGTTGTGGGCAAGAGAAAAGCATTTTCCGGCGGCCTGACGCTGGCCCTGGGCGAGCAGGTAAAGTCCGCGATTGAAGTGCAGCCATGCATTTTCGGGTTCCATGCTGAGCGATTCGATGAAGGCCTCGTGTGCTTCGGTGAATCGTTCGAGTCCGGTGAGTGCTCTTGCGAGGGCGTTGAGTCCGCGAGCGAGGTCTCGGCCACGGGTTTGGCGGGCTTCGGTGACAGCAGGCAGAAGGATGTCGAGTGCCTGTTCGAATTCGCCCAGTTCCCCCAGAACTGCACCACGGGAGATCAGCAGTCCGGCTCGGGGCTGGTCCGGAATTTCGGGCAATTCGAGGAGCAGATCGTAGTCGTGCAGGGCTTCGACGAACTGATCCAGGTACCAGTGTGCGGCGGCACGGCAGCGGAGTGCGTGAGGGTTTTCCGGCTGCAGGGTGAGTACTTCCTCGACGAATTGGATTGCATCGGCGTAGTGTTCGTCTTCGAACGAAAGTGAGGCCTGAAGCAGCAGTCTGTTGACAGTGAGTCGTTCCTGCGAATCCGGCGAGAGTTCTGCGGCGCGAGTGAAATCGCTGCGAGCTTCTTCGGGGTTTCCAAGATGTTCATGGACGAGGCTTCTTGACAGCAGCGCGACAGAGTTTTCAGGGTCATCCTGTATCGCGTGATCAAAGTCACTTTTTGCGTCTTCAAAACGTCGCTGACGGAGTCGGATTTCAGCGCGAAACATGATGGCGGGGATGAAGTTGGGAGATTTTGTGAGCAGTTTGCTGAGGTCGGCTTCGGCGAGTCGAAGTTCGCGTTCGTCCCAGAGCAATCTCGCTCGGGCGAGCAGTGAGTTGGGCTCGTCAGGTGCGATTCGGAGTGCGGCATCGAGCAGGTTCATGGCCAGTTCCAGCTGCTGATCGTCAATGAACACAAGCGCTCTTCCGTGCAGAGCATCAACGTTCTGTGCATCAATCTGCAGCACCCGGTCGAAGTCAATGGCAGCTTCGTGCGGCCGGCGCAGCTGCACGAGTACTCGTCCGCGCAGAACGAGCAGCGGCACGGCATCGGGAAGATCCGCCAGCACTTCATTCAGATCTGTCAGAGCTTCGTCGAACCGTTCAAGGCTCCAGAGCACTTCGACTCGGCGACAGCGCAACTGAGGGCGATCATCGGCCGCGCAGGCCCGATCGAACTGCCAGAGCGCTTCTTCGAGCTCGCCACGCTGCTGGAGCACCAGACCTCGAAGCATGTGCCGCTCGCCCGTCAATGCATCATCATCGGGCAGGCTGTCAATGGCATCGAGAGCTTCCGACAGCGATCCCTCAGCAATGAGCGAATGAATGTGAAGCATCCGTGCTGGGAGGAAATCCGGGGCCTGCTGCAGCACCCGCGCGGTTTCGGCGACGGCTTCTGAAGATCGTCCGACTTCATCCAGCACCTCTGCGCGCAGCTGCAGGAAAACGGGATTATTCGGTTCCTGTTCTGCGGCGCGTTCGTAGAGATCGAGAGCAGCGTTGTGGCGGCCGATGGCAGTGAGCCACTGTCCGCGAAACCAGACAGTCTGCAGGTCGGCTCGCGCGAGACTTTCATACCTGTCGAGATCCTGAATCGCACGCTCGTAGAGACCCATCGCCGCCAGCAGCTGGGCGCGTTCCAGCCACGGCTGCGGCTGGCAGGGATACCGAAAAACAGCCGCGTGCAGGTAGCCGGACGCCCGACTGAGCTGATTCAGGTCGCGAAACAGCCTCGCCACCGACAAATAGAACTCGATCGATAAACCACCTCGTGGGGCAGACCGCAGAGTCTCTTCGGCGTCCTGAGATCGACCGAGGTGATGCTGCAGGCAGGCCAGAAGACCATGAGCATTCGCGAATGTCGGAAAACTGCGAAGAAGCTCCTGGCAGACAGCCGCCGCCCGCTCCGGCAAGTCCATCTGCCCCAGACACCGTGCGTGCAGAAAACGAATTTCCGGTACGTCCGGATCGCTTTCAGAAAACCACGTCAGCAGCAACGAAACCTGCTCCTGCCACTCGATTTCGAACGGAGACTGAAGGTAGTTCTCGACCATTCGCGCGCATTCAGCAGAGAGAATCTCAAGGAGCGAGGCTCCGCGGCGCACCCACGCGCGAATGTCTTCTGCGCCGAGCATGAAATCCCGGACTTCCGACCGCACGTCATAGATACGCTCCGCAAGGTCTGCGAGGCTGGTTCCTGCGGGCAAATCTTCGGTCCCCGGTGCCTTTGACCAGCTTTTGAATGGCTGCAGCTGCAGAGGATTCAGAGCCACGCCCGCTCGATTACAGGAATAGATCTGCATGGGTAAGGCGTAGCTGACGTGAATCTGTGGAAGCTGGAGAATTGAGCTTCGCAGTGCCGCCTGCAGCTCCGCGACCCCTCGTCCACTTGAATAAATCTGCACAACAGCGTCCATGCGGCAATCTGGCAGGAGCACCAGACCAACACTGATGGCCTCGACTGCCCCGGCCGGGGCTTCATTCAGCACCTGCTGCTGCTGCTGCAGAACCTGCTTCACGAGTGTTTCGAGAATTTCACGACACAGCCCCGCCCGCTGACGCAGCGATTCGCCGAAATATGGCTGGAACTGCTGGTGCAGCACCAGCCACTCACGGAACAACTCTGGCGGAGAATCTGTGGGCCGCTGAAATTGCCGCACAGGGGAGAGCAGCATCACGAACGCCTCCGGATCGTCCGCGAAGACGCTCTGCAGCCCCACCGTTTGCAGCATTTTCCGCAACCGGGCGCGGCGTTTCTCTGTCCATCGCTGACTCCAGAGACGATCCAGTCTGCGAAGCCCAAAAATCATCAGAATCGGCAGCAGCAAACCACCGCAGAGAACCCATGGAACAAGCGGCAGGTCGCGCTGGATCGATGCCTGCTGAAGAATCCAGATCCCGGCTGCCCAGCAGAACACAGCATTGGCTGGTCGCTCGATGAACGGATCAGTCAGCTGAGGTGGTATCAGTCGACTGTTTTTGTCAGCCACCGGGAAACGACCGACACACGTCGAGCAAACAGACAGAGGTACACCGCTGCTGAAGAGCCGATGCTGAACGGGCTGTACCACCAGGCCGGATGTGTTTTTGCCACAGCACATGCAGGGACTGACTTCGGGCATGGCTTTGACGCGATTCCAGCAATCCTCCAGCAGTCGCTGGGCTGTGCTTTCTGCAGGCAGCGAGGATAACGGAACCGCGTCGGCCAGCAATTGCTCAGCGGAGTTCTGATCCGGTTTACCTGACGCTGGTTCAGGATCTTCCAGCGATATGACGTCGATTCGCAGTCGCAGCGGCCCGCGACCACCTTCCGTCGCATTCAGATCGGGCATCCCGTGCCCGTCCAGAGTCAACCATGAGCCACTCAGTGTTCCTGGGGGTATTGAGATCCTGACGGGGACGCCAAGGATGTCGGCTTCCGTGATTCCACCGTCTCCTGCCAGCCGGGCCGAAACCTGAACGCTGCCGGTGAGCATTGTCCCGTCCGCCTGAAATCGGGGGTGCGGCAGTACTTTCAGGTGCAGCACCAGATCTCCGGCAGATTGACCGCCAGGTCGCACGTGGCCTTCGCCCGCAAATCGCTGCTCTTCACGATTCAGATCCATCGGTGCAAGATCGAAATTGAGCAGACTTTCCTTGATGACGCGGCATTCACCCGCACAGATCGGGCAGACTTTGGCCCTTCTGCGGGCAAACAACGGACGGTTGCCACCGTCGGCGCAGCAACTGCAGCGGACGTAACGGCTGACCAGCAATTGCCTTTCCGTTCCCCCGTATGCCTCCGCCAGACTCAGCGACAGATTCACGTGCAGGGAATCCGCGTTGTCTGGCTGATTTTTGGAGAAGGGCTTGAGGCGTTTAAGAAACATCCGGTGAGACTCCGGGCCTGCCGACACTTTGGGGGACCTGAACGAAAATGTGGGACTGGCAGAGGCCCTCAGGGAATTGTACCCGAATGCATCCGGACTTTCTTCTGCGCAATCAGAAATTCAGTTTCCGGTCGGTTCCCGCGTCAGAGATTCATGATCAACCACCTCGCGAACTCTGCGGCGCCACCACCGCCAGCCCTCCGGCTCATCAATTCTCACCCGAAAACGCACGTGCCGCGGCAGCCCCGCCAGAATCCGTCTGATCAGCGCCAGCTGAAACCGGTCCTCGGGATACAGCGGACTGCCAGTCTGCCGCAGTGATGCCACGTCCAGTCGCACGGCCACGAGGCCATCAACCGATGCCCCTGATACAGCTGCAGCAAACGGGTACGGCACACGTCCCGCGTAGAGGCGATCAATCCAGAGCTGCCATTGTTCCGGGCGAGGCGAGTACAGTTGCCAGGAGGACCAGTTATCGGTCAGCCCAACGAGTCCACCGAGCGAAGTACACCAGAGAAGACAGCTCCATGCTGCCCACATCACCGTTCCCCGACCGCGCTGAGACGCAGAAGCAGGGGAGGCGATCGCCACAGGCTTCTGAACGGACTCCCGAAACAACAGCGGCAGCAACAGCAGAAAACTCACATTCCACAGCAACACTGCCGGGCTGTGGTTCAGACCCATCGGGCCAAGTGCCGCCAGCAGCGCGACGTGCAGCAGCATCGCCGCGACAATTCCAATCCAGCGAGCCGGACCGCGAGTCAGCAGCAGCAATCCCACAGACAACTCACCCCACGCAGCCGCATGACAAAGCCACCGAAAGTCGGCCTCCTGAGGCTGCAGATCGACAGGCAGAAATTTTGTCAGCTGCCCCAGAATCATTCCGGTCGGGCCTGCTTCCGGCTGCATCGAGAGTCGCGACAGCCCCGAACACACATAAACACACGCTGGCAGCTGTCGCAGTGCTTTCAGCTGGTACCTTGAGTTACGAATCAGACAGCTGGCCACAGCCCACAGGAAAAACACGTGCCATGCCTGCAGGCAGTGCTGATTGAAGCAGCCGAGAAGCAGACCTGTGAACAGGATCAAACTCGGCAGCCACACTGCCGTTGCGCTCGAAGATCTGACGTCACTGGTCGAACGAGTCGTTCGGAAGATCAGCAACAGACAGGCAAGACTGAACAGGCCGGAAATGATCGCAGGCAACTGCTCTGGCATCGGCGGCAGGGACCACAGCGGCACGGCCGGAAAATGACGGCTGTTGAGCCAGAGCGGCCAGGTGCAGCCCATCAGCAGCAACTGAAAACATGCCAGCAGCCGCAGAATCCATGGCAATGCCACAAGAGACGACTGTGAATGAGACAGCCCCCCTGGATGACTCATAGTCGTCGGCCCCCTGTGGCCCACGAAAGGCAGGACAGCTGCAGCGGGAGTTCGGTTTTGTCGAGCAATTCGGTAGCCCATTCGGGACGCACAGCGCCTGGGAAGCCCGTCAGAGCGAACAAGTGGACACCGCGATGTTTCAGCTGCAGCAGCTCTGATTGCATTTCGTGTGGTTCATCTGCATCAACAACGACACAATCCGGGACAGCAGCAGAACTTGCGGCAAGCAGTCTCAGGATTTCGCCGTCCCCGGATTCAGCCCGAACCCCGCAATCCCTGAACAGGTGCAGGGCGGTTTCCCGGAGGACGGGGTCGCCGATGAGCACAAATGTGCGGAGGCTGGACGAAGGCTTGAACCATGGCAGAGCTGTCGCTGTGGCTTCGGATGCGAAGACGTCTTCAGCGGCTGCGAGCGGTGAGAGGGGGGCCTGAGACGAACGCAGCTGATGCAGGTGCAACGCGATTCGCGCGGGCGCTGAGGCCGGGGTGGTGCGAAAGGCGACGGGCCAGAGCTGATGCGTGCGTGCTTCGGACGTACACAGCGGACCTTCGCAGCAGATGACTCGCTGAAAAAACATCCGCCCGATGAATCGCTGGACAAGCGTCTGCGGATGTTCGTCACACCACGACCGAAACACGATGGCAATGTCCGGGAGCTTTGCAGCGGAATCGAGTGCCTGCAGGGCGTTCTGAAGAGTTGGGTAGTGCGACAGTTGACCTTCTGATTCGACGGTTCGCAGCCAATCGAGCACCGGCTGGAATGCTGGACCATCACCGATCGTGATGATTGTCGGCTGCTGGCGAGTTCTGTCTGGGACGGCGACAGTATGAAGGGGAGTGCTGGGCACGGCGAGTTTCTGACAGAGGAGGGGGCAGCGGGAGCGGGGCAGTGAATTCGCGTCGTCAGGGAAGTGCCTCGGGACGGCTTGCAGGTGGGGGCTGATCGAGAAACATGCGGTGCCAGAGTTCGAGGCAGAGCAGATTCCAGAGCCGATAGGCGTGGTTGAAACGTCCGGATGTGTGTTCGTCGATGAGCTGCCGCAGGGCTTCGGGTCGAAAGAGTCCGCGGCTGAGGCTGCGTTCGGAAAGCAGCACGTCGCGAAGGAGCGGCTGCAGGGAATCTCGAAACCAGTGATCGATGGGGACTCCGAAGCCCATTTTTGAGCGGTTGCGAATGGGTTCGGGGATCAGGTTTTTGAAGGTATCGACGAGGATGGCTTTGGAGCGGCGGAGCGTTTGTTTCCAGCGCAGCGGCATTCGCGCTGCCAGCTCGACGACTTCAGTGTCCAGAAACGGGCAGCGACATTCGAGCGAGGCGGCCATGCTGGCGATGTCCACTTTAGTCAGGATGTCGCAGGGCAGATAAGTCTGCGTATCAACGGCTGTGGTGCGAGTGATGAAGCCGCGGGAGGGGTGATCATTCCATGCCTGCATGATAAAGTCGGCAGGATCGTGATCATCGAGGACATCGCGCAGCAGCGGTCCGGCAAGCCATTCAAGTTTTGAGCGATTGAAGATGGTGATCCAGTTGAGATAGCGCCGCTCGGGGGATTCGGCGAGTGATTCGGTCAGACGTTTCAGGCGGCGGATGAAGGAACGCTGTTCGATCCCACCGGGGATGCGACTGACGAGCGAGGCGATGAGGCTGCGGAGCGGTCTCGGGATGATGTCAATGCGGCCAGCAGCTCGGGCGGCACGGTATCGATCGTAGCCGCAGAACAGTTCGTCACCGCCGTCTCCGGTGAGTGCCACCGTGACGCGCTGCCGGGTCATTCTGGCCAGATACATAGTTGGAATCGCCGAGCTGTCTCCGAAGGGCTCGTCATAGTGCCAGATGAGTGAAGGCAGAATTGTCAGGGCATCCGGAGTGACCACATCTTCGTGGTGACTGGTGCCGAGATGCTGAGCGGCGATGCGAGCGAAGCGACGTTCATCAAAGGCAGCGACGGGGAAGCCGATGGAGAAGGTTTGGGCGGGGCGATCGAGGAGCTGCTGCATGAGGCCGCAGATAATCGTGGAATCGATTCCGCCGGAAAGAAAGGCGCCCAGCGGAACTTCGCTTTCAAGCCGCAGGCGGACGGCTTCTGTGAGTGTTTGCCGCAGCTCGTCCTCGCGATCGGCAACAGAACGTAAACGCCGATCAGGTTCGTCCCATGGAGCGTTCCACCAGCTTCGCAGTTCCAGCCGGCCGTCTTCAAGCACGGCAAGAGTTCCCGGCGGCAGTTTGCTGAAACCCTGCAGGATACAGTGGGGATGGGGGACGTACTGAAGCGTCAGGAACTGGAGCAGTGCGGAATTGCTGCGGTGACGCTGAATGTCGGGGATCTGCAGCAGGCCTTTGAGTTCACTGGCAAAGCTGAATCGACCGTCTTCGAGTCGATAATAGAGCGGTTTTTTGCCCATGCGATCGCGGGCGAGCACGAGATGGTTCAGACGTGCGTCCCATAAGGCGAGTGCGAACATGCCACGCAGATGCCGCACGAAGTCGAGGCCGTGTTCTTCGTAGAGGTGCACGATGACCTCAGTGTCACCTTCAGTGCGGAACTGGTGACCGGCGGCAAGAAGCTGCCTGCGCAGCTCGCGGTAATTGTAGATCTCGCCGTTAAAGACGATCTGGATGGACTGATCTTCGTTGCCCAGTGGCTGAGCACTGCCCCCCACATCAATGATGCTCAGCCGGCGATGCCCGAGAGCGACGCCGGGAGTCTCCGGGGAAGGCAAGGATTTGTCGCTGGACGGGCTGTCGGCGGCCGCGTGTGTCCGGGGAGTTCGTGGCGGGGCGAACCAGGCACCGCCAGCGTCCGGGCCACGGTGCTGCAGGCTGTCGGTCATACGCTGCAGTGCAGCGGGGTCGATTGCTTTCGACGCCTGCCACCAGACTGCTCCGGCAATTCCGCACACTCGTCTGCGATTCCTTTACTCTATTCGTAGATTGGGCAGAACGTGTTGAAGGCTGCTTCACAGAACACACCAGGATCATTGAATCGACGACCCTGGTCCAGTGATGAAATCGCCTGCATGTCGTCCGGTGACAGTTCGAAATCAAAGATGTTCAGGTTTTCTGCCATGCGTTCAGGAGTGACCGTCTTGGGAATCACCGAAGTGCCTCTTTGAACGCCCCATCGCAGCAGGATCTGAGCGGCCGATTTGCCGTACTGCAGAGCCATGCACTGGATGACTGAATTATCAAGCAGTGAGTCGGATGGGATGGCCATACCCAGACTGTAATAGCTGGCAGGGCCCAGTGGTGAGAAGGCTGTGACAGCGATCTGCTGTTGATTGCAGTACCGCAGGAGCTTTTGCTGGGTAAGGAACGGGTGTGACTCGATCTGCAGAACGCTGGGGCGGATGCGGGCCACGGCGAGCAGATCGCGGAGCAGGCTGGTGCCGAAATTGCAGATGCCGATGTGTCGCACCAGTCCGGCATCGACGAGCGATTCCATGGCCGACCACGTTTCAGAAATCGGTACCCGGACTTCCTGCATACTGGGGTTGGGAGCCGCCGGGTCGAAAAACCAGCCCGGCGGGTAGCGTTGTTCAAAAGGAACAAATCGCTGTGCGATGGGGAAGTGCATGAGATACAGGTCGAGGTGATCGAGGCCAAGGTCGCGGAGCGACCGTTCGCAGGCGGGCCGCACGTGCTTTTCAGCGTGGTAGGTGTTCCAGAGTTTCGAGGTGACCCAGAGGTCTTCGCGCTGGCAAAGTCCCTGAGCGATCGCGGCGGAGATGCCATGGCCGACTTCGAGTTCGTTGCCGTAGTCACAGGCGCAGTCGAGATGACGGTAGCCAGCAGAGATGGCAGTGCGGCACACGTCTGCGGCGGCAGGGCGATCAACTTTCCAGAAGCCGAAGCCGACGGACGGCAGAGCGGCACCGGTGAAGAGTTGCAGATTCAGAGACATGGGTGGGGGAGGTTCCGTGCGTGTGTGAAGGCAGTGAGAAACGGAGGTGTGAAGAACAGCAGCTTACTGTAGCGGGCTGTGAGGAGCGAACAAGCAAATCTGGGGGCGGTTTTTGCTTTCCGAGGATAAGTTGCGTGCCAGCACTCTGCACTTTCTTTCAGTGGCACGTGTTCCTGAAGAATCTTTTTATCAGACACAATCAGCACATGCCGTCGAAACCAGCTCCGGAGCAGTCATGACAAACTCACATCTGTCCGGTATTCTTATGGGCCTCTGGATGTGCAGAACAGTTTCCCGCGGCAGCCTGGCGAAGGAGTGTACCGCAGCGATGTCAGACAATGCAGAGTTCGAAAGGCAGCTGCAAAATGTGCAAATGCTGACAGGACACAGTTTCAGGCAATGCTCATCAATAAAATCCCTCACAAAGCTGCTTGCCATTATCGCCGCTCTGCTGATGCTGTTCGTACTGTGGTCGCGAACAAAGGCGGCGACGACTGACGAATTGCCGCCGCAGCATTCTCGATTGAAGATCAGCTCACCCGGTGGCATCCGCGAATGTGTCATCCACATTCCGGCTGCCTGCGAAAAATCAGGTGCGCATCCACTGGTAATCATGTTCCATGGTTATGGCGGCACTGCCCTGAACGCTGCGCTGGAAACTAACTGGTCGGCAAAAGCTGATGAGCAGTCCTTTGTCGTTGTCTACCCAGAAGCAACTCGTCCGGACAAATCAAGCCCTCAAAGTTTTCGCAGGAATCCGCAGGCGTGGAACGATGGTTCCGGCCGCTTCCATGCGGCATCAGAAAACATCGACGATGTGGCATTCATCGATGCGATGATCGAACAGATCAGTGAACGGTGCTCGATTGATGGTGAGCGCATTTTTGCAACCGGATTTTCGAATGGCGCCTCGATGACATTTCGTCTGGGAGCAGAACTGTCGCATCGTATCGCCGCCATCGCTCCTGTCAGCGGTACATCCTGGATCGATAAGCCTGCTCCATCGCAGACCCTTTCAATCTGTTACATCACAGGCACAGCCGACTCGCTGAACCCCATCGAAGGGGGCTATCCCAAACTCGCGTTTGGAGGAAAGGAACAGGGCGGGCAGCCGAAGCCCGCCGTGCAGACGTTCATAAAGCAATGGGCAGAAGCACTGCGATGTCCCGAAAAGCCACGTCTTGAGGAACTTGCGAATGGTGTGCATAAACGGCTGTACGGATACGGTGAGCAGCAGTCAGAGATCCAGTTGATCACTGTCGAAGGACTCGGACACCACTGGGCTGGTGGCGTCAGTCAGGCGCCGCAACTGCTTGTGGGTAAGCCCAGTAACAGGCTGGTTGCCACTGACGTGATCTGGGATTTCTTCAACGCTCATCCGGCTACCGGCCGTTCAGTCAGGCCACCTCAGTCCACAAAGTGAAACTCATTAATGCTCAGCAGGGCTTCCAGGTAATCCTGCCATGCAGCATCGGCGACGGCTCCTGCCCGCTGGCGGTCGGCAAGAAACTGCAGCCCCGCGGAAAGTTCGTCAGCTTCGGGCGACCGGGCGAACAGCAGTCGCCATGCATCGTGGATTTTTTGGGTGTCACTGGAGGTTTGAAGTCTCCGCAGGAGTTCCGCGGCGCGTTGTTCGGTCCAGACAGAATTCAGCAGAAACAGCTGCTGCAGCGGCGTTGTCGTGGGTTCTCTGCGGGGACTATGGGCACTGGCCTCAGGAAAGTCGTGCATACGCAGAATCGGGTGCAGTTCTTCCCGGGCGATGATCGTGTAGAGTGATCGGCGGACGTGTGCAGGATCATCGACCGCCTTTCCAGGGCCTCCTGTTGTCAGATCCAGAACACCCGCCGCGGCAAGGGCTGCGTCGCGCCACATTTCCCAGTCCAGTCGGCGTCTGGGGCCGCGCCACAGCAGCCGGTTATCGGGATCGATTTCGCCGGGCAAGTCGCGATAGGCAGAACTTTGCTGCCAGGTATTTGAGAGCAGGATTTCGCGGTGCAGCCATTTGATGTCCCAGCCCTGGTGAATGAAGCGCGCTGCCAGATACTCCAGAAGTGCGGGATGCGAAGGCCGCTCGCCCTGAGCACCAAAGTCGCTGGGGGTGCGAACAAGCCCGGCGCTGAAGTGCTGATCCCAGATGCGATTGACGATCACACGAGCCACCAGCGGCGCTGCGTCTTCAAGCAGTGCGGCCGCCAGCTGCTGCCGACCACTGCCTTCGCTGAGTGCTCGTGGTGTGCCCTCAGAGAATACCGTCAGAAATCGACGGGGAATCACTTCACCAGTGTTGCCGGGATTGCCGCGACGGAAGACGGGCAGGTTCCGGGCAACTCCGTCGCGGTATTCGAGCTTTGTGAGTTCTTCACCTTCCGGCAGCACAAACAGGCTGGATTCCTTGAGTACGTGCGCGAAGGGCGCGTCGAAGCCAGGCGTCTGCCGCAGCGCAGTCAGCTGCTGTTCCACATCCGCAGCTTCACCAGGGCTTTTCTCCCTGAGTGATTTGAGTCTGGCTTCGAGATTTCGTGCGGTGCTGCGGGCGGCGATTACGGCTGCAGCCTGATCGGCCGGAAGCAGAGGTCGTTCGTCCAGCTGAGTACTTGCGAAGACGCCGGCAAGTCCATAGTAATCCGCCGTGGAAATGGGATCAAACTTATGATCGTGACAACGCGCACAGGACACGGTGAGCCCAAGGAATGTGCGGCAAACGGCATCCACCCGCTCATCCCACTCGTCCGCCACGATCTGCTCAATTACGACTGGAGCCAGCCGCAGCTCTTTCCAGTAGGTGGGGCTGAGTCCGAGGAAGCCGAGCGCAGCGAGGTCGGATGGAGGTGTGTCGGGAATGCGGTCCGCTGCCAGCTGCAGTTTGAGGAATTGGTCAAACGGCAGGTTTCGATTCAATGCTGCCACCACCCAGTCGCGGTAGATCCAGCCACGGTCGGTTGGATTCTGCCAGTCCGGCGTGAAGTCGGTGTAGCGGGCAAGATCCAGCCAGACGCGGGCCCAGCGTTCGCCGTACTGGGGCGAGTTCAGCAGGTCATCGATCAGCCGAGCATAGGCCTGAGGGCTGGAATCTGCTGCAAAGGCGGCCTGCTGTTCCAGAGTCGGAGGCAGCCCGGTGAGATCGAAGGTGAGTCTTCGCAGGAGTGTTTCCGGGGAGGAGCGTGGGCTGGGGGACAGTGCGTTCTGTTGCAGCTGATCGAGAACAAAGGCATCGATGGCTGGAGCCGGGTTTGTCTGCCCTGGCCACGAGTGCGCCGGGACCTGTACAGTCTGCAGCGGCTGCAGAGACCAGAATTTTCGTCCTGCTGCAAAGTCAATGGCAGCGGTGGCGGGGCGAGGAGCAGCGGAATATTCAGGGAGCCGGGCTCCGGCGTCGATCCAGTGTTTGAGGATGGCAATCTGCTCAGCGGGAAGCTTGCCGGATGGGGGCATCTGCAGTTCGACGTCTGTGTAGTTGACGGCAAGCATCAGCAGGCTGGCAGACTCGGGGCTGCTGGCCGTGAGCGGTCCGCGACTGCCGCCCGTGGCGATACCGTGAAGCGATTCGAGGTCCAGCTCGCCATTTTCAGGAGCCGTGGCGGTGGAATGACATTCGCTGCAGTGCTTTTGAAAGAGCGGCCGCACGCTGCGTTCGAAATATTCGATTCCGTATTTTTCGGATGCCGTGGATGTGGGAGTCTGAGCGGCGGTGATGGCCGACAGAGCAACGGCTGCAAGAGCAGGCAGCATTGTTCGCAGGAACCGGGACATGCAGCACCTTGGAATGGGGGCCGTCTGTAACAGAGCGAATCAGGGGGATGCTGGGGAGCAGTGGATCCAGTCGAAGAAGCCAAGTTGCTGCAGTCTGGAGCGCAGGGCGTGGCGGGCGTTTTCGTCGAGTGCTGTATTTGGAAGTCGGGGCGGCCCCACGGGTGCTCCGAGCATTCCCATGACTTCCCGGGCCGCGGCCATGTAGCCGGTGGCCGCCAGCAGTCGAATGAGCTGCACAGAGCGGAATTGATGTTCGCGGGCAGCTTCAGGATTTCCAGCCTTCAGCTGTGCAAGGATTTCGAGATAGATGGGTGCAGCGAAGTTGTAGCTGCTGCCCACAGCTCCGCGAGCCCCGAGCACGGCCGCGGCAAGGAGCATTTCGTCGATGCCAAAGGCGATATCGAAGCGGCCCCCCTGAGCCCTCTGGCACAGCTGAAAGCTCATCAGATCCGAATTGGTAAACTTCAATCCAGCAAAATTGGGGATGCGAGTGCCTGCCAGATCGAGCAGTTCCGGCATGGACAGCTGGACTCCGGTCATCACCGGGATGTCGTAGAAATAGAACGGGGTTTCTGGCGCTGCGGCTGCGATTTGCTGACACCACTCGCAGAGTTCTGCGGCGGATCGCGGTCGGAAATAGGACGGGGCCTGGGCAGAGATGGCGTGGACATTGATTGTACCTGCGTGCCGTGCGAGCGTCCGGGCATCGCGGAGACAGTTGGAACCGACGTGCACCACCAGCTGCAGCGGTGTGCCTTTGGTGGTGACCGCCCAGCGTTCGGCAAGTGCGATGCGTTCGTCGAGGCTGAGGGAGTGGCTTTCGCCGGTGCTGCCACAGACGAAGACTCCGGCGACACCTTGATTGAGGAGCACCTGCAGTTGTTGTTCGACGACAGGCAGGTTGACTTCACCAGCGGAGTCGAAGGGGGTGTGGACGGCTGCGATCAGGCCATGGAGTGCCATGAGGAGGTTGTCCTGAGTGAACGGAGTCGAGGTGTGAGACTAATCGAGGAATCGTGAGATCTCTGCAGGTGTGAATTTTTGAGCGAGTCGGGCGCCGAGTTGTCCGACGACGCGGGCTGCCGCGTGCGACGCCAGATGGCCCGCCTGCTTCCAGCTCATGCCGTTGGTGATTCCAAACAGCAGCGCTCCCGCGTACATGTCGCCGGCCCCGGTGGTGTCGATGGCAGCAACCGGAACTCCTTCGATGGGGATAGCCTGGCCGTCGTGCATCAGGAGTGAGCCGTTGGGGCCGAGCGTCATGGCGACATGTTCGGCATGGCGGTGCAGTTCTGCCGCACATTCGATGGCGTCGGTTTTTCCGGTGAGCGCCTGAGCTTCGTGTTCGTTGCAGAAGAAGAGATCGACCGGTCCTTCGACGAGGGACCAGATTTCGTCGCGGAAAAGATTGCAGAGAAATGGGTCTGAAGCGGTGAAGGCGACTTTGCAGTGGTATCGACGAGCAATCTCGATGGCGCGATAGACGGCCGATTTGCCGGCCGGGTTGGTGAGCAGATAGCCTTCGATGTAGACGTAGCGGGCCAGGCGAATTTCGTCTTCGTTGAGATCCTGTTCGGAAAACGTCGCGGAAACACCAAGGTTTGTGAGCATGGTCCGCTGAGCGTCTTCGGTGATGAGAATGGCGGATGTGCCGGATTGCCCGGTGGGAGCGGCGGGGACGTCCATTCGCACGCCGATGCGACGCATGTCCTGAACGAAGAAATCTCCGGTTTCGTCGGCCGCCACTTTGCCGGCAAACGCCGCGCGGCCGCCAAAGTCCGCCACTGCCACGACGGTGTTGGCCGCCGATCCACCGGCACAACGGTTCAGCGGAATGCCGGCAAGTCGCTGCAGAACCGCCTGCTGTTGAGTATCATCGACGAGCGTCATGATGCCCTTGTCAAAGCCTGCCTGCTGCAGCCAGTTGTCCGAAATTCGAGCCTGAATGTCCACAAGAGCGTTACCGAGGCCAAAAACGTCGTATGACATGGTTTTCTTGATACTGTGGTGAAGGGAAGAGCACGAAGAATCGGAGTATACCAGAACCGGTGCCGGAGGCGAAGTCGATCGCAGCAGGACGTTTCTGCGATCACTCTGCCTTCGGTACGGTTGTCGAAAGGGCCGTCGGTTGCCAAACTGTCCATCAGAGCCTGCGCTGGTCGCAGAGGTGTATTTCCAATTGTCTCTTTGAAGGAGCCGGGCAGATGGGTCTGTCGAACCGCCGAAATTTTCTGAAAGCCGGAGTCGGAACCGGTTCACTGCTGCTCATGGGCACGCGGGCTTCGGGTCAGATTCGGGGAGCGAACGACAAACTGCGAATTGCAGTGGCCGGACTGAACGGACGTGGCCAAAGTCACCTCAGCGGCTGGCTCGATCAGCCAAACGTCGAACTGGCGTGGGTCATTGATCCCGACCAGAAAGTGCTGGCAAACGCCATGAATTCGCTGCAGGCCAAACTCGGAGATAACTTCCGGGCCAAAGGTGTGGCCGATGTACGCGAAGCGCTCGAAGATAAGACCCTCGATGCGATTTCCGTCGCCACACCCAACCACTGGCACTCGCTGATCACCATCTGGGCTGCTCAGGCCGGCAAGCACGTGTATGTCGAAAAGCCGATGAGTCACGATGTGGGTGAGGGCCGCATCTGCGTGGAAGCTCAGCGGAAATACGGCGTCGTCATTCAGCACGGCACTCAGAACCGCAGCAATGCCCAGATTGCCGGACTGCACGAAGCCATTCAGGCAGGTCAATTTGGCAAACTGAAAATTTCCTATGGCTATTGCTGCAAGGTTCGCGGAAGCATCGGCCACAAACCGATTTCTGCTCCACCCGCCAATCTCGACTGGAACCTCTGGCGCGGTCCTGCTGTCATCGACGAATTTCATGGCAACCTCGTGCACTACAACTGGCACTGGTTCTGGAAGTCAGGTAATGGTGACCTCAACAATCAGGGGACCCACCAGCTTGATATCGCCCGCTGGGCTCTCGATACGAAACTCACACATCCTGCGCGAGTCATGGCGATTGGTGGACGGTTCTTATGGAATGATCAGGGAGAAACTCCGAACACCATGATGGGCCTTGCCGAATACCCGAATGGTCAGCAGGTCTTCTTCAACGTCCGCAACATCGGCTACAAGGGATATCAGACGCAGGTCGAAAACGAATACTACTTTGAGGATGGCGGGAAGATCATTCGCGGTCTTTACTATCCTGCCGGAAGCAGTCAGGGCGAAAAACTGAGCCTGCCGGAAGGCAAAGTCACGCCGGGCGGAAACTGGGCCGCGTTCATCAAAGCCTGTCGTGAAGGTCGCCCGGAACTTGCCAACGGAAATGTGGACGACGCCCACTATGGCTGCGTACTCGGACACCTCATCAATAACTCCTGGCGACTCGGACAGAAGGTCCCCTTCAACGCCAAGGCCGGGCGATTTGGGGACAATCGCGACGCCGCCGAACATTTCCTGAAGCTCCACGAGATTACTCGGGATGGCTGTGGGGTTCCCGAGGACGGCGCTGAATATGTGGTCGGACCGTGGCTGACCTTCGATCCGGAAACAGAACGTCACACCGGCGAATTTGCAGACCAGGCAAACGCACTGCTCAAGGATCCGAATCGAGACGGATTCCGTGTACCGGAGCCGGGCAAGGTTTAGGCAGTGCAGAGTCTGTGCCAGGCGAGTTGCTTGTGACGTATGAACTTTCACGGAGTGTATGACATGGCCAAATTTCGTGTTGCAGTCATCGGCAGCACCGGTCGAGGCGACTACGGTCACGGGCTCGATGCCGTCTGGAAATCCTTTGACGACTGCGAAGTGGTCGGCGTGGCGGATCCGGTCGAGTCAGGTCGCGGAAAAGCTCAGGAACGCACCGGCGCCGCTACTGCCTGGGCCGACTACCGGGAAATGCTCGAAAAACTGCGTCCACAAGTCGTTGCCGTATGCCCGCGCTGGGTGGATCAGCACCGCGATATGGTGCTGGCCTGTGCCGAATACGGCTGCCATATGTACCTCGAAAAACCGCTCTGCCGAACCCTTGGTGAAGCCGACGAAATGCTCAGAGCCTGCGAAATGCGGCATCTGAAAACAGCCGTGGCCCATATCAGCCGCTGGTCCCCCCAGCTGGATGTGGTGCGGCGGCTCATCCAGGACGGACGCATCGGCGATCTCCTCGAAATTCGTGCTCGAGGCAAGGAAGACGGCCGAGGCGGCGCTGAAGATCTCTGGGTACTCGGCACTCACGTGCTCGATCTGATGCGGGCGATTGCCGGCGATCCTGAATCCTGCTTCGCCACACTGACACAGGCTGGACGCCCTGTCGGCCCTGGCGATGTTCGCGATGGAAACGAAGGACTGGGACCGCTCGCCGGTGATCGCGTCGAAGCCGTCTTTCGCTTTCGCGGCGGCGCCACCGGACACTTCTCATCTAAAAAGAGCGCCGGTGGCAGCCCCAGTCGCTTCGGAATACGCATCCATGGCACGAAAGGAGTCATCGAAATCTCGTCCGGCTACGGAAACCCGGCCTTCCTCCTTGAAGACCCTCACTGGAGCGGACGTGCAGGTGGCGGATGGAAGACCATCACCTCAGCCGGTGTCGATAAACCGGAAACACTCACCGCCACCGGTTACGAAGGCGGCAACCCTGCCGCAGCCCGCGATCTTCTAAGCTGTATCGATACAGATCGACAGCCGAAGTGTACCTTTCGCGAGGCTCGAGGAGCCATTGAACTGGTGCTGGCAACCTTCGAATCACACGTTCGCGGAACCCCCGTCACTCTGCCACTGGATGCAAAGGACAATCCGCTGACGCGATTGCGGTGATGGCGCCGATGAAGGAGTTGAATGATGCCTCGGCACGGGAAGGAGAGCGGACAGGATGAATGGGCAACCGGAATCTGGTTCCACCGCACATGTCTTCAGTGAGAGCACGGGCTTTCGCACACACAGGGGGCTGTCTCCGGACTGGTCCGGCGTACTCGCGTTCTCTTTGCTGATCTGCAACATCGGCACGCTGTTCGCATCCCTGCAGCAAGTGGCTGTCAGGGTGAGGCAACCGAAGGTACTGTGGTCGGCTCGATGGAATGCGTTCGAATCTCAGATCGCGATGCAGCCCACGCCTCTGACAGAAACACAGGAATCGCGCTAATCAGAAGTCCTCCAGCAGAAAGTTCTCGCTGAATAACAGCGCCACGACAACTTTCCATCCCGGTGCTCGGTGACCGATGCTGAGATTTCGGGTTGTTGCAGAACTGAAATAAAACTTGTAGTCTTTGAGTTCTGTCGGTGCGGTATTCGGAAGGACGCTGACACAAGTGATACCGGAGGCTGCAATGTCCCTCGCTGATCCCGCACCAGTCTTCGAGTGGCTCGGAGATTCCTCGCTGCTGCTCTCATGGCCGCATCTGGATGACCATCAGGCAGAAGCTGCCGTACATGCGGCACACGGTTGCCTGTCCTGCCGTGGGGATGCAGCCATTTACGGGTTGGTGCCCGGCTGGTCGACGCTGGCCGTCCATTTCAACCCTCTCGTCATCTCAGCGGACGTCCTTGAAGAGCGGCTTCGGCATGATCTGAGCAGCGCAGGAGCGGCCGAGCGAAAAATGCCCCGCCTGCTGCGAATTCCCGTGTCATTCGCCCCCGAACACACGCCGGATTTGTGCGATGTGGCGACCGCCTGCGGCCTGACCGCTCCCGAGTGCATCGCGGTTCTGACAACATCGATATTTCGCGTGCGAATGATCGGGTTTGCGCCTGGCTTTCCGTATTTGTCCGGACTCCCCGAAGTGCTGCATCTGCCCCGCAGGGCTACGCCAAGGCTCACCGTTCCGGCAGGATCGGTGGCCATCGCCGGAGGACTTGCAGGCATCTATCCGCAGGTGTCACCAGGAGGCTGGCATATTCTCGGCCAAACATCACTGTCGCTGTTCGATCCGAGACAGTCACCATCCTGCCTGCTGCAGACAGGGGATGAAGTGCGATTCGAACGTGTGGAGCCGGACGGGGTTGACGTATGAGCCGACCAGTTCTGCGAGTACTCCGCGCGGGGCTCATGACGACCGTCCAGGACTGCGGCCGACCGGACTGCGGACATCTTGGAGTCCCCCGTGGAGGAGCGATCGACATGCTGTCCCATCGACTTGCCAATCGCCTTGTGGGCAACCCCGATAGTTTCGCCACGCTGGAAATGACGCTTCGAGGTGACGACTTTGAGTTCCTTGACGACGCTGTAATTGCAGTCTGTGGAGCCGATATGCGACCTGAGCTGGATGATCGGAACGGTCGACTCCGCGCATTTCCTGTGCAGCGACCAATTTCGGTGTCCCGAGGTTCTGTGCTGAGCTTTGGTCCGGCGATTCGAGGCTGTAGAACACTGCTGGCAGTGGCTGGCGGAATTGACGTGCCGGAGCTGCTGGGGAGTCGGTCCACGCTGCTTCGTGCTGGCTGGGGAGGCTTCGAGGGGCGCAAACTTGCAGCTGGGGACATGCTTCTTGCCGGCGAATGTTGTGATGCTGCACTTGCCCCCCCAAAACCCTCGTACGGCGGGATTCCAACCTGGAGCATCCGGCTGCAGCCGCTGCCGGGAAAAGAACCCGTGAGCCTCAGGTTCGTCAGTGGAACTCACTGGCGACAGCTCACACCGAACGCACAGCAGTTGCTGTCACTGCACAGCTTTGAAGTGCGGTCAGAATCAGATCGCATGGGGTACCGACTCAAAGGGCCAGCGCTGGAACTCACAAACCTCGAACAGGGCCGGCTTCCGTCCGCAGCCGTGGTTCCCGGAACTTTGCAGCTTCCTGCCGATGGACAGCTGCTGCTGCTGATGACCGACTGCGCTCCGACTGGTGGCTATCCCCGGATCGGACACGTGATCACAGCCGACCTGCCCCTCGCCGCTCAGCTCCGCCCCGGCAATCAGCTGCGGCTGATGCAAGTCACGCACAACGAAGCTTTGAAAGCGATGCAGCAACAGGAACGAGATCTCCGCACCGCTCTGATGATGGTCAGCGATCACCATGAAACGAGTGGCCGCGGAAACGCAGGATGACATTTCCCTGGCACACAGAAGAAAACTTAGAGGATGGGCCAAAACCGCGGTTTGCGATTCGCTCTCAAGGTGCCCGTGCTGACAACTGCTTTGATCTCGCGTTGACTGCCGTGCACAGCACTTCGATTGACTATCACAGCCGCATGGCGGCCGCATGGTCCAGCCGCATAGCGGCAGCCTGCGGGCAAACGGCCCTGCAAACGCGCAGCCAGTGCCCTAGCCAGCGCGCGCACCTTCGGTGCGAAACACAGCCGGGGGCTTCCGCCCAACCGCTCAGCAGCATGGTTCAGCCGCATGGTTCAGCCGCATGGCGGCTGCCTGCGGGCAAACGGCCCTGCAAACGCGCAGCCAGTGCCCTCGACAGCGCGCGCACCTTCGGTGCGAAACATAGCCGGGGGCTTCCGCCCAACCGCTCAGCAGCATGGTTCAGCCGCATGGCGGCTGCCTGCGGGCAAACAGCCCTGCAAACACGCAGCCAGTGCCCTAGCCAGCGCGCGCACCTTCGGTGCGAA
>Ga0172372_10002292_pt1 | contig 29239 bp, 25 predicted proteins | sample LakKiv5m_2_FD_114544 | JGI IMG/M metagenome (GOLD analysis project Ga0172372, IMG submission 114544) | Freshwater microbial communities from Kabuno Bay, South-Kivu, Congo - kab_092012_9.5m | ecosystem: Environmental > Aquatic > Freshwater > Lake | place: Democratic Republic of the Congo...
ATCTCTTTTAGTGGTGGAGATTGGGACGTCACCATTTCCGACGGCTTCAGCGATGGCAGCATTGTTGCAACCATTGACGGTGCAAACACGTATGGCTTCAAATTCGATGGTAGCAATGAAAGCAACGACCTTTACATCATTGGTGGAAGTGGCAACGATATCATCACCGCTGGATCTGGCGATGACCAAATCTATGGTGGGGAATACGATGACATCATCAATGGCGGTGGTGGAAATGACTCCATTTATGCTGATGAAGGAAACGATTATGTCCACGCGTTAGGTTCTGAAGCGATTCTCGATGGCGGCTTTGGACACGACATTCTTTCTTTCGCAAATGCCACTGAGGGCATTGATATGGATGCTATCTCTATCACTGATTTCGAGGAAATCATTGGCTCAAATTACAACGATAAAATCATTTCAAATGATAATGAAACCATCTCTGCTGGTAGTGGTGATGACTTGATTGAAGTTACCACTAACAATCAAGAATTTGTCGTCCAATCGTTACAATTTGATGGCGGTGATGGCATTGATACCATCAGCTATAGCAATGAACTTGCAGGTGCGAGTTTTAATCTTCAATCTTCTGAGTACGCCAATATTGAATCTTTCATTGCAACCAACTATGCTGACAACATCAACATTGATGATTCATTTACCTCAATTGATGGTGGAGCTGGAAACGATATTATTTCTGGTACGGTCACCGTTAACAGCGGTGATACGCTAAACATTGATGGTAGTGAAGGCGATGACTCCTTCGACATCACGGCAAATGGAGACGGAACAATTGATCTTGATGGTGGCGACGGAGCCGATGTGTTCGACTTCAGCAATACCACAGCCTCCGCTGGAGTATCAATCATGATTGATGCCGGTTTAAGTGACGGAGATATCGATCAATTCTTGATAGACTTTAATATTACAGAAACGATCGTCACTCCCTACAATAACTTCGGCATTATCACCATTGATAACTTCGAGACCGGTGTTGATGTGCTCAAATTGCAAACCACCTCAACCGGCATTTTCGACATCAACGATTTTGAAAGTCTTGCCGTGGTTACCGATGACAGTGTCGATGTTAAAATCGAATTCGGTCAAGATTTGGAAATCATCATCAAAGGCGCCGGCACGGGTTCGCTCACTAGCTTAGCTGAACTTGATAGTGCAGGCTATCAAATTGATGCAGATAACTTTAACACTAGTAGTGTCTAACTCAGCTTATTCAATAAAACACACTTATTTGAGTGACTGCCAAGCAGAAAATAGAATTACAGCCGCGTACTGCACAAGAATGGTACGAGGCTGCAGTTCTAACTTATCAAGCAAAAAGCTATAAAACTTCGTTGGGTTTAATCGCCAAGGCGATCACACTCGATCCAGATAATTCAAAGTACCATGCCTTCATCGGTGTCGTTTTAAAAAAAACAAACCATCTTAAAGAGTCTTTAAAAGCTTTTAAAAAAGCACTTGAATTAAACCCAAAAAATCTCGATGCCCTTCACAACTTAGGAAGTTTTTATTTTGAAAGTGGGTTGCCTCTCAAAAGCGAACCTTATTTCAAACAGGCCTTAGAAATCAATCCTGAACACCATCTCTCACTCAACGCAATGGGGATGCTGCATTTACAAGCCGGAAATAAAAATTTAGCGGAAGAGTTTTTTCTAAAAACATTGGATCTCAAACCTGATTTTCACTTGGCTTTTTTAAATCTCGCCGATTTGCATCTTCATTTACATCAACCTAAAATAGCCTTAACTTGGCTACAAAAGGTCGAAACCCTCATTGGCGAAAACCTCGAATGTCTACTTAAAAAAGCCAAAGCTTATTTGGCTCTCGGAAATTTAAGTCTCTGTGAGCAACTATGTCTGAAAGCACTCCAAATAGATGTCGATTCTGCGCAGGGAAATGCCGTTTTAGGACAATGTTACCAGAAACTAGGTCAATATGAATTAGCTCATCAAGCTTTTCAAAAAGTGCAACTGTCTAAACAAAAGCAAACAGCTCACACTCATGCTTCAATCGGTTTAGTTTATTTTGAACAAATTAAAGATTATGTCAAAGCAAAAGAACACTACCAAAATGCTTTAACGATAGCTCCAGATTATCTCATCGCGCATCTGCAACTCGCTAGTTTGCACATCATTGAAGGCGTGCTGGAAAAAGCGGAAGAACACCTCAATCGAATTCTAACCATCTCGCCAATGCACCCACAGGCTTACCGACTATTAGCCCACATACGAAAAACAGATGCGTTTGAAGAGAAGAGTCTCACAGAATTGGAGCATGAATTGGAAGGTTCAGAACATAATGAAAGCCTTCAATCTGAACTTAGATATGCCTTAGCCGACTGTCTCGATCAACAACAAGACTACGATCGCGCTTTCAAACACTTAAAAATGGCCAATGAAATCAGCTCTAAAAAATCGGAATTTAATTTAGCCCATTTAAAAAATCTCGCTCACGCTCAAAAATGTTTTTTTACTAAGGAGAAAATCGCCTCTCTTTCCAAAAATGGCAGTCGCTCGACTTGTCCCGTTTTTATTGTCGGCATGCCACGCTCAGGGACGACTCTGACAGAACAAATTCTCAATTCTCATCCGAGTATTTTTGGAGCCGGAGAGTTGCAGGACATGTCAGAATTAAAATTTAAATTTCAATCTAAATATAAGCAAAGCTTTCCTGCCGTATTAGAAAACATTGATTCAGTTGACTTCAACAACATCGCCGAAGTGCATATCGAACACCTGCACCAACTAGCACCCGATGCCACTCGAGTGATCGACAAGATGCCGTTTAATTTTTATTTGATAGGCATGATTGCTTGTTTGTTTCCCAATGCAAAAATCATTCACAGTGTACGCCATCCATTAGACACTTGCCTCTCCTGTTATTTTTTGAAATTTTCAGACCGCATGACCTTTTCCTACGATCTGGAAAATTTAGGCCAAGTCTATCAAATTCATTCTGAACTCATGGAACACTGGAAAACAGTCCTTCCCAACCGCATTTATACTCAAAGTTATGAAGAGCTTGTAAAAAATCCCGAAAGGGAAACCAAACGTCTATTGGACTATCTGGAATTAGATTGGAACGATGATTGCCTCATGCATCATAAAAACACTCGTCCTGTCAGAACAGCTAGCAACTGGCAAGTAAGGCAGCCCATCTACCAAACCTCTATACATCGTTGGAAAAACTATCGGCAACACCTTGGACCTCTCGCAGAGATACTTGAGTTTAATCTCGATCAGGATTTAAGTTAAGTGGCCGAACTTTTAAAACGCTTAGGTCAACACGGCAACCTAACCTTTCAACTTGTTCTAGCTTCAGTTTTCATCAATGTGCTTGGATTGGCCTCAGCCATGTACGTGATGCAAGTGCTAAGGCGCTACATTTCTTATGGTGTCGATGCCACACTTATGACGCTCACCATCGGCACTTTAATAGCCATACTATTCACCTTCATCTTTAAAAATTTGAGAGTGCGTTTAGCCAGAGGGGTCAACCACCCAGCTCAAGACCTGCTCGAAGAAAAAGCCTATGCCACTCTCACCAGAGCCAGAAGTGGTGCCTTGATGATGTTTGATACTGGCACCCAACAAGAAATCATGTCCGGATTAAAATTCATTCAAAATGCGTACTCGCCTAATCAAGTCATCAGCGTTCTGGATTTGCCTTTTGCCTTTCTCTACCTCTTTGCTGTAATGATTTTAAACCCCGTTGTTTCATTGGTGGTCTTATGTTTCATGATTTTTATGCTTGGCTACAACTATCTTCAACAGCATAAAATTAAAAATAGCAATCAAGAGCTCAGTTCCATCGCCTCAAAATTTTCATCTATGATTACCAATACCATACGTTCAGCCGATAGTGTGCGCATTTTCAACGCCAAAAATATGCTGCTGGATAAATGGAAAAAAGATCTGGACACAAACAAAACGCTTCAGGAAAATCTCATGCTCGAACAAGCTCGCTCCAGTGCGTTTAGCCAATCGGTATCGTCTCTATTAACCGTTAGCGTCATTTGTGTTGGCGCCATTGAAGTGGTTGCTTACGACATGAGCATTGGCTCTTTAATCGGTGCAAACATACTCGCAAGTCGAGCCTTCGGACCCATCACCGGTTTTATAAACACCAATATCGCCTTGAATAGAGCTAGTTACTACTTGGGTTTGCTCAAAAAATTTTTTGAAATCCCCATGGAACCTGAGGATGGCACGAAGCCTTCACAATACCACGGCTCTATGCTTCTTAAAAACATCAGCTTTAACTATCAAACAGCTTCCGATATGCTATTTTCCAATTTAACCGCTGCCATAAAACCTGGGCAATTCACCGTTATTGTTGGCGATAACGGTAGCGGCAAAACAACGCTCGCGCGCATTCTCACTAGCTTACTAAGACCTAATCGTGGGCAAATACTCGTCGATGGTGTCGATTTAGAACAGCATCAATTGTCTTGGTGGCGCCAACAAATCATTTATTTACCACAAGAGCCGACTTTTTTTGATGGCACATTAAGAGACAATCTAAAAACATTAAACCCCGTTATTCATGACGATGAACTCAAACAACTGATCGCCAAAGTGGATTTGGCAAAATTTCTCGATCAAAGTAAACAGGGCTTGGACATGGCCGTTACAGATAGTGGTAACAACTTTGCCTTGGGCATCAGACGAAGGTTGGCTTTCGTCAGAGCATTGGTCGGCAATGGTGCGGTTGCCATTTTAGATGAACCCTCTGAAGGGTTGGACATCGAGGGTCAAAATGCCGTGTTTAGTATCATCAAAGAATTTCGCATGAGTGGAAAAACCGTCTTTCTGTTTTCCTCCAGACCTCCGCAACAGTTTCCAAATGCCGACATGCTAATTGATCTAAACAGCCATCCTGTTCCATCGGTCAAGTCAAAAGTGGCTGTTCCATCTGAAGATGCCAAGCCCTCATGAGTTTTAATTTTAAAACTTGTTCCAACAGCTTACAGGCGACCCAAATGTTCATGTTGGTTTGTTCCTTCATGATGGTATGTTTTATGTTATGGGCTTATTTTTGTACCATTGACATCTTGAGCATGACCAAAGGTGAAGTCGTGCCCTCTTCAAAACTAAAAAGTATTCAACACCTTGAAGGTGGTATTGTTCAAAAAATTCTAGTCAAAGAGGGCGATCGTGTCAAAAAAGACGATCCCCTCATCGAATTGGAAACCACCGCTAGCGATGCAGACTTAAACGAAATCACCCTACGCCATAAATCGCTTAGCCTCGACTTGATTCGACTACAACACGAGGCTGCCAATAAAGATGAACTTATCATCCCAACGGACTCTTCCTTTGAACAAAAAGACCTAGATCAGGTCAACGCCGTCTTTCTCTCTCGTCGTAGGACGCTTCATAGTCAAATCAAAGAACAAAACTTTTTAATTGAACAAAAGAAAATTGAAAGTGAAGAGACTCTTCACAAAGTACAAAAACTAGATGAACGCATCAAACTCGTCGACGAACAAGTTACCATATCTGAATCTTTACTTGCAGATGAACTCACCAACCGCTACAAACACCTCGACCTTTTAAAAGAGCTCAACTCACTCGAAACCGTGATCGCAGAATCAAAAGCCATGTTGGCCAAATCTAATTTTATTTTAAAACAAGCCGAAGAGCATTTAAGCAACATCACCTTCAGCTATCATGAAGAAGTAGAATCACAACTCAAAGAAGTTAAACGCGGAGTTGAAGAGATCGAACAGCGTCTTAAAAAATATCAAGACCATCGTCTGCGTAGAATCATGCGTGCCCCAGTGGATGGTATCGTGCAACGTCTCTATGTTTTTACAGAAGGTGGCGTCATACACGCCGGAACTCCAGTGTTAGACATCGTGCCCATTGAGGACACACTCATCATTGAAGCAATGCTGCCCATAGGTGACATTGGCCATGTTAAAGCTGGCATGGAAGCGCAAGTTCAATTGATGACGAGCGATTCTAGAAAGTATGGTCACATCATGGGAAAGGTCGAGCTCGTCAGCCCAGACACCATCACCGAAAACAATGGGACTTTTTACAAAATCATTGTCTCCACCGCGAGTGACCGTTTCATTCACGGTGAAGAGGAGTATATTTTAGTCCCTGGCCTAACATTGACCGTTAACATTCTAACCGGCCACCGCAGCATCCTCGAAATGATTTTTTCGCCGTTCTTAGAGCGCCTAGACTTTGCCTTAAAGGAACGTTAACAATACACCTTTGAATTTAGTATCAGTGGATATAGAGCTTTGTCTGTTTACTTTGGCTTTGAGCTGAATTTAAAAACTTCACTTGGTTGGTGAGAAGCCTGCATCAATTTTGCTAATAACTCCAATTTTTCAGGAAACACCCTTGCTAAGTCCTTTGTTTCAGATGGGTCTTCTACAATGTTGTACAATTCATAAGCCTCTTCACCCTCAGCCCATACACGATTGCTAATGAGTTTCCAATCGCCTTGACGAAGCGCTTTTTTACCTGCTTTTTTGCTTTTTGCCGAATAATAAAATTCCCAATAAAGATAATCTCGACTTGCTTGCTGCTGAGATTGATTTAACAATGTTGGCAAAATGGACAACCCATCATGTGGAGTCGTTAATTTTATATCAAGTAACTCTGCAAACGTCGGCAACATGTCATAAAAACAAGACACATGATCTGTGCTCACTCCTGCCGGTATATGAGCAGGCCACTTCATGAGAGTGGGCACTCGTATACCACCCTCGTATAAATCGCGTTTCATGCCCTTATAAATACCATTGCTATCAAAGTAATCGGGATTTGCTCCGCCTTCACCATGTGGGCCATTATCACTTGAAAAAATGATCAAGGTATGTTCACTCAAACCAAGCTCTTCTATCAAGTTCACCATTTCGCCAACCTGCTTGTCCAATCTTGTGACCATAGCTGCAAAATCAGTTTTTGGAGTTGGCGTCGAACCATACCCTCCTAGTTTGTAATTGGATCCTGAATCTGTTCCTTTATAAGGTGTCTCTTCAAATTTCCCCAAGTAACTTCTTCGTATGTCGTCATCTGGAACTGCTAATTCAGCATGAGGCAACACATTTGGAACATACATAAAAAACGGTTGATCCTTGTGATTGCGAACAAACTCTAATGCTTTTTCTTGAATCAGGTCTGGTCCGTACACCCCCTTTCCAACACCTGTATTTTCGGGGATCAACACTTTTTCATCATTATGCCGCAAATAATAAGGGTAGTAATTGTGAGCTAATCTTTGACAATTGTACCCAAAAAACTCATCAAAACCTTGTTGGGTTGGAGAACCTTCTGAACCCGGAAAACCCAAACCCCACTTGCCAAAAGCAGCTGTAGCATAACCCTTTGATTTAAATAGCTTAGGCAAAGTCAACATCCCCGCCGGCAAAGGTTGCTGACCTTCAGGTTGCACTTCCTGATTGCCACGAATAGGGGTATGTCCCGTATGTAAACCTGTCATCAACACGGAACGACTTGGAGCACACACTGTTGAACCTGAATAATGCTGAGTGAAACGCATGCCCTGACTTGCAAGTTTATCCAGATTAGGAGTGCGAATGTCTTTTTGTCCAAAACAACCTACATCGCCATAGCCCAAGTCATCAGCTAGAATATAAATGACGTTGGTTGGTTTTTCAGCGCCTGCAAGCACCGCTAAATTCTGTAATGCTAATAGTGCAATAAGCAACTTCGAAAAACATGGTTTTATCATGATTGAACAATATCAAAATTAGGACCTCTTTACTATAAGGATGATTTCGATTTGAAATTGTAAATTTATGACAAATGTTGTCTTTATCTTGTCTTTACCTCATTAAATTCACGTCATGAAATTAAAACTCAAGGTCGTGCCCGGATCGTCAAAAACCATGCTGTCAGGTTGGATGGGAGAGGTTTATAAAATTAAAGTGAGCGAACCTCCTGAACAAGGTAAAGCTAACAAAGCTGTGCTCGAATTACTCTCGCGCAGTTTAAAGATTTCTAAATCTCAATTGCAAATCATTTCAGGAGAAAGTTCAGCACTCAAAACCGTTGAAATTACCGGCTTGAGTGAAACTGAAATTGCAAACTTGCTTAAATAAAACATCCATTCCCAGCCTAGTGTGAGCCGTCAAAATTGGCACGGCTTATCAAGATGAGGTAAAACCACAAAAGATTCAGGGGGCACATAAGACGCGTCGATTGTGGCGACCTACACTAGAGGGAGTGATTCTGCTGCGCTTGCCTTTCTGCTAACATCAATTTTTTAACTTCATGGCACGTTTTACATTTACCGCAAGCAAGAACTCGATTGTTCTCATAAACGGGTTTTCTACACGACCACGCCAATTTTCTTAAATCCTTTGGCAGCATGTCCCAAATTTGTTTTTTGCTCATGTGCACAACTGGATAAATATAAGGTCGTTGGTACCGCATCTGATCTGGCAACAGGGCATGATAAACATCACGACCTTTATTGGCCCGCAAAATGGTCGAAAGGTCTTTGCGATCGTCGCCATTTGAACCAATCGCCATCGCGACAATACTTTTATCGTTGATCATCATATTTGCACCTATAAATCCATACATCACAGAATCGTAAATAAAGTAATGTCTCAAAAAACTTACATCATGCAACGATTCTGTGTATTCAAATTCAGGGTAGTCGTTGGCTCTAAAGTAGTTTAAAATGTTCTTACAAGCAGCCTGCTCAGCCAAGGCTCTGTTTTCAATGTTTTTCAAAATCAAATGGTGAACATGGATTTTCTTATCGCGATATTCTGGAGCCGTTAGCAGTCGATACAACGCGCCTAAGCTATCTAAGCCACCCGAGAACATGCACAAAATCTTAGCTTTTACAACTGAGTGATTTTTTGAAGCTTCTGCTGGTTTAATTTCTGGTGTTTCAGGCATGAGATTAGCTAACCACCCTCATTTAATCAGCCTTAGAGCAACGTCAAATTGTGAAATAGCCTCTCTTTTTTGTGGCTCGTCACATCTGTCAGGACTCGACTAGACAAATCCAAGCCAAAATAACAATGTCCCGCAACTATGGTGCCCATAGTTCAGTTGGTTAGAACGCCTGATTGTGGTTCAGGAGGTCGAGGGTTCGAGCCCCTTTGGGCACCCTATAAAATAAAACCTACGAATCCCGCTCGCTTGTTTCCACTAAAAGTTGACCCTTTAAAAATGGGTTTTACATTTTAAGTGTGTCGCTTTGCATAAAGCTATTTATTTCTTTATCACTCTAGTTCTTCATTTCTTTGCGCTTGTAAGTCTTTGTTATTCAAACACTGAGGTTGATCGCAAAGGGGTTTTCAACATCATTGTCGAAAACGATAAATGGTCAAATACCGATAGACACTATACCAATGGTTTGCAATTGGCCTATTTCTTAGCTCCTGGTAAAGAGGGCTCATGGGTGCACAAAGCCGCACAAATCTTGCCTCTTTTAGATTCAACAGGGGCTTTGCGGCACGGCGTGTTTTTTGGTCATGAACTTTACACGCCTGACGACATCACAACATCTGCACTCTTACGAGATCAACGGCCCTATGCGGCATGGTTGTATGGAGGCTTGAGCATCTCTTCTAGCACTAAACACCATTTTGATGTTTGGCGCATGAACCTTGGTGTGGTAGGCCCATCGGCTCGAGGTGAAGAAGTCCAAAACAATTTCCACAAATTGATCGGAGTTGAAGAGGCTCAAGGCTGGGACCATCAACTCAATGATAAATTTGGCTACATGTTGATTTATGAACGCGGTTGGCGCGAAAAAATGTTTGGCGACAATGAGGATTTTGCGCTCGGCGCTGATGTGATCCCCCATGCTGGTTTTAGTTTCAGCAATGTGGAACAGTACCTCAATACCGGCATCACTTTTCGTTTCGGCAATGATTTGGAAAATGATTTTGGACCACCACGCATTCGCCCCGCCATTCCCGGTTCTGAATATTTTGAGACTCAAGATTTTTTCTCGTGGTATCTTTTCGCTGGTTCAGGAGTGCGTTATGTGAATCGCAATATTTTTATTGATGGTCACGACGAAACCAGCCTCTATACTCTTCATCGTGAATCATGGGTCGCCGATATTCAAGCGGGTTTGGTTTTCACACTCAGCAAAACGAGATTCACCTACACCTATGTCTATCGTACCAATGAATATAAAGAACAAACTCAAGCCGATCGATTCGCCTCTTTCGGAATATCAATTCTCTATTAAACAGTTGATTCACTTTTAAATCTATGGGCGTCATCTATTTTACTCCCGTTTGCACCTTGATTGGCCTCTTAAATTTTGGGTTTTTTCTACTTCAAAAATTTAGCAAATGGAATTGGCAGTCCTATGCTTTTAATCCTGAGTACACTTTACCCTACCAATACTTGAGTTCTTTGTTTTTACACAGTGATTGGCGCCATTTAACCAACAATGCTTTTTGTTTATTCGCCTTCGGAGCGGTGCTCGAAAAGAAGATTGGCGCGCTTGGTTTTTTAACCATTTATTTTATTTCTGGAATGGGCGGAAATTTATTATTTTCTCTCATGGAAACACAAACCCTCGCCATAGGTGCCAGTGGCGCCATTTTTGGAATCATTTGCAGCATGATTTTCACCGACCCCAAAGCTTTTGTAATGACCCCAGGCACACCACTGCCCTTGCCTATTCTGCTCTTTGCCCCCATCTACATTGGCAATGAAGTTTTAGCCATGGCCGATCATGCTACCAATGTGGCTCATGCAGCCCATGTTGGTGGTGGACTTTTCGGTGCCTTCATCGGTCACTTTTGGTCTAAAAGTCCCTTGCACCACAAGACGGCATGATTGCGCCCATACACAAAAGCTTAAATTAAGTCATCTCGATAATTTATTTGGATTTATCATGATCGGCAAAAAAGCACCCGCCTTTTCCCTCCTCAATCAAGATGGCAAAAAAATCTCATTAAAAGATCATCTCGGCAAATGGGTGGTGGTGTATTTTTATCCAAAAGACGATACCCCCGGTTGCACCAAAGAAGCTTGCCGATTCACAGAACTGAAAAAAGACTTTGATGGCAGTGAAGCCATCATTCTCGGTATTAGCCCTGATTTACCTGAAAAACATCAAAAATTCATTAGCAAGTACGATTTAAACATCGATTTGCTCTGTGACCCCGACAAAAAAGTGATCGAAAAGTACGGAGCATGGGGCGAAAAAAACATGTACGGAAAAAAAGTGATGGGACTCATTCGCAGCACGGTTTTGATTGATCCCAACGGAAAAGTCGTCGAGCACTGGAAAACCGTTAAAAAAGCGGAAGCGCATCCCGATCAAGTGCTCGAAAGATTAAAACTTGCACTTGGGTGAAATGACTTCAACACCTACAAGTTACGAAGAACTATTCGAACGCTTCTCGCACTTTTGTGAAACAACCTACCCTGATGCGAGAGCGGACAGCTATTTAAATAAACTAAAAGAAGAAGTTCAGGAGTTGCAAAGCGACCCTAACATGGAAGAACTAGCAGATTGTATGTTGGTTCTAGTTGGATTGTCTAAATTCTTACCAGGAAATTTAAAGCAACACTTAACAGATAAAATTGCCAAAAACGAGCGTCGCACATGGATTAAACAAGCCGATGGAACGTATCGTCATATTGAATAATTAAACATACCTTTATCAGTCAACAAAGGTGATAGGGTCACTGAATAACCCTACCATCGCTTTATTCCAAAATCAACCGTGACTTAGCGGGGTTTCTGCTCTAAATGCAGCTCGAGAGTTTTGAGCAGCGCACGAACCACATACGCGATTGCCGTAATTAGCACTTAAAAAAACGGTTGAACATTTTAAACAATGCCTTTTCTTTTTTGGATTAGTTGGTCTCACTAAGGTATAAAAATACGAATCTTCAACAATGTGACTTCCTTTGGCTACTCCTGGCATAATTTTTCCCCCCCTCAAAAGTAATTTTTTTTACAAGATTTTTAGATGGGCCCTATCAAGTCAAGAAGTTTTTTTCACCTTCGTTGTGATTTTTTATTCAACTTTTTTTCAAGGAAGTTTAAAAGGTTGATTTCGCACAGGAGCTGATTTATCTTCGGCTTGGTTTTCAAGCTTTTGCACTTTAAACGCAAATAATTCACTTTTGTAGTATAAATAGAAAATGAATAAAAATTGTACACCTAACATCGTCCAGATTAACTTGATGGAGCGATTTTTATAACGAGACGAAGCATGTTGGTCGAGCAAGACCTCTTGTTCATCACGACTTAGACCCTGAGCTTTCACAAATGTGACCTCACGTTCTAACTTGGTGATTCGTTCTTCGAGCTGGTTGAGATTCAAGGAAGCAAATTAAGGTTGTCTTTACTATTATCCTCATCGAAGGCCGTGAACTGCAAGTCTAACATGCCTCGAAATTCTAAACCTTCTTTCTTTCATCTAAGTTTTGCAAGGCTTGGAGAGTATCGCATGCAGGTCTGTTCCATTTGCGACAGTGAACGACAAACCGCAAAACCTTTTCATTGTGCCATTAGAGACCGTGAGGAACTTTTAACTGAATGCATCGAGATTCACAAAGGTGAAATATTGCATGGGCACGATGAACAAAATGTCACATGGCCGCTGGTAAAATTTGATGAACACGCTTTTTGGGTTTGGATGCCCAAACAATCCTTATGGTGGCCCCTAAGAGATGGCAACGTCCAATTGGATTTGGACAGATGGAATCGCGTCCGAATCAAATGGCTCGATGTTCCACATCATCTCAAATAGAACTTTGAGAGATGAACTAATGCTGACCCATCTGACTTTGCCTTCATTTACAGAAAGACTAAGACTCTATATTTACGCTGCATGAGCATAGAACTTTTAGAACGACTCCCTACTCCAGATGAGTTAAAAGACGTGGTCCCATTGGACCAAGACTTGTTTGCAAAAAAGCAAGAGCGCGACAACTTGCTAAAAGCTATTTTTGATGGCAGCTCCTCAAAATTTTTACTCGTGATTGGACCTTGTTCGGCACACGATGAGTCGGCAGTTTGCGATTACGTCACTCGTTTAGCTAAACTGCAAGATGAAGTCGAAGACAAGTTGGTGTTGGTGCCGCGTATTTACACCAATAAACCGAGAACAACGGGGGCTGGATACAAAGGCATTGCGCATCAAGCAGACCCAAATGGCAAAGCCAACATAGCTGAAGGCCTAAAAGCCATGCGCCACATGCACATAAAAGCTTTGCGAGCCTCAGGACTCACTCCCGCTGATGAAATGCTCTATCCTGCAAATTACCCTTACCTCGATGATATTTTAAGCTACGTTGCCGTTGGAGCTAGATCCGTAGAAAATCAGGAACATCGACTCACCGTTTCAGGCCTAGACATCCCAAGCGGCATGAAAAACCCAACCAGTGGTGACCTATCGATCATGATGAATTCTGTTGAAGCCGCACAAATGGCGCATGACTTCATTTACAATGGTTGGCGCGTTCAAACTCATGGGAACCCACTGGCTCATTGCATTTTAAGAGGTGCCGTAAACCAACATGGACGCAACATTCCAAATTACCACTATGAAGATTTACACCAGTTGGCTGACCTCTACGCTGCGCGCAGTTTATCCAACCCAGCTATTGTGGTGGATACAAATCACGCCAATTCAAATAAATTGTTCCACGAGCAAATTCGCATCGCCCATGAAGTCTTGAGATCAAGATCCTACCAAAGCAATTTAAACACCATGATAAAAGGTTTGATGATTGAAAGCTTCATCGAAGAGGGCAATCAAAAACCAGAGGGCACCGTATACGGAAAATCAATAACCGATCCGTGTTTGGGATGGGCCTCAAGTGAAACACTCGTTAAAACCATAGCTGAGATGGTCTAATTTGACAGACATCAAAACCTCGCATCTACCCTACAATCCTCAGGCACTCGAACGCGAACTAAAGCGACATTACATCGGTGCTGACGAACACGATATCGCGGCCATGCTAAAAGCTGTTGGCCTTTGCTCATTAGAAGACTTATATCAACATATACCCTCATCGATTCAGTGTCAAAGCAATCCAGACATTGAAGAAGAACTCAGCTACGATGCCCTCGTCGATAGAGTTGAAAGCATCGCTGCAAAAAATCGCCTGCCCAAGCTGAGTTTCATTGGCGACGGTTTGCAACAGTACCAACAACCCGAACTCTGTCAGTTTGTCCTCAACTTACGCCAACTGACGACCGCCTATACCCCTTACCAACCCGAACGTAGCCAAGGCACATTGGCGACACATTGGATCTACCAATGCGCAATGAGCATGTTGACAGGCTTTGAAGCTATCAACGTCAGTATGTACGACCGTAGTACAACATTATATGAAGCGATATTAACCGGATTGCGTTTGTCAAAAACACACACTAAAGTTTTGATCGCCTCAAATTTATATCGGGGTGACTTGGAAGTATTAAAAACATTATCTACGGGCACTTCATTGACGTTTGAATACCTCGACCCCGACCCAGCAACAGGTTGTCTGAATCTTCAGCAAGTTGAAAAAGCACTCGAGCACGAGATAGGCGTATTTGTCTTTTCACAGGTCAATGCCTATGGTCTTTTAGAGTCTGTCGATGCCTTAAGCGACTTATGCTCCAATAAAGATATAAGGAGTATCGCCGTTGTAGACCCAATGCTACTGGCCACAGGTGGCCTCAAGGCACCGGCCCATTATGGCCGTAACGGCGTGGATATTTTTGTAGCAGAAGGGCAGCATTTAGCTTTAGGTCCCTCTGGTGGCGGACCTGGCCTAGGTGTGTTTGGCGTTCGATTCAATGATCAAAAACGCAACGACATTCGTTCCACTCCAGGTCGTTACATCGGCAAAGCCGACGATATTCACGGGCGACCCTGCTTGGCTCAAGTTATTTCTACACGTGAGCAACACATCCGCCGTGAAAAAGCGACCTCTAACATCTGTTCAAATCAAGCCTATATTGCAACATTAGCCGGTGCAGCTATTCTCGCCAGAGGTGAAAACGGCATGCAACACGCCTGCAACACTGGACATGAACACGCTGTCCAATTCGCAAAGGCTGTCCTCAAACTCAAGGGTTGCAAACTGGCTTTTCCAAACTCGCCTTTTTATAATGAAGTTATCCTAAACATAGCCTCCGATCTTGATGAATTGCTGACTATGGCACTGCATCAAGACATACTGCTCGGAGTTAAAATAAGTGGTCCCCATTGCAATCTACTCAAACTGTCTTTTAGCGATTTACAAACTGCAACGCAAATCGAAACCCTGATCGCTTTCTTTAAACAGCACTTTGAAATGGATTCATCAAGTCGCAATGCCATCGTCCAAATACCCTCGACTTTGCTTAGAGCTGAACCCGTCGGTTTGCCAAATTTTAGCGAAACTGAACTCAAACATTTTTATTCAGAGATTGCCAAACAAAACATCAGTCCTGATACTGCAATTTACCCACTTGGGTCGTGCACGATGAAATACAACCCCTACATCAACGATTATGCCGCCGCTCTAGTCGGATTTGTGAACAGCCATCCCCAAGCCCCCGAAGCATTGCTACAAGGCAACTTGGAAATCATATATCAGACTCAGGAAGATTTTAAAGCCATTTTGGGCTTAGCCGCTTTAACCACACAGCCTGTTGCAGGAGCACAAGGCGAGTTGGTCGGACTAAAAATGATTCAAGCTTATCACAGCGATCGCGGCGACTTAAAACGCGATATTGTGTTGATTCCGCGTTCTGCCCACGGAACCAACCCTGCCACAGCAACCGTTGCTGGGTTCATCACTCAAAGTGGCCGCGACGAGGTTTCGGGAGTGGTGTTGGTTGAAGCCGATGAAAGTGGCAAAATTGACCTAAATCACTTGCGTGAATTACTCGCACTGCACGGCCCAAGGGTTGCCGCTATCATGATCACGAACCCCAATACCTCCGGCCTTTTTGAAACCGATTTTCAAACCATCGCCCAACTGATCCACCAAGCTGGTGGTTTGGTTTACATGGATGGCGCCAATTTAAATGCCATCGCCGGTTGGGTTAACTTAGGTGCAATGGGCGTCGATGCCATTCACTCCAACACCCACAAAACATGGAGCATTCCCCATGGTGGTGGTGGACCTGGTGACGCTTTTGTAGCCGTTAGTGAAACGCTCAAACCCTTTTTGCCAGGTTTTCAAGTGATCAAAACTCCCCAAGGGTTCCATCTGGAAAAAATGCCTAAATCTATCGGTTCGTTTCATCGTCACTTTGGCAATTTTGGCCATAAGGTTCGTTGCTACACTTATGTGAAACGCTTGGGCAAACAAGGCATCCGTCGCATGTCCGCTGTAGCAGTGCTTTCAGCTCGTTATTTGAGACAAAAATTTTCTGGCAAATTTGATATTTTACCAGAAGGCGCTCTAAATCAGCCTTGCATGCATGAGTTCATTTTGACTCTACCTCAGAAAACTTTTAAGAAAATCATCGCTGTGGGAATTCCCAAAGCCAACGTGATTTCACGTTTGGGAAAATTGTTTTTAGACTTTGGTTACCACGCTCCCACGGTTGCCTTTCCAGAGGTTTTCGGCATTATGATTGAGCCTACAGAAAGTTACTCTAAGGCTGAACTCGATCGTTTTGCCGATGCCGTACTTGAAATTTTAGATTTGGTTGAAACCCATCCTGAAGTTTTGTTGACAGCCCCACATTTCACCCCAGTCGACCGCGTTGATGACGTTAAAGCCAATCGACAGCTCGTTCTAAGCGAATCGATAAAAAAATTGCCCAAAATCTTGAACAATCGCATCTCACCCGATGATCTTGGAAGACTTCCCCTCCACGACATCCGTCAAAAAATTCTAGAAGCTCATCGTATCGAATCAGCCAGTTAAGCTTAGCGAAATTCTCTCCTAAAATTTTTTGCGCCATGGTATATCTCTTTAATACAGCCTTAGCCTTTCGACAACATCTAGTCAATCAGGTCGAGAAAATGGACGATGACATCATGGACGTCGTTCCCAATGGCTTCAAAAACAATATAAGATGGAATTTATCACACATGATTGTGACACAGCCTCTTTTAACTTATCGCTTGGCGGGTATGGAAATTCCACATTTATCTTTGGAATTCATCGATTCGGCTAAAAAAGGTAGCAATCCTGAAGATTTCAGCTTAAATGAAGATTACAGCACCAAACACTTATGTGAATTATTGCTGGAAGTCATTAAACAAAGTCAACGCGATGCAGAAAAACTCAGCCAAACTGAATTTAAACCTTATGAAACTTCAATTGGATTTATCATTAAAAACTTTGAAGATGCCATGGCCTTTTCAAATATTCACGATGGCATCCACATCGGCCGCATCATCACGATGAGAAACCAACTTGTTGAAATGAACGTGTGAGCATCAAATCCCATAGCTATAGCACGCTTTCGGGAATTCACATCGATCGCAAGGTCATTCCCCTTTCTACCGAATCAGCTTTAACTTCTGTTCGTGAGGGCCTGCGCCATCATGCCGGTGCTTTGTTCTCAAGTGGTTATGAATATCCCGGTCGTTACAATCGTTGGGACATAGGTTTTACCCGTCCACCCATTGAATTGCGCTCCATTCAAAGGCGATTTCAATTGATCGCACGCAATGAGAAAGGTGAAAAACTTCTGCCTTGGTTGGTTGAGATTTTAATAGATCACCCGCATATTGTTGAATCTAAAATGTTGCATTCAAAACTTTATGAAGCTCATTTAAAACCTATGGACGATTTTTTTCCCGAGGAAAAACGCAGTCGTCAACCTAGCCTATTTACAATAGTGAGGCATTTGATTCAAAACTTAGGTTCACCTGAAGACAGTCATCTAGGCTTGTTCGGTGCCTTTGGTTACGATTTGGTCTTTCAATTTGACCCTATTGAATTCAAACACTCCCGAGCCGAACAACCCGACAGCCGTCTATTTCTGCCCGATGAAATCATCGTGGTAGACCGACGACTCGAACAAGCTTATGCGCTCAGCTATGATTTTTCGTTTAAAGGTCAAAGCACTGCCACCTGCTCGCGAACCACAAATGCGATAGCTGCACCCAGTGCTGTTGGCAAGGTCACAACACATGATCAAAAAGGCGATTATGCCAATAAAGTAAAAATCATTCAAGATGGTTGCCGCAGAGGCGACTACTTTGAAGTCGTGCTTTCAAGAACGCTACAAGTCCCTTTTGCGGGTGAAGCCTTGGATGTTTTTCGACGCATTCAAGAGCGGAACCCTAGCCCTTATGAATTCTTTATTCAACTTGAAGACGAACAATTGGTTGGCGCGTCTCCAGAAATGTTCATTCGAGTGGAGGGAAATCGAGTCGAAACCTGTCCTATTTCTGGGACCATTGCGCGCGGAGAGACTCCGCTAGACGATGCCGATCAAATTCGAGCGCTGCTTTCCTCCGATAAAGAAGAAGCGGAACTTACCATGTGCACTGATGTCGATCGCAATGATAAATCTCGCGTTTGTCATCCCGAGAGTGTCAATGTTTTAGGTCGACGGCTGATTGAACTTTACTCTAAAGTCATTCACACGGTCGATCATGTCGAAGGCATCTTGCTAGACGACATGGATGGACTCGATGCTTTCTTATCACATATGTGGGCTGTGACCTTATCCGGCTCGCCCAAAAAAGCTGCCATGCAAACCATTGAAGACCTTGAAGACCGTCCGCGCGGCTGGTATGGGGGGGCCGTAGGCGTGCTTGGCTTCAATGGCGAAATCAACACCGGCATCACCATCAGAACTGTACATTTAAAAGATGGTGTCGCCAACATTCGAGTCGGAGCTACTTTATTGGCTGCAAGCGATCCGGAAAGCGAAGAAAAGGAAACTGAAATCAAGGCTGAAGCTTTTGTTAAAGCCGTGACCGAAACACTGCCCCTTGAATCGAAAAAAACCTACCGTGGAATCCATGGCAAAGGCAAAAGAGTTTTATTTGTTGATCATCAAGATAGCTTTGTTCATACCTTAGCCGGTTACGTTCGACGCACAGGTGCCGAAGTGCTCACGCTGCGATCGGGCTTTCCAGAACATTACTTGGAAGAGTTCAAACCAGACTTGGTTTTTCTAAGCCCAGGGCCCTTTGATCCTGAACATTTTGGCTTGCCAGCTTTGATTCAAAAACTGATGCTCAAACAAATTCCGTTGTTTGGAGTATGTTTAGGTTTACAAGGCATGGTAGAAGCGCTTGGCGGAAAACTAGGCGTGTTGGACACCCCTCAACATGGTGTGCATGCCATGATTGAACATGAAAACCGCAGCATCTTCGCTGGTTTGCCCAATCCCATGCGTGCTTCACGCTACCACTCACTTTATGCGATTGAAAAAAGCTTGCCCAAAGAATTTGACATTATTGCTCGCAGCCAAGACCATGTCATTATGGGCCTGCAACATCGCTCGTATCCCATGGCTGCTGTTCAATTTCATCCTGAAAGCATTCATGCTCTTCGCCAAGATGCGGGCTTAAAACTGATCGACAATGCACTTGATCTGTTGCTTAATTAGACCGTCACTTCTCGGTACCTTTCTTTGAAGTTAACTCAGCAATTTGAGTGGGTGGTCGATTCAAAAGAAAACCCTTTGCATTTTCCGATTAAAGAGGTCTGGCGCTATCGCGATATGCTTTATTTCTTGGCTTTACGCGATTTCAAAATTCGCTATAAGCAGAGTGCGCTTGGCTTTTTATGGGCTATTTTTCAACCTCTAATCAATGTTGTCATTTACTATTTAATATTTCCTAAATCGCTCGGCGTCGAATTCAACGGTCCTTATTCCATTTATTTTCTATGTGGATTTATACCTTGGAATTATTTTTCCAAAGCTTTTAATTACGGCAGTTCATCCCTTGTTAGCGAAGCGGATCTCATCAAAAAAGTTTACTTTCCCAGAATCATTATTCCCATTGCCACGGCTATATCATCACTTAGCGACATGCTCATTTCTTTTTTTATTCTTGTGATCATGCTTTTATTTGAAGGCATTGTTCCAAGTGCAAATTTAATCTGGCTGCCCTTTTTCACCATTTTAATGATCATCTATGCCACAGCACTGAGTCTATGGTTTGGCTCTTTAAATGTACGCTTTCGCGATGTTCAAATCCTATTGCCATTTTTAATTCAAATACTTTTTATCCTAACGCCCATCGCCTACCCTATTGAAAAATTTCCAAAAAATTTGCATTGGTTTTTCACAGTGAATCCAATGTCAGGTATTGTCGAGGGCTATCGTTACAGTCTTTTGGGATCAGGCCAACCCTTTGAACCTTTTTGCATTGTGTCCTATTTATTTGTCATGGTGGTTTTCTTGTCTGGTCTCTATATCTTCAACCGTTTTCAACGCCAGTTCGCAGACATCATTTGAAATCGACTCATTCAGAATTAGCACTCGAATGTGAAGGTATCTCCAAATATTATCGCATTGGCGAAGTGACCAGTATTTTCACTTTGACCGACTATGTTGCTTCCTGCTTTAATAAAAATTCAAGGCAACCCCGTAAAAATGATTTCTGGGCCCTTCAAAATGTCAGTTTCGAGCTCAAACACGGTCAAGCTTTAGGCATCATAGGTCGCAATGGTGCTGGAAAAAGCACCTTGCTAAAGATTCTATCGCGAATCACACATCCAACTCACGGTCGCTTCGGATTCAATGGAACTATGGCCAGCTTACTGGAGGTTGGAACGGGATTCAAACAGGAATTGAGCGGCAAAGACAATATTTTTTTAAGTGGTTCGGTGATGGGTTTAAGCCGTCATCAAATCAAAGCCGTCTACGATGAAATTGTCGAATTTTCTGAAATTGGCACATTCATCGATACGCCCGTTAAGCGCTATTCATCCGGTATGTATGTGAGATTGGCTTTTGCCGTAGCTGCCCACTTGGACCCAGACATTTTGATCATCGACGAAGTTTTAGCCGTTGGCGACCTAAAATTCCAAAAGAAATGTTTACAAAAGATGAACATGGCAACAAAAGCAGGCAAAACGATTATTTTTGTGAGTCACCAAATTGAAGCCATGACTCAATTGTGCAATTCAGTCCTTTACCTTGAAAAAGGACAAGTGGTTGAAAAAGGGCCAACACTTGAAGTGATTCAAACCTACCAACGAAATATGATGAAGGATTTCTCCAAAGAGGAACAGCTTCTTTTTGAACTCAATCCAGAAAAAGAAGCCTGCGTGAGAGCCATTTCTATCCGATCTGCTATCACCGCTAAACCGAGTCATCATTACGACATTTGCGAATCCATTGAATTGACCATAAATTTTGAATTGTTGCGTCATTTTTCCGATTTAAAAGTGATCGTTTTCATCTATCAACTAGGTGGACCTGTCATTTGGTCCTCCTTCTCAACCGATTGGCACAATTTTAATGAAAAAGAACCTCTATTGATCACTCCTAAAGAAAAAGGGGACCATCAAATTAAAGTCGTCATACCTGCGCCTGTACTAAACACCGGTCAATACGAGGTTGAAGTCGGTTTAGGACTCAATCTAGAGCAAATTTTTGATCTACAAAGAGGGTTGTATTTCAATGTGACTGATCTTAAAAATTCTTATTCTTCCTTGGTGACATCCACTCGCGCTGCCGGTCAAATCGTGACTCCAATGCAGTGGAACTGATCGCTGTTTTTCACAAAGCTGAATTTGTTGTATAAAAACTCTTATATTTTGAAGAGCTGACTTATAATCATGGCCCTAATTTAGCCTAAATCCTATTGTCCAATACTATTTTACTCCTAGACGACAGCGAAGATGAATTGTTCATCACAAAATACCTCATCAGTAAATTAAATCATTTCGACAAAATTTTAACTTCAAAAAATGGACTCGAGGTTTTAGAATTGCTGGATTTACAATCCAAAAAACCTGCTCTAGCCGTAGATTATCCTCCCCAATTCATGCTAGTCGATATCAATATGCCCATCATGGATGGGTTTGAATTTTTAGATAAATATCACGAGTGGCTAGAACAAAACCCTGACCAAACCGCGATTAAAATAGCCATCATGAGTAGCTCAAAAAGAGACCAAGACCTCGAACAGGCTTCTCATTATCAACATGTCATTGATTTTATCTTTAAGCCTTTAACGCGTGAAAAATTTGAAGCCTTTTTAAAAAAGGCCTAATTTATTTCATACCCCTGCAATGCTTTGACTATTTCAAGTCTTGATTGCATAGGTCCGTTATACAAGTTGATATTCATTGCCCACGTAATTTAAAAGAGACTTTTTATATTCTCATAAAATGTCTTTCTTTCATCATAAACATTTTATAATTTTTATTATGAAAAAATTGAGTGTAAAAAGCAAGCTCATATTCGCGTTTTTGCTTTCCACTTTCATGCTTTTGATCACTTGCTTTTTAGCTTTCAGTGTTCAAAGGCAAGCTACCGAACTGTTGCACTTCACCTTTGAAGAAAGCGTTCCAAAAATCATTACTGCTCAAGAGCTATTAAACTCAATTTATCAGTACAGTTTAAAAATCGAGCAGGCGCTCAAAGAAACCAAACTCGATGATTTTAAAAGAATCAAAGAAAATGCCTTAAATTATTATTCCAACATACGAAAAAAATTTAGCGATTTTTCAATACTGCGAATGAATAATCAAAATAATGACATCATTCAAAAACTAGATCAAGTCTTTAATAACACCAATACACAATTGGAACTAAAATTAACACAATTAGAGAACAAAACCACTCTTGATCAAAAGTGGAATAACTCTATCGCTCTGGTGCAAGAATTATTTGCTTATGTAAAGACATTAGAGCTCAACATCACTTCAAACCTCGATTTAAGCTCACTCTCTGTTGAAAAACAATTTGAAGAAAAATTAACCATAAATAAAGTATTTGAAACACTGATCATGAAAAGTCTCATTTTAAATGAAGTGCTTCAAGAAATGCAAGGGGTATCTGACACCACAAGTGTGTTTAATTATAGAAATAAATTCAGCCTAAACTTTAAAATGATTTTACGTGAACTAGATAACTTGAAAAAAAATTCAAACTATCATGAGTTTTTAAAAACCAAAGATATATTGGATATTTACGACAAAAGTGACAATGTTTTTAAACTTAAAGTTAGATTTATTGAAGTATCAAAGACTTTAATCACGCTCAATGAATCAAGCAATGTCTATACCTCTGAGCTCTACCAATTGATTGATAAATATGTCAAATCGTTAAAAGATAGTTTGGGCCAAAGAAAAATTCAAATCTATGATTTTTCAAATTTTAGCATCTACTTAATCGTATTTTCTGGAATCTTATTTTTTATAACCTCTATCGTCGTTTTTCATTTTATCATTCAAAATGACATTTTAAGGCGACTTAAAAATCTTTCTGGAGTCACCTTAGAACTTGCTAAAGGAAATCACCATGTCGTCATTGATTCTGAAGGAAATGATGAAATCACCGAAATGGCTGATTCTGCCATAATTTTCAAAGAAAATCTTGTCGAGCTAGAAACCTCCAAAGTAAAACTAGAAAATGCCTACGAAGAATTACAACAATTTGCTTACCGAACTTCACATGACTTAAAATCACCCTTGGTCACGATTCAAGGCCTAACCAAAATTGTGCATGCAGAGATCGAAGCTCAAAATAACCCTATCGCAAATGATTGTATCAAACGAATAGAAAACTTGTCCACTCAACTTAGTATCTTAATCGAAGATATTTTGAACCTAGCAAAAAGTGATCTCGATAATCAGATTGAAGAAATCATCGACATACCCAATATTTTAATACGTTCACTTGAAAAAACCGCCGGGTTAAGCTCCCACAAAATTGATATATCTACAAAATGGAAGCACTCTATTTTAATATGTCAACCGCTACGCTTCACTCAAGTTCTCGATAACCTCATTTCAAATGCCTACAAGTACTGTGATTCGAATAAAAAAAAACCTTTTATCAGAATCTACACTTATGAAGAAGATAAAAACTTTTTCATGGAAATTGAAGACAATGGCCTTGGAATTCCAAAGGAGCAAGTAAATAAATTATTTAAAATGTTCAACCGCTTTCACAATACTAGCTTTGGTAGTGGCCTAGGTCTGTACCTAACAAAAAAGAATATCGAACACATGAATGGAAAAATCGTTTATGAATCGCGCAACAACAATACCGTTTTCAAAATACAGCTTCCGCTTAAAAAAATTGAATTGAAAAAATAAACCTCAGTTTTTCAGATCGCATTTCATTCGCGCTACAATTTTTTTTAAATATTTTCAAAAATTTTTGATTTTTTTTTATTGTAAAAAGACATCGTCTGCAAATTTTATTTACACTAAATTTCATTTAAAGCAATCGTTTCAACTATACTTTTTAATTCAAAAATTTGTTAAATACAATTAAAACTGACAAATAAATTTACAGTAAAAAAAATTAACTCGACAAATTTTTTTACTGTATCCATCGGAGTTCATTCAAAATTCAGCTGTATAACTTACTTCATTTAAACGGTTTATGTAGTTGAGTCCTTTAAAATTGTGAAAAACATGAACCTAAAAACACATCTTTCTTGCTCACTTATCTTATTGTCTATCTTTCAATTAGGTTGGGCAGGCAAACACATTTCAGATAACGACCTGTGGAGTCATGTGGTCACCATAGACAGATTAGCTTGGCAAGAAAGAGAGGATATAAAAAAAGTCAACAAACAAGTTGATGATCAAGATTTTGTCAGAAGGATCTATTTAGACATCACCGGTAAAATCCCCACCTATGAGCAAACGACTTCATTTTTAAAATCTAAAAACATTCAAAAAAGATCTCTACTAATTGAGGAATTACTAGATACACCAGGTTATGTCTCACATTACTCAAATTTTTGGCTGGACTTACTCAGAGCACCCTATCAAAACTCAGAAGATGATTTTCATAAGGAATTCAACCGATATATCGAAAAGTCTTTAGCAGAAAACAAAAGTTATGATGCAATTGTTAAAGAATTGATGACCGCAGAAGGTAAAGTTCAAGAAAACCAAGCGATTGGTTTTTATATGCGTGATCGTGAAACGGGCACCATGGATACCTTAAACGCAACGGTCAGAGCATTTTTAGGCACAAGACTTGGTTGCGCTCAATGTCACAATCATCGTTTCGACAAGTGGACTCAAAGAGAATTTTACGAATCTGCAGCATTCTTTCACGGAGTTAGTTACAAGAGAACCTATGGCAATGACGACCTACGAATCATAAGAACCCATTTAGATGCTTTACTAAAAAATGATCCACTTGCCGCAAGTCTTTCTCCTTATGCAAAAGTTCTTTTTCTTCCATCAAGAAGTCAAGTAAATTACGATCCCAACAAAAAGTTAACCTATCCCGAAATCTATCGTTACGACGACGCAAAACCAAATGAAATCGTCAAAGAAAAAATTGTTTTTGGCTATGGCGATGAAAAAGTTGAAGGCAAAGACAGGCGAGAGGTTTTTGCAAACTGGATGACCTCAAAAAACAACCCGATGTTCGCTAGAATCATGGCTAATCGCCTATGGAAAAGAATCATGGGCGTTGCTTTATTAGACCCTTTGGACGATTGGAAAGATAACATTGTCATTCAAAACCCCTATTTATTCGAAGCCTTAGGAGATATATTTTCAAAGTTAAATTACAATTTTAAATCTTTTTTGAGTGTTATTTTTAATTCAGAAGCCTACCAACTTGGAATTGATCTTAAAAATGAATTTAAAGAAGAAGATTACAAACTTCAGGGCTCACTTTTCAAACGCATGTCAGCAGCTCAGTTAAATGATTCTTTACTGACCTTACAATACGGCAACTTAGATCGATTTTCAAAGTTAGATCCACAATACTTTGAATATGAAGACAAACTCAATCTGTTAACTTTGGAGTATCAAGTAAAAATCATTCCTTTAACCACGTCTTTCATCGTAAAAAACACCGTAAATTCAAAAGAGATTGATCCGAAAATTCTCGAAATCATGTCTTCATACGCAGAAAAAATTAAAGCGTTGGAAGATTATTATCATATCGACAAAAATGGTTACATCAATAAATCAGGAATGTCCATCGTTAAAAATAATAATTCTAAAAACGATAAAAGCTCTGACATGATGAACACAGATTCAATGATGGCGGAAAATTATTCAGGAAAAGCCGTTCTAAGATCAAACTATCATGGCAGTGACTTTATGGACGTCTTTGGCTCAACTGATCGTTCTGCTCCAGATACAAATGTTGAAATGCGAGCCACCATGAAACAAATATTAAAACTCATCAATAGTCCTGAATGCTTGAACGTCGTAAGAAACGACAGTTACCTTATGCAAGAATGTTCGAAATTAGACAAGTTGACTGACAAAGTGAGTTATCTTTATTACGCCATCTATGGAAGAGCACCTACTAAAAAGGATTTTAACATTGCCGTTAACTTTTTTGAGGTTAGCAATAAACAATCCGACTGGGAAAAATATGTTATCGCTCTCATCAATTCACCCGAATTCTACTTTATCAAATAAGGAAACTATCTGACATGATCTCTAGCCTAAAAAACATTAACGATGAATTGACACGCCGAAGAGTGATGCAGGGTATTGCTGCCATGACTCTAGGATTAAATGCTTCTTGGCCCAACATTCAGGCTGGTTATAGCAGTTCATCTCGAAAAAAGAAGGTCGTAAGAGTCTTTCTTCCTGGCGGGATATCACATATGGATTCATTTGATCCAAAGCCACAAACACCTGAATTGATGGGAAATACAAAAGTAATCAAAACCAATACTGGCGAGGAAATCAGTTCATATTTTCCCAACATGGCAAAAAATATGGATAAAATCGCCTTAATACGATCTATGGTTAGTCCCGATGCAGACCACTATCTTGCACGTTACCTTATGGAAACCTCTTATAGGGCTTTAGGCACTATTAAACATCCTAGTTTTGGTGCGTGGATGCAAAAATTAAATGGTGTACAAAACAATACTTTACCTCCAATTGTGAATATACGTTCTCAATTTGGAGCCGGTTACCTAGGAACTTCTTACGATCCTTTTATCGTCAACAACCCAAAAGATGCTCTTAAAGGTCTTATCATGGAACATCCTGAATCGAAAGATAATCAACGTTTCTTACAGTTGATGGCTGATGTGAGAAAGGACTTTCACAACGAATATCGTTTCAAAGGGGTTGAAGATTATCGGCAGTACTACAACGACTCGATCAAACTCATGTTTTCAAAAGATCTCGAAGCCTTTGATCTATCTAAAGAAGATAAAACATCCGCTAAAAAATTTGATATTCCCCACGGCGATAATTTCCTCTTAGCCCGCCGCCTCTTACAAGCAGATGTACAATACATCAGCATGGAAATAGGCGGTTGGGATGATCACTACGATTTATGGGATGAAGAAAACTATCCCAAAAAAGCCAACGATTTAGACCGAGCATTAGCAACTTTTTTTGAAGATCTCGCTTTACATGGATTGCTCGATTCAACAGTCGTCACTGTCAACAGTGAATTTGGTCGTACTCCTAAAATCTCAGCTAGAAAAGGCAGGGATCACTATCATAAGGCTTTCTTTGGAATCATGGCAGGAGCTGGTGTTAAAGCAGGTACTATTTACGGTAAAACTGACGACCAAGCCTCAAGTGTTGAAAGCCCTGTCTCTCCGTCTGATTTCAACGCAACTTTAGCCACTTTGGTTGGCATCGATGTGAATAAAGAAATCTACTCCCCCGACAATAGACCTTTTACCATCGCTAGAGGCGGAACTCCCATTAAAGCACTGATGGCCTAACTGAAAATTTTAAATTATAAATCGGGATGTAAGTTGAATCAAACATCCTGATTTACTTTTATGTATCGCACAATCGTTCATCAATAAATCATATTGTATTCTTATTGATTTTTTAGAGTCCATCCTCAATTCAAAATCTAACTAAAATCTAACTTATAGTTCACTTAAGTGAACTATAATACTCTTGCTGCTCTATATAGAAATCAAATAATGCATAAAGTTGGTGAATTAGAGTGCTTTGAAGCTAAATTGAGTTATTTATCCAAAGGAGAAGATATCAATGAACTTTTCCTAAAGAATCATGACCTACCAGGAGTCAACCTAATTGGTGGAAAAAATGATGAAGCTTACATCATTTTACGTGAATCTTTTATGGAACTTTTCGCCAGTCGCTTTGGCAGAGAGATCTATTGTAAAAGATCCGCCTTAGAAGTATGCTTGATGTTAAAAAACCAATTGCTCATTGTAGATGAAGATGAAGATATTGCCTATGTTGTTCAAAAAGCTTTTAAAAGAACCCAAAATCGCATTTTCGATCCTGTCATCATCAGGTTTTCTAATCACCAATATAAAATACTTAAATTGGAAACTTTATTAAAATTTGAAAATAGTACTTTATTTAGATTGACAAACGATTTACAAGCACAAAAAATCTTAACAGAAGAGGCGTTAAAAGTCAAAGAAATGTTTCTAGCGAACATTTCACACGAGATCAGAACACCACTAAATGGCATCATTACTTCTATCGAAATCATTGCAAACGAAAATCTGAGCAGCGATGGTCAAAAAATAATTGAAATTGTCAGAAGGTCTGGTTTTCATTTACTCAATTTAATCAACGACTTATTGGACTATACAAAGTTAAACGAAGGAAAATTTACACTCAACCCACAGCCTTTTAATTTAAAGGAATTGATCTCCGATATTCATCAAATCTATTATGCTCAAGCTAATGCCAAAAAAATTGATCTCTCTTTTCATTACCCAGAAAATGGCATTGTAAATTTTGAAGGCGATTCCACCAGAATAAGACAAATCATCATGAACCTTCTTAGCAATGCCCTTAAATTTACACACCACGGATTCATCCTTGTCCGTACTTTTATAAAAAATCAGAAAAATGGCAACTGTTTTATACAGATAGAAGTTGAAGATAGTGGGATAGGCATCTCTCAACAAGACCTGAATACTTTATTTGACGAGTTCACCCAAGTTGATAATTCTATGACCAAGGTGAGTGGTGGCACTGGCCTTGGGTTAGCCATTTCTAAAAAACTAGCTGAATTGATGCAAGGAGAACTGACGGTCAAAAGTATTCAAAATGAAGGTTCTGTTTTTACTTGTAACTACTCAGGCCGCTTTTTTGGCTGAGACTGAGTCCGAGAGGGGGATAGTGGGCAGCCAAGGCTTCCCACTCAGAGCTGAAGAGATCGCCTCGCAAGGTTCAATTCCATTCTTTCC
>Ga0172372_10002293_pt1 | contig 29239 bp, 18 predicted proteins | sample LakKiv5m_2_FD_114544 | JGI IMG/M metagenome (GOLD analysis project Ga0172372, IMG submission 114544) | Freshwater microbial communities from Kabuno Bay, South-Kivu, Congo - kab_092012_9.5m | ecosystem: Environmental > Aquatic > Freshwater > Lake | place: Democratic Republic of the Congo...
AACAATAAGAGTGTTTCAAATTCACCAACAACATCGTTGACGTATGATTGGAGATTTGGAGACAGCACAACATCTACTTCGGCAAGTCCAGTAAAATCATATGTTTACGACGGAGTGAAGAATCTAACTTTGTACGTTGAAAACGGCGAAGGATGTAGAGATACCTTTACTTCAAAATTGGAAGTATACCCACAGTCGGTTGTTGATTTTGCCATCAATGATGTTGATCAGTGCGAAAACAACAACTTGTTCCAATTTACAGGCAATTCCACCACCGGTATTCGCGGTGGTTATTTGTATTCAAAATGGATTTTTGGAGATGGAGCCACTGATACATCAAGAAACTCCAATCATAGATACAATGCTCATGCAAATCATCAAGTGAAGTTGGTAGTAACCACTTTCTATGGTTGTAAAGACAGTATTTCTAAAGGAGTGACGGTATTCAAAAAGCCTACAGGTTTATACACCAAAACCACCAAGGATTCTTGTTTGAATAATACACACACTTTCAAAGTAGATGATTTAGATGCTGCAACCATGACATCGGTATTGTGGGATTTTCAAGATGGAAATACCTTTACTGATTCCATTATAACAAGATCATTTGCGTCAGATGGACAAAAATCTGTTTTGTTGTTCATTCAAAATTCAAACGGATGCTTTGATTCTATATATCCTAAGTTCAATATTTACGATAATCCTATCGCTAATTTCACCAGAAAAGACACCTTCTTGTGTTTGGAAGGAAATAATTTCGAGTTAACCAGTACGGCAACTTCAAAGTATGGTTCTGTAAATCAATACAAGTGGGAATTTGGCGATGCTCAAATTGCGTCAACAAAAAATAGCATTCATAAATATGCTGATTCAGGTTTCTATAACATAACTTACAGAGTTGTGAATACCTTGGGCTGCGGTGATAGCATCACCAAAGTGGTACGGGTGAATCCAAATCCAAGGGTACACTTCAATGCTGATTTGTACCAGCAATGTTGGCACAGCAATGTGACTCAGTTTACCGATAGCAGTGAGTCGAATTTAATGGGCAGATCAACGTTGACTTATGCTTGGGATTTCGGTGATAGTTTGACGTCCGCGTCAGCGAATCCCCAGAAAACCTATCAGTGGTATGGAGTGAAAACCATACAATTGATTGCTACAAATGATGAGGGTTGTGCAGACACGGTTAAGCGAACCATCGAAATCAAGCCAGAGCCCATTGCGAAGTTTAAAATTGACAATTCAGCGCAATGCGTCAACGACAATAAATTCAATTTCTCTGATACCACATTGACTCGTACGAGGGGTGGAACTCATACGGTCAATTGGAAGTTTGCCGATGGAGATACCAGTAGTTTGAAGTCGTTTGCAAGAACCAAGAATCAAGTTGGGACCATTGGTTTGAAGATGGTAGCTACCAGCGAGTTTGGGTGTAAAGACAGTATAGAAAAGTCCATCAAGTTATTTGCAAAACCCCAAGCGGTAGTAAAATATCTGAGTCAAGATTCCTGCTTAAGCACCACAGCCAAATTACAGGCTGTAAATGCTGCGAGCAATGGAATCAGGACAGCAACGTGGAGTTATGATGATGGAACCGGTTTTACTGGGATAAACGCCAGCAAGAAATATGCGAACACAGGTGTCAAAAAAGTTGTTTTGAATTTGGAGAATACCAATTACTGTCGAGATACCGTTGAATTTAAATATGTTGTTAGATCTAACCCAAAGAGTTATTTCGTGGCTTCAAAGTATTCTTTGTGTGAAAGAGGAAATTTGGTGGTCTTTAAAGATTCTTCGATGGCAGTTGAAGGACAAATAGACAGTTTGGTTTGGGATTTCAACAACGGTTTGCGAGTAGGTAAAACTGGAAAGGACACGGCTCAATATTCTTTTGGAGTGGCTCGGGCTTATACAGTCAAGCAGGTGGCTGTAAATTCTTTTGGTTGTCAAGATTCATCAACACGAAAAGTTACCATTTTAGCAAATCCAGATGCTGATTTTGATATAGATCAAAGTTCTCAATGTTTGGCTGGTAATGCGTTTACTTTGACAAATAATACCAATCCAAACAACGGAAACTCTGCGATGAATTTCTTCTGGAGTTTTGGCGACACAACTAATAGCTCTTCAAGAAATCCCAAAAAGTCATACAACTTCGATGGAAGCAAATCCATTCGTCTGATTGCATCGAACAGCGATGGTTGTTTGGATACAATTTTCAAAACGGTATTGGTTCGTCCACAGCCGAAGGCAAAATTTGTGGTTAATACCCTAAATCAATGTGTCAATGCGCAATCGTACACATTTACAGATCAATCTACAGTAAAGAGCGGTGGAGGTAGCTTGTCGAGGGTTTGGAATTTGGGTGATGGAAAGGTTTCTAACCAGTCAACTGTTTCTGGTGTGAAATACAATTCGGCTGGTTTTTACACTATTAAATTAACCTCAAGAACTACATTTAATTGTATTGATACTGTAATTCAGCAAATCAGGGTTTATCCAAAACCAACGGTTGCATATACTGTGAGCCAAGATACTCAATGTTTGGTTGGTAATACTTATAGTTTTAACAATACCTCTAACATTGCAACTGGGGGCGGAACGCTGGCTTATGCCTGGACGTTTGGAAACGGCGGTAGCAGCAGCAATACTCATCCTACATTAACATACGGACAATACGGAAGTTACAGCGTTGAACTTAAGGCAACATCTTCAAATGGGTGCGTTGAAACTTTGAAGAAGAATGTCACTGTTGTGGCTAATCCTTCTGTGAATTTTGCATTTAGCACTGCTGACAAGCAATGTAGTAGTGTAAATGCGTTTAAAATGACCAATCAAACCAATCTTTTGAATGGTCGCTCAGCAAAATACACTTGGTTGTATGGAGATAACAGTTCTTCTTCTGGTACAAATGGTTCTAGAACCTATTCGCAATCAGGAAATTACACGGTTAAACTATTGGCAGTAAATTCAAATGGATGTAGAGATAGTATTTCTAAATCTTTAACTGTTTATCCGGATCCAATAGCCGATTTTAGTATTAATCAAAGTGGACAATGCATTAACAATCAATTGTTTGATTTTAAAAATAATTCATCTGTTGGTTTTGGTGGTGGTACTTTGAGTCAACTTTGGAAGAGCAACGATTCAATATTTTCAACCGCTCAAAACATAACGGCCACATTCCAAGAAGTAAAATCATATTCAATCAAGTTGATCAGTGTTTCTTCCTTAGGATGTCAAGATTCGATTTCAAAGAATATTGTAATATATCCAAAACCCATAGCTGACTTTGCCATCAATAATTCACAGCAATGTTTGCAAAACAATAAATTTGATTTTACGAACAATAGTAAAATTAGTTCTGGAAGTTTGAATTATGTATGGTCATATGGAGATGCAACCGGATCTACCACGGTAAGTCCTTCTAAAAACTATTCAGCATACGGAAGTTATACGGTTAAATTGCTCACGCTGTCTGGCTTTGGCTGCAAAGATTCGATAGAAAAAACGGTCAAAGTTCATTCTCAGCCATCGGTTCAGTTTAGCTTGTCAGATACGACATCTTGCTTGTACCAAAATCAATTTACTTTTACCAATCAGAGCACCAATGCCGATGGTTCATCAATGAGTCATACTTGGATTTACAGTGATGCAACTTCTCAGAGTTCTTTAAACTCAGTGAAATCTTTTGGGAATTCTGGAAGGTATCTGGTAAAACTTCGCACTCAAACCAGCTTTGGATGCAGTGACAGCTTGGTTAGATCAGTGAGAATTTATCCTCAGCCTTTGCCATCGTTCAGTTTGGTTAAAGCCAATCAATGTTTGAATAACAATGCTTTCGAAGTCCAAAATGCCACAAGTGTGGCTACAGAGGGCGGAACATTGAGCTATGTTTGGGATTTTGGGGATGGAAGTTCATCAACAAGTAAAAATCCAAAGTGGAGTTTCGGAAAAGCAGATACCTATACGGTATTCATGACGGTGAAAAGTTCCTTCAATTGTATTGATAGTCTTAAAAAGTTGGCCATTGTTCATCCTGAACCCAGTGTTGATTTCAATTTTGTTAAGTTGGGATTGCCAACATCGGGCGATACGGTTCAATGTTTGAATACCAACATTTTCCAATTGAATAACCTGGCAACGGTAAGTTCTGGTACATTAACCCATCAATGGACCTTCGGAAATGGTCAAAATTCAGTAGGTCTAAATCCCCAGATAAAATACAACTCCGACGGCAAATACAGAATTAGATTAATTTCTACTACGGCGTTTGGATGTCGAGATTCTTCTTTTGAAACAGTATCCGTTTATCCTGATCCTGATGCAGATTTCAATATTAATGATGTTGATCAGTGTTTCAGAGGACATGAATTCGTCATGAATAACACAAGTAAGATTAAGTCTGGTACTTTAACTCACAATTGGTTGATTGAAGATGGGACCACTGCAACCAGCAATAACTTGAACAAGAAATTCAATAAGTTTGGTGATTACAAGGTAAAATTGTTGGCTAGCAGCGTGAAAGGTTGTAAAGATTCAGTAACTAAAACGGTTCGCGTATATGCCCAACCAAAAGCGGCTTTTGTTACTAACGACTCCATTCAGTGCTTCAATAATAATGATTACATTTTCGAGAACAGATCAAGCATTGGATTTGGAAGTTTGGTTAGTTTATGGAGTTTTGGGGACGCCAATTTTTCTTCTTCGCAATTGGGTAGACACGAATATACCAAAGCGGGTATTTACCAAGTAAGGTTGATTTCTTCATCTGCATTTGGTTGTGCAGATACAGCTGTGAATTCAGTTAAGGTAACTGAGATTCCTAAAATTTCGTACACCATGAATTCGTCAGCAATGTGTGAAAGAGGCAACAATTTTGTTGCTGATAATTCATCAACTTATAATGGGAGTGAGCAGGTGACTTACATCTGGAAAGTAACCGATGGTTTTGTTGATTCTGCTGCCTATTTCAGTTATAGTTTTTCAAGCGCGGGGAAATTTGGAATCAAATTGATAGGTGTAACCTCTGAAGGTTGCGCAGACTCTGTGTCAAAGAGTGTTACGGTATATCCTCAAGGGGTTTCGAATGTTCGTATTTTGGATACGATTCAATGTTTGTACGGAAATGATTTTAGTTTTGGTAATGATTCAAAAGTAACGGGGGCTGCATTTTCAATCATGTCATGGAACTTTGGTGACGGAATTATTGATACGGCGTATCGAACTGAACCTATTTCTCACTCATATAACGACACTGGTTTATATCAAGTGGAGTTGATTACTACTACCGAGCATTTGTGCACTGATAATAGCATTGGATATGTTAGGGTAGTGCCTATGCCTGAAGCAAAGTTGAGTTTAAATCAATACGGATATTGTTTCAACGAACAGCAGTTTGAATTAACCGATGTATCTGAAAAAGGAACAAGTTCAAAGAATCGTTGGATTTTTGGAAACACAGAAGCCGACAATAAGGATACTTTGAGACCAACCTTTGAAAGAGTGGGTAAGTATAGAGTGAGACTTGTTGAATATACTCAGTTTGGTTGTACCGATACTACCGAAACTCTTTTGGTAGTAAATAAGATTCCAATTGCTCGAATAGCGGTAAATATTAATGAACAGTGCTTGGAGAAAAATGAGTTTTTATTCAGAAATGTATCTATTGATGCAGACGAGCCTATGGAGTTTTGGGATTTTGGGGATGGTGCATTTGGATCAGGAAACGAAGTCATTCAAACCTATACCGAATCAGGTGATTTTGATGTGGTATTGGTGGTGGAGAATGACTCTAATTGTCTAGACACCGCAATGCTTTCAGTGAGAGTTAATCCTACCCCTGAAGCAGCATTGTTGATTGATCCGAGTTGTGAGGGTAAATCAGTAAATATTTCTTCGGGTGCATCTATAGCAGATGGATTTATCAATCAGTACGAGTGGAACATGGGAGATGGAAAGAATTATTTCTTCGAACAACCAGAACATACATACAATAAACCTGGTAAGTACTACATTACTCTGGCAATGACTTCTGACAAAGGTTGCTATGCGAAATACATAGACTCCACAAATGTGTATCAAAACCCCGTTGCCCAAATGGCAGCATTCACGCAACGAGCTACCATTTTAAAGCCACAGGTTTACTTTTTAGATTCTAGTACTGATGCGACTTCCTTTGAATGGTATTTTGGAGATGGATCTGATTTTGTCTATGATTTTGAAGCTATTCATGAATATTCCGATACAGGATTGTACAATACGCGCTTGGTAGTATCGTCAATGGAAGGTTGTAATGATACCACTTTTGCAAAAGTGCGTGTTTGGCCAGATTTCAATATTCTCTTGCCAACGGCGTTTTCGCCTAATGGCGATATGAATAACGATGTCTACCGAATTAGAGGTAACCATCATTCAATACAGATTGCCGATTGGCAAGTCTATACCGATGACGGTATCAGAGTATTTGAGTCAAACAACATTACTGATTCATGGGATGGTACATTTAACGGTCAGCCACTTCCTATGGGTAATTATCAATTGGTCTTAATTGTCAAAGACATCTTTGGAAAACAAGCACAGTTTAACGAAAAAATTAGTTTAGTAAGATGAAAAAAGGATTAGTATTTAGCTTTTTATTGACGCTTTTTGGATATGCTTTTTCTCAAAGTTTACCTGTATTGTCTTTACAAAGTAAAACCAATGTGAGTTGTAATGGACTGAATGATGGACAAATTATTTTGTCGGTTTCCGGAGGAAGCGGACCTAAGGTATTCTCTTTATTGAGTGGTAACTCACAGTCGAGCGCTACTTTCACAGGATTAAAAGCTGGAAGTTTCAAGTTTTATGTAATTGATAGTCTTAACAACCAAGATTCAATTGTAGTTTCTTTGACTGAGCCCAACAAATTATCTGTCCAATTTAACCTAAGTCAACCCAGTTGTGAATACAAAGCCGATGGGGCAGTTCAAACTACTTTAACAGGCGGAACTGGCAGTAAATCTATAACTTGGACAGATTCTCTAGGATTCAACTCTACCAATCAGAGTTTGAGTTATTTATCTGAAGGAAAATATTATTTCAAAGCAACGGATGCGAATGGTTGTAAATTAGACACATCTGTTTCTCTTGAACACACAATAAAGATTGATTTAAGCATCTCAACTACGGATATTACTTGCAACGGTTTAACCAATGGTACAGCAGTTGTAAATGTTACAGGCACCGGTTCTTCCTACACACAAAGTTGGTTAGGACCTAATTCTTATTCTTCAACTCAAAAGTCGTTGAGTAACTTATCAGCAGGTACTTATACCGTCAAGGTTACGGAAACGGTTTCAGGTTGTACTGCGGTTATGGCTACATCGATCGTAAATCCTACTAAATTAAAAGTTGAAATTACAGCGGTTCGAGCTGCATTGTGCAATAATTCAGCAGATGGGCAATTGAACATTTCAGTTACAGGTGGTAGATCTCCCTATTTGTATGCTTGGTCTGGCCCCAATAGTTACTTCTCAAGCAAATCCAATATAACCGATGCAGGAGCCGGTACCTATATTATAACTACCACTGATTCAAGTGGTTGTTCTACTTCAGATACGGGCATTGTTACAGAACCAAACGCGTTGAGCGTTACGCCTAGCATTACAGATGTTAGATGTTTTGGGCAATCAAACGGACAAATTAACTTGACTGTGAATGGAGGGGTCAAACCTTATACCTACAGTTGGTCAAATTCACAATCAACCAAAGATATATCTGCCTTGGCTTCGGGAGTTTATGGTTTTACTTTGGTTGATAGTAACGGTTGTAAACTGACCAGAAATTACAGCGTTGCAAGTCCCACAAAATTAGAATTGTCATACAATAGCAACTCTGTAAAATGCAACGCTGGGAGCGATGGTAGTATTACTTTATTGGCAACGGGAGGGTCATTTCCGTGGAGCTATAAAGTTACCGGACCAGGAAGTTACATTTCTACTTCAGTCACCAACAAAAACTTGGTATCTGGAACATACAACTTAATGCTCACAGATAACAACGGATGCAAAGATTCGGAAACAGTAAATATTACTCAGCCCAATAAGTTGATTGCGGTTCGTTCAACTACTCAACCTTTATGTTTTGGTTTGAAGGGCAGTATGAGTTTGAATGTGAGCGGAGGTACTTCTCCGTATTCATATGAATGGTTGGATGGCAATTCAGCGCTGTACGCAGCAACTCAGAATGTAATTTCAGCCGATGTTGGAAAATATACTTATACTGTGATTGATGCAAATCAGTGTACCTATTCTGATACCTTGAGTATCTATCAGCCTTCTGACCTGCAATTGAAACTGAAAACTACAACACTCCCTATTTGTTTGACTGATCTAACTGGTTCTGCTTCTTTGGGATGTTTTGGCGGTGTTCGTCCTTATAATTTTCAGATCAATGCTAATTCATTTGTTACCGACTCCTTATTTAAAAATCTGGGTGTAGGAAGCTATGTGGTTACTGTTAAAGATAAGAATGCGTGTATTGATACGGTGTCATTTATCATTAAAAATAATGACACTCAAAAACCCGTAGTAACTCTGAAAAATATCACGAAGTACTTAAATAATTCTGGGAAAGTAAGTGTATCTGTTTCTGAGGTGGATCAAGGAATAACCGACAACTGTTCGTTGAGCTCAATGAGTTTAAGTAAAACTGATTTTGATTGTAGCAATTTAGGTTTAAACACAGTTCAAGTTACTGCAGTAGACGTTTCTGGGAATTCTGAATCAAACACTTGTACTGTTACTATTTTAGATACAATTAAGCCTGTTTTACAAGCACAATCGGTCAATGTGTATTTGAATGGAACTGGCAAGGGAAGTCTTTCGCCTTCACAAGTTAATAATGGTAGTACAGATAATTGTTCCATTGCGCAATTCGCTCTTGCAAAAACTCAATTTGATTGTTCAAATTTGGGAAGTAATTCTGTGTTATTTACTGCTACTGATGCTAGTGGAAATTCCAGATCGGCCCAAGTCCAAATACAGGTTCAAGATACGCTTAGACCTATTTTGAAGTATAAAAACATCATCGTTTTCTTGAATTCATCGGGTTCAGTGAGTATTACCCCTGCTGATGTTGATGATGGAAGTACTGATAATTGTCAAATTTCAAAATATGAAATCAGTCAATCTACTTTCAACTGCAACAATTTAGGTACAAATTTCATCGATTTCAAAATCTACGATCCTGCACAAAATGTGAGCAGCCAATCGGTGAGGGTTACCGTTCAAGATACTTTCAAGCCAGTATCCAAAACCAAGCCTGTAATTTTGTATTTAAACCAATACGGATTCGCAGTGTTGTCTCCTTCAGATGTGGATGATGGAAGTTCTGACAATTGTAAGATTGCCACACGTTCTATTTCGCAGTCGGTATTTACTTGTGGAAATTTAGGTTCTAATTTAGTTGGATTTACGTTGACTGATCCATCTGGGAATACCACTTCAACTCAAGTTTCGGTAACGGTAAAAGATACCACAAAACCTCTAAATAAAGTGAGAAATGGGCAGGCATATTTAGATAAAAATGGTTTTGCCGTTACCACATATTTTGATATTGATAACGGTACATCTGATAACTGTGGAGTAGATAAAATCAGTCTTAGCAAAGATCGATTTACTTGCCAAGATTTGGGTCAAAACACCATTGACTTTACTAGTTATGACAAATCGGGAAATTTCACAGTCTCTGCTGTCAATATAAATGTATTAGACACTATAAAGCCTGTTTTAAGGGCGTCAAATAGAACAATCATTTTAGATTCAACGGGCAGATTCAGTGTAACTCCAATGTATTTCGATGATGGAAGTTTTGATAACTGTAAAATCACCAAACGAACCCTTACACAGTATTCATTTGATTGTTCGGATGTTGGAAATAAGCTCATCATTTACACTATTTCAGATACATCTGGGAATAGTTCATTGGCGATTTTAAATGTTAGTATAAGAGATACACTGGCACCGCGAATTTTCGTAGAAAACAAGGTAGTTTATTTAGATTCTCAAGGCAAAACATCTCTATCTGTTAGTGAATTTGCTTCAAAATGTTCTGATAATTGCTCAATATCTAAACTATATCTTTCAGATTCTTCATATGATTGTTCTGAAAGAGGTACACGCGTAGTTCAGTTGATTGCAATAGATCCAAGCGGCAATAAAGCGGTTAAATCATTTTTGGTAGACATACGTGATACAACTTCGCCAAAAGTCTTTACCAAGACTGCAACCATATATATTGATACTGCAGGAAAAGCACGATTATCTGTTTCGCAAGTTTTAGATTCTTTATATGAAAACTGTGGCACCGCTCAAGTTTATCTTACTCAATCAGAGTTTGGAATCAAAGATATCGGGGAAAACTATGTTTATGCTTTTGCTTTTGATCAAGCGGGCAATAGATCGAAAAATATCTTTGCAAAGGTAAATATTGAAATAGGTGATGTAGATAGAGACAGCATTCCTGACTACATTGAAGGGGCACAAGATTTTGACGGTGATGGAATTCCTAATTACAGAGATCACGATTCAGATAACGATGGTGTTTTAGATCTTTATGAAAATAGTGGATTGAAAATATTGTTAGATCTTGATCAAGACGGTTATTACAATGTATACGATTTAGATACCGACGGTGATCAAATTTATGATGTGGCCGAGGTGAACGGTTTTGATCCTGATCAGAATGGTACTGTAGGTATTGGTAGGGTAACCGTTAATAGCCGAGGCATTCCGGTTTTGGCTAACGGTGGTGATGGTTACGGTCTAATGGATACAGATTCTGACGGCATTGCTGATTACAAAGACGTTGATTCTGATCAAGACGGTATTGCGGATAAAACAGAGAATTTTGGTAAGCGCGACTTTGTAGATTCAGACGGAGATGGTAAACCAAATTTTAGAGACGATGATTCTGATGCCGATGGAATTTCAGATCTCATTGAAACAACCGATGATTTTGACCGAGACGGCACACCTAATTATTTAGACCGAGATTCAGATAACGATCAAATTCTTGACCTGTTTGAAACCAATAATGATGAAGATGGCGATGGTTTTGCCAATTACTTAGACTTAGACTCTGATTCTGATGGTATTTATGACGATATAGAAGGAGAGCAAGATCTTGATATGGATGGAAAAGGAAATTGGATCGATGATGATTCTGACAATGATGGAATAAACGACAATCTGGAGGGTAATGATGATACAGATTCAGACGGAATTCCTGATTTTAAAGATTCAGATAGTGACAATGATGGAATCCTTGATAAGATTGAAGCGATCCCCTTCGATGTAAATGGTTTGCCGGCAGATACTGATTTAGATGGTGAATTTGATTTTAGGGATTTTGACAGTGATAATGATGGTATTTCAGATTTTGATGAAGGTTATCCGAATTTACCAGATACAGACAATGATGGAATCCCTAATTATAGAGACACCGACAGCGATAATGACGGTGTTTTGGATTTCCTAGAAGGAATCAAAGATACTGATGGTGATGGATTGATAGATGCCATAGACCCAGATTCAGATAACGATGGTATTCAAGATGTGATTGAGGGTTATGCTGATTTGGATGGTGATGGAATTGTAAATTCACTTGATTTAGATTCTGATAACGACGGTATCAATGACATTATGGAAGCAGCTGGCGTTGATGCTGATGGAAACGGAATGTTAGATTCACCCGAGATCTTGGTACCCATAGATGCCGATGGAGATGGTATACTCAATCAAAATGATATAGATTCTGACGGCGATGGTATTTATGATATTGTGGAAAGCGGGATGTTCTACACTGATTTAAATGGAGATGGTAGGGTAGATGGTTTTGACACCGATAGAGACGGTATTCAAGACGAAGCCGACGGAATTTCAGGGGTTTTTGGTGATCTATACGATAAAGATGCAGTAGATACTGATGGTGATGGTATCAGAGATTTTGAAGATTTAGATTCTGACGATGATGGAATTGACGATGAATTAGAAACTTCAAACGACTTTGATTTTGACGGTATACCTAATTATTTAGATCTCGACAGCGATGATGATAAAATTGACGACCTGATTGAAACAGCAAAAGACCAGGATGGTGATGGAGTGGGTAATTTTCTAGATTTAGATTCTGACGGAGATTTGATTTCTGATTTAGTTGAAACTCAATCAGATTATGATGGCGATGGAATTCCAAATTATTTAGATTTAGATTCGGATGCTGACGAAATGCTCGACTCAGAGGAAGGTGAATTGGATAATGATAAAAATACGTTTGCTGACTTTTTAGATCCGCATACGTTCGTTCCCGAAATTTTCACGCCCAACGGAGATGGGGTCAATGATTATTTGTTTATCAGAGGACTTAAAAACTTCCCCAATGCTTCCTTGGTGGTATTTAATCAATGGGGTATGATTGTGTATGATAGCAAAGGGGCTTACACCAATGATTGGGATGGGACCTTTAAAGGAGAAACAAACTCTAACATTTTAGATAAACTACCAGAAGGAGTGTACTTCTATATTTTGAATCATAACAGAACAGATTCGCCTCAGTTTAACAAACCTCAAACCAAGGGTAATTTTTATATCAAACCATGATGAATTACATAAAAATCAATAAATTTTGGGTTTTAGCGTTGGCATTTATAGGTGCTTTTTTACCTGTAAAAGCTCAACAAGTTGCGCTATCTACCCAATATGATTTGATTTCAAGCATACAAAATCCAGCGTATAACGGATTGAACAGAAATCTTAAAATAGACGCTCTTTCAAGAACTCAATGGGCAAATTTTCCTGGTACACCAAGATACTCAACAGTTGCCTTTCAGACTCCACTAAATAAAGACTTTTCAATAGGTGCAAATTTCCAAAACTTATCCATTGGTCAATTTAAGGTAGCCTCGCCCATGAGTATGACATCCATGGCAGCTGATATTGCCTACCATAAACAATTAGACAAGAACATTTTTGCAGCTGCTGGACTCAGAATGGGGGTGTTTAATTCAAGTTTGAGGATTTCTCAATTGATTTCAGATGCACCTGCAGATGCAGCTCAGACGGGGAATGATTACAATTTTAACGCTCCTTTGGTTGGTGGTGGTATCATGTTTTATGGAAAGCAGTATTTTATTGGCGCTTCTTTGCCCCAGTTTGCGGTAGTTCCCAGACGATTGATTGATAATATTAACCTTGGCTACAATGCTAGGTCTTTTTGGTCATTTAACGCCGGCTATGTATATAAGTTCAATAAAAAATGGCAAGTAAAAACAACGGCACAGGCTCGAAAATACAGCAGCCTTCCCGTTGTTTGGGATGCCAATATTTACGGTATATACGAAGGAGTGTTAACCTTGGGTTATGGATACAGAAGCACCGGTTCAAATGGATTCTTAGCATCTATTAGAGCAAATGATTTGATAAAGATAGTCTTCGCATATGAGTGGGGCACTATTTATGATGATCAAACTCCTTTCAATTCTGTTGAGTTTGGCATTTCATATCAGATTGATTACAACAAGGAGAAAACCAAAGTAATTCCACGACAATTTTAAAAGAAACTAATGTTAAGACCTGAATATTTATTTCTCTGGATACTTTTCCATTTGGCAGCAGTTGAATTGCCAAAGGGAATTGCCAAAAGAGGGCAACCGCCAATGAAAGCGACAGAATTGGTGGAAAGGATGCAGTATAAAGAGGCCATTGCAGAATATCCTAGTTTGAAAAAAGTTAAGTCAGCCAACGAGATGAGGTCATTGGCTATTGCGTTTACAAAGTTGGGGTATACTGATACTGCCATGAGCATATACAAGCAAATGTCGAAAAAGTATCCCTCAAAAGTAACCCCTTCCGATAAGTTGAATATGGCACTATTGCTCAATAAGATGGGAGAGAGAGAGGCCTATTCCAATGCTGTTATTAACCTAAAAACCGTTGATTATGCAGGGTTGCCCATTTTGAATCAAACAGATCCAGAATTATTTTTAAATCAAGGTAAGCCGTTTGAATCTCAACTTTCTGTCCCCCAGCTTCGTGCAATTGAATCTAATAATTCATGCTATCTGCCGGTGAAAGATCCTATAACTGGGAATTGGTATTTCCATGAAAGAATGAGAGTTAATGGTGGATTGCTTTCTACTATTTCAACAGCAGATGATCAGCCTTATGCAAAAATAATGAAGGCCAAAAATTGGACAGTAGATTCCGTCAGTGTTAAAGGGGCCATGTTGGAGAAGCAACTTTTGAACAAGCATTTTGAACTCACCTTCATAGATTCATTTGGAAATATGTATGTCACAACCAATCATTCGTTGGTTAATGACAGTGATAATTATTTGTTGGATGCCTTCAAATTTTATTACAATCCTAAAGTAGGAGATTACTCACTGAAAAGTCTTCACTTTGATAAATTGAATAGTAATTTGGCTGGTTTTGTGATGAATCAAAGTCAAACCAAGGGGTTGTTTAGCTCTGATATGATGGGAGGATTCGGCAAGTCTGATATTTATATGTGCGATATAGTTTGGACCGATGATCACACTCCAACTTTAAGCAATTACTTTAACCTGGGTGACCAAGTAAATACCATTCTTTCAGATTTTGATCCCGTGTTTATTACAGATGAGATTGTAGCTTTTTCTACTGAAGGACATATTGGTTGGGGTGGATCAGATATTTATTTCTTCAACACCATGAACAATAGATTGGTGAATGCAGGAAGGCTCATCAATTCGCAAGCCAATGAATTTGCGCCCAAGTTTTATGATGGTGTACTTTATTATTCAACCGATCGATACGGGAATAAATCCAAAATCATGAAAGTAGATTTGAGCATGGATTTATTGGATAGGGTTATGGTTCCTGAAAATTACATAGTAGAAACGGTAATTGAAGGTGAGTCTAATTCTGAAGCACAAGAGAAGGTTGATGATCAACAAAACATTCGAGACGAATCTAAGATTACCAATTTAATTCAAACCATGGCAGTTGCTGAACCAGAGAAATACAACTTTGCTAAAGGACTTAACTTTTTAATGTTGTCTGACTCTGTTCGTATGGAAAAAGCACGAAAAATTGATGCTTCGTCTGATTACAGAGACTTTCAGTTCATTACTCTATTGCATCCTGTAGGTGATATAGTTGTAGATGCGAATTTCGAGTCTGAGTTATTAATTCTAATAGAAGTATTAAAACATCGACCTGATTGGAAAGTTCAAGTTCGTTCCCATACAGATAGTAAAGGTTCGAAAAATGCCAATAGAAAGTTATCACAGGAGCGTGCAGACTTTTTAAAGGTGTATCTGGTTTCACAAGGCGTGCCAGCAAAGCAAGTAGAGGCCATTGGTTATGGAGAAGAATTGCTGTTAAATCACTGCATCGATGGAGCACCGTGTTCTGAAGATGAACATCGACGAAATCGCAGAACTGAATTGTTGCTTCAATTGAAATAAAAAAAGGCGGTCATTTCAGACCGCCTTTTTCATAAAAAACGTTTAGATTATTTTGAAGGGACACACATGGTAACAACGTAACCGCGTGTTTCATCTCCTTTAAAGGTGATATCTATGTCGATGTTTCTACCGCCAGATTGAGCAGAAAGTGAACGCATCATTGATTCTGCAATGATGAAACAACCCTGAAAACTAGGAGTTTCTTTGAATGACACTGGCAGTTTTGTGAAACTTTTTGGTGGATTGCAAGGTGCAGGTTCATTTCCACCTGCAACGGGTGCACCCATACGAGGTGATCCTGGCATTCCTGGTCTTCCTTGCTCATCGCTGATTTGAAGGGTAGCCTTTTTAATAGTAATCATTTGATTGGCAAAACGTTGTGGGCTTCTTGTGAAGTCCATTGCATTTACAACAAGCCCTTGGGCAAATGAATAACTGATGCTCAATAGTGCAACGATAATAAATGAATATACTTTTTTCATGTGTTAGTTAAAGTTCAATCAGCCGCAATTTCACGGATTAATCTTGATTCGAGTAACTCTATGTATTGCTCTAGTGTCTACCTTTATAGTTAAATCTGCGTTTACTTCTCTGTTAGCTGGCAAAACATTGGCCATTTTATCATAAATAACGAAGCAAAACTTTGATTCGTTTTTTGGGGGAAAGAAAACATCTAATTTAACCCAACTTCTAGGTGACAAACAACGGGTTTGTTGTGAAGTTGCAGCAGCTCCCTGGGGAGTAGCGGTGCGTCCTTGTGTATTAACACTCGGAGCTGTAACGGTTTGTGCATTACCAACACCCACAGTACCAGTAGGTGGCAATACCGCTTGAGGTGTTGCTACAGTGTTTGCTAACTGGCATTGAATGTTTCTGATGATAATGGTTCTACCGTTATATACACTAGGATTTTGAGCAAATGTCAAAGCATCAACTACTAGTTGTCCGTAACTCAAGCCAATAAAAAGCATGGTAAGAGATAGAAAAGAGATTGTTTTTTTCATAGGTCTTTGATTATTTCTTATGGTTTATCAAAATACATGCCAAAAATAAGCAATTATTGGTTTGAGTCAGAAGTTTTTATTGAATCTTGCTGATTAAAATATCTTATTAAATAATAGATACCAAGAATTATTAAAATTCCAGCAACACCAATTTGTAAAATGTTCTGATTGGGTATCAATCTGTTCATCAATAAAACGTTACCAAAACCAAATATAATCCAACCCAATTCACTTTTGAATTTCGCTTGAACTAATACTAAAAGGCCAATCATGGTTACCAGTGATGGAAAAGAGCAAATTCTTCGATTGGTGAAGGCCGGCGATTTGTTGGGTTACAGATCTTTATTGGGAGAAGATAAGTATTTTGCAAGTGCCATTGTTATGGAAGATGCGGGAGTATGTTTTATCCCAAAACACCTGTTCATGGGAATTTTACAGAAAGACGGAATGTTGAGTATGGAAATCATGAAATTGCTTTCCGATGATTTGAAAAAGGCTGACCTACACGTCACACACATGGCCCAAAAACCAGTTAGAGAGCGATTGGCTGAAGCTCTTTTATTCATCAAAGAAACCTATGGTTATGAAGACGATGGGAAATCCCTCAATCTTAAAATTACCAGAGAAGAACTTGCAAACCTAGTAGGTACAGCAACTGAAACTGTAATACGTTTATTGTCTGATTTCAAACAAGAGAATTTGGTTTCTTTGGAAGGTAAAAAAATCTTAATCCAAAACGTCGCTGGGTTGGTCAAGGTTGCTCGAATTGAGGATTAATTCTTCCATTTCCCGTCTTGTTTTTTGTTCCTCTACATATTCCTTGCTTTGAATATCAATCTTTTTAGTATTGATAAAATTCACTGATTTATTGGCAATTAAGGATGCTAATTTACGCTTAGTTAAACCATCAAGAGAAATGCCAATTTGAGCGCCGCGAGTATGTAATTTGGATATGAGCTCCGGATTTCTTGCAAACTCATTTACTATATCATTTGAACATGTAAATGGCAGACCAATATGGAATTCTTTTTTTAGACAGAACTTTAAGTGCCTTCTGTAATGAAGAACTATCTCCGTAATATTTTCAAAAACCCTTAAAATAAAAACGTCTGAGTTGGTAATGTTCATAGAAGTTCGAAAGTGCTCTTCGAAGATCAACTACAAACCAATACAAATCAAATTAGAGTGGTGAAATGTTATGCATTGTTACAAAATCTTACATTGGTGATCAGGATTTCTTGTCATTATGGGCAAATAAAAACCCAGCATAACCTAAGCTGGCGGCAAGTACACTGGCAGAGATGATACTCACTTTAGCCAAATTGATGTGTGATTCATTGGTGAATGCCAAATTCGAGACAAAAATGGACATCGTAAAACCTATACCTCCAAGTATTCCAGCGGCAAACAACATTCCCCGGCTGATGTTAGATGAAATCTCTGCTATTTTTAATTTTTCAGCGAGAATGCTAAATGAAAAAATACCAAGAGGTTTACCGATTAAAAGTCCAAAGAAAACACCCAAGGAAAGAGGAGTGAATGCATCTTGGAGTATTTTAGTGTCAATGGGAATCGCGGTATTCGCAGCGGCAAAGATGGGTAGAATGAAAAATGAAACCCATCCAGATAAACTATGTTCAATTTGATTGGCCAGTTTTTTCTCTTTATTGGTTTGTCTGGGCAACATAAAGGCCAAAATAACTCCGGCAATGGTGGCGTGAATTCCCGAATGCAGCATGGCAAACCAAAGCGAAACACCTAAAATAATGTAAAGCCAAAGATAGTCCCAATTTTTCCGGTCAGCAATTTCTAAAACTATGATTATAGCAGCAGCGATGGCCATCCATCCCCACGCAATTGGTTGTCCATAAAAAATAGCGATAATCAGAATGGCACCTAAATCATCAATGATGGCTAATGCGGTTAAAAAAACTTTCAAAGCGGGTGGAACTCTATCACCAAGCAGACCCAGAATGGCAATGGCAAAAGCGATATCAGTGGCTGTTGGAATTCCAACTCCTGAAATGGTATCAGGAGAGTTTAGATTAATTAGGAAATAAATCAATGCTGGCATGATCATTCCACCTAAAGCGCCCATCACAGGAAGTAAAGCTTTTTTGCGATCGCTTAATTCACCATCTACCAACTCTCTTTTAATTTCAATGCCTACCAATAAAAAGAATATAGTCATCAAAGCATCGTTGATCCAGTCAGTCACACTGTGCTTTAAATGCAAGTGATAGGCCTCTGTGCCAAATTCAAATTTCCAGAGATTTACATAATCTTTTGACCAAATGCTGTTAGCGATGAATAAAGATGCAAGGGTAAAAAGAACTAAAAGTATACCCGCTGATTGCTGATTTTGAAAAAATTCTTTGAAAAGATTGGTTAACCGAATTCTTGGAGTTCTGTGTTTTTCCATGGACTTCAAAAATAAAGGTTATTTTCGCAATTCACCTTGGAACCCATCGATTACATTCATCGTTGCATAGAAATTGCTGGCCGCGGAAGGGGTTGGGTGAATCCCAATCCATTGGTAGGTTGCGTGATAGTACATCAAGGAGAAGTTATTTCTGAGGGGTGGCATAAAGCTTACGGTGAGTCACACGCCGAGAGAATGGCCATTGATACATATTTAGATGCCGGTGGTAATGCAGATATTTTTAAAGAGTGTGACATTTACGTAAGTCTCGAACCCTGTTCGCATCACGGAAAAACGCCTCCATGCGCTGATTTACTGGTTAAACACGGTTTTCGGAAGGTATTTATAGCTCAATTGGATCCCAATGTTCTGGTTTCTGGTAAAGGAATTCAGCGATTAAGAGATTCGGGTATGGAAGTGGAAGTGGGATTTCTGCAAGTAGAAACTCGGTTGCAGAATCGGTTTTTTCTCTGTTATCATGAGAAAAAACGTCCATATGTCATCTTGAAATGGGCTGAAACTGCCGATGGATTTATTGCACCTCTGTCACGTGAAAGAATGTCTATTTCTGGACATGAATCTCAAAAATATGTGCATGCACTGAGGCAGGAGTGCAGTGCTATCCTGGTAGGGCGTTCTACTTTTGAAGGCGATAAACCGCAACTAACCGATCGATTTTTCGGAGGCCCGCAACCGGCAAAATTTGTTCTTTCTGCTTCTACAGATAATGAGGAATCTTTTGAGGGTTATTTGGATGGTTTTCAATTGGTTTCAAATGGTAATCAGCTAGTTCAACAGTGCATGGAGCGTGGTTTGAATTCTGTTCTAGTTGAAGGCGGATTGCAAACGTTGAATCACTTTTTGACAGAAAGTTTGGTTGATGAAATTCATGTGATTAAAAGTAAAAAAAGGGTTCTGTCAACTGGCATAATGAGCCCTGAGTTTCATTTAGATGATTTAGGATTACAGAGTGTTTTGATTACCGAGAACGTCGATGATTTGATTTTTGTTTACAGAAGAAAAATTTGACAATATGTTAGATGCAAAATTGGGTTATCTGCTGTTGAGTGTGGCTCTTTCGAGCGGAATATTTATGATATTCAAAGCGGTTGGGAAACTGAAATTGGAGTTGTTTCCGGTGGTAGTTCTAAACTACTTAACTTGTTTTTTATTGGGAAATGTTTTGCTGGGTTCAGAGCATGTATTTAGGGATGAAGTGTACCATTTACCTGGGTTTATGCCAATCGCATCTATGGGGTTGATTTTTGTGGGGACATTTCTATTGATGGGAATTTCAACGCATACTGCTGGGGCATCAATGAGTGCAATGGCCTCTAAAATGAGTGTGGTAATCCCAGTTTTAGTTGCTGTAATTTTATTGGGTGAATCTATTGATATTAAAGGGATTACAGGAGTTGTTTTGGCTTTGTTCAGCGTATATTTAGTATCGAGTGGTTCTGGGACTTCGTTGAAATTTGATCCTATCTTGTTGCTCGTTTTTTTTGGGTCTGGAATGGTTGATACGGGTTTAAATTTGATCAAATATGCTGATTTTAAAGGGTTTAACAATCTTCAATTTGCCACGATTACCTTTGGTGGTGCTGCTGTTGTGGCAATGGTGGTTTCAACTTTTCAATTGAATCGTTGGAAGGAGTTTTTCAAAGGAAGATATTTCATAGGGATGGGATTGGGCGTGCTTTTAGGGAGTATCAACTATTTTTCAATTGTGTTTATGTATGCGGCAATTGATGCCTACAAAGGTCAGACGGGAATATTTTTCACCTTGAACAATATAGGTGTGCTTTTACTTACGGTATTCTTGGGATATTTCCTTGGCGAAAAGTACCAAAAAAAGACGCTATTTGGAATATTATTTGCGATTATCGCCATTTTATTGTTGGGATTTTAATGTTGTTTTGATGCTCTTTTCAGATACCTATTATGAGATACAAAATGACGCTGAATCGTCGCTTCGGGAGAAGGGAAGCCGTTTTTTGGCGTATTCTTTTCATGTGAAGTCAGAGCAACAAGTCAAAGAAAAATTGCAGCTTTTGAGGTCAAAATATCCTGATGCAACCCATCATTGTTATGCATTTGTTTTGGGGCAAGGTTCGGAAGCACAGCGTTTCAATGACGATGGCGAACCTTCTGGTTCTGCAGGTAGACCCATATTAAGGGCCATATTATCGGCTCAATTGACCAATGTATTGGTAGTTGTTGTCAGGTATTTTGGTGGAACCCTGCTGGGAATTCCTGGTTTGATTGAGTCATACGGTGGTGCTGCCAAATTGGTTTTAACTGAATCTGGAAATATTGAATGCGTTCAAGAGGAACAATTCACTTTAAAAGCTTCATTTGAACACGAGCAAGAAATTCACCACTTATTGAGAGGATTTGAAGCTCGTATTTTGGATAGGCAGTACTTAGATAAAATTATTTATACCGTAGCCATCAGGAAGACAGAAGTTATGCCGTTTGAGTCAAAGGCGGAAAAGGCATATCTTCTGGAAGTTCGAGTCGTTTAGATTCATCACTTTTCACATCTCCAATTTGGAAACGTACATATTTTATTTTCTTTCCTTCGGCCAACCAGATTGATTCGTAGAAGGTTCTAATTTTTAAGAATTCAGGAACCGGTGTCAAACCATAGACATCGTTAATATTTGCTTCGCAAATTAAATTCTCTAGGGAAATCTGTTCCAAGGCCGTTTGATAGAATAAATCGGAATCTGATTTAACGTTCATTTTGGCTGTGGCTGGCATTATTTGACGATAAATATTCAAAAAACGGCCGCTAATCAAACGTTTAGTCCGTTTGTGTGGTTGAGGATCTGGGAAGGTAATCCAAGCTTCAGAAACTTCGTTGGATGCGAAATATTCAGGGGCTTTATCAATTTCAATTCTTAAAAAACGCACGTTTTCAAGTTTGTCTTCTAAGGCAATTTTAGCTCCTTTCCAAAGACGGTTGCCTTTAATGTCTACACCAATGTAATTGATGTTAGGGTTCATTTTAGCCAATCCAATGGAATATTCACCTTTTCCGCAGGCGAATTCTACAACAATGGGGTTTGAGTTTCCGAAAATTTCATGCCAACGTCCGCGGGTTTCGTGAGAATAATCGAGGGTGTTAGGGAATGCATCAAATTCGGCGAATTTCTCAAGCTTATTTTTACCTTTGGACATTGTGTGTGCAAAAAAACAATAAATTTAGGAGTTGTCCTACTTTTGCATTTGTGTTTCTATCTCCACAATTATTGATTCAGGCATATTTATCGGGAAGCTTTCCAATGGCCGACCCTGATGAAGATAATCAGATTTATTGGCATACTCCGCAGATAAGAGGTATTATCCCCTTAGACGAGCGATTTAAGGTTTCAAAAAATTTAAGGCGCTTATACAAGAGCAATAAATTCGACTTATTCATCAACCGCGACTTTGAAACGGTGATAAGAAAGTGTTCAGAATTGAGGCAAGATGATACATGGATTTCGGAGGAAATAATTGACGCATATACTGTCTTGCATCAAGAAGGGTTTGCTCACAGTTTTGAGGCCTATTTTGAGGGAGAGTTAGTTGGAGGACTTTATGGAGTGAGTATCAGAAAGGCATTCTTTGGAGAGAGCATGTTTCATACTGTCACCGATGCAAGTAAAATTGCGCTAGTGTTTTTGGTTGAGTTCTTACGAGAAAGAAATTTTAAACTCCTAGATACTCAATATTTAAATCCTCATATTGCTCAATTTGGAGCCTATGAAATTCCTCATGAAGAATATTTGAAACTTTTAGAACAGGCCATTGAATAAAATTGCAGAAATTTGATTTTTTATGCAGAGCATGAAATTGATCATTGAACACCATAACAGCAGTTACTCTGTTGATCTGAATAAACACCATTCACTGGCTCTGGGCTTCGGACCAGGAGCAGAAAATCCGAACGCTTTTTACATAAACCCTGCTCAAATTGTACCCATTAGGGTGGGTGATTTTGTGGGATCCGTTTCTGAAGGTGGGAGTGCAAACTGTGAAGTTGTGACCTATTGTGCGCATGGAAATGGAACACATACTGAATGTGTTGGACACATTGCTAAAGACCGGGTTCATGTTTCAGATTGCAAGTTCAATTCGAACATGTTGGCTCAGGTAATTACCGTAGTGTTGGTTTTGAAAAGCGGTGATTGGGTAGTTGATGTGGAGTGTTTGAAAGATATTTCCTTTGAACGCGTTCCAGCCTTGGTGGTTAGGAGTTTGCCGAATCTCGATGAAAAGAAAAACCGTGTTTGGAGCGGTAATAATCCGCCGTATTTCACCATCGAGGCTATGCAAGTTATAGTTGATGCAGGATTTACTCAGTTGTTGACTGATTTTCCATCGGTAGACAGGGAGGAAGATTCTGGCGCTTTAGCTGCACATAGAGTTTGGTGGAATGTCCCACAAGCTACAACGGACTTGAGCAGTGTAAGACTTGACGCTTGTATTACTGAAATGATTTTCGTTCCGAATTCAGTGGCAGACGGTTTGTATTTCTTGCAATTGGTTTTGCCCAAAATTCATTCAGACGCAGTTCCGTCTAATCCGCTTTTGTATCCATTGCAGATAGTTAAAGATTCAATTTGATGCAAGAGAAGATACTATATGCTCTGAACGCTTTGACCTCGCATATGTATGCTTGGTTGAAGGGACATCCATCTCAGATTAAAAGGGAGGAAGTTAAGCATATTGTATGTGTTAAGTTGGATGAAATTGGAGATATGGTAACAGCGCTGCATGTTTTTGATTTGTTGAAAATGCGGTTTCCAGAAGCTCAAATTACCGTAGTTTGCAAGCACTTTGTTGGATCACTGTTGGGCAACAATCAAAATATTCACCGCGTTGTAAATAAAATAGATACAACTGTGAAGGCTGATGTATGGGTAGAGTTGAGAGGAACTTGGCTAACATGGTTTAAATCACTTTTTTGTGGTGCTAAATACAGAGTTGATAGAGGCAGTATTCGATTTCAACAGCGCGGAAATCAACCTCACGAAACCATAACAAATTATAGAATTATTGAACCGTTTTTAGCGGGGGCTAAGCTAGAAATGGATTCCGTGCAAACGCAATTGTATCTCAATGAACAGGAGCTTGAAGAGGTTGAGATAGTTGCAACAAAATTAGGTATCTCTGATGCCAATAAGGTATGTTTAATTCATCCAGGCGGACGGAGTTTGTTGAGACGGTGGCCCGTGGACCGGTTCCAAAAAATCATTAAATTGTTGGACAGTCTGGGGTTTCATTGTATTGTTTTTGGATCCAAAGAGGAGAGCGATTTGCTGCATCAATTTGAATCTTTAAATACAAAATTGGTGATTTGGGAGACTCGTGAATCACTAAGGGTTTTTTATGGGATTCTTAAAAAAGTACATCTTTTCCTTGGAAATGAGAGTGGCCCATTGCAAATAGCAGATTTTGCTGGTGTTCCTTCTGTTGGACTTTTTGGACCAGGTGTTCAAAACGTATTTTATCCTAAAGGAGAAAAATCTCGAGTGATTCACAAGGTCTTGCCATGCAATCCTTGCGATCAGAAGAATTGCGTCAGGTTTGAGAATAGGTGTATGCTTCAAATTACCACCGAAGAGGTTGCAAGTTTGATTTTAGAGCTTGCAAAGTAATTCAGATGATTGGTTAATGTTGAGCTATTTATTGGTACACTTTTTGCTTATTTTGTAAACATGCATCAACCTTTCGAAGTAGTGATATTGGGAACGGCATCAGCCACTCCAACTAGAGTTCGTAATCCGAGCTCGCACTACGTTCGATTTGGAAATAATCATCTTTTGATAGATTGCGGTGAAGGTACTCAAAATCAGTTGCTTAAGTTCGGTGTCAAGATGCATAAAATAAAGACCATCTTGATTACTCACTTGCACGGTGATCATTATTTTGGATTGCCTGGCTTGTTGTTTTCCATGGCTTTGAACAACAGACAAGAGCCCCTAACATTGATTGGCCCCTCTGATTTGGAAAAGTTCATCGAAGATATATTGGCCCACGGCAATGGTAAATTTACCTATGAGATTCGTTATATTTCTACAGAGAACCGAGAGAATGGACTTATCTTAGATGGTGGTGATTTTCATGTACATACGGTCAATTTACAACATAGAATACCGTGCACAGGGTTTGTAATTGAAGAAGTTAAAGTGGGCAGAAACCATAAAGGCAATTACAGAAAATACGCTTATATATCAGATACCATTTACGATGAAAGTATTGTGCCGTACATTGAGAATGTTGATGTTTTGTATCACGAGGCCACTTTCTTGCACGATAGATTAGATAGGGCTGAACAGACTTTTCACACCACGGCCCTTCAAGCAGGGAAAATTGCTTCAATGTCTAATGTCAAAAAATTAATCATTGGCCATTTTAGTTCGCGATACACTGATTTAGAGCCGCTGAAAGTTGAGGCCAACCAAGAATTTGAAACGGTAGAACTGGCCGTAGAAGGTAAAATCATTGAATTAATTCCTGAGTTGCACGAGGTTGGGCAGAATTGAGTACACCTCTGTTTCTGTGTATAAAACCCAATTTTTCATGGCATCTTTCGTTTTACATTCGTAAAACGCATGAATGCACCCAAGAAAAAAAACGATAAAAAGCAAGTTTCAGATTTTCTAAAAGATTCGCCCACCGATAAGTCAGAACAAATTTCTGGTTCGGAAATATTTAGGGCCGCATCTATGAAAAATGAAACAACCCGTAGAGTTATTGGCTTTTTGTTGTTAGCATTTTCTTTCATTCTGACCATCAGTTTCGTATCCTTTTTCTTTTCATGGAAGTCTGATCAAAGTTTTCTTGCAGATGGAGACTGGGAGCTTTTCAAGGAAAACCATGGAGAGGTTGCCAATGTCATGGGTTTGATGGGTGCCAAACTCGGATTTATGTTTGTGCACAACGGTTTTGGAATGGCTGCTTTTTTTATTTTGCCTTATTTGGTGCTGTCGGGCATGTATTTACTACTTGATTATCGGCCGTTTTCTTTGCTCCGTATTTTAATTCATTCTGTGCTTTTCATGGGATGGTTTTCACTTTTCTTGGGATTTGCTTTCCAGTGGTGGTTCCCTCTGCTGGGAGGAACCTTCGGCTATTTTGGAATTCAACAACTTCAAAATGGCATTGGAATAGCTGGCACAGTCATCTTCTTAATCACATTTGCCGTTTTATATTCATTCATTTTCTTGAATGCCAATCCCTTTGCGAAACTGATTCGTAAAGCTGAAGAATCAGATGAAAGTCCTTCAATTGAGGAAGAGGTTATTGATGATGGCGAAAACATCCAATCAGCAGTTGAACCTATTTCTGAACAAAAATCAGGCATTTTCGAGCCTCAAATCATTGAAGATGATTTCGAAGATTCACCTTTTTCTGATGAAGATGAAACAGTGGTTAATCCTTTAGAAGAAACAATATCCCCCGAAGATGAAGAAATTGATCCCGAGGATGAGACAGAGGAAGATGAGTTTGAACTTGCGCCTCCGCAACAGAAGATAGAGGCATCATTTAAAATTGAAGATTTGACTCAAGATGAGGAAGAGTTGTTGGATGAGAATTTGGCAGAGGCTCAGAGCGGTAGTGAGTACGGAAGTATTGATAGTGAATACGATCCAAGGGCCGATTTGAGTGGATATAGGTTCCCAACGTTGGATTTACTCAAGGAGTATGATACTAAAAAGCAGGAGATTGATATAGTTGAAATTGAGCGAAGTAAAAAGCTGATTGAAGAGACGTTGGGGCATTATAAAATTGGAATATCGAACATCATGGCGTCGGTGGGTCCAACAGTAACGTTGTATGAAATTGTACCTGCACCTGGTGTTAAAATATCAAAAATCAAGAACTTAGAAGATGATATTGCTCTAAGTTTGGCGGCCTTGGGTATTCGAATTATTGCTCCAATTCCAGGAAAAGGCACAATTGGTATTGAAGTGCCAAATAGAAATCCGGAAGTGGTGCCCATGAGGGCGGTTTTAGCGTCGAAGAAGTTCCAGGAAAATGATTTTCAGCTTCCTGTTGCATTGGGTAAAACAATCTCAAATGAGATTTTTGTAGCTGATTTAGCAAAGATGCCTCACTTGTTGATGGCAGGGGCCACCGGTCAGGGTAAGTCCGTAGGACTAAATGCTATTTTGGTTTCGTTGTTATATAAAAAGCACCCGGCATATATAAAGTTTGTACTTGTTGATCCTAAGAAGGTTGAATTAACTCTATACAATAAGATAGAGCGACATTTTCTTGCAAAATTACCTGGAGACGGAGACGCGATTATTACAGACAACCAAAAAGTAATCCATACCTTAAATTCATTGTGTGTTGAGATGGATGATCGCTATAAACTTCTGCAAGATGCAATGGTTAGGAACATTGTTGAGTATAATTCAAAGTTCCTTAAGCGCAAGTTGAATCCACAGAACGGGCACCGTTTCATGCCTTATATCGTGGTGGTAATAGATGAGGTGGCAGACTTAATGATGACTGCTGGAAAAGAAATTGAGATACCCATTGCTCGACTAGCGCAGTTAGCACGGGCTATTGGGATACACTTGATTCTCGCAACGCAACGTCCATCTGTAAACGTGATTACGGGTATGATCAAAGCAAACTTTCCTTCTCGAATTGCCTTCAGGGTAACCTCGAAAATTGATTCACGGACCATTTTGGATGGCAATGGGGCAGATCAATTGATTGGTAAAGGTGATATGCTATACAGTGGAGGTAACGATATGATACGATTGCAATGCCCATTTGTAGATACCCCCGAAGTTGAAGACATCGTAGATTTTATAGGTGAGCAAAGGGCTTATCCAACCGCCTATGTGTTGCCTGAAATTCAAACGGATGAGGGAAAGGTGGAAGGTGGTGAATTTGATTCGAGCGATAGAGATCCTATGTTTGAGGATGCTGCTAGGATCATTGTTCAAAACCAGGTAGGAAGTACCAGTATGATTCAGCGAAAACTCAAGATTGGTTACAACAGGGCAGGAAGATTGATGGATCAATTGGAAGATGCGGGTGTTGTGGGGCCAAATTTGGGAAGCAAACCTCGTCAGGTCATTATTCCTGATGAAATTGCTTTAGAACAGTTTTTGCAAACTCTTGATTAAGAATTAACTTTGAAGTCTGACAATATGAAATTCATTTTAAAATTTTGGGCATTAACATTGGCGTTGTTAGTGAGTGTGGGTACCAGTGCTCAAACCGATGCAAAATCGAAAGTAATCCTTCAGAATGTAGAGAAGCTATATAAGTCTTATAAAACCATTCAAACGGACTTTAAAATCACCACGAAGGTAGCCAATCGAAAACCGTCGGTTTCATCGGGTTCATTGTGGTTGAAAGGCACAAAATTCAAGGTAAAGTACGATAACCAAGAGGTGTATTGTGACGGCAAAACCATTTGGTCTTACAATCCAACAGATGAGGAAGTGACATTGGAAGATTACAGCACCCGCACCAATAATTTATCTCCGCAAGAGATTTTCACTTTCTTCAACCAGGGATTTAAAGCCAATTACGAAGGTCCTGTGACTAGCGGTAAATCAACAAGAGATGTCATTAAATTGGTTCCTAAAAAGCGCAAGGAGAAATACGCATACATCAAAATTGAGGTTGAAAAAGGCACCTATAAATTGCGCAGAGTAATACAACATTACAAGAACGGCACAGATGTTATCATTGACATCGGGGAAGTTGCAGGCAATAAAACAATAACAGACGCTATTTTCACATGGGACACTAAGGCACATCCCGGTGTACAGGTTGTTGATTTGAGGTAATTTAGTTATCGGTGATCGGTGGTCGGTGATCAGCCGTCAGTTCAGAGGGTAGTGTTTAGAGTTTAGATGTTATCGGAGGTCGGTTATCGGTGATCAGCCGTCAGCGGGCAGCGGTCAGCCAAAGACCAAAGACCAAGGACCAAAGACCAAAATAAAAAAGGCCAGATTTCTCTGACCTTCTGTATTTCCTAATATTTTCAACAATCTTATCTTATGCTTTCCATCTGATCACCGAAAACCGAAAACTGATCACCGATTACCGATCGCTGACCGCTGATAGCTGTTATTCATAACATCGAACATGCGTTGTCCGATTTCGGCGGGGCTTTCAACTACGTGAATGCCGCATTCGCGCATGATGGCCATTTTTGCTTCTGCGGTGTCGTCTTTTCCGCCAACAATTGCACCTGCGTGACCCATTCTACGACCTGCTGGGGCTGTTTGTCCAGCAATGAAACCAACAACTGGCTTGGTGCCATGTTCTTTGATCCAACGAGCAGCTTCAGCT
>Ga0172372_10002295_pt1 | contig 29219 bp, 24 predicted proteins | sample LakKiv5m_2_FD_114544 | JGI IMG/M metagenome (GOLD analysis project Ga0172372, IMG submission 114544) | Freshwater microbial communities from Kabuno Bay, South-Kivu, Congo - kab_092012_9.5m | ecosystem: Environmental > Aquatic > Freshwater > Lake | place: Democratic Republic of the Congo...
AAAAGGCTTGCAATAGCATTTTGATCAAAGTCAATCAAATTGGCACGCTCACCGAAACATTTGATGCCATTGACATGGCTCGAAGCAATGGTTACACAGCTGTTATCTCACATCGCAGTGGTGAAACAGAAGATAGCACCATCGCCGATATCGCGGTTGCCACTCGTTCGGGACAAATCAAAACCGGAAGTATGTCGAGAACTGATCGTATCTGTAAATACAATCAATTGCTTCGCATAGAAGAGGAATTGGGATCTCGTGCTATTTATGGCATTGGAACTTTAAAGCACTAATTTCCATTCGCGATTATGCCTTACACTAACCCGAGTCCTTGGCTCGGGTTTTTTATTATTTGAGACGTCTATTTCTCATCATCTCAGTTTTACTGAGTGTCACTTGCGTCTCAGTGGCCGAAATGGCAAAGGCCTGTCTGTACAATTGCAACGATGCCGTTGTTCTGGTTCTCAACAAAAATAAGCTCAAAGACACTGGCGCTTGGGTTGCATTTTTCGACCTAGGACTGAATGAAGGAAAGGGAGAAAGCTTTCTCGACCTCAAAAAAGTCGATTATAAAATTGAAGCCGGTCAACTTTACCGCTACACCGCTTCCTTTGGGGAAAGGTGGACACCCATTCAAAAGCTGAGTTCTTACCAAATTGATTCATGGCTGGTTTTACCTATCTCTAAACAACTTTTTGCCAACCATCTCACAACTTTGTCATGGCGAGTTGCTCTTTTTCCAAGCGCGGGTGAACCGTCAACACTGCGATTGCCCGCATCTGGCCCTGCTTCGTTGGATTTAAGCAAAGAACTTAATTGCAAGGCCTTCAGGGGAGAAGGACTGCCTCTGGATGTCATGCTCGCAACTAGCTTCCATCCCGAATTAAAACTCATTCCCTTTTGTTCTGGTGATAACTTTGAACTCAATCTATCTTCTTTTCCGCCATTGGACACGCCTTTTATGGGCATAGATGATCTGGTGCAACCTTATCCCAACACCCTCTTCATTGGCGCTCAAAAAAATGAACAAGCCTTAAGTCGCGATATTGAAGCTTCCCATCAAGTCAAAGACCTCGTGGCTGCCATTGTTTTCGATTTACCACAACTATCCAGTCGCGAACAAAATGAATGGCTCAATCAAGCACGTTGTCATGCCACCAGAGTGAGTGGTAAAAAACCTTTCTTTGTCTTTGACCAACAAACCAACTTGCCCCATCACCTCGCTGGTGCCATACTCAAATGGGAAGGAGATCTCCAAAAAATCTACGAGCACTTAAAACAACTCAACACTCCTGCACCTCTTTGGTACTTTTACAATCCAGAACACCCCGACATGAACGTCACCACACAAAAAGCCTCTCAAAAAATCAAAACCGAATTCAATCTTCTTCCGATGCTCACCCCCAATTACAGCTTCGAAAACTGTTCACATGAACTTTACACTGATGTCCTTTGGAAAAAGTTATGTCTGCTTTACAAAACACAGCAAGCTAAACCTGACTCAACAGATCCATTGATGTCGATGAAACACAAGGCACCTGAGCAATATGCAAAAAAAGTATTTGAATTGATGTCAGTCTCTTTGAATTCAAATAACATTTCACGACCATGAGAATAAGCCTAACCCCTTTGTGCCTACTCATTTTCGCTCTTCCACTTTGGCCAACTAAAGCTCCAAAACTCGTCAAACCAAAACCCAATGACTTGCCTGAGTCAGCATTGCAATTGATCCAAGGTGTTGGACCTGCCTTGGCCAAACAATTACGACAATCTGAAGATTGGCAAAACCAACCTGGAATAGGCCCAAAAACTCGGTTGAAACTTCTCAAATACTTGAGCCCATGATCAACAAACGTCTACTTGTTTTGTTATCTTGGAGCATACCGCCCTCAATCGCTTCATTGATTTGTGGGTTTGCCCTATTGCAAGGCATAGAGCATCCGTGGCTCAACACCGTGTTCATCGTGAGTTTGTGCATCACCCCACTTATGATGATTTACTCCACCAGTCTATGCACTTATCTTTATGAGAACCTCAACCAAAAAACTCGCGAACTCGATTTTGCCAATTCTAGTTTCAGCGAAACCGAGGTTAAAAATAGACATTTGCAAGAGGAAATTGAAAAACTGACCGGAATGCGAGAGATTCAAATGTCCTCACATATTGAGAGTTTTTCCGATTTATTGCGCAATATCCTTAAAGTCACGCATATCGCCACCGACGCTCGTTCACTCACCATCTTTTTGGAAAGCCATGAAGTTTTAGGCTGTGCCTATCCAAAAGCCCACATGCGCTGGGAACCGTCTCAATCTAAAGTTGCTGGAGAAGTTTACGTCTTCTTTGAAGAAGAATTATTGCTTCAAAGTCGTGATGAAAAAGTTTTCGATTGCTTTAGCACCAGACGTGATTTGCAAACCAATCATAGCGATGCTGTTCCCTCGCAAATTGCGCTCATCCACGATGGCCGGCCCATCGGACAATTGGTTTACTCTGAGCTCGAAACCATGAGCAAAGAAGACGCTAAGCAAAAACTCTTAGCTCTTGAAGAATGGACCACTCAACTTGAAATCACCGTTAGTGGAGCCTACTCCTGTTGGCAAAATCGTGTTCTCATCACACATACCGTTGATAAAAGCACCCTTATCTCAGTGCCCATCCTGTCGCAGGGACTCATCATTGGCGTTTTATGTGCTGAGTATGTTGGACTACAGAATCAACACGCCTTTAGTCAAGACTTGCGCAAGATTCACAACTTACTACTCGATTATGGCCGTAACATTGGACAACCCCTCAAAAAAGAGGAACTCTACGAACAGGCTATTAAAGATGCCATGACCGGTTTGTTTAACAAGGCTCACTATGAATCGCAATTGCACGAGAATTTTCACCGTACTCGACGCTACCATCGCGACTTGACCTTCATCTTTCTCGACATCGATCACTTCAAAAACATCAACGACACCTATGGTCATTTAACAGGAGATATTGCACTTAAATCCGTAGCTCGCATCCTCGAAGAGAACATCCGACAGACCGATACGGCATTTAGAATCGGCGGCGAAGAACTATGTGTGCTCTTACCTGAGAGTGGACATGAAGAGGGCCTCGCCGTTGCAGAAAAATTACGCGATGTCATCGCACACACAGAATTTCCGACCGATCAGAATTTCACCATACGCTTCACCGCTAGCTTTGGAGTGGCCAGTTTAACCGAAGACATGACCCTGCCCGAGCAATTGGTGAAAGCCGCCGATGAAGCGGTTTACCATGCCAAAAGAACCGGTCGAAATAAGGTTGTCTCGGCTAGGGATTTGGCTAAATCGGTTTCTGAAAATTAAACTTGATCACACTCATTGCATTGGCAATAATTCATAGCTCAACGCTTTGAATTTTTGCTGCTGTATTTGTCCTGATACTCTAGCCTTACGTATCATCGTGCAGTATCCTCCGGGCTCATGCAGTTTATTGTGATCACCCAAATCAACGCCTTCGACAAAATAAGCCTTGCCCTTAATTCTAACCGCCAAGTCACATTGTGGGGCGCTTAAACCAAAATGACACAGCCCACAAGAAACTTCAACCTCTTGCGCTTCAACCGCAATGATTTCATCTTTATTACCACAACCCGTCATAAATAACGCGATTGTCAGCAATACTAAAAAAATTAACTTTTGAGGGGCCTTTCCCATAAGAATTCTTGTGCCTTTAATTTAAAACTTGCATAGCGCGAGTAAACGAAAAAATAATCCGACAATCGGTTCACATACATCATCACCTTTTTGTCTACACTTTGAGTTTGCTCATTTAAACGATAACAAGCCCTTTCCAATCTGCGACAAACAGTTCGCGCAATATGCGCAACCGCATTCAGTTGACAACCGCCTGGCAAAGTGAACGATCGCAGCTCTTCCATTGATTCATTCATCGCATCCATGCGCTGCTCCAACCACAACACCTGAGCCTCTATTTCTTCAACTGAAATCGGAATCGACGCCGTCGGTCCCATCGCCAAAAAGCTACCAACATCAAATAGACCATTTTGAATTCTCTGACAATCTGTTAACGACTCTTGCTTAAACTGCGCCAAAGATTCAGCTTGAAGTTCAAAACAAAGGGTCCTCATCATTCCCACATGAGCGTTCAATTCATCTGAAGTGCCGTAGGCTTCCAAATGAAGATCGCTCTTAGGCACCCTCAGCCCTCCAATCAACGAGGTCAAACCCGCGTCGCCGGTCCTAGTGTATATTTTTGAAAGTTTCATATTTTTTCTCAACAAAATAGAATAGCGAGATTTTAGTCAAGCTCTAAACACACCAAAATCAGCACTAAATAAAAGGCTTTCGCAAATCATTCACCACACAACACACCGTCATTCCCGCGTAGGCGGGAATCCAGTTTGGCTGGGGGCCAACAAAAAAATACGAAAGAAACGCTCGTGAATACAAATTCGGAAGCAACAAACGACTGGCATTCTGGATTCCCGCCTGCGCGGGAATGACAGTGCGTGAAGACCTCTATCCTTATATTCAGGATACGCCTTATACCGCACACTCACAATCTCGTCCCTTTGCTCTCAAACAAATATTCAATTCCCGCGAACCCGTCAATCCCAGAATATTCCACTCTCCACAAAAGTTTTCATCAAGCATTCAACACCTTGGACACAACCCACACAACACACCGTCATTCCCGCGTAAGCGGGAATCCAGTTTGGCTGGGGGCCAACAAAAAAATACGAAAGAAACGCTCATCGGTACTAATTGGGAAGCAACAAACGACTGACATTCTGGATTCCCGCCTGCGCGGGAATGACGATTGAAATAATTGTATCACTATTTGACGTGACCAGGATTCCCGCCTGCGCGGGAATGACAGTGCGTGAAAACCACTATCCTTATATTCAGGATACGCCTTATACCGCACACTCACAATCTCGTCCCCTTGTGTTCATTCCCAAATTCTCACCCTACCCCCACCCCTTTTCGACCAAATTTCCATCGTCATCGGGTCATTCCATTCCTACGTTAATTTGGTCGTTCAGCATCAACACACCACCGCTTTTGCCTCGAGAAAATAATGCCCCATCAGACTATTGGTATGGATCACGGGTTGTAGTCAATGCCATCATGCGGCTCTTTTGAAAGAACACATCATCACCAAGGCCTATCAAAAAGCTACCGGAGCTCACACCCAGTTGACTCTAACGCCTTGTTATTCAGTAACATTTTCTAAACTAATTCGATGTTATCTGCCAATACACATTCACTGCAAGCTTGGGCAAAGCACCAACTTGAGCCAAATCTCAATGATTGGATGCTCGAACAAGTTCAAAAAATTATCACCAAACCTCAACTGCACTTCTTCACTAGCCTTAGTTTAGCTGCCAGAAAAACCGTAACGCCACTCAAGCAAGCACCCGTTTTTCAACTATCGCAACCAAAACTTGAATGGGAGGCTAAAGCTTGGAACTCCAGAACACTCGTACGGGCTATTTTGTGCTTGAATGCCTACGAGATTCTAGGTCAAGCCATGATTGAAGAAGCTTTCAGCACTGCTGACCTAAATGAATCCATCGACTTGTACCAAATTATTCCTTTATTTCCCTCCAATCCTGAACGAACATTGCGTGCCTTGGAGGGCTTGCGCAGTAGTGCATCGGTCGTGTTTAATGCCGTAGCCCATTACAATCCGCTGCCTTTGGAATTTGACGAAGCGGCTTGGAACCAAATGATCTTGAAGGCGCTCTTTATCGATTCAGCCCTTAGTCCCATCATCCACTTAGAGGCTCACTGGAATCGCAATTTATCCAACATGCTTAGTGACTATGCAGAAGAACGCATCTCAGCGAAACGTCCTGTGCCTCTGGAACTATGGCGCTGCATTAGCTCCACCTTGAGTGATCGCCACCAAAATATGATCGCATCACAGTGGCATAATGAAAACCAGAACATTCGGTCAGCGCTTCGTTTATGCCTAGAGCCTTGCACTCTAGCATGGGCTATGGAACTAAAACAACAGTCTAACTCAGCACCTCTTTCAACTTGGGAGCAATTATGCCCGATTTAAAAATCATCGACCCACATGTCCACATGAGCTCGCGTACGACCGATGATTACGAGGCTATGGCCGCCGCTGGTGTCGTCGCTGTGATTGAACCTGCATTCTGGTTGGGACAGCCTAGAACGAACATTGGCACCTTCATTGACTACTACAGCTCTCTGGTCGGATGGGAACGCTTTCGAGCCGCTCAATTCGGCATCCAACACTATTGCACCATTGGCCTCAATTCCAAAGAGGCAAACCAAGTCAAATTAGCAGATGAAGTGATGGAGATCTTGCCGCGCTTTGCCTGCAAAGAACGCGTCGTCGCTATCGGCGAAATAGGCTTTGACGACATGAACTCAACTGAAGAAAAATACTTCAAACTCCAATGTGCTTTGGCCAAAGAATTGGACATGCTTGTCATGGTGCACACCCCCCATCGCAATAAGAAAGAAGGCACCAGTCGCAGCATGGACTTATGCTTGGACATGGGCTTGCAACCGAGCAAAGTCATCATCGATCACAACAACGAAGAAACCGTCAAGGAAGTGTTGGACCGTGGTTTTTGGGCCGCCTTCACGATTTACCCCAAAACAAAAATGGGCAATGAACGCATGGTTGAAGTGGTGCGTCAATACGGTTCAGACCGCATCATCGTTGATTCTAGTGCCGACTGGGGGGTCAGTGATCCCATGGCGGTTCCCAAAACAGCACGCCTCATGCTGGAGCGCGGCATCGATAGAAAATTAGTGGATGACACCTGCTACAACAATGCCCTCTTAGCCTACGGCCAAAGCGGACAAATCAAAGCGAGCGATTGGCTGCAACCCTCAAAAATTGATCAACGCGTCTTGTTTGAAGGCAATAGCGTGTTGAGAGGTCAAGAACCAAAAATCGAGGGCCTAGCCATCGACTAGGCAAAGTAACTTAATTTTGCTTTTTATTTACCCTTGAGTCTGCATTCAACCAATTAAAGCTAAGTTCATCACAAAACCGTACTTGAAACGGTTCGTCGCTTCTAAGTTCCAACAATAATATAAAAAAAATATTAGATTGATTTCTTAGTTCTGCTTGCCTGCAAACCGACACTATTCATATCTTAAAAAATATAAATATTTCTGAGATTTCATATTTTAGATACTTGCGTTCAAAATCATATAATTACTAGGCAACTAGGCATAATTATTTTAAAATTTATCCTTATACAATTCAACAACTTTAGTTCATATCTTTAATTTATGTAAAATAAATACAAATATTTACTTGACATGCATTTTTAAAATTGTACAATAAATTTACGTTATTATACAAATTTGTAGGGTGTTGGCATGAAATTTTTAAAAATTAAATCTATTCTTCTTTTCTGTCTATGCACGCTCAACTGCGTTCATGCAGAGTCGGCAAAATGGTGGTTTGGATACAACACAAATGTCGCCGGGGATTGGTTTTCAGGCTCTACGTTCTTAGGTGTAGACGCCAAGTATGGCTCAGACGAAAGAGGCACCTATTTAATTTTAGATGGCATAGACGATAGGATTCAAACAGACGTATTTGAATCTCCGACCGAAGCATTCTCCATTTCACTATTCGTAAAAAATGAAACGGAACAATGGAGCTCAACCTCCTGTTTACTCAACAAATACAATGCCTTCAGAATCAGAACTCACAAGGACTCCACAAAAATCTCATGCGGGGTATTCAAAAATGGCACGTGGAAAGATTATTACTATGAAATGCTCATCTCGATTACCGAATGGCGACATTATGTCGTTACTTTTGATTCGATAACTGGCAACCTTAAGCTTTTTGTAGATGGACAATTGGCTAAGCAGGTTTACGAGCCTGAACCGATCGATGGCGGACACAGTAGCCTAGATATTGGCTCGGATAGCTATGGCCTGACCTATTACAAAGGATCCATCGATGATATAAGAATTTACAGTTACGCCTTGTCGAATGAAACCGTACAAAGCGTCACACGTATGCCTAACGAACCCACTTACAGCTGGCGATTAAAAGACAATCTGAATGATGATTCTGGAAATTTTCACCTAATGAGTATTGGTGAAATATCCTTCGTCGAAACCTATAAAGGTAGTGTGGTCAACCTGCATGACGATGCACATCTGGAATCAGAAAATGATTTTAGCATGCCAAATGAGGACTTTTTTGTAAGTTGTTATGCGAAATTTGACTCTGAAAAATTTCCACACTACACCACTATTTTAGAAAAAGTGGGCCAATTCAGAATAGATGGCTTAGGGGGAACTAAAACCCTAAGGTTTTCTGTCTATATAGAAAATGATGGTTATCATTCCATAACTCACACATTGGGTGATTTTGAACATTTGGATTCTTTGAATCAAATAGGCGGTGTTTTTGATGAAAAAACAAAAATGCTTTATCTGTATTTCAACGGACGAATTGTCGCTAGCAAGGCATTGGCAGCGGACAAAGTGAGATCATATAATGGGAAATTAATCGCTGGCATGGGCATGAACGGACTCATTAGCCATATCGAAATATATTCTTATATACCTTCAGAAGACACCATCGGAAAATTAGGAAACCTCGATGTCATCACCAAACTCAACTTCGAATCGGATTTCAATGATGCCTCTCACAATTTAGCCTATCATGCACTCGGTACTCCTAACTTTATAGGAGACACGCAAGGCACCTGCATCTCTTTGAACGGCTTGAATGATGCTCTGATCTCGAATTCTTTTCTTCAAGATCAGAACGGGTTTTCAATCTCCTGCATTGCTAAATCAAACGATTTTTATTGGAATTCAAACTCTGCTTTTGCTGGGAAGGATCAAGTCTACTATTTGGGTGTTGTCAAAGACACAAAAAAAATCCGCTTTTCTGTCAAGTCAAATGAGGGAAATTGGAAAAGCGTCTATTACCTTCCTTTAGACGATATCTCTCAATGGCATCATTATGCGGGAGTTTATTCACCTGAATCAAAAACAATTTCATTGTTTTATGATGGCAAACTTGTAAGCGAAACTTCATTTCAAGAAACTTTAAAAAATCAATTGACTTCTGAACTATCTATTGGAAAACTCAATCAAAATTATCTGTCTGCTCAAATTGACGATTTGGTTATTTTTTCATATCCCGAAAAAGACTTTTCCCACATTGATCCTTTTACTTTAAATATTCGCATAGAAATGAATGTTGAGGGATTAAATCCACTAAACTATCAACTCTCCTTTAGAGATGAATTTAATGGAACCGGCCTCGATTCTTCAAAATGGAAGCATCCCTTTAGTCTGTATCGCGATAATTATATGGACGAAAATGATGTGACCGTCAGCAATGGCATAGTTCGACTTCCGGTTATTTATCGAGATGACAAGCTCTACGGTTCCTATATTCAAACAAGAGATTTGTTTCAACAGCAATATGGCTACTTTGAGGCTCGTGTAAAAACTCATCGCCAACAAGGCATGCACAGTTGTTTTTGGAGCCAGTCACCTACCTATGGACAAATAACAAATGACCTGACCTACTCTGGCGCTGAGATAGACATTATCGAATATTTTGGAATGGGACGGTCTGATGGTGGCTTGGCGCAAAATATTTATTACAACTCAGGCAGTGATCTCACCGGCTATGCGTACAAGATCTTAAAAGTCGATAGTGGTGCGACCGTTGATCGATCCATTGTGCCTTACGAAGAATTTAATGTCTATGGTGTAAATTGGAGTCCTTATGGCTATCAATTTTATGTAAATGGAAAAAAGAGCATCTTTATTCCCGCAGGAGTTTCCAAGCGCGACCAATACTTGGTCTTATCCGTATATTCGTCAAGCTGGGAAAGGCCGAGATTAAATTTGGATCTGCTCCCCGATGCCATGGAGGTTGATTATGTCAGAGTATATAAATGGAAACCCTTAGACTAAAGGTCTGCCCACAAAAATAAAATTTCAGGCCGTTTGCATGAAATTAATACATCTAGGCCTACTCGAAAGTGACTAAGTTCAACCACCCTTTCAGATTTTCATTTTGTTCTTGATTGCTAAATTCAGCAGAGCCTCCCTGCGCAAGAGGACTCGCAATTCTTATTGCCAGAATCGTGTTTCTCAGCTCTGTTGGCTCTATGTCTAACTTGACTTGCCATTTGGTTGGGTCTTGTTTTGGAAAAACTTTCATGATCTCAAATGGTGTTGCATACACTTTTTTCAATTGTTGCCCTTCTATCAAAGCTAGCTCTACCGTCCAAGGGTAATAAAAAGGAGCTACGCCTCTATTTTCTACCCATAATTTTAAATCCAATTGCTGCTCACCCAAACGCCACTGCGATGAAATGATATGAAAATTATAACCCAACTGTTCAGTTATTTTCAAGGCCCGTTGATGCCTTGATTCGGACCAGAATTTTCGTTCAAAAGAACCTGAATCCATCAACCATGAAACATGGGTCATTTGAATACATGTTTCAATGTTCTGAACTACCGAATTCGTCAAAGTCTGATCATAAACGACACCCCAAACATCTGGACTGATTTCGCCACCGATCGGATGATGTTTCCATTTGTCGCGCGCAATGGCACCCGATTCACTTATTTTTGCCATATAGTGCCACGATTGTTGCTCGCTGCCATCGCTCAACGTGCCCAAGGCAAAACTATCATCATGGTAACCAAAAGGGCGTGATGCGTTTTCCTCTAAAAATTCATCGTGTTTTGCGGCGGGATATCGCAACATAACATGGGTTTTTTGGAATGCCCGCATGTAGGCATCCAACACCTTACTTTGAAGAACTTTACTCGCACTCAAATGTTCTTCGGGATAGTTATGCCACTCCCCCCATTTGCCCAAAATTCCCGCTGTGATAAAACCAATTCTTTTATCCCCATCGTACTTTTCTCCAAAAGCATGAATAAAATCAACGAGGCATGTTTGCAACGCATCGGAAGTGTAATCTGGAGTTGTATTTTTTCCAAATTTAAAATTTTTATACACTTTAAGCCCAGCTTTTAACAAATACTTTGGAATGCCTGACTCACCGCCAGGATACTCCAAATAAAAACGAAAAATGGAGTGGTGGCCTCGGTCGGAAATCTCACTCAACCTACCCTCCAGAAAGCTCCAATCGTACAGCCCTTTGTCTACCACCACTTTTGATAGCGGAACGTAAAAAAACTCCATGCTGTGGGGAAAGTCGATTTCTTTCAAATCATCATAAGGAACCAAGCCCCTCAATGGATTGGAAGCCGATGGCACTCGGTACCTATAAGTTTGTTTAACATACCCTTCTTCTGCATAACAGCTCGTTTGCATCAATAGCACCAACACGACCGCTACAATCAGATGTTTATTTTTCATCTATCGCCTTGGTCACTTGATTGAGATGCTCTCGTTTCAATCTAAATGCCGGAGAATCTACAACATAGTAAATAAGGTCTTTGATCCGATAATCGTCTGGCTTAGACTTTTCCATAGCATACTGAACAATAGCTTCATCTGGATAGTCCAAGGCACGGCCCAGAGCAAAACCCAATAACTTTGAAGTGAATTGGTGAACAAAAGACTCTTTCATTTCATGTGACAAATACTGCCGCAGGCCTTGAACGCCTTCAATTTTTTTGCCATTTTTCAATACCCCTAAAGTGTCAATGTCCAATCCTGACTCCTGCTCACGCCATTGCCCAATGGCATTAAAATTCTCCAAACTAAAACCTAAAGGGTCCATACGATCATGACATACCGCACATCTGGAATCTTGTCGATGTAGCTCTAATCGCGCTTTGATCGTCATCGCCTTTTCAACTTTTTCAGATTTAAATTCAGCTAACTCCACATTCTCTGGTGGGGGTGGCACAGGTGTCCCTAAAAGCACCTCTAAAATCCACTGCCCCCTCAATACGGGACTGGTCCGATTTGAATAAGACGACACCGTGTGAATCGCAGCCATTCCCAATAGACCACCCCGATGTTGTGAAGACAACTTCACTTTCCTATAGTTGGTTCCCTCAATGCCTTCAACTCCATAGTATTCGGCTAATCTCTGATTCAAAAAGCTATCTTCCGAATTAATCAAATTGATTACGGGCTGATTGCTGTTTAAAAAATCATAACAAAAATACATGACCTCTTCAATCAAGGCTTGATTGAGACCTGTGCTATAGACTGGAAATAACTCGTGATTGGGTTGTTTATCTTCACACAAACGATTGATTTGCAGCCAGTAACTGAAAAACTCTTTGCCCAGTCGTTGTGATTTTTTATCTTTTAACATTCTGGAGATTTGTTGTCGGAGTATTTCGGGTTTCAGTATCTCGTCATGTTCCACCAACTTCAAAAGTTCTTCATCTGGTCCTGATGCCCACAGAAAATAGGACAGCCGATTCACAAAAGTCGCGGCATCTACTGCCCCTGTCATCTGAGTTTCAAGTTTGTAGATGAATGCCGGATGCAATATCATCGACCTCACCACGAATCGAACCGATTCCTGTAGCTGTCCGGATTGATCAAACACAGAAAAAAATTCACGGACCCAATCGTCCAATTCATCTTCCTTTAATGAACGCCTATACAATTGCCTCGCAAAGGGTTGCAATGCGGATTTAATCTTACTCGCTAGCATTCCCCTAAACCAAGCTATATCTTTTTTCTGTTGCTCATAAGCTTGCCGAAATTCTGCCGACCTTTTCGCCAAGGCCTCTTCTGTAAGCGTTTCTACAATTTGATGCTTAGCGTAAAAACTTTTCCAATTGTAAGCGTTCAATTGCCATAAAAAATCTGTTTCTTTTTTCAAACCCTCTATTTCAGCTTTCTCTTGATCCGACAAGACCAGATCAATGAACTCTTTTGTCGGATAAAAGAAATATTGCAGTATGAGTGAATACACATCAGCTCCGGCCCTGATTTCAGCTCCTTTAGGCCCTGGACCTGAGAAAGGATGACCCTTTGTCACAAACGTCTCCAACAACTCGTGTGACTCGTCTTGGTCTATCACAATTTGCACAAAAGCTTTGCCTTCCGACGCGTGGTCCATATGGGCTCCATATACAAAACTCTCTGCCTCATTTGGTATCTTGAATATCACTTGAGCAGGAGCCTGAAATCCGATGATATTTGTCTGAAGGATTTCTCCTACATAACTCTTGGCCACTTGATTTTTTCCATTCTTGTCAATACACACGTTGCCTTGGGAATAAACCATCTCACAGTCTTTTAAATTTATCTGCTCTCCATTTTTCAATACAAAACAGGCCTGATGGATATTCACAAAATCGAACTCATTCCCATCCCCTGCCGTCCCTACGTTGATACGCAATTTTTTGCTAGAATCTATTTTAATCTTTTCCAATTGTCCGTAATTGTAATCTGTAAACAAAAGCGAATGATCGGTTAAAAAGTAAGTGATTTTTCGATTGATCGCCTCCAAACTTGGCTCAATACTCACATTGCCCGAGCCTGACTTCAATGGTTCCAATTCCTGCAATACCCAATCAGACCAATTTTCCCAAGTCATGCTGCCTTCTGTGTTCAAAATCTTTTTTTTAGGAGTTTCAAAATACCGCAACCACGCATGCAAAGCACCGGCTACCAAATCCTCCCGTTTTGATTTTTCCAACACCGCATTTAGATTAGTTTCTTTCTCTATATAGATCATCTCCAAAGAGGCTTTAACATATTTTGGAAAATCCCACCTCATCTCATGACGTGTCATCTCAGTGCTTCGCGTGCTGTAAAAACTCTCTTTATCGTAATAATTCTGAGAAGTATATTGTTCATTAGTGAGCGCTGGATTTGCTTCACCATGAAACACAAGACCATGAGATGTCCTAAAGCTGAGATGTGAAACAAACTGCTCAGCCGCTTGGTAAAGTTTTTCCATAAATAATGGCGACACATGCATCGTGTCGGAGTTATTTCTAAAGCCCTCTCCGCCACCACCATCCACAGGGAAAAGACCCTCTAGTTCCAAATCGAGCTGAGCAATATCGGACAAAGAATGGTTGATTTCCGCAGGGCTCAATCTTTTCAAAGGTTGTCGACCAAACCAATCTTCCAACTTGGGTTTGTTTCTCTCCCATAGTAGTTCGAGTTGTGTCACAAACTGTTGTATTTCCTCAGCTAGAAGAACTTTTTTTTCCGGCATCTCACCGCTTAAAACAAGCTCTTTAGCCAAATGCCATTTCTTATCAACTTTAAAAAAATCCTCTGGCTTTTTAAAAATCGTAAAATCCAAATCCGCTTTCTTTTTTTCTGGATTATGGCAGTCATAACAGTGTTTTTCCAAAAAACCTGTCAGCAATTGCAAGTCATCAGAGCACGAAACTTCAAAACTCACCATCAAACACAGAAGGACGACCTTCACGATAACAAACTCTCAATTAAACCCGTGCTATCTCCAAACTGATCTACCTCCACTCCTAAAACTCTGAGCATCGTCAAATACAGGTTGCATAGTGGTGTTCCCTCTGGCGACTCTACAAACTGACCTTGTTTAATCATTGTCCTCCCGCCAGCTAATAAAATCGGTAGGTCTAAATGATGGTGAGAGTTTCCATCCCTCATGGAAGATCCAAAAAACAATAGCGTATGGTCTAAGACACTAGCGCCTGCTTCCGGCATGGACTGTAATTTTTTTATTAGGTCAGCAAAAAGTTGCACATGATACTTATTGATCTCTGCATACTTTCTGAGATTTTCCTCTGAACCTGCATGGTGAGATATAGCATGATAACTGCCTTGGCACCCCTTTAGAACTCGCGAGTAATCAAAACTACTCGTCGCATTTCCCATCATCAGTGAGGCCACACGAGTCTGGCCACTTTGAAACGCCAGAGCAATCAATTCGAGGTGCAACTTTATATTTTCTATAAAATCGCCACGATCGTCAAATTGATCTTGAGTGTCTAAATATTTAGATAAATCCACTGAATGAACTTGATCCTGCCGCTCTATGCGCTTTTCCAATTCCCTGATTGTCGTGAGATACTCCTCCAAGCGCCACTGGTCTTCCCGACCCACATTTTCATGGATGCTTTTCGTGTGCCTCTGAAACAAATCCAAAATGGATGGACTAAAGCCTTGATGAACGTTTTTCAAAAACAATCGGTCAAAAGCTTGTCGAGGACTCGTTTCTCTAGGAACAGGAATCGTATCTGAACTCCACGAAATGAAACCGCCATAAAGCGACGTGTACCCGTGATTGCTAACCGATGCTGAAGGCCTAGCTATGGAAAGCTCCATTGAAGGCAATGCGGAAAACCCTTTCCACCTTGCTGCGATCATCTGGTCCACAGATTGTCCGCAGCGCATGTTTTGTCCGCTGGTCTTATAAACCTTGCCTCCCGACAAAAAACTTGCAGCGCCGATATTGTGAGGGTCTGGTGGGCCTGCATGCTGATGTTGCAAATGGTTCAACACCGACACCTCTTGCTTCACCTCCGACAAAGGCTGAAGAATTGGCGAAAGCTCATACGCCTGACCTTTCTTTTCAGGGGCCCACTGATGCTCATTCACACCATTGGGCATAAAAAGAAAAGCCACCCTAGGCTTTGGCGATTGTTTCCCTGAACTTTGGGATTCAGCAAAACTTTCCAACCAAGGGAGCGTCAAACACGGGCCCAGAGATTTTTTTATAAAGCATCTTCTAGAACTTAAATCAATGCCTTCATTCAAAATGTGCTTTTTCATTTACAAATCCAGAAATTTGACTACTTGTCAGGTTATGAAATATTTTTGCAAAGTCAATACAAAAAAATATAAAAATTTTACTATAATTAACCTTGAAATAAAACTAATGATGCATAATTTCTTGAAAATTAAATACAAATAATCTCAGAGGAAATACCCATAAACAACGTGACTCTATCCCTTCTGTTCAAGCCCTCATCTCGGTTTTTTCTCGTTCTGCTTCAATTTCAAACACCGTTATTTAAATTCTAGAAAAGGCCCCACAATATCACCATGGCTATTCGTCTCAAAAACAAGTTCACCCTCGTAGAATTTTTGATCCTAGTGTCCATTTTTGCCTTGCTCGGCAGCCTGTTGCAACCGTCTTTTATTAGAATCCTAGCCCATTCAAAATCAACAGACTGCATGAGCCATCTTAGTAAAATCGCAGTGGCCTTGCAACTTTACACAGAAGACTTTGACCAATACCTGCCCGTAACAAGCATGGGGCCAGCAGGCGACCCGCAATGGGGCTCTATGGCTTGGGCTCTAGAGCTCTCTTACTTATTGTTGCCTCAATCCGATCCAAATAATTACTACACCCTAAAAACACAAAACACCGTGTTGGGATGCCCCTCTTTTGAGCATCAAAACGTAGAAGCAGTGTATGGTGGTTATGGCCACAATTTTCGTTACATGGGTTACTACGATGGCTCGGACTGGGGGCCGAGAACAAAAATCACCGACACCAACCTACCCAGAGAGTCCCTCATCATTGCCGATAGCATCGAGTTCACCACCGAAAGCGTCATCCCCAATGAGTCTTACTCGAAATTTTCATGGCAAACGGGCTACCTCTACCCGCCCACCAATGACTATTACGCTCGATATTTTGAGTACCGTCGCCATTTTGATGGCACCAACATCTCATGGCTAGACGGGCACGCCTCAAACCTCCTGTGGGAAGAGTTAAAACTGGGGAAAAAAAATGACCCAGAGTGGTATTTCAAGCAATCAAAATAAACTTTTGATTGCACCTAGCCTTCATTTAAACAGCTTTAATAAAATAAACCTCGGACGGTAGATCTCGGCATTGCTGTGATCGCCCAGTTTTGGCGTATTGACATTATAAGAAATGAGCAGCTCATCCTCACCGGATAACACCGGGTGAGCCTTAGCATTATAAGTGTAAATATCTTTAATTTCATCCGGCTCCGGAGTTTTGTAAATGACCTGCCTTGGGCCGAAAGGACCGACCGGTGAGTCTCCAATTCGAATAAAAACTTCACGACCAACCGGCATACTACAGAGAATATACTTTTCCTTTAAGTAGCCCTGTTCTATTCTGGTTACACTCAGTTCTGGGCCGCCTTCGCCCAAGCTGGCCGACTTATTGATGTCACTGTGCCAACTTTTGCCATCCCAGAATGTATAGGCATTCTTATCTTCAACATTTTCCGGCTTAATTCTCGCTACAACCAGCTGTACCTGAAAATCTTTATGAAGACGACCGTAAATATAAAGGTAGCCGTCAGTGGCATTTTTCAGGACACCGGCACCGTAAAACAATTCATGCCCATCTTGTTTTGTAAAAAGGCCGACCTGCATTTCCTTCGCCTGTGAGATTTGCGGCATGCCCTCAATCAGCGGAATCTTTAACATATCGACTGCTGCCGTCTGGAACTGAAAGCCTTCAGCGCCTTCGGGGTTTTTGACCACACGCATCGGAAAGTTATAAAAGTTTCCCTTGTAAATAAAACCGTCCTGCAACCAGTACCAGCCTTTTTCAAAATGAGGCGTAAATGACGATGAATCATCTTTTTTATTCCAGTAAAATTCCATCTCTTGTGGTTGAGGTTTTTCACCCTTCAAAACAGCCATGGAGTTATTGATCATCTTCATGGTTTTACGCTGCCTGGTCTCGGGATCAACTTCCCCTAACCAAGTATCACTAAAAACAAAAAGCCGCTTTTTGCTTTCTACATCAAAATAGGAAAAGATACCGTCAGCGCCACTCCAGCCACTGTTCCTTTTGAATAACTCATCCCATTCCTCGGCTTTTTCAACACTGTATTTAATGTCGATACTTCCGTGCTTCAACTCACCCGCAAAAACTGAAAACAACGATGTCGAAAGAATAGTAACTATTATTTTTTTCATATCTATACACAAAAAAAACCTCTCACTAAGGGAGTTTTGTCAACTCTTTAAACACCTCGTAAACAGGCTTGGGTTTTCCTTCACGGAAGTTGTCATTAGGCAAACTTTCTATTTCGATAAGACCATACGTCGACTGTCCATCATGGCCAAAATAGGGCTGATCCAGCAATTCATAAACAAAAATGGCACGAATGCTCGGATAACTCAACAGTTTCTTGATATCGTTGCGAAAATAGGCCAACTGATCCGCGCCAGTGCCATCTTTATCTCCGTCCCATTGATTGATTTCCGTGATCCAAATGGGTTTTCCAAATTTTTCGATTCGCTCCAAAACGTTCACTTTGCCTTCAACATTGGTTATATCGCCGTGGACCGAATACCAATGCCATGCCAGAAGATCAAACGGCGTTTTCCCCTCTTCTTCGACCAACCGTTCCAAAAAACCGTAATGATGCCACCCCGCCGTATTGGCCATGGTCAGCGCGTGTTCATTTATTGACTTTATGCCCTTGTACAAACCCAGAATTTGAGCCTTTGCCTTGGCAAAACGCTCATTTTGATAGTGATCCTTACTACTTCCATCTGGGCCGTTGTCCCACAGCCACTTATCACCAGACGGCATCGCCTCGCCCTTTTGCACCAAAGCATAAATATCAAGTTCGTTGTCCAGTTCCCAATGAGTTATCTGCCCCGAATACCGACTCGCCATTTGCGCGCCAAACTCCCGCGCTTCCTCAAAGATCCGCTCTGGAGCGCTCGACTCTTCCCAAATTAAATCGGACAACAAGACCGGCAATAAACGCACACCACGTTGATTTGCCTCCCGCACCAACTCATCTAGACGGTTTGCATTGGCGCGAAGGTCATGGAACGATACACCAAAACGATACCAACCCGCTCCCAATGCCGTAACATGCTCCAACTGCCGAGCTAAAGGCATGGTAAAATAGGAGGCCTGATTCATCGGGTGACCATTGACACCCCAAATCAACGCCTCCCCAAATGAAAATCCGGTCACTGCCAATGACAGCATGATCATCATCAAAAGTTTTGTCATATCACGAGCCAAAAGGTTTAAACTGAATATACAAGATGGTCTCGCTTTGTAACCCCTCACCCCATTTCAATCTCTATAACGTTACTTTTCCTTGGAATCCACGTAAGAGTTAAGGGCGGAGCCCGAAGAGTCTGCCCCCGTGAAGGCGGGGGAATCTAGGTTGGTTTAGCTTTTACGTCGTTCTGGATACCCGCCTGCGCGGGTATGACGTTTCACTGATTGACAACTTTAGGAACGAGGCCTAAAATTGATTCATCAGGAAACCTCCATTTCCTTCATCGTCACTCCACTGATTCAGCTAAGCTCAAGATCTCATCAGCGCTTAACGCTTTGTTGTAAACTCTTATGTCATCCAAAATGCCTTTCATATATTTGGCACCAGCACCATTGCCGGCGAGTCCTATCGTAAAAGGGGAACTTGTATCGGACATCGTCTGAACAGATTTTGCTGTGGAGGCGATCAAAACCCCATCTCGATATAAACTCGCATTGGCTCCATCTGCAGTGTAAACCAAATGGGTCCACGCTGTGGAATAGCTCATGCTCACCCCATTATAGACATTTGCCCCTCCAGAGCTCCAACTCTCGGCAATAATAGTGCCGCCAACTCCAATAGCGTGAAGTGCGTACTCCCAAGGGCTTCCTCTCTTGCCTAAAAGCCCAATCAGACTGGTTGTATCGTCTGCCTTAAACCAGCACGAGATGGTGAACGTATTGTTTGGGAAACTCAAATCCGACACATCCCCAACATTGATGTAGTCATCTGTCCCATCAAAATGGACCGCTCCGCGAAACTTTCCAGAAACGCCATTTTCACTATTGCCACTAAACGTGAATCCGCCATTTAGCGCACCGTGATGATTGCGGCCACTTGAGTCGTATGCCGTCGTGCCACTGGTTTCATCTAGCTTCCACCAACCCACCAAATTGTCAGAGCCGACCACGGGAGTGACGTCTGACGATTTTTCCAACACCACCCACTGTGTTCCGTCACTCAATAAACGCAAATGAGAAAAACCCCGACTGGGCTTCGTCATTTCAAGTGAAACCAACTCGCCCTCAATGCTATCGTTGCCCGCTATCCAAAGTTGATTCAAACGACTTGTCTTTTTTACGATATATTGTCGACCCATGAAACTGGCAGAAGAAGGGAGTGTTAAGGTGACATTGTCACTAGAGGTGTCGACGAGCATCGTGCCGTTTGAACTCAAGGTCGTGTTCGAACTCACCATTTGAAAACCCAAATCGATGGCGCCATTGATGATAACGCCACCATTTAGTAAAGTATTGCCCGTCACATGTAAATTTGCAGAAGGATTGGTATGCCCCACAGACAAACCCGTCGAATTTAAATTCATTTTTGTTTGATTGTCGTTGTTAAGGATAAATTTAATGCTCCCCGTGATGCCGAGAACATCGGCATTGCAGCACGAAAAACACAAACTAATCAAGATGCAATAAACATATTTCACGATGAGATTCCCCAATGACATTTTCTCAAAACTGGCGTCATGATAGAGGGCATTAAAAAAAATAAAGCTCCTTTTTATGCAATGTAAAAAAAATATAAATTTTATCTGTCTCTTCCTATGCAGAAACGGGTTTTACATAAAAACCCAAGCATTGATCATTTCCAGTAAACACAACCCCGTAATTTTAGTACAAATAAAGCTCTTTTTAAAGAAAAGAGCTTCCCCATCGAAACACCTTTCTTTTCATTGACCCTCTGAATAAATCGCTCGTATTTCAGCGTCAGACAAAATTTTATTGTATATGCGCATATCATCAATGATTCCATTAAAAGGGTTCCCAGTAACCGATGTACCAAGGTCTATGTCTCCAGTGTTTTGAAAATCATTTCTTATCGAATGGTCCGTTGCTCGCTCTATTGCATCCAGATAGATATCACAGTATCCGTTCAATCGGTCTACTGTCACAACCAAATAGACCCAAGTGTTTTTAGACACAGAACTCACCGTTGTTATCGCAGAATCGCCAGCCGCACCATTGCCGGTTTCCATCTTTATATAAGAGCTGGTTTCATAATAAAAGAGTCGAAAACCATTCGTAGAGCCGCCACCATTGGAATTAGTGATGATCATTGGATAAGTTCCAGACGTTCGCACATAGATCCAACACGAGATCGTGAATAAATTTCCCAAGTCAAAACCCGCAATATCCACGTGATTGCTAACCCCATTAAAATCCAAGGCTGTTTTTATTTTTCCCGCCACGGCATCGCTGCCAAAATCTTGTCCTCCGGCCAAGGATCCATGTCTTTGCTGCGAACTAGCATCGCTTGCCACCGTGCCACTTAGTTCATCCAATTTCCACCATGCCACCAGATTGGTTGACGCCACCGCTAAAGATGAAGCCGTGAAATCGCAAATGAACCATTGGTGTCCATCACTAACGACTTTAACTGAAGGCAGCGATGCCGATGCGCCTAGTTCGATTGTATTCACATCGTCAATTAGGTTGCCCCCTCCTGAAACCCAAACCGAGTTGGAGGCGGCAATTTTTTTAATGATACAAACCCTTCCCGCAACATTCCCAGCATAAGGCAACGTTAAACTGACATTGTCACTTGATGAGTCTACCAAAACCATTGTTTGATCGCTCAAAGTGGCATTTGAACTCATACTTTGATAGGAATAAGCCATCGTTCCATTGACATTCAAATTCGACGACCCCGCGCCTCCACCTATAAACAATTGGCCCGAAACTATCGCGTCCCCAACCACATGCAAGTTTGCAGCAGGGCTTATGCCAAGGCCTAAACCATCGCCATTTAAAGTCATCTCTGGCTGGCCATCCATTTGAATGTCAAACCTGAGTTGCCCCTCCGTGCTTATCACATCAGAAAAGCAAGCACTCGTAAATAGCGTCAAAAACAACCATAATTTCATGGTCACCAGTCTAAGAATGATTCATGATTTAACAGTCATGCTAAAAAACTAAAGGCCTTTGTTTGGAAATCTTATCGCGTGATTCATCGTGCCAGAGCAACTGAATTCTTTCTTGAATGGCTTCCATTCAATGCTTGACAAGCCCCGCTGTCTTTTTTGATCACTAGCAACTAGAACAGTAAAACTATGAATCCAGAGTGCGTTGTATTGGCAGCAGGAATGGGCAGTCGTTATGGCGGTCTCAAGCAAATCGATCCCATCGGCCCTTCAGGCGAAACCATCATTGATTATTCTATTTACGATGCCATTCAAGCCGGCTTTAAAAAAATAGTCTTTATTATTCGCAGAGATATCGAATTGGAATTCAAGGCCAAAATTGGCGCTAAATTTTCCACTCACATTGATGTGGACTACGCTTACCAAGAACGAAACACTTTGCCAAAAGGGTTCACTTGCCCAACCGATCGCATCAAACCTTGGGGGACAGGGCATGCCATTTTAATGGCAAAAGATAAGATAAGTCAACCTTTTCTCGTCATCAATGGCGACGATTACTACGGCTCAAGTTCTTTTAAACTTGCGGCAAACTACCTTGCAAACGCTCGCGACAAAGCATCCGCAGACTACATGATGGTAGGGTTTAAATTGGCCAAAACCTTATCGGAAAATGGCAGTGTATCAAGAGGCATCTGCAAGGTAGACGAGCAGCAAAATCTTGTCGAAGTGGTAGAACGCACTCAAGTGTTGCTCTCACACGGTACCTTGGTTGATCAAAGCCAAACCCCAGCACTTCAGCTGGCCTCCGATAGCATCGCGTCTATGAATATGTTTGGATTTACCCCAAGTCTCTTCGCACATTTAGAATCACAATTTTGCGACTTTTTAAGCACGCAAGGTCAGCATTTAAAATCTGAATTTTATATCCCCAGTGTCGTCAATCACATGCTACAACATAAAACCGCTCAAGTAAAAGTGCTACAAACTGATGACCAATGGTATGGCGTGACTTACCAAGAGGATCGCCCCAGTGTGATGCTAGGGATAAAAAATTTAATAGACTCTGGACACTACCCCAAAAACCTGTTCAACTGATCAGTTGCGCAACGTCCCTTTCAGCATAGTTCTCTTTTTGCCAAAACCTTGAATTTTTTCGACCTCAAAGCCAACAGATTGTAAATCGCGCCTGACCTGTCCTACCGCCGTGAAAGTTGAACAAGTGGCTCGTTGTGCAGAACAATCGACCATCGCACTAAACACATCTACACTCCACATTTCTGGATTTTTGGAAGGAGAAAACCCATCCAAATACCAAGCCTCAACTTTTATTTGGCGCTGTTTTAAATCCTCCAAAAAGTCATTCACGTCGCCAATGAAGAGATGCAATTCGATGGCACCCGCTTCAAACTTCAAAACCTGCCATTTTGAATTTGTTTGGTAGACCTCCGTCAAATGCCGACTCAAAGAGTTCAATTGCGGCCACTCTTCCAAGGCTTTAACTAAATCACGAGAATTTAAAGGGTACTTTTCGACACTGTAATAATGAAGTGCGCCCACCTTTTTATTGGTTAGCCACGCTTGCCAACTTACTAGAAAGTTCAAGCCCGTGCCAAAGCCCAACTCTGCAACAGTCAAAACTTGTTGCCGCTGAAAACGTGCCACGATGCCGTTGGGCTGAACGAACACATGCTCAGACTCTTCGGGCCCACCCGCAGCAGAAAAATAAATATCTCCAAATCGCTTTGAAACCAGTGCACCCTCAACGCCCCACTCTAAATCAGCAAAGTCTATCATGCTCTAGCACACAGCATGTGACGCCAAGGTGCTGGGTAGCCTTCCACCGTTTGCATGGCGTCCTCTGGATTCAAAAAATCACCCAAACTTTCAAAAGGTCTAGGACAATAAATCGTGTTTCTTTGCTCCTCGGCTGTGGTCGCCCGACTGTCGATCACTTTCACATCCCTAAAGCCCGCCCTTTTAACCCAATTGATCATGCAACTCAACGAAGGTAAAAACCAAACACCCGGAGCTTTAGCATAACGAGATTCAGGAAAGAGGCTAATCGACTCGGGATGATCAATCCCCATGCCCTCAAGAATCAGTTGCCCACCAGCTCGCAAGGCCTCTTTAAGCAATTGCAATTGTCCAATCGGGTCTGGATGATGATAGATGATGCCCATGCACAAAATGCAATCAAAGCGCTTGGGAAAATACCCTAAATGCTCGATTCCCAATAATTGGAAGTCTGTCCTTGGCAAAGGCAATCCCAAAGTCAGCAACAACCACTGCAAGTAAAATCTAGGGGTTGGGTCTATCCCCAAAGCATAAGCAGGGTCCTGCTGCATAGTCCTGAGCAGATAATAACCATTGTTACAACCCACGTCGAGAACATTTTTTCCCCATAAATTATCGAGATGTGGCTCCAATCGCCTCCACTTTAAATCTGAATCCCACTCAGCCTCCAATTCAAGACCATGCCATAACATCGGGCCTTTGCGCCACGGCTTCAAAGCCATCAAAGCTCGATGCATCAACTCACCGTGCTGAGAATCAACCTCTCCCAACTTCAACCAACGCCCCTGCATCGCCATGAACACAGGCTCTTTAGCCAGTCTAGAAAGACTTTCTATGGCCTGCCAATGCTCCTGATAAATCTTTTGTTGGAGTTTTTCATCACCCTCAGCGAGCACTCGACTGAGCTCACTTCGATGGCTCGGCAAGCACAAGGATTCTATTCTGTTTCGTTCAGGCAAATTCATTTTAAGGGAGGATTCTCCAAAACCCCAAATAAAATCTGGGGTTCTGGCTTGGTTTATGAAAAATGGCTATAAAGTTGCCGAAAATTGATAACACGTTTTCGAGGAATAGTGAATGTACAGTAAACAGGATTTAATTAAACAATTAACTGAGTCAACAAAAGGTGATGCAGCTTATGGAACTAAAGCAGAAGCAGAAAGAGCCATTAGCAACGTTTTAGACGGCATCAAAGCTCTTGCAAGTGCTTCAGATTCTGAAGGCCTCAACCTTGTCGGCTTTGGTTCATTCAGAAAAGTCACTCGTGCTGCCCGCCAAGGTCGCAATCCAGCAACTGGCGAAGTCATCCAAATCAAAGAAAGCAAAAGCGTTAATTTTAAAATTAGCAAGCCATTCAAAGACGGCTTAAAATAAGCTTTTTTACCCAGATTTATCTATGCTCTCAACTTTTTTAGGCTGAGAGCATTTTTTTATACATAAAATATCATGTGTGGACTTGTAGGTTACCTCGGCAAAAGCAACGCGACGCCATTCTTGGTCGAAGGACTGAAGCGTCTTGAATATCGCGGCTACGACAGTTCAGGCATTGCCTTGAACACTCGCGCTGGAATCGTCTTAAAAAAGCGCCAAGGGAAAATCGCCAACTTAAAAGCAGAGCTAAACGAACTGCCAGAGTCCTATTTGGGCATCGCTCACAATCGTTGGGCGACACACGGGCCCCCAAGCGATCGAAATGCACACCCACATGTTTCCAACAATGGGAAAATTGCGATCGCCCACAACGGCATCATTGAAAACCATCAAGAACTCCAAGAAGAGCTTAGCGCCAAGGGCTTTAATTTCATTTCCGAAACTGATTCGGAGGTGATTTGCCAACTGACACAACATGTCATGGACGAAGACCCCAAACTGAATTTCGCCGATGCCGTTCAGAAAGTTTTACCGAGACTAGCTGGCACTTATGGCATTCTCTTTTTACACCTCGATTACCCTGACACGCTCATTGGCGTTCGCAACGGATCACCTCTATGCCTTGGTTTGGGAAAAGATGAGTTTATCATTTCATCGGATGTGGTGGCCTTCGCAACTCATCTTCAACAGGTGGTGCACTTAGAAGACCGAGAGATGGTGATTGTCGAAAAGGGCCACTACCACACCATTAATTTTTCAGGTGCTCCAGTACTAAAAGCTCTTGAGAACATCGATGTGCTTCAAAGCACTTCGAGCAAAGGTGACTACGCTCACTTTATGCTTAAAGAAATCAACGAACAATCTCGCTCTGTTTTAAGAGCCCTAAGGGGTCGCTTGCAGCCCGATGAAGGCAACTGTAAATTGGGTGGCATCAATATGAGCCCACGCGACATGATGGACATTGACCACATCTGTTTTATTGGCTGTGGCACCTCTTATCACGCCGGATTGTTAGGCGTTTACTTGATGGAACAGTTGGCCAGAATCCCAAGCACGGCTGAAATTGCACCTGAACTCAAATATAGAAACCCCATTGTTCGCAAGAACACGCTTTACATTGGCATTTCACAATCAGGTGAAACGGTCGACACCAATAGCACTCTACAAGAAATATTGAATAAGGGCGGAAAAGCGATTGGCATTTGCAATGTCGTCGGCTCTTCAATGGCTCGTATGCTCGGAGCAGGCATCTACATTCACGCGGGCTTGGAAGTATCGGTTTGCTCTACCAAAGCCTTCACCTCTCAAATCACTGCCATCTATCAATTGGCCATTATTTTCGCTCGTTCTAGAGATTTATCTCATGCCGATGGCCAAAGGATTGTATCTGGACTAGAAAAAATCCCCTCCCTCATCGAACGTGTTTTAGCCAATGCAACTCAAGTCAAAAAATTGGCAAAAGACTACTCTAACTTGAAAACATTTTTGTTCATGGGTCGTGGCATGAATTATGCCGTCGCCCTTGAAGGCGCCCTTAAATTGAAAGAAGTCGCTTACGTTTTTGCCGATGGCTATTCCTCTGCCGAAATGAAACACGGGGCTATCGCCTTGATCGATCCCCACTGTGCAGCTATTTTCGTATGCCCTGACGATCTACTGCGAACAAAAAATCTCTCCAACATTGCAGAAGTCAAAACGCGCAATGGCAAAATCTTGATCATCGCCACCGAAGGCGACCAAGACGTATCTCAGCTCAGCAAAGATGTGCTCTACATCCCAAAAACTGAACCTGAACTCACACCTTTTCTCTGCATCATTTATTTGCAACTTTTTAGTTACTATGTCGCTTTAGAGCTCGGCCACGATATCGATCAACCTCGAAATCTTGCCAAAAGCGTCACAGTAGAATGAATAAAAAGCCGTGTCTAAAATTAGCCTTTCAAGATATCGACGGCTGCCTAAACCCTGTTGACGGCGAAGACTTTTTACCCGGCGGCTTAGGCACACTTAGTAAAACACAAATCGAGATGCTCGCCCGCATTGGAAAAGCAATGGACCAATCGAGTCTCGATGAGATTGTCATCAATACCGGACGCAATTATGAGGACAGCGAATTCATCATCAAAGCCCTCCATTCAAAAAAGATTCACTTCGCCCTACTAGAACACTCCGCCTACGCTTGGGATATTCAAGCAAATTCACGCATCGATCTAGAAAAAATCGCCCATGAACAACAAGAATTTGACATGGCCAAACGCTATGCCTTTTTACCTCAAGTTGCAAGGCTCATTCCGTGGTACCGCGAACACGGCATGAATAAGCTTGCACAACAAGGCATTCACGTGGAAAATTGCCTCAACAAAGAAGCCAATTTATCTATCGCCATACCCGACGAGATGGAAGGCGAGCAATTGCTCGCAGCTCTAAAACGGGAACTGGAAACACATTTTTCCGCTGCCTTTTGCTCACAATTGCACTATTGCCATAGCAATTTCTTTGTCGATATTTTGGGTTCAATCTTAAAGTCAGATGGAGCAAAACTGCTCTGCCAAGCTTTATCAATCGAAGCTGAAGCCTGTGTTGTGATAGGCGACAGTTTAAACGACGCCGACCTCTTCGAAGCTTTTCATCACGGTCTATGCCCTGCTAACTCACATCCAAAAATAAAAGCGCTCTGCCAAAAACTCGGCTTTGACATTTCCCCCCAACACTATGGACAGGCGATTTTAGAATTTTACTCGAAAATTTGAGCAGCTTGGCGAAATTGACATCGGTTGAATGAAACAGATGAAATTTAGACATCTTTTCACCCTCTCTAAACGCCAACTTGCATCAATAGATTTACCAAGTCCGACCTCAAATAGAATTTTATTTATATTATTTTTACACGTTATATCGAGTTGCCTCTATGAAGCATAATTTTGCTTATTTTTTATTGCTAAGCACAGCCTGCTTTTGCGATGTTCTAAGCACGAATGGGAAAATTCAATTCAATACTCAAATCGATGGGCAACCTGAAATGATATTGAACTCAATGGGACTAGGCATCGGAATTTCACCCTCAGCTAATCTTCACGTGAATGGCAATGCTCTTGTTTCCAATCAACTATTTATTGGCGGAAACAGTGGATCGTCTAATTTGAATGTGAGCGGCACAATAGGGTTTGGCTTTCAAACCATCAGCTCAAATACTACTTTAAACGACAGCTCAATTGTCTTGATCGATACTTCAAGTGACAATATTACCCTCACTTTGCCCTATGCTGGGAATGTTAGCGGTCGGGTTTATTTTATAAAGAAGACATCTCAAGACAATTCCTTATGGATTCATGGTGGCGGAAGTTTTATTGATCAATACCATTATGTCCTTTTTGGTCCGCAGGCATCACTTCAGTCCATTGAGGTCATCAGCAATGGGCTCAATTGGCATGTCATCAACAGCACTGAAAGTTTAAATCATGCCGTCGCTTCTGACAATATTGTAGTCTGGTGGACATTTGATGATTTATCTGGAAAAATTGCGACCGACAGCGGTCCCTTAGGGATTCACGGTTATTTAAAAAATGGAGCAAATTTTAGCGGAAATAGCGTGGCGAGTCCGATTGCCTTTGGCCTGTATCTTGATGGCATTGATGATTATATCTATGTCGGTGGAAATAACCTTAAATTTGATACTGGCAATACCTTTTCAGTATGGTTAAGATCTGATCTAGCTATTGGCACAGGGTCACATATCAATTACCCTGGAATATTTGCGTCAGGGATAAATGTATTTGACAATTATGTCGGATTCTCTAGTACGGGTGGAGTTGGAAATGGCTTTTATGTAGAAGATGTAGATGGTTCCCTCATTAGTAAAGGCAATTTATTTAACTATACTGCTGGCGATTGGATGCATGTTGTTCTCACAAGGCCCTCAAGTGGAAATATCACCTATTACATCAACGGAGAATCAGTCGGCAACTCTCTCAACGGTGCATTTGATGCTGTAGATATAAATTATATTGGCATTGGTTATGGTGGAGCAACCAATGATGGTGCAATCAAAGGCGTCATATCCGATATGATCCTCTATAATAAAATCTTAAGTGACGAGGAGATCGCTTCATTGTTTCATCAATAATCACCCTCTGTGAGGGTATCAGATATTTTGTGTAAACAGCCAACCGTTAAGTTTTTAAGGTAAGGGGCTAGCCCCTTAAACCCCAGGATTTTTCGCTTTAGGGCTGAACTTATACTTAGTGTCT
>Ga0172372_10002297_pt1 | contig 29211 bp, 21 predicted proteins | sample LakKiv5m_2_FD_114544 | JGI IMG/M metagenome (GOLD analysis project Ga0172372, IMG submission 114544) | Freshwater microbial communities from Kabuno Bay, South-Kivu, Congo - kab_092012_9.5m | ecosystem: Environmental > Aquatic > Freshwater > Lake | place: Democratic Republic of the Congo...
CAACCTCCTTCACCCCTTCAATCCTCTTCCCTCATGAACTTCAAGCGCGTTCCCGACCACCACAGTTTTGCCCGACCGGATGAAGCCGTTGTCACACACCTTTCGTGGGACGCAACCGTAGATTTTGATTCCCGTACGGTCGAAGCCCAGGCCAGGTGGACGGTGGATGTCGCTTCGGGTGCCCGTGCGGTGCGCTTCGACCTGCGCGACCTCAAGGTGTCTGCGGTGCGTGTGGACGGGGCACCTGCGACGTTCGACATCGGTCCCGCGGCGCCCTTCATCGGGCAGCCCCTCGAGGTAGCGATCACCCCGGGCACGCACACCGTCGAGATTGCCTACACCACCTCTCCGGAGGCTGCGGCCTTCCTTTGGGTTGACGGCGCTTCCCCCTTTCTGTTCACCCAAAGCCAAGCCATCCTCGCGCGCACCTGGATTCCTTGCCAGGACAGCCCGGGCATCCGATTTACGTACGACGCGCGGGTGAAGGTCCCGCAGGGGTTGTTGGCGCTGATGAGCGCTGAGAATCCGACAGCGCGCTCGGAAGCAGGCGTGTACACCTTCCGCATGGAATCGCCGATTCCGGCCTATTTGCTGGCCCTTGCGGTGGGAGATGTCGCGTTTACGCCCCTCGGACCGCGCACCGGGGTCTATGCGGAGCGGGCGGTGTTGGAGCGGGCGGCTTCGGAGTTTGCGGAACTCGAGCGGCTCGTGGAAGCGGCAGAATCGCTGTACGGCCCGTACGCATGGGGACGGTACGATGTGTTGATGTTGCCCGCAGCGTTCCCGTTCGGGGGCATGGAGAATCCGCGGTTGACCTTTTGCACACCGACCATCCTTGCGGGCGATCGCAGCCTCGTGTCGTTGGTGGCACATGAGTTGGCCCACAGCTGGAGTGGCAACCTCGTGACGAATGCGACGTGGGATGATTTTTGGCTCAACGAGGGCTTTACGGTGTACTTCGAGTACCGCATCATGGAAGCGGTGTACGGAGCGGACTTCAGTGAAATGCTCGTCGCGCTGAGCAGGCAAGGCCTCGGGGAGGAAGTGCAGTCGATGCTGCTTGACCGGCAGGTGGACACGCATTTGAAACTGCATTTGAAAGACCGCGATCCGGACGATGGCATGAACGCAATCGCGTACGACAAAGGGTACTTTCTGCTGCGGCGCATCGAAGAGGTGGTCGGACGACCGGCGTTCGATGCCTTCCTTCGGACCTACTTTGCTGCGCACGCCTTCCGGTCGATGGACACCGAACAGTTCATCGGCTACTTGAATGCTGAACTGCTCACATCCGAGGATTTGCGTGTTGCGGTCGATGCGGCTTCGTGGATTTATGCGCCGGGGCTCCCGGCAAACTGCCCTGACGTGGTGAGCGAGCGCATCGTGGCGGTCGACCGGGCGGTCGTTGACTTCGCTGCCGGTCAGCTTCTTGCCACTGCGTTGCCCTGGAACGATTGGGGATTTCAGGAGCGTTACCGGTTTCTGACGAATTTGCCCTCCGCGTTGCCGGCGGGGTCCATGGAGGCGCTCGATGCGGCGTGGAACGTCTCAGCTACCGGAAATTACGAGGTGCTCTTCGCGTGGCTCAAAGGTGCGGTGGAGCAACGGTACGCGCCTTCCTACCCGCGGCTCGAAGCCTTCCTCGTGGAAGTAGGCCGCCGGAAGTTCATCGTCCCCTTGTACGAGGCGTTGGTGCGCACGGACCAAAAGGACCTCGCCCGCGCCATCTACACCCGCGCCCGTCCTGGCTACCACAGCGTGGCCACCGGCACCCTCGACCCGCTGTTCGACCGCTGAAGGTCAGCGAATGACCGTTACAAAGCCGTTGAATTCACGGCGTTGCCCCGAACTGCTCAGGTTGTACATCACAACCTGATAGTAGTACGTTCCATTGGGTGCGTAATGCTCTGACTCAGCGTCAGCAGGGCCATGCCAAGGTTCTGACGGGTCGAAGCTCTCAAATACCTCCCCCCCCCAGCGGTTGAAGACCCGGAGCGTGAATCGATCGGGGTCGATGTCCGTGCCATACACTTGGAACGCATCGTTGACACCGTCGTTGTTAGGGCTGAATGAAGTGGGGATGAACAGGTTGAACATGTCCAATACCTCGACGTTCCGGATGATTGTGCTCTCACACCCATTCTCATCCGTGACCGTAAGCATCACGGGATACATGCCGCCTTGGTCAATGGGGAACGTGAAAACCGTCGTGGGGGTGGTTGCAGTCCCCAAGGGGTCACCCGCATTGAAAATCCACTCCCAGCTCACCACATTGGGCGATTGAACCGCTTCAAAGGAAACGCGGGTATCGGGCGCTTGAGCGGGCTGAGGGAAGGCCGTGAACCCGACAAAGGGGGGAGTGAAAATTTCGATGTAGTCCGGTTCGTTGTGCACATAGGTGCAGCCTAACGTCGAGGTGATGGCCAATCCCACATCGTACCAGCCCGGCGCATTGTAGGTGTGGAAGGGGGCATTTTCACCCGAATTGGAACCGTCCCCGAAGCCCCAAAGCACAGCAGAGAGGGCCGCAGGGTCGACATCCATTTGAAATGAAATGGTTCCCGGCACACAACTCTTGGTCGTATCCACAGAAAAGGTTGCAGGCAACGGCGTTTCGATGACCACCTCCATGCATGCCGTCACATCCGGCGTCGAACAGTTGTCAGACAAGGTGACGCAGTACGTACCGGTTGTGGGAGGATAATCGACCCATTCGTCCTGGGAAACAGAGGCCAACGTGCTTCCCTCCCAACCCCAAGTGAACATGTAACCAGTCCCACTGCCCCCGTCCACACCCACGGCCTCAAGGGAGGTGAAGCTCCCGCCGCAAATCAAGGCGTCGCCAGCGATTCCGACTTCTAACGAATCGTACACATTCACGGTCAGTGCGTACGGCGACGATGTGCAACCGAAGGGATCTTCTGCGTATACGGAATAGGTGGTCGTCACCGTGGGGGAGACATTTACGGTCGAACCCGCTCCGACCCCGTTGTTCCAGTGGTACGTCCACGTCCCGGCCGGATCCATCGCGGAGGAAACGCTCAACGCAGCCGTCCCATCGATGCAAATGGTCGGCGAAGGGGGAAGCGCAATGGTCATCGCGGGCGGCGGTGACAGCACAATTTGAAAGTCGTAGCTGCAACCTTCCGTATCGCTCAATTCCAAGGTGTAGGTTCCCGGTTCGAGTCCTGCGATTTGGGTAGTTCCCCCGTTCGAGCTTTGGTTGAAGGCCAAAGCCCCCCCTTCACTGAGTACCACCGTCCACGGGCCTTCTGACGGAAGTTCATCGATGTCCACCGTGATTTCGCCGTCGTTGAGGAAGCAGGAGGGCTGCTGTACCTCGTATGCGAATGCAAAGCCGGGCAAGACCTGCACCTCGTCCTCCGTCCCACAATTTTCCATACCCAAGGGCTCGACCAGCAAGGTGTAGGTCAGTGGAATGCCGTCGAACTGCAAGACCGTGGGGTTGGGGACGTTGGGGTTGTCGAGGAAATCCTCAGGAGACCAGGTCCACGAATAGCCGCAGGTCGACGGCCCACCGCAGGTGGTGCAAATCAGGATCGGAGGATAGAATCCAGAACCGCATGAAATGCTGCCGTCCGAGTCGATGCTGACCGTCAAGCACCCAGAGGGGTTGGTTGCGGTGTACACTTGGCCAGACAAATCGCCACTCAATGGACCCGCAAGCACGGGCGAAGCCGTGCTCCCCCCGTCGTACACATAAAACTGGTCGAAGACGGCGTTCTCTACTTGGCCTTGATCAAACGAAAGCGTGATGACCGTTCCATCTCCGGGGGTATCGGGGCAAAAGACCTGCTCCTGATAATCGTTGTCTCCGTAGCACAACTCAAAGGTGCCCTCCACCCCGCCACATCCCGAGACGATGCCGTCTGCAAACGAGCCCTGCAGCACCACCGGATCTCCGCAAAACACCACATCAGGCCCTGCAGTGATGGAGGTCCCAAGGCCTGGCACCACGTTGATTACCACCGTGGTGTCCCACGTGCAGCCGAAGTTGTTTACGAGCACGTAGTCGAATTCGTATTGGCCCGGCACCTCGAACTCCAACTCCACATAATCGGCGGATGCGTCGATCGTCTCCACACCCACATCGCTCAGCGACACGTTCCAGTAGCTGGAGTCCGCTTCCAGTCCAATTTCTGGGGTGAAGGTGGTCACCCCCGGGACAATCAAGGGGTTGAATTCAAGGTTCCAATTGAACAGAAATCCATCATCCCCGAGCCATTGGTCGTGGATGTAAAGGGTCCAGATGCCGTTCAGCGGGCATCCCACGAGCGAGCAAAAGTCCTCACAAGGAAGGTACGCCCCGCCCGGCACGGTGGTCCCTCCCCCTACGGCGGGGTTGGAAGGGTCATCCATAATGTACTCCGCGTCGGGTGTCCATGTGTAATCATACCCGACCGGCGGCGTTGAAAAGGGTTCACCCAGATCATTTCCACCCAAATCAGGGTACATGCATCCCGTAGGGTCAGGGCCCCCGCTGGGTCCATTGTCGAGCAAGAGCATTTGCTGTCCGTTCGGACATTCGAGCCAAATGGTCAAATCCCCGATGAAGGTGTGTTCCAGATTTGCTGTAATGGAAAGGATGTCATCGCACTCGGTGACCACTTGGTCCGCATCAAAGAAGTCGATGGGCATTTCCGAATCGAAGGGGAGGTTCGAGTTGTCTGGCAGGTTTTGGTCCTCGGATACCGATTGCGGCGGCAACGCGGTCCATGTGACGCTTTGGAACGGATCTCCGTTTAAAAAACCCGGAGAACCTGCGCACAGGGGGCTCGTAAACTCCGTGTTAAAAATCGGCAAGGTGCTGACCAACACTTGGTACGGCTCGAGGTTGATGGACCCGCAGCCGTTTTCATCCTCGACCACCAACGTCACCAAATACTCGCCGGGTACCGCATAGGCATGCGTCCCCACGGGACTCGGCGAGGCATCCACGGCCCCGTCTCCCCAGTTCCAAATCCATGTGGCCAGTGGCGACGCATCGGGTTCGGAAGAGGAGCCGTCAAATGTGATCGGCTCATTCGGGCAAACCCCGACACTTTCCAGTCCTTCAAAGGGCTCCGGGTTCACCAGTTCAATCCCCGATTGCGGATAGGTGCAGGGGGTGACGCATTCCAATTCAGCAACCCAGCCCAAATCTCCACCTGTCGCGTTGTTGTTGACCAGAAAACGGAACGTCAGGCACCCGGTCGGGTTGTTGATGGAAGCAACTGCGGTCGTGCCGAGGAAGACATTCCCCGTTCCCACACCGATTTCAGGCGCAGCAGTGGAGTTCCCGTCGTAAATGATCAAGAAATCACTGTTGTTCGGATTGGGATTTGTTTGAAGGTCGAACTGTGTAAAGGTGACGGAAACCGCATCCCCAGGCGTGTCTGGGCAGATGGTGAGGGTGTAATCGGTGTTCGAATAGGGTCCCCCGTTGGGGTCTCCGTCGTCGCCGTCATCGATGAAGACGCCAAGACAGGCCACGGCGGATCCATCGGCGATGGAAACCACCTGTCCTCGTGATTGAACAACAAAAAACAACGTAAAAGCGGTCAGAAATACTGCTGTTCTCATGTTCATCGAATGAGGGTGACAAATCCCGTGATTTCTTTCCGCTCTCGCGTGGCAAGTGACCGGGTTTCGATTTGATAGGTGTACGTTCCGTTGGGCGCGAAATATCCTCCACCTTGGACATCGCCCACCCATGCTGCCTCGACATCCGTGGAGCTAAAAACCACTTGGCCCCACCGGTCGACCACTTGAATGAAAAAATCCGCGGGGTCGATGTCCGTTCCTGTAAACAACCAGGCATCGTTCAAACCGTCCATGTCCGGAGTGAACGTGTTCGGAATGAACATCATAAACGACTCTGTGATGCGAATGGTCCGTGCGATGACGTCCGTGCACCCGAGTTCGTTCTCCACAAACAGTGTGACCACATAATCTCCCGAGGCCTGTGGGAACGTGAAGGTCGGATCCCATTCCTCCGAAACCCCCAGCCCCGCGAAATCCCATTCCCAGCCGATCAAGTCGTCGGACAAGTTGGTGAACTCTACGCGCGTTTCTGGCAGTGCGGTGAGATAGGGCGTCGCAGTGAAGTCCGCGTTCGGGGGTGTCGCAATGGCCACCTCCCAGGGCACCTCGGTGCTCGAAATGCACCCGTCGATTGAAGTCAAGGTCACAATGGTCGGGAACGTGCCGGCCTCGATGTACGTGTGCACCGCCGCTCCCGTCGCGGACGCGGAAGTCCCGTCTCCGAAGGTCCAAAGGGCCGTTGCCACCTCCGCAGAAGGCACCGCAAGGTCAAATTCCACCGTCAATGGAAAACAACCGCTGAGGGTATCTCCCACCACCTCGGCATCCAAGGCAGCGGCAACCACCACGTCGACGCATCCCGTGACGGCGGGCGTCTCACACGCATCGCTGACTTCGATGCAGTAGGTCGTCGACACGGACGGACTGACCTCGTCGAAGGAAGTCGTCGAATTGAATCCGGGATTCGGACTCCACACATAGTTGTAAGGCGGGAGCCCTCCCGAGGCGCCGGAAACACCGGTCTCCACTGCAATGCCCGGACAGGTCGTCACCGGCTCCATGAAAGCTGCGCTCAAGGGGGGCAGCAAGATCACTCCGACCGAGGCTTCTGGCGTGGTGCACCCTTCTGCGTAAGTGGCAAAAACCGTATACACCGAGGAAGCGCCCGGACTCACGGCAATTTGCGCCCCTGCACTCCCATTCGACCAGGCAATGGCCGTGGCAGGCATGGTGGGCTGCAGCGTGGCCTGCAGCGTTGCGGTCCCGTCGATGCAGATGGTGGTGTCCGAAGAAACCACCAATTCAGGCACGAGGGGTGCCACCAAGTTCAGGTCCAGGGTGCGCGTGCAATTCGCATCGCTCACCTCGACCGTCGCATCGCCCCCCGAAAGGCCACTGACCACGATCGGATTTGCGGGGTTTGAGACAAAGGCCGTTCCGGCCACAAGGCCGTCGACGGTTACTTCTACGGTCCACGGCCCCGCAGATCCTGTGGGCACAATTTGGACTGCAACTGAACCGTCGTTGCCGAAGCACGTGGGGTTGGTTGCCGTGGCGTTGATTTCGTATGCTGGGGACACCACCACCTGATCGGAGGCAGAGCAACCGGGCAAGAAACTCCAAGCCCCTGTTACCGTGAACGTGGTGGGCACATCCAACTGGGTGATGACGGGTGATGCCCCGCCCGCCCCTGACAGCATGTCACTGGGCGACCAGGACCAATCGATTCCGCCCGCATTCGTGCACGAAACCACCCACTCCCAAGGGGTGAAGCCGGCACTTGCGCAATCCACAGAGAAGTCAGGTGTTACCTGCAACGTGATGCAGCCGGTGGGGTTGCTTGCTGTGAACACCAAACCGGCCAGCTGGCCCGCATTGCCGTAGTAAGGGGCTTGCACAAGCAAAGGAGAGGTGACCCCAGGCCCATCGAACACGTTTACCTCGTCCCATCCCACCTCGACTTGGCCAGCGAGAAATTCAATGGACAGGTACGTGCTGCCCGCATTGGGTTCATCGGGACAGTAAGTGAAGGTTTCGGTGATGCCGTTCTGGTAGCAAAGCGTGTAGGTGCCGGCATCGTCGCTGCACTCCGGAGCCGGCAACCCCAGTACGCCGGCTTGGAGCGTCGCGTCGCCGCATGCAAAGAAATCCGGTCCAGCCGTGATGGCAGGAGGCGCAAGCACTTCGAGCACCACGGTGGTGTCTTGGGTGCAACCGAAGTCGTTCGTCACAGAGAACGTGAACGGATAGCTTCCTGCTTCCGTAGCCGACACATCCAACACATACGGAGTGAGCGGGTCAACGGTCGCCACGATGCCCGAGGCCCCGATGTACGGGTCCAGGTTCCAGTGGGCGTCGATGATTTCCGGTTGAATCACGATTGCACCTGGAAACAGCGCCGGATTCAGGACCAAATTCCATGTGCACACGAACCCGTTGTCCGCGCCGAGATAATCCGTGAAGCAAAAGTCCCACGTGCCGTTCAAGGGACATCCGACCAGGGTGCACAGGGTGTTTTCGGGGGCGTAGACCCCGGGATTGACGATGTTGCCCGTCACGTTGTTGCCGAGGGCATCGACGTAAGCAACATTCGACGCATTGGCGGGGTTTTCAATTTGGCCGAGGGTGGAGGTTTCACTCCACCCGTAGGCGTAACAGACGCCTTCGGTCAAATCATCCTCCACGTCTACGGGTTCACCGAGGAAGGTCCCGCCTCCACCTTGGGTTTGCAAGGTGACCGTGGTGCCGTTCGGACACGTGATGCTGATGCCCAAATCGCCGAGGTAACTGTGCTCCATCTCTGCGGTGATTTGGATCAAATCTTCGCAGGTTTCGAGCACCGCATCGGCCGGGAATACATCCAATTCAAGGGAGGAGCAGTAGGTGAAGCCGGCATCGAATCCCGTGGGAGAAATGGACGGTGCATCGATGCTGGGGGCATCCGTCCAGAGAATGCTTGTGACCGGACTGCCATCCAGCGCGCCTTCCACTTGCGTTCCTCCAGTGCAAATCGGTGAATCCAGAGAGGTATTGAACGAGGGCGGCGTGCTCACGAGCACCTGAACCGGATTGATGTTCAATGACTTACAAGTGTCCCCGTCGTTCAGGTAGCCCACGACCAATTTCACCGAATACGCACCGGGATCGTCGAACGTGTGGGCCACATCGCTGGGCGACGTAAGCAATTGTTCGCTGCCGTCGTCGAAGTCCCACATCCAGAAGCCCAACTGAAATCCCGGGTCGATGGTCGAACCGGCATCTGCAAAGAGCACCTCATCCCCTTGGCAGATGGAAATGGTGGGGATGTTGTTCACCAGGGTGGTCGTGCCCAAAATTTGGGCCAACCCCTGCATGCCGGCACACGGCAACCCGCATCCGATGGTCGCCTCCCATCCTGCAAATCCCCCGGCATTGTTCGAAGGAGACGTGAATTGCAGCGTCAAGCATCCAGTCGCATTTCCCAGGGTCGAAGAGACCATCAGTCCTTGCAACTCATCGCCCGTATAGGATCCCAAGCTCGCCGCAGCAGTCGAATTGCCGTCGTAAATGGTGAGGTAATCCGAGTTGTTCGGATTCGGTGCCTGGTACAGGCTGAACGCGAGGAAGTCGAGCGAAATGAATGCGCCCGCTTCGTCCGGGCACAGCGTCATGGTCAATTCGGCTCCCGAATACGCCCCACTGCCCCCGTCGTCCCTGAAAAACGTGTCGCAAACGGCCACGGTCCCGTTCGACATCAACACCTGTGCTTGCCCCAGACTTCCCCAAGTGCATGCGACAAAAACCAGAATCCAGTTGAATGCGCGGCCTTTCATCCTTCCCAAAACGCGCATCAGAAGCGGAGGTTGCATCGCGCGAAATTACACCCGGCTGCGACCGGAATCAGCGCTCGATGCGAACCCGGTCTGAAAAAAACTCGGGCTTGCCTGCCTGAACTTCTCGCACGGCACACCATTGATACATCGCACCGAAGGGCGCTTTCGCGCCGTTCTGCAACCGACCGTCCCACGGACGCTTGGCGTCGCTCGTTTCGAACACCACATTGCCCTCCAAATCCCGGACAACCAACACAAAATCTCCCCGCTTCAGGCCCTCCGGCATGAACGTGTCCCGTTTTCCGTCACCGTCCGGCGAAAATGTGCTTGGCGCGTCCAACGCACTGCGGTCGCCCAAACGGACCACATCGGTATGTGCATCCTGGCACCCGAACGTGTTGCTCGCCACCAAGGTCACCGGGTAGGTCCCGGCGCCTTGCAACACCAAGGCTTCCGCCCCCACCGTTTGGGCACCTTGCATCCAAGTGACCGACGAAGCCTGAGGGGTCAAATTCTCGAGGGCTACCCGCACGCGGGATCCCGCTGCCACCGGCTCAAGCCGCCACGCCATACGCGCATCCGGCTTCGGCCGAATCACAATCATGTCCTCCACCGTGCGGGTCCGGATGGCGCCGTCGTTCGGCGACCGCATGGAAATCGTGATGTCGTACGTCCCCTCGTTCGCAAACACATGCACGGGGGCGACCTCGTTGCTGAAGCTCCCGTCCCCGAAGTTCCATAGGATGGATCCTTTTGCCCATTCGCCCTCCAAGGAAAACGTCACCTCGGTGCCCGCACAGGCTTCTTTGACCGAACTGGAAATCAAGGCACCCGCAGCGGCGGCAGCTCCCCTGGGAGCCTCTGCATCTCCCGCATCCGACTGCGAAGCCGATTGCCTTCCCACCGATTCAGAACGCCGTTGTGTAGGAATCACGACTTCCGTTCGCGTACGCGCAGCGCCCCCCGCCTGCTCAGTCGCAAAGGCCTCTTCGGCGTGCAGAACTTCCGTCGTGGTGGGCACGGCTGCCTGCGCTTGTCCCTCGGCTTCACCCGTGGCCGGCGTTTTCCAAAACAACCACCCCGACACCGCCGCCGCCACGGCAGCTGCCCCTGCGGCGCCGCCGACCCAACGGGCTCGGACCACCGCCGCCGTCGTGCCGCCCGCGGCCCCGATGAGGGCCGCCTGCATGCGCTTCCAATCGCCCTTCACTTCAGGCTCGTGCTGCTCGAAGGCGTCGCGGATGCGTTGGTCAAAATCCTCTGTTGCCATGGTGTAGCGTCATGCGTTTGGGGGCGGATTCGAAGACAGCAGGGCTTTCTGAAGGTTGCGTCGTGCTTTCGCCAAATTTGACTTCGACGTGCCGACTTCGATGCCGAGTCGCTCGGCGATTTCGACGTGGCTGAGGTCCTCGAACACGAACAGGTTGAACACGGTGCGGTACATCGGCGTGAGCGTGGCAAGGGCCGCCATGACCTCTGCCACACTCCACTCCCGACCCTCCTCTTCTGACGATTCTTCGTCCGGGAGGTCCTCGATGTCGCGGTCCCCCGACAAGGTCAAGTTCCACGACTTCCGCCGCCGCACGTGATCGATGGCAGTATTCATCATCACCCTGCGCAACCAACCTTCAAAAGAACCCTTCGAAGTGTACCCCTCGATGTTCGTAAACGCCTTGAGAAACCCTTCTTGTACGACGTCCTGCACGCTGTCCGCATCCGCGATGTAGCGGGCGCATACGCCGAACATCGTCCGGTAATAGCGCTCAAACACCCACCGCTGCGACCGCCGGTCTCCCCGGCGGCAGCCTTCGATATGGTCGCGTATGAGGGCGTCGTGCATGACTTCGTCCGGAGTATGACGCACAAACGGGTGTTCGGTTGCCTCCTCGGCGGGGAAGGTAGGGCAGCCGCTGTACCTTCGTCCCATGCGCATCGTGGTCGGTCTGTCTGGAGGCGTGGATTCCAGTGTGGCGGCAGCCCTGTTGCTGGAGCAAGGGCACGAAGTGATCGGGTTATACATGCGCAATTGGCACGATGCAGAAGTGACCGTGGGGGGCGCGTGCCCGTGGGTAGACGATGCGCAGGACGCGATGTTGGTGGCCGCCCATTTGGGCATCCCCTTCCAAGTCATCGATTTGAGTACAGAATACCGCGAGCGCATCGTGGAGTACATGTTTCGCGAGTATGCGGCGGGCCGAACGCCGAATCCGGACGTGCTCTGCAACCGCGAAATCAAGTTCGATGTGTTCTTGAATGCCGCGCTGGCGCTGGGTGCGGAGGGGGTGGCCACCGGGCACTATTGCCGGGCGGTGCACGGCGCGGACGGGCAGCCGCATCGCTTGCTCGCCGGGGTGGATCCGTCGAAGGACCAGTCCTATTTCCTCTGTCAGGTGGGCCAAACGGCCTTGCAGCACGCCCATTTTCCCATCGGCCACTTGCACAAGCACCAGGTCCGCGAACTCGCGCGGGCGCTGGCCTTGCCCACGGCCGAAAAGAAGGACAGCCAAGGCCTGTGTTTCGTCGGCAAGGTGCACCTCCCGGTGTTTTTGCAACAGCAATTGGAAACGAAACCGGGCCCCATTGTTCGCATCCCGTCCGATCATCCGAAGCTCACCGAACATGCTGCGACCGAGGGTCCAGAGGCTATGCTGCCGGTTGTTTGGTCCCCCGAAGACGGAATCCCCGTCGGCACGCATCCCGGCGCCCATTTTTTCACGGTCGGGCAGCGGAAGGGCATCGCGGTCGGGGGCCACGCTGAACCCCTCTTTGTGCTCGATCGGGACGTCAAATCGAACACGCTGTACGTGGGCATGGGCGATGCCCACCCCGGATTGTATCGCCGGGGCTTTCGCATCCTGCATGCCGATGTGCACGCCGTCCGCGAAGACCTCGCGCCGCAAGTGGGCACGATGCGCACCGACCTGCACGTGCGGTTCCGTTACCGCGCGCCGCTCGAACCGGCCATGCTCTTTCGCGACGACGCGGGCATACACGTGCGATTCGAGCGCCCCCAACGCGGCATTGCTTCCGGACAGTTTGCGGCGTGGTATGCGGGCGAAGAGCTCATCGGTTCCGGACCGATTGCGGAGTAGTTCAAGTCCATTTCCTTCGTACTTTTCGCCCATGCGGAACTTTTTGATCGCGAGTGTTTTTGTAGGGATTGCCGTGCAAGCCCTGGCCCAACTCCCCTGCGCCACCTCTTGGACGGTTTCACTGACCACGGGCATGTGGGGCGTGGAAGTGGGATGGACCCTGCAAGATGCCGACGGCAACGCGGTGGCCACAGGGGGCAACTACCCCAACAATTTCACGCAAAACCTGGTGGTTTGTTCGCCTGCATCGTGCCTCGTGCTGGTGATGCAAGACAGCTTCGGAGACGGTTGGAACGGCGGCGCGATGTCCATCACGGATCCCAACGGAACCGTGTAGGGGCCGTTCACGCTCGATTCGGGCAGCATCGGGTTTGTGACCTTGGGAACCGGCGACTGCCCTGCTTTCACGCCGGGCTGCACAGATTCGGCCGCTTACAACTACAATCCGGAGGCCATTTGGGAAGACGGCTCGTGCATCCTGCCTCCCTCCTGTCCTGAAGGAACAAGCCTCGTCCTGCTTACGCCTGAAGGGCTGGACCCGTGGTCTTCCCTCGGCCTTGCGGTGACCGGCCCTGCCGGGGAATGGCTCCCCGTCAGCGGCACGCAATTCCCCGGAAACTCCGCTTCGAACTGGGTGTGTGTCGGCCCGGGTTGCCACACGTACCAAGTGTGGGGCGCTTGGAACGAAACCGTCGTCGGGGCGTTGACGTGGGAAGGCGGTTCCTTGCCCGTTGCCCTCGACCCGATGAGCGGAACGGTGCTGCTGGGCTTGGACGTCTTCGATGCTGCGGCCGCCTGCGTGCCGCAAGTGTGGGGATGCACAGATCCCGCCGCCTCGAACTTCCAACCCACCGCCACGACGGACGACGGCTCCTGCATCTACCCCGTCGATTGCGGTGACGGCGAACTCGTTCATTTCTACCTCTGTACCTTCAACCAAGGCGAAGAAGTGGCGTTCACCTTGCTCGACGTCGCCTCCGGGGACACGCTGTACAGCCAAACCGGGTTCAACAACTTTGCCATTATCCACCAAGACCTCTGCATCCCAGAAGGAGCGTGTTTGACGGCAGTACTTGAAAACGTCGGCCCGGGAACGGGATGGTACGGCGGTTACGTCACCTTGACCTCGTCGACCTCGAACTACTACGGAACGCTTGCGGACGGCTTCGAATCTGCTACCGAAACCGGGGTGCTCGGAACCGATTGCAGCGAAGATGCCACGGGCGGAACGGGCTTCAGCTGGCCAGAGCCCATCGGGTTGACGGCCTGGCCCAACCCGACCGAGGAACAGGTCAACGTCGTCGGCGAAGGCTTCGATGCCCACTTCCCCGTGGACGTGACGGTGTACGATGCCCTCGGGCGCATCGTTTTCCAGGCCCAACGGAACCCCGAAGCGCTGGGGTCGGTGGACGTTTCGGAGTTGACTGCCGGCGTGTACCGTTTGGTGTGCCGTCAGCTGGACCGCTCAGCCGGAGCGACGGTCATTCGCCGGTGATCCCCCCGAGGGTTTCGGAGACCAAATAGGCAGTGCGACGGGCATCCGTGCGGGAGATCATCTCCGCGAGGAAGCCCGTGGCAAAAAACAGGCCGCCCAACACCATGCCGGTGAGGGAGATGTAGAAGGTCGAAATCTCGGTGATGTTGCGTCCGGGGTCGCCGGCCCACATGCTCAGACCTTTGTTGAGGACCAAGGCCCCGACGCCGATGAAGCTCAAGAAGAACATCGCCAGTCCCAAGGCGCCGAAGAGGTGCATGGGTTTGCGCGCAAACCGCGACATGAAGGCGATGGTCAGCAGGTCCAAAAACCCGTTGAGGAAGCGCTCCATCCCGAATTTACTTGTGCCAAACTTGCGGGCGCGGTGCGCGACGACCTGTTCGCCGATGCGCGAAAAGCCTGCGTTCTTTGCGAGAATGGGGATGTACCGGTGCATTTCGCCCTGCACTTCAATGGCCTTGACGACCTCGCTCCGGTAGGCTTTGATTCCGCAATTGAAATCGTGCAGCGGGATGCCACTGACCTTTCGGGTGGCCCAGTTGTAGAGTTTTGTGGGCAGGGTTTTGCTCAGCGGATCGTGGCGCTTTTGCTTCCAGCCGCTGATCAGGTCGAGGTCTTCCGCGAGGATGCGGCGTTCGAGGTTCAAAATTTCGTCCGGGCTGTCCTGCAAATCCGCATCGAGGGTGACGACGATGCGGCCTTGTGCGCGGGTGAAGCCCGTTTGGAGCGCAGCACTCTTGCCATAATTGCGTGCAAACCGGATGCCCACCACCTCCTCTCCGTAGGCCGCGTGCAGCCGCTCAATTTCCGCCCATGAACCGTCTTTGCTTCCGTCGTCCACGTACACCACTTCAAACGAACGGCCTGCGAGCGCGCGCCGAATCCACGCATGGAGTTCAGGCAAGCTCTCGGCCTCGTTGAACAACGGGATTACACAACTGAGGTCGGGACGGTCGGGAGCGTGCATTGCGTCGAGAGGTACGAAAAGTGAGGAACGAAGGTTGCCAGCCTCAATCAAACTCGTTCGCGGGCTTTCTGCGGAAAATCAGCGCCACCACGGCAGCCCCGACCGCTGCGAACAGCACGCCCCACATTCCCGCGAGCAGCAAGCCCGAGCGGGAGAACCCTTCGCGCAACGCTTCTTCCATCTGCTTTCGGAATGCGGCGCTGTCGGGGAGGGCCTCGGCGAAGACGCTGAGGCGCTCGTCGAGGGTGTCTAAGGTGGCCTGAACCACCGCCTCGAGGAGGTCGGGGGCGAGCACGTGGAACAGAAGGAGTTGGCACGCAGTTTGGGCCGCTTGCATCGCAACGGCCACCCCCCACGCATGCATCCACCCGCGGCTCCACGAGAGCACGCCCCCCTCGTCCTTTCGCAGCGCGATCAATGCGAGCGACATGCCCAACGGAAAGGCCAGCGAAGTACACAAACTCACCCACGGACTGACCATTGCATCGACACCCAGGATGTAGGCAACCAATTGAATGGACACCACCAACACCGAAGAGAGCGCGGCGTGCGGCCACACCACCGCGTTGAACCCTTGAGCGAATTTCATGGGCCGAAGGTAGCGCACCTGAAATTCTTGGATACCTTTGCACGGGGCAAGTCTCCTGCGGCCAGCTCCTGCTGAATCCCCCAGGGTCGGAAGACAGCAAGGGCAGGCAGTTGATGCGGCGCGACAGGAATCGCTTGCCCTTTTTTCGTGCGTGTAACTTTTTGATTGACCGACTGGACCGCATGGGCACCCCGACCGTCACCCCCATTCGAAAGCTCCTCGTTGCGAACCGCGGGGAGATCGCGCTGCGCATCTTTCGGACCGCCCGGGAATGTGGCATCGCCACGGTGGCGGTGTACTCGGATGCCGACGTGGATGCCCCGTTCGCGCGTTACGCCGACGAGGCCGTGCGGTTGGGACCTGCCCCTGCATCCGAAAGCTATTTGGACATCGAGCGCGTTCTGGCCGCCGCACGAGAGACGGGGGCCGATGCCATTCATCCGGGGTACGGATTTCTTTCTGAAAACGCGGCTTTTGCACGTGCGGTCGAGGCGGCAGGGTTGTGCTTCGTAGGCCCGGGTGCGCAGGCGATGGAGGTGATGGGGTCGAAGCTCGCCGCAAAAGCCGCTGCAGCTGAAGCGGGCGTGCCGCTGGTTCCGGGCAGCGCCGGCGCGGTTGCCGACCTCGCGGCTGCACGAGAGGCCGCAAAGCACATCGGCTTTCCGCTGTTGGTCAAAGCCAGTGCGGGCGGAGGCGGAAAGGGAATGCGGCTCGTGCACGACCCGACAGAATTGGACGAGCAATTTGGGCGGGCCGTTTCCGAAGCGACCAACGCCTTCGGGGACGGGTCGGTGTTTTTAGAGAAGTTCGCGACGCGCCCCCGCCACATCGAAATCCAAATCCTCGCGGACCGCTACGGCAACTGTGTGCACCTGTTTGAGCGCGAGTGCAGCATCCAGCGCCGCCACCAAAAGGTGGTCGAAGAAGCGCCCTCTGCCGTCCTCACGCCGGCCTTGCGCGCGGAAATGGGGGCCTGTGCGGTGCGGCTTGCCCAAGCCTGCGGTTACGTAAGCGCGGGCACGGTGGAGTTTGTGCTGGACGCGGATTTGAACTTCTTTTTCCTCGAAATGAACACCCGGCTGCAGGTGGAGCACCCGGTGACGGAGTGCGTGACCGGGGTGGATTTGGTCCGTGAACAACTGCGCATCGCGGCAGGTTACCCCCTGTCTTTCAAGCAAGAAGATCTTCGACTGAGCGGGCATGCCATCGAGCTGAGGGTCTATGCGGAAGATACCGCAGCGGGATTTTTGCCTTCCACGGGCACCCTCACCCACTACCTCCCTCCTGCCGGCCCCGGTGTGCGGGTGGACGACGGCGTGGAAGCCGGTCAAGAGGTTCCCATTTACTACGACCCGATGCTGGCCAAACTGGTCGTGCACGCGCCTCACCGCGAAGCTGCCATCGCGCGCATGCTCCGGGCCATCGACGAATACGCCATCGGAGGCGTCGCGACCACGCTGGACTTCGGGCGGTTTGCCGTAGATCACCCGGCCTTTCGGTCGGGATCTTTCGATACCCATTTTGTGCGGGACCACTACGTCCCGGAGGCGTTAGACCGCGCATCTGCAATCGATGAGGGCGCCGCTGCTGCACTGGCCGTCGGCCTCGACCGCGCTGCTTCGAAGCCGTCCGCCGCTGCGCCCACCACCACCGGGACCCGCGGGTGGGTGACGCGATTTGCCCCCTGAGCACCACAGCATGGCGGAGCGGCATTTCATCGTTTATGACCTCGAGGCCACCTGCTGGCGTCAGCGGCGGGCCTGGCAAGTCGAAGTCATCGAAATCGGGGCCGTCAAAGTCAGCGAAACGCTGGAAATTGTAGACGAATTCTCCGCTTTTGTTCGCCCCATTTTGCATCCGGAAATCTCGGAATTCTGCACCCGGTTGACCAGCATCACGCAGGCCGACGTCGAAGACGCGGGGGAATTCCACGAAGTGATTCGCGCGTTTGAGGCGTGGATGGATCCGGGCGGGACCCGAACGGTGCTGCTGAGTTGGGGGGAATTTGACAAGCGGCAACTGTTGACGGATGCGCGGTTGCATCGGCTCGAATTGCCGTGGCTGAATTATCATGCGTGTTTGCAGCGACATTACAGCAAGTGGAAGGGTTCGAAGAACCAAATCGGACTCACGTCCGCACTGGAACTCGAAGCCCTCTCCTACCTCGGAACCCAACACCGGGCCATCGAAGACGCGCGCAATATGGCCCGCCTCTTCCAAAAAGTTGCACGCCCCATGCGCCTCGTCGAACCATGAATGCCACCCTCGCCTTGCTGCGGTACTTCGCTCACCGGGAGTTCCGCGAATCCCACCAGCTGTGGAGCCTGATGTTGTTCGCCTTGACCGCGGTCTATGCGTGCTACCGCATTGCCGCAGGGTCGGTGGAGGTGGGCGCGTGGGTGGCGTTGCATTGGGTGGTGGTGCTGTTCAGCGCGTTCAATGCAGCGTCGCGCGTGCATGCGGACGATGCGCCGGAGGTGCGCACATGGATGCGCGGCTGGGTGCGTCCGCGCGCGTGGGCGGCTGCGCGGTCTTTATATGCCACACTCGTCCTCGGCGCGGTGTCTGCCGTGGTGTTCCTCGCGTTCGTCGTGTTTCTCCCGGCCCCCTTTTTAGAAGGTGCGGTGCTCGCGTGGTTGGCGGGTTTGTGGGCTACCGCTTGGGCGTTGGCGGCCTTGCTGGCGGTCGTTTCTGACCTGGCCTTGCGGGCCGGTGGAGGATTCGGCTTGACGGCGGTGCTCGGGCTCCCCCTCGTGGTGCCTGTGGTACTCGTTTCGACCCACTATTGCCACGGTGTCGCGGGGGGGCTGGCGTGGAATGGGCTGTGGCCGGATTTGGTTTTTTTGGTAGTGCTGGCGGGGGTGGCGCATGCCCTTGCCGCTTTGGTCTTCCCTTACCTTTGGGCGGAGTGAGGACGATGAAAGGCGTTTGGAAACCGGTGGGGCCGCTGCTGCTGCTCTACGTTGCCGCAATGACCGCCGGGGTGCCACTGGGCCCGGGGTTGCTGGAGTGTACAGTGGTGGACGGCGGAGCCTATGCCGTTCGGGGACACGGCACCCACTTTGCGGATGCAACCGGTACCATGCAGGTGTTCTTGCGGTCCGGATCGAACGTAATGCGCGCAGAGAACGTGGATGTGCGAAGTGAAAGCGTGCTCGCCTTCGAAGCACCTTTCCCCGATACCGTCCCTGCACGCAGCTGGGATGTGTTCGTACTTTCCGAGGTGGACGGGTCGTTGCTCCTCGAGAATGCTGTTTTTCTGAGCGACGCGGTGACCGATTCTTCGCGTGCGCTCCCGGCCGTCGATGTCCCCACCCTGTCCCCTCCTGCTGGCTTTCACTTTCCGTTCCAACCGCGCGTAGAGGAGACGATCCGCAACCTCATGTGGCACGTGCCCCTGTGGTTTGCCATGTTCGTGCTCGCCGGAATGGCCTTTGTGGCTTCGATCCGCCAACTCGGTGTTCCGCAAGTGAGTGCCTCCGACGAACATGCGCGGGCCGCTTCGGCCATCGCCGTAGGACTCGGGGTCGCCGGGTTGATCACGGGCAGCATTTGGGCCCGGTTCACGTGGGGCACGTGGTGGGTGGACGACCCCCAACTGAACGGCGCCCTGGTCACGACTGCGGCCTACGGGGGATACCACATTTTGCGTGAATCCGTCGATCGACCTGCGATGCGTGCGCGCCTCGCGGCGGTGTACAACGTATTCGCCTTCGTGTTGCTCGTCATTCTCCTGATGATCATGCCGCGGTTTTCTGAGAGCCTGCACCCGGGCAAGGGCGGGAACCCGGGTTTTAACACGTACGACTTGGATGCCAGCTTGCGGTGGGTGTTTTACCCGGCTGTGCTCGGGTGGATTTTGACCGCGCTGTGGATGCAGCAACTGCTCTTGCGGATGGCCCGCGTGCGTGCCCTGGATGCTGCCAAACCTATGACCCCACTGCCATGAATCTTCTCGGTTTCCTCTCCGAATCGGTCTTTTTCGGCTCAGGCAAGGCCGCCGTCGTCCTCGCCGTGGCGGGTGTGGTGCTGGTCGGCTTTTTGGTTTGGATGCTGTGGGCGGAGCGTCGTTTGAGCCGGTTGGAACGAAAAATCAACGAACGCGACCCGCGCTCCTGACCATGCGCCGCAGCCACATCCTCCTTTTGTTGTTGGTGGCCGGAATTGCCGGCACCTTCATTGCGACCTTCACGACTGCAACGCGCTCGGTGGGTTTCGCAGAGGCCGCAGGTGCTCCGGGCACCGAGTTCAAAATCTCCGGCACCTTGGTGCGCGAAGAACCGGTGCTCTATGCCCCCGAGGTGGACCCGAGTACCACGCGGTTCACGATGCGGGACAAGACCGGCGGCCTGTGCAAAGTGGTGCTGGCAAAAGCCAAACCCACGGGCCTCGAAAACAGCGAATCCATCGACCTCTATGGCACCATGCGCGGCGATGAATTCCACGCTTCGGAGATGTTGATGAAATGTCCATCGAAGTACAACGAACAAAACCACGTCCTGTTGGAAGACGGGACGGCTGAAGCACCGCGCTGATCATGGAATACCTCGGCGAATGGACTGCGGTGGCGTGGGCAGGTAGGGCGCTCATCGCGTTGGGGTTCGGTTCTGCGCTGATTGCAACGGCTGCGTTTTTGCGGAAAGATGAGCGCCTGGGAAAATGGGCATTTGCCGTGCATGGCGTTTCCATCTTTTCCTCCATCGCATTGATTTTCCTCCTGTTCGCTTCCCATCGGTACGAGTTCAACTACATCTGGAAGCACCTCAGCGATGCGATGCCCATGCGCTTCATTCTCAGCGCGTTCTGGGGCGGCCAAGAGGGAGGATTCTTGCTTTGGATGTTTTGGCACATCGTGCTCGCAGCCTTCGTGTTGCGCAAGCCCTCGGTATGGACGGCTCCGGTGATGGCCGTGCTCAGCGGCATCGAGGCCTTCTTGACCTCGATGTTGCTGGGCGTTTACTTCGGCGACTTTCAGCTCGGACTCGATCCATTTATCCTGCTCCGCGAGCTCCCCGAAAACCTCGGATTGCCTTGGACCCAACGGGCGGATTACCTCAGCGCGTTCCCGCTCTTTGCCGATGGACAGGGACTGAACCCGCTGTTGCAGAACTATTGGATGACCATCCATCCGCCCACCCTCTTCCTGGGGTTTGCGGCGGTTTCCTTGCCCTTTGCCTTTGCGGTCGCTGGGATGCAACACCGCTCGGACCGCAGCTGGATCCGTCCTGCCCTCCGGTGGTCTGTTTTTGCCATGGGCACCTTGGGGACCGGCATCTTGATGGGGGGCGCATGGGCCTATGAAGCGCTCAGCTTCGGTGGTTTCTGGGCGTGGGACCCGGTGGAAAATTCCAGCTTGGTGCCTTGGCTTGTGACCGTTGCGGGTGCGCATTTGCTCGTCATCAATCGGCAGAAGCAGGTGCCGACCGGGCTGTTCAGCACGGTCTACTTCCCCATTTTGGCCTTTTTGCTCGTGCTGTACAGCACCTTCCTCACGAAGAGCGGAATTCTCGGAGACACCTCGGTGCACAGCTTCGTCGACAGCGGCATCCTGCCTCAATTGCTCGCCTACGTCTTGACATTCACAACCTTAGGTCACGTGATGCTCGTCGCATCCGTTCGGGTCCGTTGGATTTTCGCAGGCCTTGCCACCGTGGCCGTGGCTGCAATGGTGAAAGGGTGGGCCGCCGAAGGCATGTGGGGGTTGTTTGCGGTGTGGACCGGGGCGGCTGTGTTCGCCTACCGGAGGGATTTTCGCGGAAGTGACGCTGAAGACGCTCTGTGGTCGCGGGACTTTTGGATGTTCGTCGGGAGCTTGCTGCTGTTGCTTTCGGCCATCCACATCACTTGGCAAACGAGCATTCCGGTCTTCAACAAGTTGCTCGCACCTTTCTCTTCGGGGTTCCAGGCCTTGGGCGAAGCTACCGGGAGTGATACGCTGCGCGCGCTGGCACGTCACGATTTGGCCCCTGGAACGGACTTTGAAATGACCTACCACCGGGTGCAAGTACCCTTGGCCGTGTTGATCATGCTCCTCGTGGGCATGACCCAATGGTTGCGATTCAAGTCCACTCCCGATCCTTCGAAGATCTTCAAGCGGCTGGGCATCCACGCGGCAATTGCAGCAGGCGTGACCGGCCTGTTTTTGATCTCCGAAACGGTGGCGTGGTGGGAAGCCCCGAGGGTAGCGTTGCTTTTCGCGGCGGTGTTTGCGGCTGTTGCATCGGTGGATTACCTGCGGGCAATCGGCCGAGCGGGCTGGGCCACTTGGGGATCTCCGGTGGCGCATTTGGGCTTTGCGTTGGTGATTTTCGGGGCCGTTTTCTCCACCAGCAGAAAAGACGTAATCTCAAAAAATGTCATCGGAGACCTAACAACCCTGAGCGAAGAGTTGAACAACCGGGAAGACTTGCTGATGCTGCAAGGCGATACCCTCCCGTTGGGCCCCTACTTCGCAAGCTACCGGGATAAGGTCACGGAAGGCATTCACGTTCGATTCCAGGTTGATTATTTCGAGCGGGTGCCCAAAACCTACTCAAAAGGGGATGTGGTGTTCTATGAAGGCATGGTTTTCGAAGCGCGGGAAGCCCACACCGCCTCAGAAAACTTCGAGGCGGACATGGAGCGCTTTTGGTCCTTCATGCCTTTCCCGAATGAGCGCCAAGCATCGGCTGCTGTCCGCTGGGAATCGGGGGCGCCGGGGCCCTTCTTGTTCACGCTGGAGCCGCGAATTCAGCTGAACGAGCAAATGGGGAATGCCCCGGAGCCGGACACGCGCCACGGCATTTTTCAAGACCTCTACACGCACATCAAGTGGGGCCGGGTCACGCCGCCAGAAACCGACGCCGAAGGCTGGATGGGAGGCGCCTCCGATGTGGTGGTCCCCGGGGACAGCATTCTCGCTGGGAAGATTTTGCTCGTCCTCGACAGCCTCAGGCCCATCCGAGACGAAGAGCGTCCCGAGCGCGGTCTGCTCGATCGCGATGTCGCGCTGGTGGCTTGCTTTACCTTGAAGGACCGCGCACGCACCGGAAAGGCGGAACCGCTGTACATCGTGCGCGACAGCTTGCTGATTCCCGACCTCTATGAACCGGAAGGTTGGGGTGTGAGAATGCGCGTGGACGCCTTCGATCCTGCCACAGAAGCAGTGACGTTGTCCCTGTGGGAACACGAATCGGTGCGGCGCGATTTCATCGTCATGCAGGCCGTGGTGTTCCCCCAAATCAATGTGCTCTGGCTCGGTTGCATGTTGATGGCAATCGGAACCGGACTGGCGGTGGCAGGGCGTTGGAAACGTGAGCGCCCGCGCGCATGAATCTTTCCCGCGTCGTGCTCGTCGGAACCGGGCGGTTGGCGCACGGGATGATTCCTGCGTTGAAGGCCGCGGGGACGGCTCCGGTCGCGGTATTTGGGCGCGAGGCTTCGGGCGTAAGTGCATGGTTGACAGCCTGGGGCGAAGGTTCTGAGGACATTGCGCGGCTGGCGTCGTTGAAATCGGCCCCGCAGGAAGTGGACGCCTTTGTATTGGCCGTGTCCGATGACGCGCTGGAGGACGTTTCGCGTGATTTGCCAGAGGGGGTGTTGCGCATCCATTTTGCGGGTTCCGGGAGCGCCGCGCTGCCGGGAGGCCCTGTGGCGGTGGTTTGGCCAATCCACACTTTCACAGGCTCCTCCGAACTGGACTGGTCTCGCATCCATGTCGCCGTGAGCTCCCCGCACGAGGCTGCTGAAGCACAAGCTGTGGACTGGGCCCGTCGCTTCGCCGGGGCCGTCACTCCGGTACGGGAGGAACAGCGGCTGAAGGCCCACGTAGCTGCGGTGTTCGCGGCGAATTACACGAACCGCATGTTCACCCACGCCCAAGACCTTGCCGCGGAGGCAGGCTTGCCCTGGGAGGCCTACGTTCCACTGGTCCAGGCCGTGTGTTCAGCCGCCTCCGCAGGGCGGTCCGCTGCCGCCCAAACAGGACCCGCCCGCCGCGGGGATCGCACCACCCTCTCCCTGCACTCCGCCCTCCTCTCCCATCAACCGGCGCGGGCCGCGCTGTATGCGGCCTGTGCCCACGACTTGCTTCCTCACGATGCCCCTGAATCCTCCCGCTAACCTGGCCTTGGTCGCCTTCGACTACGACGGTGTCTTCACGGACGGCGTCGTCTATCTGCTGCCCGATGGATCGGAAGTTCGCACGTCCCACATCCGCGACGGTTACGCGGTGGTCCGGGCCGTTCAGGCGGGACTGACGCTTGCAGTGATCAGCGGTGGGAAGGACCCCGCGGTGCGTACCCGGCTAGAACGCCTCGGGGTTGCCCACGTCTTCCTCGGTGTAGAAAACAAGCTCGAAGTCCTCGATGCGTTGCGTCGGGAAGCAGGTCTCGAATGGTCCGCCGTGGGCTACTGCGGAGACGATTTGCCCGATCGAGAGGCCCTCGCTGCAGCCGGTTGGTCGGCCTGTCCCGCAGATGCAGCGCCCGAAATTCAGGCGGTGGTGGCGGAGGTCGCGGAACAGGCGGGGGGCAGAGGGTTCGTGCGCGAAGTCCTCGAATCGCTGCTGCGCGCTCGGGGGATTTGGTAAGGGGGCTGCTGTACCTTCGCGCCGCTCATGGATCGGAACAACTGGATCGGAATCGGGCTGATGGCCCTGCTTTTCTTCGGCTATTCTTGGTACGTCCAACCGTCAGAAGAAGAGTTGGCTGCGGCTGAAGCCGCGCAGGTTGAGGCCGCGAGGGCGGACAGTGCGGCCGCCGCAACCGCTGCCGCGAGCACGATTGAGATCGCTTCCTTACAATCGGTCGAAACGGCCCCGGACACGTTGCCCGCAGCGTGGCTGGAGCGGTGGGGCGTTTGGGCCGCTGCCGTTCCCGGACGGGACACCAGTGTTACGCTCACGAACGACCGCATTTCCGTGGCCTTTTCCAGCCGGGGCGGCATGCCGCATGCTGCAACGCTCGTCGATGGCTACACGCGCTACGGGGACGGCGAGCCTCTGACGTTGTGGGATGAAACGCGGAGTTCCTTGCACCTTCGAACCGCCGGCCCGGGGGTTCCACCGGTGGCGCTCAGCGACCTGCACTTCGCCCCCGCCGTGGTGAACGACTCCACCGTGGTGTGGACGGCACGCGGAACGACCGGGACGGTGGAAATCCGGCATGCCCTGTCCGGGTACGCCTTGAATTCGAGCGTGGTGTTTACCGGGGCCCTGCCGGATTCCGCGTTGCTCGTTTGGGACGCCACCGGCGTCTCGAACGAGAAAGGCATCGACTGGGAACGGCAGCACAGCGCCATTTACTACAAGGAAACGGGGCTCAGCCGCGACTACCTTTCTGACGGCGCGGAGGACGATGCCAGCCCGGAAGCAGCGCTCGAATGGGTCGCCCTGAAACAGAACTTCTTCTCGGCCATTGTGGCTTCACCGCAGGGGTTTGCTCCGGGGGCTGCCCTTTCCCAAACCCCGCTCGGAGAAGATTCCACGGCGACCATGCACTTCGTAGCGCAGCTCCCGTTGGTCCCTGAACCGGGGAAGTCGGCGTATGCGCTTTCGTTCTATTTCGGACCCAATGATTTGCCGCACCTCGAGGCCACCGGGCTCTCCGAGGTGGAGCGGGTCATCGATTACGGCTGGTGGATTTTTGGTTGGGTCAACCGGGAGTGGATTTTGCCGGTCTATAGCTGGTTGAGCAGCCACATCGCCAGCGCAGGCGCGGTCATCCTCTTGTTGACGCTCCTGATCAAACTGGCCCTGTCGCCGGTCACTTGGAAGAACTATGTCTCTTCGGCGAAAATGCGGCTGTTGCGTCCGGAGATGGAGGTCATCAACGAAACGCACAAGGACGATGCCCTCGCGCGCCAACAGGCAACCATGGCGCTTTACCGCGAAACCGGAGTGAATCCGCTAGCCGGTTGCTTGCCCGCGTTGCTCCAAATGCCGATCCTGTACGCGATGTTCCGCTTCTTCCCCGCGAACATCGAGCTGCGTGGCAAGTCGTTTCTGTGGGCAGACGACCTCGGCGCCTACGACAGCATCGTTTCCTTGCCGTTTGAGATTCCGTTCTACGGGGCCCACATCAGCGGCTTTACCGTACTCATGGCTGCAAGCACGTGGGGGTACATGAAGCTCACCATGGCCTCTCAACCGGCGATGCCGCAGCAACCCGGGATGCCCAACATGCAGCTCATCCAGCAGATTTTCCCGGTGATGATGCTCTTTTTCTTCAACCGCTACGCCTCGGGGTTGAGTCTGTACTACTTGATTGCAAACGTCATCAGCATCGGCCAGATGTACGCCATCAAGGCGTGGTTCATCGACGAAGGAAAAATCCGGAACCGGATCGAGGAGAACAAGGCAAAACCGAAGAAGAAATCGGCCTTTGCAGAGCGGCTCGAGCAAATGCAAGCGGAGCAGCAGCGGAAGACAAAGGAAATCAAGGAAGCCCGGGAACAGCGAAAAAACCGGCGATGAACGGCACGGTCTTCGCCCTCCTTTGCGGCCTCTTCAGCGTCGCGGCCTGCTCGGCTCCCCGGGAGTCCGCCGCAACGCGGGCAGCCCTTCGGTTCGAACAAACCCCGTGCTTCGGCCCTTGTGCGGTCTTCGTACTGGATGTTTCAGAAGCTGGAAATGGGACGTTGACCGTTCGCAAGCCGTTTCTCGAAGGTCCTCTTGTGCACATCGAAGCAGGCGTCTACCGTGGCAAGGTTTCGAAGGAGCTTACTTCTGCGGTGATGCAGGCCGCCGAACAGGTCCAGTTTGAGACCTTGGAAGCGCGGTACGACAACCCGCGGATCATGGACCTGCCCAGCACGCTTTACACCGTCGGCACGCACTCCGTGGAGCAGCGGTACGGCGGCCCCGACCTCAGTGCCCTCAAGGCCTCCTTTTACCGGCTGCTGGAAGCAACCGAGTGGATGCCAGTGGCCTCTACGACAGAACACTAACCCATTTTTCAAACATGCGCATCCTACGCTCCTTCGCCCTGTCCCTCCTGCTGTGGGGGATGTGGGGCATGTCCCATGCCGACGAGGGCATGTGGATGGTCCACATGCTCAAGAAGTTGAACGAAAGCGACCTGCAACGGGCCGGCTTCCGATTGACCGCAGCGGACATCTACGACATCAACAACGCGTCCTTGAAAGACGCCATCGTGCGGCTGAACGGTGGCATGTGCACCGGGGAGGTCATCTCGTCGCAAGGACTTGTGTTGACGAACCACCACTGTGCCTACGACGCCATCCAAGGGTTCAGCTCGGTGGAGCACGATTACCTCACGGACGGATTCTACGCCAAATCGCTGGGGCAAGAGATGCACATCGAGGACTTTGTCATCAGCTTCCTCGTCCGCGTGGACGATGTGACCGCTGAGATGCTTGAAGGCGTTGGCCCGGATTTGGGCGAAGCCGAACGCGAAGAAGTCCTCGCGGCAAACCGCAAAAAGCTGCTCGAAGCCCGCAACCCGGACAAGAAGAAGGAACTCGATGTGAAGAGTTTTTTCTACGGCAACGAGTATTACCTGTTTGAATACAAGACCTACCGCGATGTGCGGTTGGTGGCGGCACCGCCGGAAAGCGTGGGCAAGTACGGCGGAGATACCGACAACTGGATGTGGCCGCGCCACACCGGGGACTTCTCTATGTTGCGCATCTACGCAGGAGCCGACAACGAACCTGCCGATTACAGCAAGGACAACGTTCCTTACCAGCCGAAGCGCCACCTGCGCATCAATGCCGGAGGTGTGAAGCCCGGCGACTTCACCATGGTGATGGGCTATCCGGGTAGCACGGACCGGTTCTTGAGCTCCCGCGGGGTGCGCCAAGCCCTCGATGCGTACAATCCTTCGGTGGTCGAGGTGCGGGACTTGAAGTTGCGCACCATGAAGGAGCACATGGACGCGGACAAGGCCGTTCGGATTCAGTATGCGGCGAAGTATGCCTCTACAGCGAATTATTGGAAGTACTACATCGGGCAATCCAAGGGCCTGCGACGGTTGGGCATTGCCGATGAAAAGGCGGCGCTGGAAGCCGAGTTCACCGCTTGGGTAAATGCCACTCCGGCGCGGAAGGCGGAGTACGGAGAGGCGCTGAATTTGATCAACGGCTACTACGATGCGACGGATGCCCGCGTGCGCGGCGACGTGTATGCGCTGGAAGCAGGCCTGATCGGTTCGGACATCACGTTGTTCGCCGTGCGCGTGAGCCGCAATGCTCCTGGGCTGTTCAGCGAGGATGCCGGCGAGCGTGAAGCCGCGAAGGCGCGCTTGCAGGAGTTGGCAGACAAGCACTTCAAGGAATACGACCTGGCGACGGACCGCGATTTGTTCGTGCGGTTGATGACCAAATTCAAAGCGGACATTCCCGCGGCCCAGCAGCCCTCCTTCTTTGCGACGGTGGATGCGAAGTACGACGGCGATTTCGCGGCGTACGCCGAGGCGATGTACGGCAAGAGCTTCCTCGTCTCTGCGGAGAAGTTTCAAGCCTTTCTGAACAAACCTTCCTCCAAGGTCCTCGACCGGGATTTGGCCGTGGCGGCAGCCACGAGCTTGCTCGAAACCTACCTCGCCACCATGGCAAACCCGGCGCAAGCGGATTTTGACCGCGGTTACCGCCTGTTCGTCAAGGGCCTGCGGGAAATGAAGGCGGGCACCACCTTCGCTCCGGATGCCAACTCGACCATGCGCCTGACCTTCGGCAAGGTGGCGGCCTACGACCCGATGGACGCGGTCCACTACGACCACTTTACCACCCACGCGGGCATCCTCGAGAAGATGGACAATTCGAATCCCGAATTCGTCGTGCCGGCGGACCTCGAGGCGAAGCTCCGCGGAGGGGACTTCGGACGGTGGGCCGATGCAGATGGCACGCTGCACGTCTGTTTCATCCACGGAACAGACATCACCGGCGGAAATTCGGGCAGTCCGGTCCTGGACGCAAACGGCGACCTCATCGGATGCGCCTTCGACGGCAACTGGGAAGCCATGAGCGGGGACATCGCCTTTGAACAGGACCTGCAGCGCACCATTTCAGTGGACATCCGGTACGTGATGTGGGTGCTCGACCGGCTGGCCGGCGCGAACAACCTCATCGACGAAATGGACTTCGTGAACCTGCGGAACTGAGTCCGCTACGCATGCTTGAGGCCGCGGCCGTTCCTTCTCGCAAGGGGCGGCCGCGGTTGCGTTCAGCCCGCGTTGCGGCTGGCGTTGACAATGCCGAACATGGCCCGGGCAGCCAAATTGCGGGAGCGGGCATCGTCGTCTCCCCCGTCGCGCAGGCGCTCCAGCGACGCGTGCAGAATGACCAACAGCGGGAGGATGACGCTGTTGCGCAAGGCGATGGAATCGCGCAGCAAGGGGCTGTGTTCGAGCAGCCGTTGCTGGCCGCTGATGGCCAACACCCACCGTTCCGTGCGCTCGTACTCCGCACGGACCGCCTCGCGGATGGCCGCGAATGCGGGTTGGTCTTCCGCCGCCACGGTCAACCGAAAATCGCACTTCGCCATGCTCTGCATGCTGTTGTCCACCAGGGCGCGGAACAGGGCATGCTCAGAATACAGGCGCGTCGCAACCGGGAGGCCGCTGGATTCGATCAGGGATTCGAGGGCGGTTCCGAGCCCGTAAAATCCCGGGACGTTCATGCGCGCCAGGGACCACGCCCCGTTGAATGCGATGCCACGGAGGCCGTTCACAGCGGGCTCGAAGAAATCGGCGGCCCCGAAGGCCCTCAAAAAG
>Ga0172372_10002300_pt1 | contig 29187 bp, 20 predicted proteins | sample LakKiv5m_2_FD_114544 | JGI IMG/M metagenome (GOLD analysis project Ga0172372, IMG submission 114544) | Freshwater microbial communities from Kabuno Bay, South-Kivu, Congo - kab_092012_9.5m | ecosystem: Environmental > Aquatic > Freshwater > Lake | place: Democratic Republic of the Congo...
GCACGCCCGACGGACTCGTCGACGTCTTCCTCGCGGTCGACGACGACGTCGCCCTGCGCGGCCTCGTGCGCGCGCGCGACCTCGAACCCGTCGAGCCCGGCGCACTGCCATCTGCGACGGAGGCCGGCGCGACGGCCCAGCCCCCCGCCGACGCACCGCTCGGCACGCGCTGAACCCCGACGTGCGCGGTGCATGCACGAGCGCTGCGGAGCGCCCGTGAACTCCGGACGCCCCCCGGGCGCGTCAGGGCGCGTCCGCACCGACGACGTGCTCGACGAGACGAGCGATCGCATCGAGGCTCGCATCCGGTGCGAGCGCCGCGGCGAAGGCCGCGTGCACCTCTGGAGCATCCTTCGCGAGAAGGATCAATGCGCGCTTCGGACCTGGATACCAACGCCCTGCGAGCACGAACCAATCCTCGAGGAGCTGCTGGAGCAGCCAATGTCTGCGGTAGTGCGCTTCGACGTCGCCGCGCGCGATCCGCGCGAGCATCTTGCGCGGCCAGGTTCGTCGAAGCTGCCGCTCGAGCGGCGCGAGCGGCGGCGGGCCCGCTGCCTCGAGCGCGGCGAGCCGTGTCAGCCACGCCCCCGCGACACCGCGCGTATCGAGCAGGATGCGACCGCCGACGAGTTTCAGCGCGTCAGGCTCCGCACGCTCGGCGTCGCGCGTGGGATGGACGAACGCGTCGAGAAACGTGCCGCCGAAGGGCCGCGCGTCCTGCACGGCTTCCTCGATGTCCGCGAGGGCGGCAACGTCGATGTCACTCTCCGGGGTGGCGTCTCCGCGCGCACGCGAGCCGTAGAGCACGACGGTGTGCGCGCCGTAGCGCGCGACGAGCTCCGCGACGACCGTGCGGAGCAGGTCATCGCCCTGGTGCGCCGCGATCACCTCACGCACGCTGTCGCCTCGTAGAAACGCGCACGGCGCAGCTCCCCTCAGCGGAACATCTCGCCGACGGGCACGACGCGGATGCGCTCGGCGGGGATGCCGATGCGGTACGGGATGATCTCGCGATCTTCGGTGCGCACCGCCTCGGGCGGCGGTGCCTGATACGTGATGGGCGATGGGCGCTCACTCGCGAGCGCCTCGCGGAGCGCGTCGCCGTCTTGCGTGACGACCGCGATCTCGAGGCGCGCCGGATCGAGATGGCGCGCGATCGCGGCGTTCACGTCTGCGACGGTGAGGCGTGACCACGCCTCGCGGATGCGCGCGATCCACGCGTCCTCCTGCCTGTAGAAGCGGTCGTCGATGGCGAAGCCGAGGCGGCGCGAGTCGGTCTGCAGATAGAGCGCGAGGTACTGCGACGCGAACTCGCGGATGCGCGTGAAGTCCTGTTCGGTGAGGCCGCGCGCGACGAGGTCACGCAGCTCGCGCACCGCCATGCGGATGGCGAAGTGCGCCTTGTCGTGCGGCACCGGGCGCAGCCACATCGAGAAATGCTGCTGGCGCCGCGCGATGTTCGGGCGCGGATAGCGCGACCAGCCGTCTTGCACGAAGTGCTCGACGTACGCGTAGTCGCCGTAGTTGAGGCCGCGATCGCCGCGCATCTTCTGCATCAGGCGCCCCGCGAACTGCCGGTGCTGACCGAAGTACGCCGACGCGAGCAGCAGCGCCGGATAGTCGGGGTGCACGCGCGTGACCTCGATGGGCAGTCCCATCGAGACGGCCGTCGAGGCGGCCTCCGGCTTCTCGACGATCCAGACGCGCGCCTCGCGACGGGCCGACGCAGGCAGCGTCGCGCGACCCTCGCACGTGCCTCCGCCGAGCGCGCCGATGCGCGCCGCGAAGCCGCCGCCCGCGAGCGACTCCTCGGTGATCGGGGCGCCGGCGAGACCGAGCGTCACGCGCCCGCCGCAGAGCACGCGTCCGCGCTGCGCGACGACGTCATCCCGCGTGATGGCAGCGAGTCCGCGCTCGGTGCCGAGCTCCGGGTGGCCATAGGGATGCGCCTCGAAGAGCATCGCGGCGAGCGTCTCCTTGCCGAGCGACTCGTCGTCGCTGCCGCGCAGCCCGAGCGTCAGCGCCGTCTGCTGCTGCGCCCGCACGCGCGCGAAATCCGCCTCGCGGAACTGCGGCTGCTCGAGCACATCGAGCAAGAGCGCGAGGTAGCGCGCGGCGTGATCGCGGTGCACGCGCCCGACGAAGGCCGTCTGGTCGCGATCGACCTGCACGTCGATCGACGCCGCCATCGGGAACAGCACGGCCTCGCGCTCGGCGTAGCTCAGCGCACCCGCGGCCCCCTCGGCCATGAGATGCGCGGTGAGGTGCGTGAGCCCTTCGCGCCCCGGCGGGTCGTCCGCGGAGCCCGCATCGAAGACGACGCGTACCTCGACGATGGGCGAGCCGGAGGCGAGCGTGACCGCGCGCGGACCGGGCAGGGGCTCGCGCGTCACGGGCGCCGAGACGTCGGTCGACGTGCCCGTCGAAGCAGCGACGGCCGTGGCGGCACCCTGCGATGCGGCGCCACCACATCCGCTCGACGCCCACGCGAACACGCACGCGAGCCACGCAGATGCGCGCCGATGCGCGACGACTGAATCGCGATTCATTGCGCACCTCCCGTCGCCGCTGCTGCCGCAGGTGCGGCTGCACGCTCCGGTGCGAGCGTCACGACGAAGCGACGTCCTTCGACGAGATAGCGCCCCGCGACGCGCGCGACGTCCTCGGGCGTGACGGCCGCGAGGGCTTCGAGGTACGCGTCGAGCCGCGCGAGATCACCCCCGACGGCGATGGTCTGCGCGACGAGGTTCGCGACGTCGTCCGGCGTCTCGAGGTCGAGAATGCGCGCGTAGCGAAGCCGCGATTGCACCTCACGGACGCGCTCGGCCGGCGTGCGACCTGCTGCAATCTCCGCGAGCGCTTGCTGAATCGCATTCACGGGCCGCGCGAACATCGCGTCGCGTTCCGCTGCGCTCGCGGGGGCGGACGACGCAGCGGGCTCGGGCAGCGTCGCGTCGATCACGAAGAGACCGGGATCGAGGCTCAGCGAGTTGCCCGCGTAGGAGCGCAGCTCGAGCAGCTTGCGCTCCTCGACGACCAGCCGCTGGTAGAGCGGCGACGAGGTGCTGAACGCGAGCGCGTGCACGATCTGCAGCGCCGCCGTCTCCCGGAGCGCGGCCGCGCGCGCCGTCACGTCACGGCGACTCGTGCCCGTGGACCCGCCATCGAAGGCGGGTGTGCGATAGCCGATCATCACGCGCGGTGGCGAGGCCCCGTCCCACGGGATGAAGCGCGTCGCACCCGCGCGCGGCTCCGGCTCGACCGGGATGCGCGGCCGATCGCGGCGCCCGCGCCAGCCGCCGTACTGCGCGGTGATGAGCGCGACGAGCTGCGCGTGATCGACGTCGCCCGCGACGATCACCGTGGCCGCGTCCGGCGTGTAGAAGCGGCGGAAAAACGCCTGCGAGTAGCCGAAGTACTCCGGCATCGCCTGCACGTCGCGCAGATAGCCGAGCGTGGTGTGCCCGTACGTGTGCTGCGTGAAGGCCAGCTCCGCGAGCGTCTCTTCGAGGCGCAGATCGGGGCTCGACGCGCTCTTGTTGTACTCGCCGAGCACCGCGCCCGTCTCGGTGCGGAACTGCGCCTCGTCGTAGCGCAGGTGCTGGAAGCGGTCGGCCTCGAGCTCGACGAGCCGCGGGAGCGCCGACGCTGGCCCCGTGACCGTGTAACAGGTGAAGTCGTTGGTCGTGTACGCGTTGTTGTCCGCGCCGAGCGACTGGATCGTCCGCTCGTACGCCTCCTCGGGGAAGCGCTCGGTGCCGCGGAACATCATGTGCTCGAAGAGGTGCGCGAAACCCGAGTGACCGGCCTCGACCTCGTCGCGCGAGCCGACGCGCACGAGCGTGTAGTACGCGACGATCCCGGGCGTATCGCGGCGCACCGAGACGACGGTGAGCCCGTTCGGCAGGCGCGTGATCTCAGGCGTCGTCGCGCCCCACACGGGGTGCGCGGGCGGAGTCTGCGCATCGACGGCGCGCCCGCTCTGGGCGTGTGTCGAGGCAGGGACGAGCGCGAGCGGCGCAGCGAGGAGCGCGACGACGGCCGCGCGCGGCACGGCGCGACGCAGGAAGACGGCGAGGGGCGAAGAAGGCGCTGGCATGGCCGGCGACGGTACCAGAGCCGTTCGCACCGCGGCACGGCCCGCACGCGAGGGGTAGCAGCGTTCGGCGCGCGAACCGCGAGGTGGCGATCAGAGCGCGAGCAGCGAGGGCGCGTAGTCGTCGGGCGCGTCGAAGCCGAGCAGCGCGAGCGACGTCGCTGCGACGTTCGCGAGACCGGGCGCGGCGAGGTCGCTGCGGAGCGCGAGGCCGGGCACAGCGGGCGCGTACACGTGGAAGGGCACGGCGTTGAGCGAATGCGAGGTCTTCGCCTTCGGTCGTCCCGCGGCGTCGAGCGCAGGTGCGCCGGACTTCTTGTCGAGCTCGAACATCTCGTCCGCGTTGCCGTGATCGGCCGTCACGATGAGCGCGCCGCCGAGCCGCGCCATGACGGGGAGCAGCCGCGCGAGCTGCAGGTCCACGGCTTCGACGGCGAGGATCGCGGGCTCGAGCGCGCCCGTGTGCCCGACCATGTCGCCGTTCGCGAAGTTGATGCGCCCCGCGCGGAAACGGCCAGCGACGAGCGCATCGATCGTCGCGTCGCCGACCTCGGCGGCCTTCATCCACGGGCGCTCGTCGAAGGGTCGGGTGTCGCTCGGCACCTCGACGTACATCTCGCGCGCGGCGTCGAACGCGCCCGAGCGATTGCCATTCCAGAAGTAGGTGACGTGCCCGAACTTCTGCGTCTCGCTGCACGCGAACTGCGTCACGCCCGCGTGCGCGAGGTACTCGCCCGAGGTGCGCGCGATCGCAGGCGGCGACACGAGAAAGTGCCGCGGCAGCCCGAGATCTCCGTCGTATTGCATCATCCCGGCGTACGCGACGTCGGGCCGCGCGCCCCGATCGAAGTGCGGGAAATGCGCGTCCTCGAAGGCGCGCGTGATCTCGATCGCGCGGTCGCCGCGGAAGTTGAAGAAGACGACCGCGGAGCCATCGCGGATCGGACCGACAGGCTGACCATCTTCCGTGATGACGAAGGCCGGCAGGTTCTGATCGCCGATGCCGGGGCTCTCGTCGCGCAGCGTCGCGACGGCCTCGCGCGCATTCGCAAAGCTGCGACCCCGACCCTCGACGTGCGTGCGCCAGCCGCGCTCGACCATCGGCCAGTCGGCGCCGTAGCGGTCCATCGTGATCTGCATGCGCCCGCCGCCCGACGCGATGCGGTAGTCGCGATCGCCGCGCGCGTTTTCGGCGGCGAGCACCGACTCGAGCGCGTCCAAGTAGCGCGGTTCGCTCGTCGCCGGGACGTCGCGCCCATCGAGCAGCGCATGGACGCGCACGCGGCGCACGCCCTCCTCGCTCGCGCGGCGGATCATCGCGTGCAGGTGCGCGTCGTGGCTGTGCACGTTGCCGTCCGAGAGCAGCCCGAGAAAGTGCAGCGGCTCGCCGCTCGCGCGCACGCGGTCGACGACGCGGCGCCACTCGGCCCCCGCGAAGAGCGCGCCCGATTCGATCGCCGCGGTGACGAGCTTCGCGCCCTGATCGAAGACGCGCCCCGCACCGAGCGCGTTGTGCCCGACCTCGCTGTTGCCCATGTCGTCGTCGCTCGGCAGGCCGACGGCGGTGCCGTGCGCGCGCAGGCGGGTCGTCGGCGCGTGCGCGGCGAGGAAGTCGAGCGTCGGTGTCCGCGCGAGGTGCACGGCGTCCCCCGCGTCGCGACGCCCGAGACCGACGCCATCCATCACGACCACGAGCACGGGCCCCGGCACACCGGGAAAACGCGGATGACGACGCAGCGAGAGGTCGGACATGCGCGCGTTCTAGCAGCGCGCTCCACACCCCGCGCCCCTCGTGACGAACCTCACGGGAAGCGCCGTCTCGGAGGGCGCACGCGCAAGGCGTCGCTTGTGACGCGCACGTCGCGCATTAGACACTGCGTCGATGTCCGCGACCGTCGCCGCCGAACCCGCACTCCGTTTCACCGGGCGCATCCTCTACCTCACCGAGGACGTCGAGCTCCTGAAGCGCCAGCTCGCCGGGGAAGACCTCGCGTTCGACCCGGACCGCAAGCTCATCGACAACATCTCGACCGACGAGATCACGCCGGGCTGGGTCTGCTTCTATTACGACGAGACGCTCGGCCGCTTCTCGCTCGTCGGCCTGCGCGGCGGGCTCTTCGGCAAGGACACGCTGAAGAACGGCGGCTTCGACGTCATCGTGAGCGGCCTCTCGAAGGGCTGCGGCAGCTCGCGCGAGACGGCGCCGTACAGCGAGCTCGTCGCCGGCGCGAAGCTCGTCATCGCGAAGAGCATCGAGAAAATCTACGGCCAGAACGCGCAGAACATCGGCCTGCTCACGAGCACCGACTTCGGCCTCCTCCCGCGCATCGTGCGCGGCGAGGCCATCCCGATGCGCGAGTTCACCGAGGGCCTCGACCCGATCAGCGCCGACATCGTCCGCGCGGGCGGGCTCTTCGAATACAACAAGAAGCGCCTGCGCGGCGAGGTCACGCCGCCCGCGATCGAGACCGCCGCGCGCCCCATGACGATGGTCGAGAAGATCCTCGCCGCGCACGCGGTCGTCGACGCGCGCGAGGGCCGCGTCGGCGTGCCCTTCGTGATGCCGGGCGACGCGCTCTTCGTGCGTACGGATGTGCGCTTCTCGCACGAGTACGTGACGCCGATGGCCGACTCGCTCTTCCGCGCGGGCTTCGGCGAAGGCGCGACCGTGAGCGAGCCCGCGTCGGTCTTCACCTTCCGCGATCACCTCACCTATCTCGCGGACGTCATGCCCGAGGAGAAGCGGAAGATGGGCCTGCTCGACAACGCGAACGGCCTCGCGACGACGCAGCGCGCCTTCTCCGAGAAGCACCAGCTCAAGCTCTACGGCGAGAACGAGCGCGGCGGCTCCGAAGCCATCTGCCACAACGCCGTGATCGAGGATCTCGCGCTCCCCGGGCAGGTCGTCGCCGGCACCGACTCGCACACCTGCATGGCGGGCGCGCTCGGCTGCTTCGCCTTCGGCGTCGGCAGCACCGACATGGCGAACGCCTGGTTCACGCGCGACGTGCGCGTGCGCGTCCCGGAGACGGTGCGCTTCGTCTTGCGCGGGAAGATGCGGCCGGGCGTCGCCGCGAAGGACGTCATGCTGCACCTGCTCGCGCAGCCCTTCTTCCGCACGAGCAAGGGCATCGGCCGCGTGCTCGAGTTCGCGGGCGAGGGCGTACACGCGATGCCGCTCGACGAGCGCGCGACGCTCACGAACATGGCCGTCGAGGCGGGCGGCTTCACGGGCATCCTCGAGGCCGACGACCTCGTGCTCGACTACCTGATGTCGATGCGCCGCGGCCTCGATCGCGCGGAGCTCGCCGCGCGGCTCGTGAAGAGCGATCCGGACGCCGCCTACCTCGAGACGTTCGACGTCGACCTCGATGCGGTCGCGCCGATGGTCGCGACGCCCGGCGATCCGCGCAACGGCGTGCCGCTCGCACAGATCCGCGCGGACGTCGCCATCGACATCGCGTACGGCGGCTCGTGCACCGGCGGCAAGAAGGCCGACATGGACATGTACGCAGAGGTCCTCGCGGCGGCGACGGCGCGCGGCCTGCGCGTCGCGAACGGCGTGAGCGCCTTCATCCAGTTCGGCTCGCAGGAGATCCGCCGCTACGCCGAGGAGAGGGGCTATGTCGAGGTCTTCACGAAGGCGGGCGTGACGCTCATCAACCCCTCGTGCGGCGCCTGCATCAACGCGGGGCCCGGCGCCTCGACCGCGAAGGAGCAGGTCACCGTGAGCGCGATCAACCGCAACTTCCCGGGTCGCAGCGGCCCCGGGCAGGTCTACCTCGCGTCGCCCTACACCGTCGCCGCGAGCGCGATCGCGGGTCGCGTGATCGGCCCGGAGCAGCTGCTCGGCTGAGCCTCGGTGAAGACCGCTGGCACGAAGCGCACACACGCGTTGCAATCGTCGCGCGGCTCTGTTGTTCTCCGATCATGCCTGCCAAGAAGACCCTGCGTGCGGTGGTGGAGCGGCTCGAGAAGAGCGCGGTCGTGCTCGAGATCGGCAGCCGTGAGGTGACGTTCCCGCGGTCCGCGCTGCCAACGCCGCTGGCCGAGGGCGATGTGCTCGCCTTCACCATCACGATCGATGGCGACGGTGCAGCGCGCGAAGAGGTGGCCGCGAGCCTCGACAGCGAGACCGGCAAGCGCGGCGCGGGTCGCAAGCGCGGCAACCCGCGCACCGCGTCTGCCCGCACGAACAAGAAGTGAGCGGAGGAGTCGTGCCCATGTTCACGAAGGTGTTGGTCGCGAACCGCGGCGAGATCGCGGTGCGCATCCTCCGGACGTTGCGCGAGCTCGGTCTGCGCACCGTCGCCGTCTACAGCGACGCCGATCGCAGCGCGCCGCACGTGCGTCTCGCCGACGAAGCGGTCCACATCGGTCCGGCGCCGAGCGCGCAGAGCTATCTGCTCACCGAGCGGATCATCGATGCCTGTCGCCGCACGGGCGCGCAGGCCGTGCACCCGGGCTACGGCTTCCTCAGCGAGAAGCCGCAGCTCGCGCAGGCCTGCAAGGACGCGGGGATCGTCTTCATCGGCCCCGATCCGAGCGCCATGATCGCGATGGGCAGCAAGACGGCGGCGCGCGAGCGGATGATCGCCGCGGGTGTCCCCGTCGTGCCGGGCATTCAGTCGGCAGGCTCGGTCGAGGAGCTCGCGCGGGAGGCCGAGCGCGTCGGCTACCCCGTCATGCTCAAGGCCGCCAACGGCGGCGGCGGCAAGGGCATGCGCCTCGTCGAGCGCGCGAGCGATCTCGCGGCGGCCTACGAGCGCGCGCGCAGCGAGGCGAAGAGCGCGTTCGGCGACGAGGCCGTCTACCTCGAGAAGGCCGTGATCCGGCCGCGTCACGTCGAGATTCAGGTGCTCGGCGATCAGCACGGCAACACCGTCCACTACTTCGAGCGCGACTGCTCGATCCAGCGCCGCCACCAGAAGGTCGTCGAAGAGACGCCGACGCCCGCCGGCATCGCGACGCCCGAGCTCATCGCGCGCATGGGCGAGGTCGCGGTGCGCGCCGCGAAGGCCGTCGATTACCACTCAGCGGGCACCTGCGAGTTCCTGCTGTCCGAGACGGGCGACTTCTACTTCCTCGAGATGAACACGCGCCTGCAGGTCGAGCACCCGGTCACCGAGCTCATCACGCAGACGGATCTCGTCGCGGAGATGGTGCGCATCGCGCAGGGCGAGACGCTCGGCTACGGGCAGAGCGAGGTGCGCCGGCACGGTCACGCCATCCAGTGCCGCGTCTACGCGGAGGACCCGGCGTCGAACTTCATGCCGAGCCCCGGTCGCATCGAGACGCTGCGCGTGCCCGCAGGTCCCGGCGTGCGCGACGACTCCGGCGCCTACGAGGGCTACGAGGTCTCGAGCTACTACGACCCGCTCATCAGCAAGCTCTGCGTGTGGGCGCCCGATCGGCCGCGCGCACTCGCGAAGATGCGCCGCGCGCTCTCCGAGTACGTGGTCACTGGCATCCGGACCAACCTCCCCTTCCACCTCGCGCTTTTCGATCAACCCGACTTCGTACGCGGCGCGTACGACACCGGCTTCATCGATCGGCACAAGGAGGCGCTCCTCGTCGGCGGTCGCGTCGATGGCGACGCCGAAGATGCGCTCGCCGTCGGCGCTGCCGTCGCGCAGGCGCTCCGCGATCACCACGCGGCGCGCGGCGCAGGCGCGGCGAGTCCGTCGAGTTCAGGCGCGTCGCAGGGCCCGAGCCCGTGGCGCATCGGCGCACTCGCGCAGCTGCGCTGACGCACGCGTCAGCGAGGCCGCAGCGCGTTGCGCGACACCGCTGAATCGCCACTCAGTCCGCGGCGCAGGCAGCGCCGTTCGCGTCGCGCAGGCCGACGCTCAACGCGCTGCGCTCTCGGCTTCGATGCGCGCACGCGCGTGCGCCCTGCACGACGTCGAACACCCGCGCTGGTTCGGGCGCGGTCGCTCCGCATACGTGTAGTCGAGGGCATCTCCGGTGATGGCACCGCGCAGACGCTGATCGGTCGTCCACACGCAGCCGTCCGAGAAATCGAACTCCGTGTTCAACGTGAGATCGACCTGCCCCTGCTCGATGCGCCCGAGAAAAAGGGCGTGCCCGAAGGTCGCCTTCGCCCAGCCGGTACCGGTACACGGATAGCGGACGACGCCCGGCGTCTGCGTCACGCGCTCGTCGATGAAGCAGCCCTCGGCGCCCTCGGTGCGCGCGACGACGAGGCGCTTCGTGCAGATCGCCTCGACGCCCGAAGGCGGCGGATGCTGCGGCAGGCGCGCACGCAGCTCGCGAATCTCGGCGCGCGCCGCGGCGGCGACCATCACCGACGTGACGATCGCGACGAGGAGCGCGGCACGCCGCGAAGCCGCCCCGCGACTCACGCGCCGCGCCGGGGCACGACGATGATGACGGGCTTCTCGTCGAGCACCGTCACACCGTCGCCGATGACCTGGAGGCGCACCGTGAAGACCTGGTCGACATCCGTCTGCGCGACCGAGTCGTTGTAGGCCGTGACGGTGAAGGTCACGACCGTGCCCGGCGTCACGTCCACGAACGAGTCGAAGACCGTGTCGCCGTCGAGGTCCGCGACCGTCGGCGAGGGCGCGCCCGCGGGCGGACGTGCGCTGCGCGGGATGGTCGCCTTCACGAAGCCGTTCGGGTCGTCGAGGACGCGGATCGACACCGTGTTGAGCTCGATGCCCGTGACGAGCGTGTTGACGGCATCGACGAGCGTGGCCGAGAGGCCCGATCCGTTCGAGCGCGCGTCGTAGACCAGCGGACACGTGGGCATGCCGTCGGTCCCGGTCACCGGGCGCACGTCGCGGCCATCGACGCCCGTCGTGCAGAAGCCGCGCGCATCGGGCGGCGTCACGGCGCCCGTCGCGATCGCGAGATCCTCGAGAGGCGCGCGCGCGACCGAGCGCGACGCGACGCCGATCAGGCGAGCGCGGATGTCGGTGAACGCCGTCACGACGTCGTCGCGCGAGTGCGCGCCCGTGATGCGCCCCGCCTCGTACTCGGCGGGCGTGTGCGGCACGTCGTCGGTCACGAAGATGACGATCGGCAGCGCGCCGTCGCGGAAGCCGACGCCGCCGATCGTGCCCGCGCCGGGCGTCGTGCGATCCGACGTGAAGGCGGGCACCGACCCGCCCGGCCACGTCACGCCGTCACCGGCTGCGATCTGGTAGAGCGCCTCGAAGATCGACTCGGGCAGATCGGCGCCGCAACCGAGCGGCATGTCGAGCCGGTTGAGCGCCGTCTGCACGCGCGCGTCGGCGGTCGTGATCTGCTGCAAGAGGCGGAAGGGGCGGTCAGGCGTGCCACCACACGCGGCATCCCCGAAGGGCGCGATGGGGAAGTCCTCGAACTCGTTGACGCCGAAGGCGCTGTCGGGGATCGCGGCGCGCACGCCGGGGATGATCGTGGAGCCGAGGGAGGCCTGGAGGTTGTTGATCTCCTCGCCCATCGAGCCCGTCGTGTCGACGCTGATCATCACGTCGGCGATGCGGATGTTCGTGTCGAAGGTGAGCGTGTTCGCGGCCTCGCCGCCCGGGTCGTCGGTGGGCAGCACGAAGTAGAACTCGGGGATGCGCGACGCGGGGTCGCACGGGTTCGTCCCCGCCGTCGTCTCCGCGAGATCGCTCTGACCGTCGCCGTCGGTGTCGGCGCGTGTGCGGTCGAGGCAGGCGCGCATCGCCTCGTCGCGATCGAGGAGGCCGTCGTTGTCGGAGTCGAGGTCACGGAAGTCGGCGCGGCCGTCGCGGTCGCTGTCGACCGGCGTCGTACCGGCGTCGGTGTCGCCCGCCTCGATGCGATCGAGCACACCGTCGCCGTCGGCGTCGTCGTCCTGGAAGTCTGGGCGGCCGTCACCGTCCGTGTCGGGCGCGCCGCCGGGGGCATCGCGTCCCTCATCGAGATCGGCGATCCCGTCGCGGTCCGCGTCGGTCAGGTCACGCACGGGGATGCACGCCGACGCGCGGCACACGCTGCCGGCCGCACACGCCGCGCCGCAGCGCCCGCAGTTCGAGGTGTTGGTCGTCGTGTCGACACAGGCCGACGAGCAGCTCGTCGTGCCGGGCGGGCACTCGAGCGCGCAGCGACCGGCCGCGCAGACCTCGCCCGCCTCGCACGACACCCCGCAGCCGCCGCAGTTGCGCGGGTCGACGCTGGTGTCGAAGCAGGCGGCGCCGCAGCGCGCGAGCGGCGCCGGGCAGGTGTCGGTGCACACGCCGCCGCTGCAGAAGCCGGTCGCGCCACACGCGTTGTCGCAGCCGCCGCACGCGACGGGGCTCGTCGCGAGGTCCACGCACAGATCGCCGCATACCGCGAGCGGACACGTCGGCGTGCACACACCCTCGCTACAGAACTCGCGGTCTCCACAGCGCGTCCCGCACATCCCGCAGTTCTCGCGGTCGCTGCGGCGATCGACGCAGACACCGCCGCAGTCGCTGAGCGCCCCCGCGCAGATCACGCCGCCGTCCGGAGCGGGCCCGCCGTCCGGCACCTCGCCGTCGGGCAGCACGTCTCCGTCGCGGAGCACCTCTCCATCGCGCACCACGTCGCCGTCGCCCGGCACCTCGCCGTCCCGCAAGACGTCGCCGTCCGGACGCGGGCCGACCGACGCGTCGAAGTCGAAGGATTCGCGGGTCGGACCACGCGAACCAAAACACGCCGCGAGCGACATCGCGGCGCAGAGCGCGAGCACGGACGAACGAGCGGAACGGAGAGGCGACGACATGCGCGGAGCCTACACGACGGGCTCCGCTGCGGAGGAGAGACTTCGTGTTCTGACGCACGTGTCGCGCGCATTCCGCGGCCCTTCGCCGCGTCGCGCGGGGCTCAGCGCTGCGCGCGCCAGCGGAGCAGCCGTGCGGGCCACGCCTCAGCGGCCTCCCCGCGGCAGTCCTTCGCGAGCGCGACGAGGAAGCGACGCGCCTGCGCGGCCAGCCACGGCGACGCAGCGGACACATCGAGCGTGACGGCTGCCTCGGCGCCGATCGTCGCGTCGAGCGCGATCGCGGCGGCGACACGACACACCGCGTGCGGTTCCGCGAGCGCGACGTCGTAGTGCGCGTGCGTCGCGTCGATCTCACGCAAAGCGAGCAGCACGCGTCCGCCATGCGCGGGGCGCAGCGACGCGTCGTCGTCGGAGGCGCCGCCGTAGCTCATCGCGCGTCTCCGACTGAACGGCGATTCATCGCGCTGCGCGTCGTGCACACGACCGCCGCCGCACCGCGCGTCATCGCGTCGTGCCCCACGGCCCCGCATCGTCGACGGGCATCGGCACGCCGCCATCCAGCGAAGGCACAGCACCATCGCTCGGGAGGGTGTCGTCGAGGACGCCGCCGTCCGGCGCAGCGAGCGTCGTCGGCACGAGCTCGCTGCCACGCACGAGCACCGCGCCACCGTCGGGCAGCACGTAGCCGCCGCGCACCTCGTCGTACTTCGGGATCGGGAAGGTGATGGGCGCGCCGACGCTGCCGCGGATGCGGCCCTCGAGCACCTCGACGCGGATCGGACGCTCGAGCGCGAAGACGTAGCCGCCCTCGTTCACCTCGAGGCGATACGTCTCGCCCTCGTGCTCCATGTCGCGCGAGAAGCTCACGCGCTGCATGCCCTCGCGACGATGGTGCCGGTGCGCGAGGACGAAGCTCATGAGGCGCACCGCGATGTGGTTGTGCAGACGGTGACAGCCGTGCGAGTGGCGACGCATGATCGACATGTAGTCGACCGAGCCGTGCGAGCGGATGCCCTCGTCGCCGTAGATGCGGAGCGCGCCGTCGTTCGTCTCGCGGTAGGTGTGATGATAGGCCGCGACGAGGCCGTAGGCGGACGCGTAGCTCGGCCCCGTCTCGTGCACGTCGACGACGAAGGGCTTCTCGCCCGCGTTGCGGCGCAGCGGGTTGCGGTCGAGCAGGTCGCGCGGCGGCGTCGTCTCGGGCGGCAGCCACACGGGCGCCGCGACGATCTCCGTCCAGACGACGGGGCCATGGGGCGAGCCCTTGTACTTCCACCAGACCTGCCCCTCGATGAACTCGCTGCGCCAGCCGCCGATCGTCGTGCCGAAGCGCGCGAGCGGGATGCGCTGCCCCTCGTACGTCGTGAAGATCGTCGTGTGCGGACGGCGCTCGACGGGCTGCGCGCGCTCCTGCCCGAGGTCGTCGTAGGGGAACTCGTACCAGACGTCACCGCGGTCGATCTCGACGGTGAGATCCATGTCGCCGTCGTAGTACTCGGGCAGCGTCGGTCGCGCGAAGGCGACGAGTTTCTCGCCCTCGGGCGGGAGCTCACCGAGCCCGTCGAGGAAGGCGAGCGCCTTCTCGGGCGTGTCGAGCCCGAAGGCGGAGACGAGCGCATCGCGCAGCGCCGACTCGAGGTTGGGGATCGGGTGCTCGGCGCCATCGCGGCCGCGGAAGGTGCGCGGCGTGCCGTCCGGCTTCGATGCGGTGCTGCCGTCCTCGATGACGCCGGCGGCGTGCATCGCGCGTTCGGTGAGGACACGGAGCAGATCATCGCGCTCGGACTCGAGGAGCGCGCGACGCACGGCGACGAGCGTCTGCGGACCGACGAAACCCCAGCCGTAGACGCGGTGGCGCTTCTCGAACTTCGCGAGCGCTTCGTGAGTGGGCGCATCGAGCGCCCCCGCGACGTGCCGGCCGAGGCCGCGGTAGAAGCCCTCGCAGTGCAGCCGCTCCTGCAGCGCGCGGATCGCGAGGGCCCGCGGCCGCCGCTCGAGGTACTGATCGAGCGCGCCGCGCTCACGGTCGGAGAGCGGCGCACGGTCGAGCAGCGTCGGGTCTTCGATGCGCTGCTGCGCGAGCAGGCGCCGCACCTCGCGCTCGAGACCGTCGAAGCGCGCGGCGTCGCGGCGGCTCTCGTCGTTGCCACGAAAGGGGATGGTCCCCTCGAACGTCGCGAGCGGCGACAGATCGAGCTCGCGCGTGCACGCGCGCTCGTTCGTCGCGCGCATCCGCGTGCGCAGCAGCGAGACCGAAGGCGCGATGCCGTAGAGCTCGAGGTACTCGTCGGTGCGGGCGCGCTCGCCGTGGAGGTCGTCGCCGAAGTCGCCGCGCGCGAGGGCGAGATAGGTGCGCCGATACGTGTTGCGCACGACGGGCTCGGACTCGTTGCCGCGCTCGCCGAAGAGGTACGGCGCCCAGCCGTCGCCGAGGTCGAGCACGACGAAGCCCTCGTCGCGCGCGTGCGCTGCGTCGATGTCGCGCACGACGCGTCCGCCCTCCCAGAGCGGCACGGGGCGCGCGAGCGGCGGCGGGCGGCTGTCCGTCTCGTGCGGCGGTGCGGGCCCGGGCGGCGGCGCGTCGACGGGCGCTGGCGCGGGCGGCGGAGGCGCAGCGGGATCACCGCCGCACGCCGCGAGCGCGACGACGAAGAGCACGAACGGAGCGCAGCGGGAGAAGCGCACGGCGGGCGACCTTTCGACGAAAGGGACGGTCACGCAAGTTCGCGACCGCCCGGGTTCGCCTCGCCACCGATGCGCACGGCGTGCCACGCGCGACACGCCGAAAACGCCTGTGAATCAACGACGTTGCGACGCATGCGTGGCATCCGGGACGCGCCTCTGCGGTCGCGCGCACACGGCGCGGCGCGCCCCGGAGCCTGCGTGGATCAGAGCCCGCCGCCGCCGTCGACGTCGATGGTGCGGCCGTTGAAGTAGTCGCACTCGAGGACGAACTTCACGGCGATCCAGAGGTCCTCTGGGAGGCCGATGCGGCCCACCGGGATGGTCGCCACGATCGCGTCGCGCGCCTTCTGATTCATGCCCTGCGTCATCGGCGTCTCGACCATGCCGGGGGCGACCGCGCCGACGCGGATGCCGAAGGGCGCGAACTCCTTCGACCACGTGACGGTGTTCGCGGCGAGCGCGGCCTTCGCGGCCGTGTAGTTCGACTGACCGCGATTTCCGTGGCGCGCGATCGACGACATGTTGACGATGACGCCGGGCTTCGCGCCCGTCTCGACCATCTTCGCGGCGACCTCGCGCACCATCATCACCGCGCCCGTGAGGTTCACGTCGATGACGGCGAGGAACTGGCTGCGCGTCATCTTCTTGATCTCGCCGGTCTCGCGGTCCTTCTTGACGAGCAGACCATCGCGCAGGATGCCCGCGTTGTTGATGAGGCCGTTGAGCCCGCCCATCGCCTCGTGCGCCCACGCGACGAAGGCGACGCAGTCGTCCTCGCTCGCGACGTCGAGCTTGCGCGCGTGGATGCGGCCGGGGCCGCTGACGCTCTGCGCGACCTCGGCGAGCAGGTCCTCCTTCACGTCGCCGATCGCGACCTGCGCGCCGGCCTCGGCGAGCCGCCTGGCGAAGTGCGCGCCCATGCCCTGAGCGCCTCCGGTGACGATGATCTTCAGATCCTCGAGCTTCATGACGATGCCTCCGCGCGCCGCGCCCGCACCCGCGGGGCCGTCCGACGCGCGCTGCGGATACCACGAACCGCGCTGCGGTGTCATGCGCCGGCAGAGCCCGTGAGCGCGCTTGCGGGGCGCGTGCGACTGCGCTCATTCTCGACGCCCGATGTCGGACTCCACGCCTCCCGCCCCCGCGCAGGACGACGCCGCGCACGCCGGCGAGACACGCGTGCCGGCCGGGCGAAGTGCGGGCGCGACGCCGAGCGGTACCATGAAGATCTGGGCCGCCATCGGCGGGTCGGTCGCGCGGGAGAGCGGCGGCGCGGGCCTCGACGAGACGGCCGCGTCGGTGTTGCACGCGCGCGCTTTCCGACACTTCGCGGAAGGCGTGCGGCAGTACCTCGCGATCCGACTCGGTAGCGCCGAGGCCGCCGACATCGCGCTGCGCCGCCTGCGTCTCACGGTCGCCGCGTGGCCTGCGACAGAGCTCGTCGCGGCGCCCGGCCCGCGCGCGCGGCTCTATCGCAAGGCGCGGGAGCTCGCCCACGCCCAGCGCGGTGCAGGCGGCGATGCAGGCGCGGCGACAGGCTCGACGTTGCCGTGGCGTCCGCTGCCGCCGGGAACGCCGGCCTCTCACGTGCGCGCGCTCGCGCAGGTGCGGTCGCTTCCGCCCGAGCTCACCGAATTGCTCGAGCTGCGTCATGCGCGCGAGCTGAGCGAGGCGGAGCTCGCCTTCGTGCTCGACGCCGACGCGGGCGACATCCTCGCGCGGCTCGCGGAGGCCACGCGACGCGCGGAGGAGTTCGTCGGCCCGAACCCGCCGAGCGCGCTGCCGGGCTTCTCAGGCGCGATGATCGAGGCCTTCGCGTTGTCGCCGCCGGAGTCTGCGAGCGCGAGCGTGCGCGCCGCGGAGGAGCCGGGCGGTATCGACGCGGGGACCATCCTCGGAGGTCGCTATCGCCTCGAGAAGCGCGTGGGCGCGGGCGCGTTCGGCGAGGTCTACAAGGCGAGCGACACGGAGGTCCCGGGGCACCTCGTCGCGCTCAAGCTGCTGCATCAGCCCTCGCTCAGCGAAAACGCGCGCGCGACCGCGCTGCGCGAGCTGAACCTGATCGCGTCGGTGTTCCACCCGTCGATCGTGCAGTTCAAGGACCACGGCTGGTTCGCCGGGCGGCTCTGGTTCGTGATGCCCTGGTACGAGGGCGAGCCGCTCGAGAAGCGCATCACGCGCGAGCCGCTCACGCGTGCCGCGGCGCGCACGTTCTTCGAGCCGATTGCGCGGGCGCTCGCGACGATGCACGCATCGGGGCTGCGCCACCAGGACATCAAGCCGGACAACGTCTTTCTCGCGCGCCTGAAGACGAGCGCGCGCACGACGACGGGGGATGTGCTGCCGGTGCTTCTCGACCTCGGCGTCGCCGTCAAAGACACGGAGATGACGCTCGCGGGGACGCCGCTCTACTTTCCGCCGGAGATCGCCGCCGAGTTCGCCGACGTCTCGAATCCCTTCCCCATCACGCTCGCCGCCGACGTCTTCTCGCTCGCGCTCACGCTGCGCAACGCGCTCGAGCCCTCGACGCAGGAGCACGTCGCGAGCGGCGCCGTCGATGCCTTCATCGCGCACCGCGCGCGGCACGTCCCGAAGCCGCCAACAGGCCAAGAGCTGCGCTACCTCGCGCCGCACTTCAGGCGCTGGCTGAACCCGGATCCGGCACGCCGTCCGACGGCCGACGAGTTTGCCGACGAGCTCGCCGTGCTCACCGCGCCCGAGGAGCGTCGCGCCCGACGCGCGCGCACGCTGCGCTGGCTCGTGCCGCTCCTCGCTGCGCTCGCGGTGGTGGGCAGCGCCGCGTTCTACGCGCTCCGCAAGGACGCAGAGCTGAGCGCCGTGCTCGCCCGGCAGGCGCAGGCCGATGCGTCGAACGCACGCGCGGAAACCGTTGAAATCAAAGCGGATCTCGCCATCACGCAGGCGCGCGAGCAAGCCCTCACGGACGACAACGGCGCACTTCAGGACACCATCCGCCGCAGCAACCTCTCGCAGGAGCAGCTCGTGCGCGAGCTCGCGACGACGCAGGCGCAGGTGCAGCGGCTCGGCGAAGCGGTCGAGCGCACGAGCGAACGCGCGCAATCGCTCGCCGTCGCGCTCGAGGCCGCCGAAGCGCAGGGCGCGCAACTCACCTCGGAGCTCGCGCAAATGCGAAGCGCGCGCGAGGCCGCGGAGCAGCGCGTCGCGCAACTCACCGCGGAGCTCGGCGCTGCGCGACAATCGCTCTCGGCGCGTGAGGGCGAGCTCGCGACGGCACGGCAGTCGCTCACCGCGCGCGAGGGCGAGCTGGGGCAGGCGCGCGCGGACGCGGAGCGACTCACACGTGAGCTCGCCGAGACGCGGGCGGACGCCGAGCGACTCACGCGCGAGCTCACCGAAGCGCGCAGCGACGCCGCGAGCGCCGCGACGCGCATCGCCGCAGCAGAGGAGCGCCGCGCAGACGCCGAACGCGATGTGAGCGAGCTGCGCCGCGAGCTCGAGCGCCTGCGCAACACCGAGCCTGCGGCGGCGACGCCGTAGCCCGCGGCGCACGCGATGAGGTCGCCGTCCCCGAAGCGCTCCGCGAACGCTCGTACGGCGGACGCGGCCACGCTCAGTCGGGCTCCGCGAGCACCTTGCGGACGATGTCCTCTTTCGGGACGAAGACGGGATGCAGCTCGCCGAGGTCGTAGTGATCGCCGAGCTCGAAGAGGCCGCCGCACACCTCGTTGAGCGTGCAAGAACGGCACACATCCGCCTTCGGATGCGTGAAGTCCGTCTGGCGGATGGTCCCCTTGTCGTCGAGGAAGTGCACGATGCGCTCCTCGCCCTTCACGATCTTGCGCGTCTCGGTCGAGCAGTGGGCGAACTCGGTCATGTAACAGAGCGGCACGCGCTCGACGCGGAAGGTGCGCCCGGTGCGGTGCAGGTGGCGCATCGCGCGCGCGAGCGAGAGCTCGAAATCGGCGAGTCGATGCGCGGTGTCGCGGTTCGTCTCGGCGCGACCCATCGACGGGTCGAGGTTGTTCCAGACGAAGTGCCGCAGGAAGGGGAAGCGCGCCGTCCAGCGCTTCACGTTCTCGTCGAGGTGATCGGCGTTGAACTTGTTGATGACGGTGTTGATGTTCACCGTCGCGCCCACGCGGCCGAGGTTCTCGAGCGCGTCCATCGCGAGCGTGTGGCTGCCCTTGACCCCCGTGAGGAAGTCCTCGAGGTCCGGGCGGCACGAGTGGATGCTGACGTGGAAGTGGCGCAGGCCCGCGTCGAGGTACGACTCCGCGACACCCGGCTTCGCGAGGCGCGAGCCGTTGGTGATCATGCGGACGTGCAGGCCCTGCGCGCAGGCGTAGCGCGTGATCTCGGGGATCAGCTCCGACAGCGAGGGCTCACCGCCCGTGAGGATGATCCCGAAGTAGCCGCGCGCCGCGAAGTCATCGACCTGGCGCTGCGCAGTCTCCAAATCGAGCATGTAGCCCGACGAGGGATTGGAGCAGAAGCGGCAGTACTGGTTGCAGTGCCGCACGACCTGCATGTAACCGAGATTCGCCATCCCGCAGTGCCGACCGTATCACCCGCGACCGTCGTCGTCGCCGCGCGCATCGTCTTCCGGGGACGCGGCCGCATCAGCTTCGAAGAGCGCCGGAAAGAGCGCGCGCAACGCCTCGCCGCTGCGACGCTCGCCGCGCCCCACCTCGGCCACGGCGGGCACGCTGCGACCGAGCATCGGCAACGCACGACGCACCTTCGCGGGTGATGGTGCGCTCTCCTCCGCGCGGCGCGGAGCACGCTCGCCGGGTCCGACGAAGGCGGCCGCGAGCGGATGCGCGATCGTCGCGGAGTCGGGCGCCACCGCCGTGTCGCGCGGCGCGAGCTCGTCGCCGTCGAAGCGGGCGAGATAGGCCGCATCGACGCCCGGGCACACGGTTCGCAACGCGCACGTGTCGCACGACGGCGCATGGTCGCGCGTGCCGTCCGAGAGCGCATCGCCGCGGATCGCGAACGCGCCGAAGGGCCCGAGCAGGCAGAGCGGCGCGCCCGCGACGAAGGCCGCCATGCCGCGCGCACGCGCGAGCGAGAGCGCACGCACCGCGAAGGGCAGCGCGAGACCGAGGCGCGGATGCACGCGATCGAAGCGCTCCTCCGCGCGGCCCGCAACGATCGGGACCGAGATGCACCACGCCGCGACACCGCGCGCGATGACGAGCGCGGCGACGTCGTCGAGCACACGGAAGTTCGAGCGCGTGAGCACCGTCGACACGACGACGTCGAGCCCGGCGTGTCGCGCCGCTGCGAGGCCACGCAGCAGCGTGTCGAAGCTGCCGTCACGCCCCGTGTGGTAGTCGTGCACGCCCGCCTCGGCGCCGAGGAGCGTCAGGTGTACGTCGGTGAGGCCCTGCGCGACGAGCTCCTGAACGCGCAATGAGTCCAATAGATTGGACGCATTGCTCTGAATGCCAATCCGCGTGAAACCCAACGTGCGGGCGGCGGCCACGTGTGTTGCGAGCGCAGGATCGAGCCCGGGCTCCCCCCCGACGAAGCTCACTTCGTCGTGCGTCGGACGGAGCGCCTCGAGCGCGGCGTGCACGCCGTCGACGTCGATCGCGTCACGCGCGGGGAGGCCCTGCTGATCGCAGAAGATGCACGCGTTCGTGCAGGCCCGCGTGAGCGTGACGAGCCCGCGAGACCCCAGCTTCGGCGCAGGCGCAGCAGACACGCGCCGCGACTCTACGGGCGCACGGCGCACACGGTCAACGCGACGCGCTGCTACGCTCGACCGCGCGTGGCGCTGCTCGACGTCATCCTCGGCTACGACTGCAACCTCGCCTGCGACTACTGCACGATCACGCCCGCGATGCGCACGCGCGCGTTGACGACGGAGAAGGTCGTGCGCGAGCTCCGCGCCGGGCGCGCGGAGGGCTTCGACGCCGTCTCGCTGACGGGCGGCGAGCCCACGATTCGCCGCGATCTGCTCGGGCTCGTGCGCGCCGCGCGCCAGCTCGGCTACGCGTCGATCAAGGTGCAGTCGAACGGCCTGCTCTACGCGCACGCGCCCAACGTGCAGCGGCTCGTCGCGGCCGGCGCGGGCCTGCTCCACATCTCGATCCACACGCACGACCCCACGCGTTACGACACGCTCGTCCGCCGCGCGGGCAGCTACGCGCAGATGGTCGCGGGCCTGCGCCACGCCGTCGCGACAGGCGCCGAGGTCGTCGCCGACGTGATCCTGAAGGCGGATACGTACGCCGGCCTCCCCGACGCGCTGCGCTGGCTCGCGGACGAGGGCGTGCGCGCCGCCGACCTCTGGTTCGTCTCGCTCACCGACGGCAACCGCGACAACGTCGACTCGCTCCCGCGCATGACGCAGGCGCTGCCCGCCGTGCGCGAGGCGCTCGCCTTCGCGCGCGTGAGCGAGATACGCGTCCGCTCGCTCCACATCCCGCGCTGCCTGCTCGGCGACGATCACCCGCACGCCTGGGATCCCGGCAGCGGGCGCGTGCGCGTCGTGACGCCGGAGGCGACGTTCGATCTCGCGGACAGCAAGCTCGCAGGCAGCGTGCACATCCCGGCCTGCGAAGGCTGCGATTTCCGCGCGGTCTGCCCGGGCATCCGCCGCGATTACCTCGAGCGCTTCGGCGACGCGGAGTTCGCCGCCGCCCGCAGCCAGCCGGCTGGCCGTCCGGGTGTCGTGCGGCTCCCGATCGCCTAGTTCAGGCCACGTGTCTGCACGTGACAGCCAGCCGGCTGGCTGTCTTGCACAGGCGCGATTCGCGCGCCCTCGTGCGAAATCCGCTCAGCGCGCGATCGGCAAGCGCACCGGGACGGGCCGGACGCGGTCGGCCTCGTCGACGAGCCACGGCGGCTCGGGGACGTCGTCGAGCTCGTAGAAGCCGCCGCAGAAGACGCGGTGCGGGCACGGGCCGCACTCGGCCTTGTGGACGCGCCGCTCCGCGAGGTACGCGGCGAGGTTCACGTCCTCGTTGTTCACGAAGATCATGTGGCGCGAGAGCTTCGCGACGTCGCCGGCGAGGTGCCGCTCGTAGCCCGGCATGAAGCAGAACGGCAGGTTGATGATCTGGATGCGGAGCCGGTCCTGCCACGCATCGATCAGGCGCATGGCGATCTCTGCGGCGGCCTGCGTATCCGGGTTCACCCAGCGCGTCGCGCGGCCGAAGGGCGTGAGGAACTGCAGGTTGAGCCAGCGCAGACCGAGGTCGAAGCAGAGCTGCGCGATCGCGTCGAGCTTGGTGTGATTGCCCTTCGTGATCGTGACGTTCATGCCCAGCTCGACGGCTTCCGGCGCGTGTTTGCTGCAGTTGCGGATCCCCGCGATCGTCTGCTCGAAGGCCTCGGCGACGCCCACCTGCTGCGCGTGCGTCTGCGCGTCGGGGCCGTGCACGCTGAAGAGCAGCGTCGTCACGCCGCTCGTCGCGAGCTTCCGCGCGAAGTCGTCGTAGGCGCAGAGGCGGCCGTTCGTCGTGACGTTGATGCGGTCGTAGCCGATGGCGCGCGCATAGCGGACGAGCGGCACGAGCTCGGGGTTCAGCGTCGGCTCACCGCCGTCGAAATCGACCATGCGCACGCCCGCGCGCCGATACTTCGCGAGGTGCTCGCGCTGCCGCGTCGGATGCCCGTCGACCTGCGTGCGCGTCCCGACTGCACAGAAGGTGCAGTGGTTGTTGCAGACGTAGGTGACGTTCATGATGACCTTCTCGGGCCCGCGCGAGGCGCGCAGACGCTGCTCGAAGGTCCATTGGAAGCGGCGCAGCGTCTCCGGCGTCACGGCCATGTCGGGCTGCGACGGAACGCGCTGAAACGAGGGCCCCCAGTCGTGGACGACGGGCAGGCTGCGCCCGTGCGCGAGCTGCGTCCCCGGGAGCGGCGTCGCGAACTGCACCGCGGGAAAAGCGCCGAAACGCTCGTGCAGCTCGAGCGCTCGCTCGAGCGTCGCGTTGATCTCCTCCGCGCTCTCACCGGGCAGCCCGATGATCCAATGGATGAGCAGCGGCACGCCCGCTGCGTGCGCGTTCTGCGCGGCGGCGTCGATGCACGCGAGGTCGAGGCGCTTCTTCACGACCTCGGTGACGACACGCTGCACGCCGCTCTCGGCGCTGACGCTCACGGTCGCGACGCGCCCGCGCATGCGCCCGAGATGGCGCGGCTCGAGATAGTCGGCGCGCATGCCGTTCGGCACGTCGAAGCGCACATCGAGCGTCTCGACGAGGTCGAGCACGACCTCGAAGTGGCGCTCGCTCACGTTCACGAGCTCGTCGAGGATCTCGAGACGCGTCGCGCCGTGCACGCGCACGAGCTGCTCGAGGTACGCGCGCAGCCGCGCCTCCGGGTAGCGCCGCTGCGTCTTCGGCTCACCGGGCAGGCGCTCGGGGTTCGACGAGCAGTGGACGCACGTGAACGGGCAGCCACGCGAGGTGACGAGCGGCAGCGTGCGCCCATCGATCGGGAACGCCCAGCGCGCGCGCCCGAGGTTCTGCACGGTGCGCGCGTGAAACGCGGCGTACGCGTCGAGGTCGACGAGATCCCACGCCGGGAACGGCAACGCCTCGAGCGCAGGCGACACACCGCGATGCGTGCCGTGCGGGCGCTCCCCCCGCGCGACGAGCGCCTCGACCAGCGCGGGCAGCGTCACCTCGGCCTCGTACTTCACCCACGCATCGACCTCGGGATACGCGCCGAGCACCGCGTCTCCCGCGCACTCCACGTAGTGCTGCCCCGACTGGTAGCAGTCCGCGAGCACGCGCGGCACGTCGGGGAAGCGCGCGGCGAGGCCCGCGAGCACGGCGCCGAGCACATCGTCGCGCGCGGGCGGGCGATGGAACGGCGTCAACGCGACGACGACGAGCGCCAGGTCTTCGCGGCCGCACGCGGACGCGCACGCGGCGAGCACGTCGTCGATGGGCGCACCGAGGTGCAGGCGCCCGTCATCGCGCGGCGCAAGCGTCGAAGCGGGCAGCGCGAACGCATCGACGAGTACGGCAGACCACCCCGTCTCACGGAGCACCGCGGCGAGTTGCACCGCGCCGAGGTCGGAAAAATATGGGTAATCGATGAAGTCGCGCGCGATGGTGGTGGGCGGATGCACCACGAGGACGCGCGCAGCGGACGACACGCGGCGAGTCTATCGGATCCGCCCGTCTCGCGACTATGATGGCCGCGATGCTCACGGAAGAAGCGCACGCCGAAGGGGTCGCGGACAAGGTCCGCGGGCACGAAGAGGCCGCGCACGAGAAGCGCAACTGGGTGCGGCTCACCTACGACTGCAACAACCGCTGCGTCTTCTGCCTCGACTCCGACACGCACGACGGCGAGATGCGCGATCGCGAGGACGTGAAACGCCAGATCCTCGACGGACGCCGCAAGGGCGCCGAGCGCCTGATCCTCTCGGGCGGCGAGCCGACGATGCACCCCGACTACGTCGCGTTCATCAAGCTCGGCGCGCTCGCGGGCTACCGGAAGATCCAGACCGTCACGAACGGCCGGATGTTCATGTACGAGCCGTTTCTCAAGCGCTGTCTCGACGCCGGGCTCTCCGAGATCACGTTCAGCCTCCACGGCCCGAACGCGCGCATCCACGACGCGCTCGTCGGCGTGAAGGGCGCGTTCGACGAAGAGGTGCGCGGCCTCGAGAACGCGTTCGCCGACGGCCGCCCGATCATCAACGTCGACATCGTCATCAACCGCGGGAACGTGAAGCAGCTGCCCGAGATGCTGCGGACCTTCTACGAGAAGGGCGTGCGCGAGTTCGATCTGCTGCAGGTCGTGCCCTTCGGGCGCGCGTTCACCGAGGGGCGCGACACGCTCTTCTACGATCTCGAGGCGATGCAGCCCTATCTGCGGGAGGCGCTCGAGTTCTCGCGTCGCCCCGACGTGCACATCTGGATGAACCGCTTCCCACCGAAGCACCTCGAGGGCTTCGAACACCTCATCCAGGACCCGTACAAGCTCAACGACGAGGTGCGCGGCCGCAAGGAGGAGTTCGCGCGGCTCCTCGACGAAGGCGAAGCCCTCGACTGCCGCGACCCGTCGCGCTGCCGCTACTGCTACCTCGAGCAGCTCTGCGACACGCTCGACGACGTCCGCGCGACGGTCGCGGCGCAGCGCTTCGAGGTCGTGCGCGTGGACACCGCGTGGGAGGCCCACCAGGCCCCCGTGTTCGGCGGCGATCCCGCGAGCGCGCGCCGCGCCCGTGCGGACGGCCGCGTGGGGCTCCCGCTCGCATCCGGCCCCACGCCACGCGCGACGCCCACCCCCGCAGAGCTCGTCGCCGCGGCCGGCGCGTCCACACTGCGCCTCGTTGCGCCCGACCTCGCTGCTGCGCGTGCCGCGCTCCCCGGCTTCCCCGGCCCCACCGACCTCGAGCTCGAGCTCGACGACTACGCCGGGCTCGACGCAGCGCTCGGCGCCGATGGCTCGCTCGACGGACGGCGCCTCACCCGCGTCGTCGTGCACCGCAGCGAGGACGCGCGCGCGTGGCTCGCCCTCTCCGCGGAGGTCGAGGTGCAGATTGCGATCAACGCCGAGACCGCCGCCTGGCTGCGCACGCTCACGGTCGCGCCCGCGCGTCTCTCGCTCGTGCTGCCGACGTACGAGCGCCTCACCGAGAGTCAGGCCAACGACGTCGATCTGCGCGGCTTCTTCGCCGATTTCCCGCACCCCGTCCCCGTCGAGGGCGTCCCGGCGTGCGTGATCGGGCGCGCCCCCCGCGCCGAGCGGCCCACGCTCGACACGGCGATGATGGACGCGAGCGGACGTCTCGAGATCTTCCGCTACACGCAGCGGTACATCCTCGCGCACTACCGCACGAAGTCGCTGCGCTGCAGCCCGTGCGTACACGCCGCAGCGTGCACCGGCATGCACGTGAACTACGTGCGCGCGCACGGCTACGGGCTCATGCAGCCCGTCACCGCCGCGTCCGCCGCCGCCGAAGAGTGATCGCCGCGCGGTGCCCCCGGAACGCGCCGCGCAGGGACCTCAGTAGACGCCGTTCGACAGCTCGAGCGTGTAGCCCGCGCACGAGAGCGGCGCGCCCGCCTTGCGACGCACGCGCACGAAGTAGTCGGCCGTCTGGTCGTTGCAGACGTTCGCGCCCGGCGTGGGCGAGGTCGTGCACGGACACTCGCCCGTGGAGCCGGGCCCCGTGCCCGAGAGGAAGTCGGTGAAGAACGTGAAGTCCTGGTAGCCCGTATCCGCGCAGCCCGTCGGGACCATGCCGCAGCCGCCGCGGAACACCGTGAACTCGAACGCGGAGTCAGGGTTCATCGCGAACTGCACGCGCACGTGCAGGGCGTCGCAGCTCGAGTCCGGCGTGTCGACGCCGCGGAAGCGATACCAGACCTCCCGCGTCGCCGGGAGCGCGTTGCCGCTGACGAGCTGCGTCTGCCCGGAGTCGGCGAGATCGCCGAGATCCTGCGCGCCTCCGCAGTCGGCCGCGACACCATCCCCGGGGATGCCCATGCACTCGCAGCCGTTGTCCGGGACGGAGTCGAGATCGAAGGAGCCGGGCGGGCACCCGCACATGCCGGAGATGCACACGCCCATGCCGGGCGGGCAGAGCACGCCGGGCGCCGCGTCGTCGGTGCCGCCGCTGCAATCGTCGTCGGCGCCGTTGCAGACCTCGGGCAGTCCGGGCGCGATCGCAGGATTCGTCTCGTCGCAGTCCGTCTCCGCGGTGACGCCGTCGCCGTCGATGTCTGCCGTGCGCGGGACGCAATAACGCGCGCGGCAGATGACGTCGGCGCCGGGGCAGCCGCCCGCCGGCGTGCAGGCTCCGTAAGGCACGCAGGATCCGCGCTCGCAGAACTCGAAACCCATGCAGACGACGCCCGCACAGGGGTCCGCAGGGCCCATGTCGACGGGTGGCGGTACGTCGACATCGCGCGCCGCATCCCGCGGCGCAGCATCCGTCGGAGCCGCATCACGCGGGCCACCCGCATCGCTCGCCATCTCGCCCCCGGCGCCGCTCGCGCAGGCCGCACCCACCGCCGCGCAGAGCAGCAGCAGACCAAGAGGAACCACATATCCAAGCGACCGCCGCGGGCGATGGATCATGACGTCCACGATAGCGCGATGGGCTGGCGCGCCACAATCCCGCGACATCGAGGCCCGCCCGTCAGCCGCCCCGCGTTACCAGCTGCCGTGCGAGCCGTGCGAGCCGTGCGAGCCGTGCGAGCCGTGCGAGCCGTGCGAACCATGCGAGCCGTGCGAACCATGCGAGCCGTGCGAGCAATGCTGGCCGCCCCGCTGCGCATCGCCGGGCTCACCCTTCGCCCCCTCGTCCGCCGCCGCGAGCGCGCGCGCGGATACGTCGTGCTGCGTATCCGACAGGGTCCCGCTGACGTCGGCGCGGAAACTCGGGAGGTCCTCGGCGTCGTCCGCCGCGCCGCCGCCTTTGCCGTTGTGGTCAGATCCAGCCATGTCGGTGCTCCGCGGAGGTTTGACGGGGACTGTAGGGCGAACGACCGCGCGATGTCGAGCGCGTGCGGACAATAGTCAGGTCGCCGCCGGGAGACCCTGGAGAAAATGGTCGCGGCTGCGCACGGTCGTCCAGCGCTGGAACACGCCCATCGTGCCCGGGTCGCCCTCCGCGAGCTTCTCGAAGAGGTAGTCCTGGATGCCTTTGTGGACGGCGCAGAGCGAGCTCTGGCGCATCGACCCCCAGATGTGCCCGAGGGCCTTGTGGCTGTGGACGGGCGGCACACCGCAGTACGGGTTGTAGGTGCAGTCGACGCAGTCCGGTTGGCTGTCTCGCTGCGAGGCGATCACGAGCGCGCGCACCGTCGGATGCCCGACGACGTCGCGATAGCGGCTGGTCCGCACATCGCCGATCAGGAACGCGTCGTCACCCGTCTCGTGGAGCATCCGCCCCTCGTCGCACGTGAAGATGCGCCCGTCGTAGCCGTACGCGAGCTGTCCGATCCCCGCGCCGCCCGGGCTGCGGATGTCGAGGAAGTTCGGGTCTTCGCCCGCGAGGATCTTGGTGAGGAAGATGGCCGCGTAGCGCTCGAGGATCTGCACGCCCTGCTGGTTGAGCTGGAGCATGTAGTCCGTCGCCTGCCGGTAGAACGCGAGGTATTCACTGCGCGGATACTCGACGCGCGCGCCCGTCTTCTCGACGAAGCCGAAGGGATCGATCGGCCGCAAGAACAAGGCTTTACAGCCCAGCGCGACGTAGGTGTCGACGACCTCCTTCCACCGCGGAAGGGTCTCGCGCGTCGTCGTGAGCAACGCCTCGACGTGATAGAGCGTCGGGTCGAGCCCCATCAGCGCGTAGGCCTCGTTGATGCGCGCGATCCAGCGCGTCGCGGCCTTGTGCGACGAGAGCCCGGGCAGCTTGCGCTGCTTGTCGTGCAGGTGCTCGGGGCCGTCGATGCTGGTGCAGATCTGCACCTTGTGCTCGAGCAGGAACGCGAGCTTTTCCTCATCCATCAAGGAGAGGTTCGAAACCATCGTGAACTCGAGTTGCTTGCCGACGGCCTCGTTCTTCTGCTTCGCGTACGCGATCGCGTGCTTGACGACCTCGAAGTTCACGAGCGGCTCGCCGCCTTGGAATTCGATGGTGATCGCGGGGCTCGTCGACCGCAGGATGAAATCGATGGAGCGCTCGGCCGTCTCGCGCGACATGTCCGTGTGCACGGCCTCCATGTCGGCGCGCGAGGCGTGGCAGTAGACGCATGTCTCGTTGCAGCGAAGC
>Ga0172372_10002301_pt1 | contig 29179 bp, 22 predicted proteins | sample LakKiv5m_2_FD_114544 | JGI IMG/M metagenome (GOLD analysis project Ga0172372, IMG submission 114544) | Freshwater microbial communities from Kabuno Bay, South-Kivu, Congo - kab_092012_9.5m | ecosystem: Environmental > Aquatic > Freshwater > Lake | place: Democratic Republic of the Congo...
TCTTTTAACTTTTGAGAGGCGAGCAGTGAATTTCTCAGATGGTACTTTGCTTCTCGATCAAAGATACATTGCACTTTAAAAGTCTGTTGCCAGTGAAACCAAGTCTCAAAGGGGAGGCTGGCAGCTAAGGCCGGCAAATCATCAAGATTATGAATGGTGCGTTGATCAAGTTGTAAGAAACCGCGACTGGCGATGCCCGTCGTAAGCATAAGTTTTAGAAAGGGTAGTTCTTCGGCTTTAAGCTTGACCCCGCCATCTTCCAATTTTAGGCCTGTTAGCTCAGAACCGAGGACGGTCTGACACTCTTGGGCAAGAAGTTCTTCTAAGCCTTTTGGGCAAGAAAGGAAAAATTGGGGCATGGGATACTCACTTTTGCTGCTCTGTGTATTATTATCCGGCCACCTTTGGCAAGTTCTTTTACGATTTCACCCGATTGGTTTGGCCGGTTTCCTTGAGGTGGTGAGCAGGGTCGTGCTATAGTCTGCGCCTAAATTCAGCTTATTAACTAATTAATTATCAATCAGGCCCAAGCCAGGTCGCCGTTTTAGCGGTTCCCTCAAAGGCCGCTCAAGTGGAGGCAACATGAAACCAGACTACAAAGTTAAAGATATCACCCTGGCCGATTGGGGAAGAAAGGAAATTGAAATAGCTGAAAGTGAAATGCCAGGGCTTATGGCCATTCGTAAAAAATATGGCCCACAGAAACCTCTTAAAGGCTCTCGCATTGCTGGTTGTCTTCACATGACGATTCAAACAGCTGTGTTGATTGAAACGTTGAAAGACTTGGGAGCTGACGTTCGTTGGTCGTCTTGCAATATCTATTCAACTCAAGATCACGCTGCTGCTGCCATCGCCAAAGCTGGCATTCCTGTTTTTGCATGGAAAGGGATGACGGAAGAAGAATACGATTGGTGTATTGAGCAAACCATTCGTTGGCCAGATGGCAAAGGTCTAAACATGATCCTGGATGATGGTGGTGACCTTACCAACATTGTTCACGATAAAAATCCAGAACTTTTGAAAGAAATTCGCGGTTTGTCTGAAGAAACAACAACTGGTGTTCACCGCCTTTATGAAAGAATGAAAAAAGGAACTTTAAAAGTTCCTGCTATCAACGTTAATGATTCAGTTACAAAATCAAAATTTGATAACCTTTATGGTTGCCGTGAATCGCTTGTTGACGGCATTAAGCGTGCCACAGACGTTATGATTGCAGGGAAAATTTGCGTTGTGGCCGGCTACGGAGACGTAGGTAAGGGCTCAGCTCAATCTTTCCGTGGTCTTGGTGGCCGAGTCGTTGTTACTGAAATCGATCCTATCTGCGCGCTTCAAGCTGCGATGGAAGGTTATGAAATCATGACAATGGATGAAGCGGCCAAAATCGGAGATATTTTTGTGACGGCAACCGGTTGTGTTGACGTTATTAATTCAAAACATTTAGATGCCATGAAAGATGGTGCCATTGTTTGTAACATCGGCCACTTCAATGCTGAAATCGATGTAAACCATCTGCATAAAACATTTAAAGAAGTAAATATTAAACCTCAAGTGGATATGTACATAAGCAAAGGCAATAAAAGAATTATTCTTTTAGCACAGGGACGGCTTGTAAACTTGGGATGTGGCACTGGTCACCCAAGCTTTGTTATGTCGAACTCATTTAGTAACCAAGTGTTGGCACAAATTGAGTTGTGGGCCAATGCGAATAAATACGAAAATAAAGTTTATATGTTGCCTAAACACCTAGATGAAATGGTGGCCAGACTTCACTTAGAAAAAATCGGTGTGAAGCTTGAGACGCTAACTTCTGCTCAAGCAGAGTACATAGGTGTGAAGGTCGAAGGCCCATTTAAACCTGATCATTATCGCTACTAATTTCTAGGAGGCAGCTATGAACCTCAGCACCACTCCCTATCTGCAAGCTGGCGGTAAGTTAAAGGTGTTTATTGGTTCTGATCATGCTGCCTTCTCAGAAAAAGAAGAACTCAAAAAGCTATTGCAAGAAAATTATGCGACTGCATCAACCACTCAATTTGAAGTGGTTGATGTGGGTTGCTTTTCTTCTGAACGCGCCAATTATGCCGAATATGCTTCCCACGTCGCAACCCATGTTCAAGCAGGGGAAGGATTGGGAATTATTATTTGTGGTTCAGGTATTGGCGTATCAATGGTCGCAAATCGGTTTGCAGGTGTGCGAGCGGCGCTCGTTAGAAGTGCCACGGATGCAAAGCTGGCCCGCGAACACAATAACGCTAATGTGTTGTGCATGGGAGCGAGGCAATCAAGCACAACCGAAAGACAGGAAATGGTAAAAGCATGGCTTGAGGCAAGCTTTGAAGGCGGAAGGCATGTCGACCGCATCCATTCTTTTAATTCGCTTGGAGAAACCAGTTCTCATAAGTTTTTTTATAATCGTGCTGAGCAATGGATCGTGGCCTCTGTTATTGGCTCGATTATTTTTGGCACCCTTTTAGCCGTCTTAAACCATACATACTATTTGGATGTGTATGCCAAAGAGGATGGATATTTAGAATACGGCTCAGTTCTGGGTCTCGGATTAGTGGCCGTCCTCATGTTTCACCGCGCTTGGAGACTGCGTTCGAGGTCTTGGACTTTTTTAGCAGGATTAATTTTGCTTGGTTGCGTGGCCATTTTTGGTTTTGGTGAGGAAATATCCTGGGGCCAAAGATTAGTTGGTCGTTCCTCTTCAGAATTTTTTGCCCAGAATAACTCGCAAGGAGAAACGAATCTTCACAATTTGGTTATCAATGGTGTCAAACTTAATAAATTAATCTTTGGAACATTGCTTTCAATTGTCATTGTTCTTTATATTTTAGTCGTGCCTTTTCTCTTTAGGAAAATCGATTGGATTAAAAAGGTTCTCAATAGTTTTGCCGTCCCCATTCCTCGCACAGTCCATACGGTGGCCTATTTAATTCTATTCTTGCTGGCAACGGCTTCAGGCTCTTTTAAAAGGGGTGAGATGCTAGAGTTTGGTGGAATTTGGATTTTCTTTTGTATTTGTTACTTTCCGGCCAATAAAGAAAATTTTAATTAAATTTTACCCATTATCTTCATGATGCGAAGACGCAAAACTGCCCAGAGCGCTTCGAAAATAATTCCGCCGCCCATTTTTGATTGTCCGTCTCTTCTCTCATAAAAAATAATAGGGACTTCCTTAACGCGCAAACCTTTCAACCAAATTTTATAATTGAGTTCGAGTTGGAAGATATAGCCGCTGCTGACGATTTTATTTAAGTCCAAGCTTTGCAAGGCCAATCGGGTAAAGCATTTAAATCCGCCAGTCGTGTCTTGCACTGGAATACCAGTCACAAAGCGCGTGTAAATTGAAGCCATATAAGAGAGGAGCAGGCGACGAAAAGGCCAGTTTATAATGCGAATACCATTGATATAACGACTACCGATAACCAGGTCATTTTCTTGGGCCGCAGCCAACAAATCCTTAATCTGATTTGGGTCGTGAGAAAAATCACAATCCATTTCAAAAACAAATTGGAAATCGCGCTCAAGCGCCCACTTAAAGCCAGTTGTGTAAGCCGTTCCCAAACCAAGTTTTCCCTGTCGTTTAAGCAAATGCAAGCTTTGGTATTTGGATTGTAATTGTTCAACTATTTTCGCCGTACCATCTGGAGAGCCATCGTCAATGATAAGAATTGAAATCGCCGGATATAGCCCAAATACTGTATGAAGCATGCGTTCAATATTATCGATTTCATTATAAGTAGGAATGATAATAAGCGAGCGATTAAAAGGTAAACTTGTTGCCGTCACGACAGTCCTCTTCCCTGGGAATGTTTAATGGTTATGGGGGTGTACTCTTTTACATTGGGGGCAAGGTTTTTGCAATTCCTTCTTATAGCGATCGGCCATTTTATAAAAATAATCGACAGCTTTTTTTCCCATATCACTGTCCGCCAACCATGCAAAAGTTTCGATCCCCGGAAGATGGTGAAGTAATTTTGCAGCAGCGTCGCCGCCCTTAAAAACCTCACCGTTAACTTCAATAAAATGGAGTGCCATTACACATTGCTCATAAGTAACCTGTGGATGAGCTCCATAGACATCCTTATCGTGAATGGAAACTTTATTAATATTCTCGTGCCCAGGCAAACGCTCCATGGCTTGCTTAAAGCGCAAGCACAAAGGGCATTCATCATCGTAAAGAAGAATGGGTAATTTATATTTATCGTTTTCTGCTGCCATTAAATCCCTCCTTGGTTTTAAAGGCATAAGACTATTCTCAATAACTATTCGACATTTACTCTTTTCCATCCAGAGGCGCGATAGCGATAAGAAATGATGTCAAAAATTCCAGTGTCAGGATTCTTATTGATTTGCGCACTCTCACTAGCGCGTTCAGCAAACTTTAAAACCTGTTCTCCACCACCTGAAGGGCCATCCTTCTTTTTTAGAAGTTTATTGAGATCGAATTGATTAGAGTTACCAGCCGATTTTTTACCTGGGCCCATCCCGCCTGAGAAAGTTAAAATTTTGGCGTTCCCGTCGCGAAGACTATTAAACACACTTGGATCGACTTCGTAGCTTTTAACTTTTCCTGCAAACTGCGCCAAGTTTGGTGGATTTTTTGAATTGAGAGCAATGGAAGCCACTGATCTTGGAAGTCCAAACTGGCCAGCAAGATCGGCGAGCTCGCCTTGGTTCGGGCCAAGAGGAGGGGCTTTAGGTGCTTTTGAAATATCTAAGCCTCGAAGAAGATTTTTAATTCGACTTGCCTGGGCCCCGCCAAATTGGCCAGAGCGAAGATCGCCTGAGCTAAGGTTCCCGCGTGATAAGTCTCTCACGTCCCTTCCTAATGCCTCTTCTGGGGTTTTGCCAAATTTTAAACCACCAATCATATTCATAAACTCAACATCAAAACAGGAATTTGAATTTCGACATTGGCATTCAGGATCGGCTTGTCCCTTACCATCAACACATGAAACTTTTAACCCATTGGCCGCGAGTTGTTGCCCTCGAATTTGGGGGGCACAGTATTTCATAAAATTGCCAGTATCTTGAATAGAGCTTGGTTGGGAGCAAAAACAATGTCTTTCGGTAACAGGGTTACATTCTCCTGCTTGTGGTAGGCTTGCAATAACCTCACCAATTTTCTTTGCATATTTTTCTTGTTCAGCCGCTTCAAATCCATAATAAATGGCGGCAAATGTTGATAGGCCCAATTTTAAAAGTAAGTTAGCCCAGTCTCCACCACCAGCTAAGCCTGTTGCCCCTCCAGACCACTGACTTAAAATCGTAATTGTATAACAAGCCGCTGTCGCTCCCCAGCCACCGCTTTGAATCTTGGCAGTTGTGGCCCTTTCCTCATGGCTTCGTTTTGCTCGATAGAGGTTTTCTCTTTGTTGATTAAATTGAGCATTGGGATCCGCTGAAGAACCAGCTGTTGAAGATAAATTCTGTTGGGCTGCCATCTGTTGAAACATGGAAAGGGCTTCTGTGGCCATGGCTACATAGCGACAATAGTCCTGCCTTTTTTCTTTTTGTTGCTGCTGCTGCTGCCCACCTTGTTGCTGTCCAGCAGCTCCTGATGTGGTTGATGGATTTGAACCCCCTGCATTAGCTCCTGCGCCAGCTTCGGTAGATGCCCCGGCTGATGATGTTTTGGTTACTTCGTATTCTCCTCCCAGGCCAGCTCCAATAACCACTGCGGAAGCTTTAATAACCATAGGTACTAAATTATGAATAAGATGCCTTTCTCTGTTGTTGCAAGCATCGCGCATGGCCTGGTTTTCATCGCGGTTGGCATCGGTGTCTTTGCTCTTGTCCGTTTTACAACCTTCATCAATTTTTTCTTGGGTAAGGCCTTGGTGTACATAGGTTTCTGAGGTGACTTTTTCTTGGTCTGTTAAATTAGACCCCGAGGAAAAATCCATCACATCGCCAGTGGCATTTCCTGTGCTCCACGCAACGGAGATCGTGCTGCAATAAAATAGGGAGAGTAAAAAAAGTTTCGTTGGGCTGGTCCACCAGGATTTTTTCGGCATAAAGGCCTCGTTTTCAAGCTAAAAATTTTTAAAAATAACTACTTAGCTCATTTTAACACTGCCCCTTCAAGGCAAGGTAGCAAGGGGGTGTCTTAGGCAGAAAGTTCCGCTTATTCATAGTAAAATCAACATTTTGGGCGTTGGGTCGCCAAAAAGAACCCAAAGATGAAATGCAAACAATTCCAGGCATTTGACGCATTTTGCCTGACCTGATAAACCTGCCTTATGACTGAACAAGATTCCAAAAATAAAGTATTTGAAAGTGATATTTCCCACTCCATGACTCACTATCTTTTAACCATTCATAAGTTAAAAGAGGTCAAAGGTTATGCAAGAGTGACTGACATTGCTCGTGAATTAAATTTAACCAAAGGTAGCGTTTCTACTGCCTTGGTAAATCTTAAGAAGAAAGGCCTGGTCATAGAGGAAGAAGATTCCAAATTTTTGTTGCTCACTCACGAAGGGCACCAAGAAGTTCACCGCATTTTATCCTCGCGGACATTGCTCTATTTTTTCTTAAAAGATTTTGTTGGCGTAAACAAAGACATTGCGGAAAAAGATTCCTGCATGATGGAACATTTAATGAGCCATGAAAGTCTTGAAAAGTTGTTTTTATTTATGAAAGATTTGGCTTGTCACTGCGAAGAAAGACCAAATATTCCTGACAGTTTAAAGCAACGTTTTTCTACTTCACTTGATTTGTGTCATTTTTCAGACCCACAAGAATTTATTGATGGTCAAAAAGCGGATGGTATAATGACCAAATAGGTGGTCATTAATGAGCTTTAAATTTAAAAAATCTTTTATTTCATTTTTTATCTTAATTTTTAGCGCGAAATTAGTTTTGGCGGATGTTGTAAATAAATCAACTTATGGTTTTTGTTTTAAGCGGCCGACCTCCCTGCAACAGGTGCAATCTGCTTTGGGTGGGTTTGCATTACCCAATGATCAACTAGAAATGATGGGAAATTGTGTTGAAGCACTTTTAAGCGAATCAAGGGCGGAGCTCTATGAGAAATTATTGAGTGCCAATCTTGGATTGTCTGATACCTACAAATCTTCTAGGGGAACCAACAATCAAGGTCAGATTACAACCTTAACTGGTGGAAGTTCAAATCAAGGTCATTGCAGACTTGAGTATGAAAAGAAAAGAAATAAGGAGCATCATCAACGCACTATTGGAATTGGTAAAAATGGCAATTTTAGAGATCGTGAGGAAAATTTAGAAGGGAATGAAAGGTCGCAAATACTTTTGAGTTTGGGAAAGCCAGGCTCACTTAGGGTTGATGATATATCTCTTGATGTGGTTTGCACCGGTGGCAATAGTGGCAACTTCACCTTGAATTTTTCTTTAAGTGGTAGGCAGTCAGGAATAAGTACTTCAGTCGAGGTAGGATTGGGACAAGTTGTAAATATTGGAGGCATTGCCAAGGATCTTAGTGGCAAAGATCGAACCATCGATATTAATAGAGGATTTGAACATAATAAAAGTAGTGGCAAGGATAACTTCGAGTACTACCTCAAAGTTTTAGGCACAAATTAAATTTACAATTTCATTCAGGCCAATCTTCACCCTTATATTTCTCAAAATCTAGAAATTCCTTTACCTCTGGCTTGTAATAGACAGTCCCATACATTGTCCCTGTATCATTCCAAGGTTTCCTTAAGACTAAATATTGCAACAAGTTTTTAAAATTCAAAGACTCGTAATCAGGAACCCACCAATGGCGAAAGGGGATATGCAGAAACTGATAACCATGACTTTTAAAGCGAAGGTCATAAGTTGAGGTCAAAATAATGTCGTAGGCGTTAATCTTTTGTTCGTTAAGGATAAAACTAAACTGTGGCAAACCATAGAGGTACCAAGTCGTAGGCCAGGTTATATCATTAAGGACTAAAATATGAGGGGAATTTTTCTCCCCCTCAATGAGATTGCGGGTATCAATAAGCATTTGCTCATATTTTTTAGTCGTATGAACTTGGGAGAAAATTTCCGTTTTAGAACCAGGATGTTTAAAATTGATAACCCAAACTAGATAAAATTGGAAAATTATAACAACACCTGCCGCTGACATGCTTAAGACTTTTGACCAACGAGGCAAAATTTTAAAAAGGTCAAGTTTTGAAGAAAACCAAAAGCAAAAAAAGAAAAGCCCATTGACGAGTGGGTAAAGTAAAAGCCATGGAACTTTTTCTCCTGCATAGGAGTAGGTGAAATAATTTGCAGTAAACCAAAAATAACTGGTGGCCAGTAGTCTTTTCCCTTCACGCAGCAGATAATTAGTTCCAAAAAAACCAAGGCCCAAAAGAAAAGGGAAAAATATAAAATCGCTCCATGTTTTTAGTTTGAGATACTTGCCAGTAAATTGAAAAATGGACGGGGAATTTTTCCCAATAAAATAGAGAGTGATTAGAGCAATGATGCTAACAAGAAAAATGATTCTCTCTTTAAAGGAGATGAGTCGAAAAATCTGGATGGCAAATAATCCAAAAAATAAAGTGAAAATGGGCTCGTGCCAGAAAAGCATGAGAAAATAATAAATAAACGGACCTGTTATTCTTTCGGTTTGGTGTTGTCCTGCCCAATAAAAAAATCCTTTTAATGTAAGGAAATCAATAATGCCCTGCTTGTATTGAAAGCCCGCCGTATAAAAGTAAGAAACAATAAAGGAAATAATTGAAAGGCATAGAATAATGTCAACAAGATTAGTTCTCCATGATTGTCTAAATTCTGTAAGAAAAGAAGAAGAGCTTATCTTGAAATATCTGAGTGCGAAGTATTCATACAAGAGATAAAAGAAGATTAGGAAAAACGAAATAAAATAACTTTCCTTGATACAAAATATAAATCCAACACCAATTGAAAATGACAAAATAGAAATATATGACAATTTAGTGCTGACCTGATTCTTATGGTTTTTATAAAAGAACATTCCAAATAAAATTAAAGAGTATGAAATTAAAACCAACATATCTTCTCTTAGAAATCTTGACCAATAAATCATCGATGGTGAAGTGGTAAGAAAGAATAGGAAGGAGAGGATTGGCACAGTTCCCAAAATCCTAACCAAGGGAATAAGAATACCTAAGGCCATAATTCCAATTAAAACCATAGTTGTTCGACCAACTTTTAAGCTTTGGCCCCCAACATGATAGGCATAGGGAAGAACATGATAAAGAAGTGGGCCATGTAGCATGGGGTCGTATTTGTAGTAACCTTGTTTTGGGGAATCGTGAAAATATTTGCCATAGATTGCATGCAAAGACTCATCATGATGTATGGCACGCTTATCAATTTCAACAAAACGTACAATGAGGAAAATTGCCATGATGGCCGTCAATAGCCATGTAGTTATCTTCACGGATTTAATTCGATCAATGAAATTCATGCTGCTTAGATCCTAAAGGTTACCTCATTATCGCCGGATGAAAGTTTTGATGCAATCTCCACTCCCTGCATAAAGGAGTGATCCTGGTTGCTAACTTCGTACTTCCAGCCCCCAAAACGACCTCGGGAAAAAATTGATAATTCTTCAAGCGCGGGAACTATTTCTCTTAATATTTTGTCGCGTTCCACACTCGGAGTTGGATACCCATAGTTAGTTTTAAAGTGAAATTTGGATAATATCTTGTCCTTGGAGGAAATTAGCTCAGCCTTTATAAGAGAGTTTAAACACTGATCTATGATTGTCTTGTGATCAACAGCTTTGTCTTTGGACTCACTCACCTCAAGCATTATAGAATAATGTTTTTTTATGTCAGGAACGTTATTAGGACTGTAATTTGAAAAAACAGTGGCACGGTAAAATGGGAATTGATTTTCGGAAAAATAAATCCAGCATTTTTTGTTTAATTTGTCAGGTAGTCTCCCCTCTATTCCAAATCCAACGACGTTCGTTGAGGAGTATAATAAATCTTTTGGCTCCTGATTTGTCTTTGGCTTTTCATCGAGACAATTCCATAAGATATCCAGAGGAATAGTAGAGATTAGTTGTTTATAAATTATCCGTTCTCCATTCGATAACAAAATTTCTTTCTGCTGGGGGGATATTTTCTTTATTGAATTATTAAATAAATATTTTGATTGAGGTATCTTATTTGCGACATTTTTCCAAATTTGGCCAGTACCGCCAATTTTTGGGAACCAAAAACGATTATTGGGGCCCCAGTTTTTATCAGGTTGTCCCGACTTAAAATTATTTTCAATTCGGCTTATATCGACTACCGATACGCGCTCTCCAATCCACTGGTAGTTCATTTTTTCAGGTTGGTAAGCCCAAACTTTAAAATTATAGGGATGCATAAAAATTTCGCAAAGTTTTTCACCAAACTTGGAAGATAGCCATTCTCTAAAATTGCTTGGGGTAGATTTTTCTTTGGCAACAGACTTTAAGTCTTCAAGGCATTCCTGGCCAAGTGATTTTGGCAGAAGGTGAATATTATTTTGAAATGGATAGGGAATAAACTGATTTTGAAAAAAGGCCCAAGCCTCCCTTTCGTGGTAGAGCCTTTCACTATCTGGTAGCACTGAATTCATGACCTGATCAAAATAGGGATAATGAGAAAATTGAACGTGGCCGCCAATGTCCCAGGTAAAACCTTCGGGATCAACAAAACTTCGACTTAAGCCTCCTGCAACATCCTCTTTTTCAATTAAGATGTAGGAATCTTGTTTAAGTTCTTCCAATCTCCATGCAGCTCCAAGACCTGTTGGGCCTGCTCCTAGTATGACTCTATCTGCCTTTTTCATTTAATCCCTGTTTGATTTTATAGCTGTTACAAAATCTGAGTATTCATTTTGGGGATCCCTGGACGACAAAAAATTTTAAACCGATGAAGCATCAATTCTTTTGTAACTCTAAGACAAATTTTCAACAATCTCCAAATCCCTTTGATTGATGGAGTGCCAGTTGCCCTTTCCTTGTGAGTAACTTGAAACACAGACATTGGAAAATTTCGCTGGTTACAAAGTGAAGAGAACTCAATGGCCAGGTGAATGTTGGGAGCAAAACAATTTTCAGGAATGTTTAATAAAGATTGCGATAGAGTTTGGCCTTCCATTAAGCGGAAAGGACAATTCAGATCCGGTAGGGTGGGGCCAAATAGTAATCTGTTTAGGAAGGCATTTATTTTGGTGATAAATAAGCGGATCTGGGGATCAAATCGCTTTTTCCTTTGGCCAATGGCAAATTTGGTATTGGCCAAAGGAGGCCAAAACTTGACGAACTCCTCTGCAGCAATTTGGTCGTCACTGTCGCATTGAAAAACCCACTGGCTTTTCAAGTCGAGTGCCTTTTTGTACCCATTTAATACTGCAGCACCATGGCCTGCATTTTTTTGATGAATTCCAATGATATAATTTGGATTTTGCTTTTCGAGTTTGTGAATAACTTCCGAGCTTTGATCAGTCGATCCATCATTGATCAAAAGCAATTTAAAGGGCACTTTGAGGGCCGTTAGGATTTTTAACCAATCGGTAATAACTTTTTCCAATATGTCTTGTTCGTTATAGACTGGTATGACGACAGCAATTTGGGGTACGTTTTGTTTTTCCATGATTGGAGACCATTTTAACCTGTTTGTTGGCGGTGAAATAAAATATTTATGAGGTTTGGTCATGCCAAAAACCATGTCATTTTTGTCTGCTATTCGTTCTGTTGATCCTTTAAAGCGCAATGCTCTTAGTCATTTGGGTGTGGCCCTTTTCCTTGTTCTCTTTTCCCATCCGTTAACTCGCTCAACTACGACTGGGCTTTTTCTTCATTATTTTGGTGCCAAGAACTCGCCTTTGGTTTGGTTTTATTCTGTTCTGGGAATCATGATTTGTGTGTACTTTTATGACCGCTACCAAAAAAGTAAGACAATCTCCTTTCTCTACAACTGGACGGCTTGGGTATCAGTCGTCATTTTCTTGCTTGGAATAATCTTATTAGAAAGAGGAGACCGATATGTGGCCTACTTTTTATTTGTTTGGAAGGAAGCCTATATTGTTCTTCTGGTGCACATGATTTTTGGTTTGGCCAATGCTTCCCTAACTTTAGGGGAAGCAAAGATATTCTACGGACCGTTGGGAGCACTGGGCTCTCTTGGGGGAATTTTGGGGGGGCTTGCAACAAGTTGGCTGACAAATTTTTTTTCGAGTGAAATTATTTTGGGAATCGGTGCCATTGTTGTTTTATTATCTGCGGTGAGTTTTTACCTCGCGAGGGGTCTGGCAGAGGTAGTTGACTCGACCCCAGAAGATAAGGGTAATGCTGAAGCTAGTTTCGGCCCTCTTAAGTCCCTGGGCGGAGTTTGGAATTATGTTTTGCTTCTTTCTCTCATAATTATGATGAGTCAATTTGTCATAAATTTGGCCAATTTTAAGTTTGATTTACTGTTCGCCCAATTGGTCCCAGATAAAGACTTAAAAACAAAATATCTCGGGAATCTTTATACCTTCGTAAACGGTGTGGGCCTTTTTATGCAGGTTTTTTTAGTTCCCTGGTTATTTCGTAGTTTTACCAGAAAAACAATTCATCTTCTTATTCCCTTAATATTCTTTTTCTTGTCATTAATGGGACTAAATTTGTTGGGCGTCACTCTCTTTCTAATTTCATTTTCGTTTGGCGCCATGAAGGGAATTGACTACTCCTTGTTTTCTGCAGCGAAGGAACTCATGTACTATGCGTTAAATCGATCTCAGAAGTATGGTGCAAAATATATCGTAGACATGGTTGTTTACCGCTTCAGTAAGGGAATCATTTCTGTTTTTTTAATGTTTTATCAAGAGGTTTGGCTTGTTGATGCATTGTTGCTTTTGTTCTGTATAATCTGGCTTTTATTGGTGTTCCCTCTAATAAAGATTGATCAACTTTTGGAATCAAATAAAGCGAACTAAAATATTCAAAATCTATAAATTAAGTTATAATTCTCCCCGATATAATTTTCCCATTGTGTGAGGAATCCATGAACATTTTAATGCAGTCTAAATTTAATACTCCTAATGAAACTATTCCCTTCAATAAAATTTCTAATGCTGATTTTTTGCCAGCACTAAAAAGTGCCATTGAGGATGCTAAAAAGAAGGTCGAAAAGTTAAAAAATAATGGAGCGCCGGCCACCTTTGAAAATACTTGCGCTCAATTGGATAGAGTAAATAGGAAAGTTGGACTAATTGGTGACACTTTTTTCAATTTGCATGGCGCTGATACCAATGAAGAGAGACAAAAATTGGCTAAAGAGATTTCTCCAATTTTAACTCAGTTCTCCAATGATTTATCCTTAGATGAAAAATTATTTCACCGAATCAAGGCAGTTTATGACAATAAACAAAATTTAGAACTTAATTCTGAGCAGGAGACACTCCTTAATAAGCAATATAAAGGTTTTGTTAGGAATGGTGCACTTTTAAATGCAACAGATAAGGAGAAATTGCGTTCAATTGATAAACGATTAGATGAACTGACTTTGCAGTTTAGTGAAAACAACCTTGAGGAAAGAAAGTTATTCGAGCTTTGGATTACAGATAAAAAAGATTTGGCTGGCTTGCCAGAATCAGCCTTGAAGATGGCTAAACACCAAGCCGAAAAAAAGGGAAAACCTGATCAGTGGTTTTTTAATTTAGATTTCCCGATGTATTTCCCGTTAATCACTTATGCACAGAATAGAGAGTTGAGAAAAAAAATATTTTTAGCCTATTCCTCTGTTGGTATTCAAAACAATCAATACGACAATCGAACCATCATCCTTGAAATTGTTAAATTGCGAAAGGATAGGGCTAATCTACTCGGATTTGATACTCATGCGACCTATGTTCTGGCTGAACGCATGGCCGAGACTCCAGACAAGGTAACTCAATTTCTTCTTGAGCTTTTGGACAAGGCTAAGCCATTTGCAGCACAAGATATTCAAGCCCTAGAGAAATTTGCCAAGGAAGTTGATGGTATAACTGATTTTCGACGCGGGGATGTCCAATATTACACTGAAAAACTGAAGAAAAAATTGTACGACCTTGATGATGAAATGCTTCGACCCTATTTCAAATTAGAAAATGTCATTGAGGGGGCATTTTTGGTTGCAACCAAACTGTATGGATTAAAATTTACCCACAATAAAAATATTGAAACCTATCATCCCGATGTCAAAGCGTATGAAGTTTTTGACTCGGAAAATTCTTATGTCGGAGTTTTTTATGCAGACTTTTTCCCAAGGCCAGGAAAAAGAAGTGGCGCATGGATGACTGATTTCAGGGTTCAAAGCTATTACAATGAGGATGGTTCAGTATTTGGTTTTAGGCCTCATGTGGTCATTGTTTGTAACTTTACTCCAAGCACTCCCGATCAGCCGTCGCTTTTGGGACTTGATGAAGTTCTTACACTTTTTCATGAATTTGGACACGCTCTGCATGGCCTTTTAAGTGATGTAAAGTATGACTCTCTGGCCGGCACCAACGTATATTGGGACTTTGTGGAACTGCCTTCGCAAATAATGGAAAACTGGGTTTATGAAAAAGAATGTTTGGATTTGTTTGCAAGACACTACAAAACAAATGAATTAATGCCTGCCGAATTAATTACCAAAATTCGCAAAAGTTCAAATTTCCAAGAAGGTAGGATGACTTTACGTCAGCTTGGTTTTTCTTTACTTGATATGGCCTGGCACCAAACGCCAACTGACCAAATTAAAAGTGTTGAGGAATTTGAAAAGGAAATTTTAGGAAAAATTGAAATACTACCGTTAGAGCAAGGAACAAACATGAGTAGTTCCTTTTCACATATTTTTTCAGGCGGATATGATGCAGGCTATTACAGCTATAAATGGGCCGAAGTTTTAGATGCCGATGCTTTTCAGTTTTTTAAAGAAAATGGCATTTTTAATACCGGAATAGCAGATAAATTCAGAAAAAACATTCTTTCCCAAGGGGGAAGTCAACATCCAATGGAGCTTTACCAGCAATTTCGTGGACAACCGCCCTCTATCGAGGCACTTCTAAAAAGATCTGGGTTAATTTCCAATTTGTAAGGATTTATTAGGACTGAAATTCATATTTTGCCTTTAAACTATCCCTTATCAATTTCTGTAAGTCAGGGACGACTACGGACTGGAAAGACCAAATCCTAATAGCGGTTTGATCTTCCCTTTAGCTGTACCAAGGAAACCAATGGAGGGTCTATGAAACTTGCTCGGCTTGCCTTATCTGGATCTTTGTTTCTTTTTGCTTTTCAAATTGGCTTAGCCAACGCTCACGGTCAAAGAGCCTCTGCTCCACAAAAGAGTAGCAATGATAAAAGTATTTTTATCACAGTTGGTTCAGACACTGTCGCCAATCTTGAGAGCAAATCATTAATTCGTGAAAATTTTAATCAGTTTGTTAAATCAGCGAATTCGCCAGTTGTTTTGGAAGTTAAGGAAAGTGAACTTGATAATATTAGTAACATAATGCATGAAGACTTTAAGCGATGTGGTGGTTTCGTTGGACACAACACCCTTGAAGAAGCCATAGATTGGGCCAATAACCAAGAAGATCGCGCGACTGCCAAGTTTGCAACATTTGCGGATTACAATATCAATCAACAAGATCAAGTGTCAGCACTTCTTGCACAAGTGAATGCAACATCAATCGAGCGAATGATCAGAAATTTATCTAATTTTCACAACAGATATTATAAGGCCCAATCTGGTGTGGATTCTCAACAAGCTGTTCTAAATGCATGGGGCGAATTAGTAAAAGGACGTAGTGATTCTAAGGTAGAATTTTATCGCCATCCAAGCTGGCCCCAGCCTTCGGTAATCCTTACGATCACAGGAAGTGAAATTCCTAGCGAAATCATAGTTGTTGGCGGGCATGCCGATTCAATCTCTGGCATGTTTGGCGACAGAAGTACGGCCAGAGCTCCAGGCGCTGATGACAATGCATCTGGTATTTCAACCGTGACGGAAATAATCCGCGTTTTAACCCAAAGTTCTTATCGCCCTAAGCGTACGATTAAATTCATGGCTTACGCTGCTGAAGAGGTCGGGCTATGGGGATCTAAGGAAATTGCTCAACAGGCCAAAAGAGAAAACTGGAATGTTGTGGGTGTTCTTCAACTGGATATGACGAATTTCAAAGGGTCTAACTCTGTTGAAATTAATTTAGTTAATGATTTTACCAACCGCGAACAAAACGCGTTTCTAGGTAAACTTATTGACACCTACGTAAAGGTACCATGGGGTCAGGATGGTTGTGGCTATGCCTGCTCAGATCATGCATCTTGGCATGGACAAGGATATCCGGCTTCTATTCCATTTGAATCACTCAAAGGCGATATGAACAGACGAATCCATACTGCTCAAGATACAATTGAAATTTCGGGTGGAAATGCTGCTCATGCGGCTAAGTTTGCACAACTTGGCTTGGCATATGTTGTAGAACTTGATAATTAATAAGCTAAGTAAATTCCGCTCTCCATTTTGGAGGGCGGAAATTTTAAAACAACTTGTGACAATGACAAAAATGTGAACCATCCTGAAATCCCTAGGCTCATCGAATTTTCTCAATTAAAACTTATTCTCGAAGCTGAAAGAAAGGCCATCCTTAGAGTTGATACATTTTCAGAAGAAAGTGATACGTTGCGTTCTGTTGCGGACGCGGAAAAAATATTGGCCACCTTAGAACAAGTTCAAAGTAACTTGCATAAATGTTTCTCGGCCCACCCCTCTCTCATGGCGCTATTTAATCAGGCTTGGGGTAATTTCCATGAATTTTTAAGCAGAGAGAGAATTCTCGAGCTCTGCTTCTATGAGCAAACTTTGTTTCATCAGAAAGAGCAAACTACTTATGTTCAGTTTCAGGTTGAAAATGAAGGTGAATCTGTAGCGCTGCCGCTCAATGATGAGCTCCTTAAAAAATTAGAAAAACAACTGATTGAATGGGGTGACAAAGCAGTTATTGACCACTCTTTAACTCTAAATAACCTGAAACAAAATTTTACCAGTGAAACGAAATCAAAGGACTTACCCTGCCAGTGTAATATTTGTGTCGGGGAATATAGAACAAAATTTCGGGAAGCAATTTTAAATGAGTGTTTAGAGCTAATTAAAACTTCCCATGAAGATTTAACCACTGCACTTGAATCTAATTCTACTAGTTTGGGTGAAATCTTCAAAAATTTGCAGAAAAATCTTGATAAGAAATTTTTCTCTGTGCGCTTTAAGTTAAAGCGAAGCGTAATTTCACGTCTAGAGTCGCAAGTAAAAGAGCGGGTTCGTGCCCATTTCTGCTATCCGTCCGAATTGGCTAAGAAGCATGCAGAAAATTTAAAGCCGTGGTTTCAAGAATTGTTGCGAAATCAGGGATTGAAAAAAGAATTAATTTCAGATGAAGAGTACAATCGATTCTATACTTTGCTTTCTACAAATATTTGGCGTGGGCAAGTTTATTTAGAAGCTGAATTTAGTAAATTAGTTAAATCCTTGTTGGCGCTTAAGAGGAAAGATATAAGCGCTAAAATTCTCAAAGAATACCTGGGGGAATTTTGGATTCACTCTCGCGCTAGAAGAATTAATAGAAAAATCATTTATCACATGGGGCCCACAAACTCGGGTAAAACATACCATGCAATCCAGGCCCTCGCGGCAGCGAAGAAAGGTTGTTACCTCGCTCCACTTCGACTTTTGGCAGGGGAACTTTACGATACCCTGAACGAAAAGGGAGTCGCCACGACTCTTCTCACTGGCGAAGAGGTTATTGAAACCGAAGGGGCAACCCACTATTCTTCAACAATTGAAATGGCCAGGCTACAAGAAGATTTCGATTGCTGTGTCATTGATGAAATTCAAATGATTTCTGACCCTCAGAGGGGCTGGGCTTGGACTAGAGCATTAGTAAATATCTTTGCTCCTGAAATTCATATTTGCGGCGATCCTTCCGTTCTCGATTTAATTAAACAAATTGTTGCACTTTGTGGTGATACCTTAGAAGTGAAACAATATAACCGTATGTGTGAATTGAAATTGGCTCCCTCACCAATGAGACTTGGAGATCTAGAGAAGCATGATGCCCTCATCGTATTTTCACGAAAGAATGCCCTCAAGTACAAGTCCGAAATTGAAAGACTTGGTTTTAAAGTCTCTATTGTTTATGGACGACTTAGTCCTGAAGTACGTCGGGAGCAAGCGAGAAAATTTGATGAAGGTGAAACGGATGTCATTGTAAGCACTGATGCCATTGCAATGGGCATGAATTTACCAATAAAGAGAATTGTATTTTCTACATTAACTAAACATATTGATGATGAGTCTTTTGCAATTTCTCCTTCTGAAATTAAACAAATTGCAGGTCGTGCTGGTCGTTTTAATCGCTTTCCTGTTGGCGTGGTTAATTGCTTAACCAAAGTCGAGAATGGGCTTATGCAGGTCAAAAATGCGATTGAGATGACACTGGAACAGAAAACCCAGTGTATGGTCGGCCCAGATTTGGATATTTTTTCTCAAGTTAACAGGGCCCTTCATGTTAATTCATTACCAGAATTAACTCTCTCAGAGTTTCTGCGACTCTTTAATACCATGAGCTTCCAAAGACCTTTCTTTTGTGTTGATCTAAAAGAAATGATTGAGCTTGCTGAGATGGTAGAAGAAGCAGATTTTAATAAGGCGTTAACATCTTCAGAAATATTTGGTTTTGCATGTGCTCCGGTCAATTTGGGACTAATGGAACATGTGCAGTATTATGTTTGGATTCTCAATACCTTCGTAAAATCTCTCAATGTTGATTATGAACCAGTTGATTACGATTCTGGTGATATTGATTATCTTGAAACTTCTATAAAGTGTGTCGAATTATACCAATGGTTGGCACGACATTTTAATTATAAGTTTTTTGACTATGATGAAATTTCTTTGCAAGAAAATAAATCCAAAGCAATCGAACGGCTCAATGAATTACTGAGTGAAAAAATAGTTCGAACCTGTGCAAGCTGTGGTGTCGTATTGCCTGAGAGTGTCCAATTTGGAATTTGTGAAGCTTGCTTTGCTGATAGGAGAAGCCGATACCGCTCGGCTCCTCGTTCCCATAATCAGGGACAAGCAAAGATGCCTCAAAACTATCAGACTAGAAGAAACCAACCGTCACATAATGGAAGAAATGAGGATCAGCAAGGCCGTCCACCTAGACAGGGCGATTCGAATTTCTCCCGCCCAGGAACAAAGAAGTTTAGTCGTCCAAAGTTTGGCCGCCCAGGACAAGGACAAGGAAAAGAAAGAAAGGAAGGTCAGGCAAAAACAGGTTCTGGTGGTTCAGGACGGCCTGGTTTTAAAAAAGAAAATAAGAACAAGTTTGGTGCGGGGAAAGGAAAATTTAAATCTTCGAGGCGCCCCCGTTAATGAGTTTATTCACTGAATATTGTAAGCAATTACTTTTTGGTGGTTCTTTAAAAGAAAAGCTCAACCCACCACCTAAATTTCTAAACTCTGAATTGGAATTACCTCTTAGGGATATATTGGTCACTCCTGAACTTCCTACGCGAAATTCCCCTATAAATTTTTCCGCTGAACAAATTAAATTTCCAAAGAGAGATGCGCTGAAAAGGCCCGAAACTAGAGGAATGGCACTCCATTATTTTGCTAATCATGAGCTGTTAGCGATTGAAATGATGGCCGCGACTTTGTTGAAGTTTGATTACCCGAATGTTGAAGACCGCATTCGCTGGAGAAGGGGTGTGTTGCAAACAATTGCTGATGAACAAAAGCACCTCTTACTTTATATAAAAAGAAGTGAAGAATTGGGAGTCGGGTTTGGGCAATACCCACTCAATGACTTCTTTTGGAGATATTTCTTAAAAGTACAAAACTTAGATCAATATTTTAGTTTGGTTTCATTAACTTTTGAGAATGCAAACTTGGATTTTGCAAAATACTACATGGATTTATTCAAGAGTTTTGACGATTTAAAATCATCCCAAGTTATGCAAATAGTTTTGGAAGATGAAATTTCCCATGTCGCTTTTGGAGCAAATTGGCTTTCCAAAAACCGTAAAGAAGAAGATTTATGGGAGGTTTATTGTAATTCATTGCCTAGCAATTTTGGTCCAGCGAGAGCAAAAGGTATAAACTTCCAAGAAGATTTACGTTTAAAAAGTGGATTGGACTCTGATTTTGTAAGGAAGTTAAAGGAATTTAGAGATGATTTTAAAATTGTGAATAGAAAGTCATGAAAAACATCCATTTAATGAACATGGATTTCGAGAAAAATTTTTTGAATGGTAATGGAAACCATGGAGGCAGACCTCTGACTTCCTATATAAATCCAATTAATTATGAGTTCGAATATTTGGCATTTTTGTGCCTAGGCAATAATCAAGATGATCTTTTATGTTCTCAATTTCCTGCTCAATATTCTGGCGATTATCTTGAAAGCGTAGAGTTATTTTCACCTTTTCCTGATGTGACGAGTTTTAAGGAAGTAAAGGATTTGGAAGCCTGCAATTTATGGTGGGGATGTGAGGATAATTTTTCGCTCGCAAAGGAATTGAATTCAAAATTTACCTCAGCGATTTTCATGCAAAAATATTCATTATATGAAAAGTTATTTTGTATTATTAAATCAGAGAGCGATTTGATTGAGAGATTAAATAAAGAACAGCATTTAAATGGTAATAATTTTATATATAAAAATATGCTTAGCATGTCTGGCATGGGTCACAAATTTTTTAGATTTAAAGATCAGCTGGCGCAGAATGCTTCAACTCTTAAGGAGTTAATAAAAGGTGTTCGTTATCCTGGTATTTTCATGCCTTTATTTGATAGGACATTTGATCTGGGAATTAGAATTAACGACTCAGGGATATTTAGGGTGATCTTTAATAAAGTTGACGAGAGAGGGCAATTCAAGGGTGCGTTCACTTTTCTTGATGAAACCCAAATGAAGGATTTCCTACAAAAGAATTATCATGTTGATTTAGATTTTTATTCTAGTTTTTATAATGATTTGTGGAAGGAATATAAAAATCATGGCGCTACTGATTCAATCCAAGTTGATTGCTTTGGGATAAAGCAATCAACGTTCAACTTTTTACCAATGGTTGAAATTAATTACAGAAGGACTATGGGTGATATTTTGGTTTCTCTTATGGAAAAGGTGAAGCGAAATGGATATAAGTTTAGTTGCGCTGAACTTCTTATAACAAATAATGGCCGGCCCAATGATAAAAGATCCCCTAATATTTTTCGCCTCACCCCCAAAATTGTGTCCGTAAAGAAGGCCGACTTGAATAGTCGGGTATTGCCAGAGAATTTGTCACAATTAAAAGTACCCCCTCGTAAATTTGAAGTAATGTTAATTCTGGCCAACAATCTTGATGAGTTAAGTAAAATTAAATTAGAGAACAATTTGGCTGACTAAAAAAGTCGCCATGGTCGCATTTGAAATCATCTAGCTCCATAGACTTTGCCTTAGGTTTATTTCCATTTTCCCGATAAGTTTCCGTAACTTGGTGGAAAAATGGCATTTAATGTTGATGAAATTCTGGCCAAAATAAAGGCCCAAATTCCTCCCGACCTAATTCAAAAATTGGGTAAGATTGGGCCATTACAAAAAATTCTAAATAAAAATTCTGCAACTCCTGAAGATAGTTCTGCCCAAGAAGCGACAAAAACAAAAACAAAAACTGATTCAGGCGATAAAACTACAATCACAAAGGTTAATACCCAAGCTGGAATTGAGACGACTGAAGCAAGCCCTGAAGGCGCGACGGAGAGTGGAAAGGAAGACCCTAGTAAAAATAAAAATTCAAAAAATGAGCAAAGATCAAAAATAATTCGCCTAGTAGTAATAGTTGGTCTTATCTACACTGCAGTAGACATGTTTATCCTGAACCCTGAGGGCGAGCAACAACCTGCAGAGCAAGTCGCCCAGCCAACTGATCAACCTAAAAAGAAAAAGAAAAAGAAGGATCAACCTGCGGCAGAAGGTCAGGTTGAAGAGCAATCAGGAGCCCAGGTGGCCAATGATGCCGTGACTCCTCCAGTTGATGGGGGAAATCCCGCAAACCCGGTTTTGGACACATCCGGAGCAGTTCAAGGGTCAGCAAATGTAGACAATTCAATTCCGCAGGTTGATGTTCCGGTTGACACTACTGCCATGAGCACAGGAACAATTGAACAACCTAAAATGGAAGAAATCCCTACGCAGCCACAAGTCACTGAGCAATCAGTGGTTGGACAAGATACAGCATCTGTCGCAACAGGAACAAGCGATGCACAATTATCTGGCACAACAGGGGAACCATCTCGAAATCCGTCGGAGTCTGTCGGCGGCGGAGAAGGAATTTCTTCTAATAATGATCAAATCATCCTGCCAACCGGCGAAGCGCAGCCAGTAGATGTAGTAAAAGAGGAGTCAAAGGGACCTAATCAAGTTGATCAAATGATAAATCAGTTAAATGAGCAAAAGAAAAATGAGTATGTTGCTCCACCAACTTATGAAGAACTTGGGAGAGGTTTGGTTTACAATTGTAAAGAAAGACATTGGGCGTGTTTAGACCGTGATGCTTATTTTAAGTGCCGAGACAATATGACTTGGAATAAAAACAATACCAAGCCAAAAGAGTGCGTCGCCATAAATGTCTATGCGACTAATGATGACTGTCAAACGATTCAAAGCCATAACATTAATACACGTGAGAAAACAGATTTTTGCTCAGAGTAATTTAACTCACAAATTGTAGAAAAATTAATACAAAGCTGGAAAAATTATTTAGGTAGTTTGATTAAGCGGCATCTTTTTTGAAAGGTGCTGGTCTGAAACTTAATGTGAATTCCGGGTCACCTTTGGCCTTATCTCTGCCCATAGCCGTGATAAATTTCTCAACAATATTTGGATCAAATTGACTGCCAGCGAATTCCTTTAATTCAGCAAAAGCGATTTCATAGGACAGTCCCTTTCTGTAAGGACGTGTGGAGGTCATTGCATCAAAAGTGTCTGCGATAAGGATAATTCTCGCAAATAAAGGGATATCCTCACCTTTAAAGCCTTTTGGATAGCCACGGCCATCAAAACGCTCATGATGGTGTCGCGCTCCATCTAATATGCTTTTAATTTCATTGGAATCCAGACTATCACTAAAATATTCTGTCATAATCTGGAAGCTCTTTTCAGGGTGAGTTTTCATAATGAGAAATTCATTCTCTTCTAAACGAGAAGGTTTCTGAAGTATATTGTCAGGTATGCCGATCTTTCCAATATCATGAAGAACAGCAGACAATTCAAGTTGGTTTAACTGCTTTTCATCTAAACCAAGCTCAATACCAGCTTTTAATGAGTAAAAGGCGACTCTTGCTGAATGCTCAAAGGTATAGTTATCTTTTAGTTGTAAGGCCTTGAGCAAAGTGCGAATTAATTTAATATGATTTTCGTGTTCCTTGCTTTGATAACTATTTATAGTCCTGGCCATTTCTACAATGGCAAACTTCTGCACCTCTGTATGCAGATCGATGACATTATCTTTTCTTTTGGCCTGGGCCATACTAATTCCTAGCTACAATAGGTAGCTTCCTGATTGGCCTTATCGTCAGTTTAGTGGCTGAAACTTTAGCGATTCCATAAAAAAGAGGTGGGTAGGCATAAGATTTTGCCTAGTTATCAAATTTCCCGTCAAAGCTGGAATTTTGATAATCTAGTTAACATATGGAAAGTAGTGGTTTTGTCTTGTCTTAAGAATCAAAGAGAAATGAAGAATAAATAGTTGAAATTGAAATAGGGTCCTGGATGGAAAAAAGAATCGTAACTAACAATTTGAGTGCTTTAAAAAAATTGCTTGGAGAAGATAATTTTAGACGCTTAAACATTTCGTATAATGTCTTAAATTTTTCAGCGGGAATGACTGAATCATCTTCACAGTTTTTTATCTATATTAGTTCAGCATCCAATCAAAATAAAAACCCAGATGAAGAATTTGAGATAGTCAGGCATTGGCTTTCTCTCGATTTGCCATTGGTCATTATAAATGAGCAAAGCCAAAGCGCAGCGGACCATATTAAAAAATTAGAGCAAGTAATTTCGAAGTCTAATAAGCGGTCTTTTTTAGGTTGTATTTATCTCGATGATATTTTTAATAATCTGGAGAGATCATCTAAAAATGGAGAACAAAACTTATTAGGCTTATTAGGGTGTGCCTTGGATAGTTATTTTTTAAAGAGGGAGCTTAATAATTATTCAATGGCGCTCAATCAAGTTTTGGCATCTACTTTAGAAGAGCTGCATAGAGCAAAGGCCATCCATGAGAGATTAGTGCCTTTGAGGAAGCAAACATATAAAAATATAGAAATACTTTCAAAGTTTGGTGCAGGCGAGGCTTCGGGGGGAGAATTTTTTGATACAGTACCACATGATTCTCATGTCGCTTATATTCACTACTCAACTAATTCCTATGTACTTAACAGCAAGGTTCTAACTTCTTATGAACTATGGAAACCAAGTTTTAACGGTCAAGAATCATCTTTAGAGCAATTATTGACCATGATTTGTTTGGATGCTGCTTCCTTCATAAATAAGTCTCAGAAGGACCATCGGCCAGCGCTAGAAGTTTGCCTTTTGATGATGAACAATAAAACGCTAGAGGTAAGCGGTTGGGTTTTCGGGTCCTTCCAATTAATTTCCAGCGAAGGATTTGTGGTCGATTCAAGGGAAATTCCAGTCATTAAAGAATTTTCTGATAAAGCAAAAATAAAATTTAAATTGGAAAGATCGGGGAGAATGCTCATTTTATCTCCTGGTGTCAAATCAAATGGCGGTGGATTTATTAATAAAATACCGACTCTTACATTTGTGAAGGATTGGATAGGTCAACCAGCAACAAAATGTATCAATGAAATATTTTATCATTTGAGAAAGGGTGATAATGAGTCTTTTTTTAGATATGATTTAACGACAACAGTTATCGAGGTAAGTGGAAATGCAATTGTTAAAGTTTAATATATTCCTAATTTCAATTTTTTGTTTGTTAATTTTCTCAAGCCACATTTCTGTGGCCAGAGGATTTAGCGATAATGAATGCCTCGATTCCTCTTTTGTGGTGAAAGTTTCCCATAAGGCATTTCCCTTTGGATTGACTGAAAATAGATTGGAAGTAGAGAAGAAAGATTGCAGAATTTTAATTAGACATGAAAGATTAAGATTTCTTAAAAAGCAATGGGATATAGATATTTGCAGGGGGCCAATTCATATTAAGCATGGAACAACTTCTATCGACGTTATCAAAAAGGGAGTTACATGTAAGGACGCTCAAAATTCAATTGATGATTTTTGCCGTGTCGCTGATGAGCTATCGAGAAATATTCAAGATGATGGTCTAATTTTTGCTCCAGGAAATAAAGAAAGTTTATCCGAAGCCCATGGAAAAGTTTATTGTTCCCACCTATTACTTAGATCCTACCTTGATGGAGGAATCATTTTTAGCCGCGATGAGACCTACACAGATCTGCTAAAGCAATTTGGGTTGGGCGATAATTCTTGGAAATCAACTGCAAATATGCAAGCTCCACAGCCTACAAATAATACATTAGGTGCTCAAGACTCTGTAGAGCATGGTGCGGGTTCTGGTTCTGGTTCTGGTTCTGGTTCTGGTTCTGGCAACCAAGTTAATCCAACACCAGCGGCCAATACTAAAGCGGATTTTTAATCAGCGCGATTTTCGAAATGTCTTATTAAAAGCATTCTCTAAATCGGCCAGCAAATCTTCGATATTTTCAATTCCAACAGAAAGCCTAATTAGATTATCACTAATACCAATTTTCATTCTAGTTTCAAGTGGAATACTAGCATGGGTCATGATCGCTGGATGTTCAATTAAACTCTCTACTCCACCCAAACTTTCAGCTAATGAAAATAATTTAACTGTCTCTAGAAAGGACGCTGACTCTTTAAGGCCGCCTTTGATAAAGAAGGTAATCATCCCACCGAAACCACTCATTTGTTCTTTGGCAATTGTATGCTGAGGATGATTTTTTAGGCCAGGATACACGACTTTTTCTACGCTTGGATGTCGATTTAAATACTGAGCTATCTTTAAGGCGTTTTTCTGATGAGCTTCCATTCTCGCCGCTAAAGTTTTAACTCCTCTTAGAACCAACCAGCTATCAAAAGGCGATGCTGATGTTCCAATTGAATTCTGAAGTTTAAAAAGTCTTTCATGCATCTTTTTATCATTTAAAATAATTGCCCCTCCTACAACATCTGAATGTCCATTAATATATTTTGTTAATGAATGAACAACAATGTCAGCGCCGAGCTTTAAAGGATTTTGAAAATAGGGGCTCATAAAGGTGTTATCGACAACAAGCAAAGCTTTGTTCTTTTTAGCTATTCTCGCGAGCCCTTTGATATCAGTAATTTTTAAAAGCGGGTTCGTTGGCGTCTCTGCCCAAATTAATTTTGGTTTAAGTTGTTTTACAATTTTTGCGACCTTTCTGAGATCGGTGGTATCTGTAAAACTAAATTGATGGCGCTCATGGCAAACAGTCGTGAAAAGTCGAAATGTTCCACCATATACATCATCCCCACATAGTATTTTGCTACCTGCTGGTAGGGCTTCCATGATGAGCATTGTCGCTGACATGCCTGAAGCAGTTGTTACGCAATGATCACCACTTTCTAAGCTTGCCAAGCACTCTTCAAGCCTAGTCCTCGTCGGATTATGGGTTCTGGTATATTCATAGCCTAAATGCTTTCCTGGTGACTTCTGAACGTAGGTGGATGTCTGGTAAATGGGAGGAATAATGGCCCCTGTTGTTGGGTCCGGTTTATTCCCGACGTGAATGGCCTTTGTTGAAATCCCAAGTTCTTGTTTGTTTATCTTTTTCATCTTTTCCTCTTTTTTTAATACTGACCTTTAAGCGAAATAAATTGAAGGATATCAATATCAGTTAAGATATCGACTATTTTTTCTCGATCAGTAACCAACACTATTTCTTTGGCCAATAACCCGTCTGCAACTTTGGAAAGCAGTTCATGCTTGTCAATGGTTCTAAATTTATTTTGATAAACTAAGCTAATGGAATCAGTTAATTTAAATTGACCCTGAAATACTGGCATCAAAAGAGACTTCTCACTAACGATTCCCTTTATACTACCCTGACCAAAAACAGGAAGTTGGCTTATCCCTTTTTCTTCCATCAATTTTATGGCCTGTCCAATTGTCGCAGAGTCATCAATTTTAATTATTTCTTTCTTCCCTTTTCCTAAGGTCTCAAGGACTTCGCTGATAAGGACGTTAAAAGATGAATCTTGGTATCCGCCAGCACTCATCCAATCATCATTATAAATTTTCGAAGCATATCTATTTCCTGAGTCAGGTAAAAGTACGAGTATTTTTTTGGGCACCTTTTGCTTACGTGCATATTTAATTGCACCTACTACTGCAGCTCCAGAACTTCCTCCTGAATAGATTCCCAAATGGGAAAGTAGTTTTCGAGTCATCACGAAACATTCTTTATCTTGCACCATGACCCAATCATCGATTACCGTGAAATCATAATTCTTTGGAATAAAGTCTTCACCAATTCCTTCAAGGACGTAGGTTTTGGCTTCCATCATTTCACCAGTCTTTGCGTAATGGGCCACTATAGAGCCTTCAATGTCGACTCCTAAGACTTTTACTTGAGGCATTGATTTCTTTAAGAATTGACCAATCCCAGAAATAGTTCCACCAGTACCAACTCCGGCCACAAAGACGTCAAAATCACCCTTCGTCTGTTCAAAAATTTCAGGCCCTGTCCAATTAAAATGGGTCTCTCTATTCCAAAGGTTGTCGTATTGATTTACATAATACGAATTTGGGATTGTTTCCGATAGTCTTTTTGAAACGCTGTAATAGGACCTAGGATCTTCGGGTAAAACATTGGTAGGGCAAACTACAACTTTTGCTCCAAAGGCACGCAAGTTATCAATTTTTTCCTTCGATTGTTTGTCTGCAAGAACGAAAATACATTTATAACCATGAACTGCCGCGTAGAGAGCTAAACCTACACCTGTATTTCCAGAAGTGCCTTCGATTATGGTTCCACCAGGTTTAAGCACTCCATTTTTTACAGCTTGCTCAAGAATATAGCGACCAATTCGATCCTTTGTACTGCCACCTGGATTAAGATATTCAAGTTTTACATAGATCTCAGATTCGACACCTGTCAGCTTAGGGTCAAGACGAACGATAGGTGTATTCCCGATCGCTTCTAAAATATTGGCAACGGCTCCCTTCATTATTTTAGGATCTTTGTGTTGTTGCACCTGATACATTTTTTCCTCCGGAGATTATTTAAGTTTCAGAACTTACAAAATTTCTTCTAATTCGCATGCGGCTGCTAAAGTCGAGAGTCTTGCTACGACAGAGTAAACAGCCTCGGTCTCTTTATCATCTTCAGTTTGTCTAATTTCAGAGACGCAAAGTTTTTTAAAAACCATTCCTTTGCTATTTAAATTATCCAGCGTGCCCTTTTCACTATTGGCACGCATAAAACCACCCACGCAATGTCCGCCAACTAAATAAACAGTAACTTCTGCAGGCATATCATCATACTTAATGATGGTCTCAATTCCTTCCTGTACAAGAATGTCAGTGAACTTTATATTGTTTTTACCAATATCCATTTTGTTTCGCGTTTTTCTGTTCATGGCAAGAATTTCTTCTCCACTCGAGACAACATTAATTCCCATGCCATAGGTGCCCTTGCTTGCCTTAACAAATAATTTAGTTTTAGCACCAATTTCCTTTTGCAATTCATCTACGGCCGTTGCGAGTTTTTCAAGTCCGGCCTTTGATTCAAAATCGACATCAGTCACCGCCTTAAATCTGGCCTGTAATAAACACGGATTGATTTTGTATTGTTCGCAAAATTCTCCAACGATATTGGAGTAGAGCGAGAAATGACGATTTTTTTGTCTCGCGTACCAACCAAGGAGTGGAGACGGTGCAACCGGAGTACGAAATTGCCGCCAATCAATTTCAAAAGGTAAAGACTGATCGTGGTTAAGAAAAATGACGTCAAAGGTTTGATTGGGAAGGGCAGGGCAAATAAATTCCCCATTTTTCTCAATAACTAAATAATAATTTAATTTTTTCCCTGAATGGCTTGTAAGCTCCAATTTATCTTTACCCTCAAAGATATTTTTTTCAGGTGAGATTAGAATTGGATTGAGACCTGCA
>Ga0172372_10002302_pt1 | contig 29171 bp, 20 predicted proteins | sample LakKiv5m_2_FD_114544 | JGI IMG/M metagenome (GOLD analysis project Ga0172372, IMG submission 114544) | Freshwater microbial communities from Kabuno Bay, South-Kivu, Congo - kab_092012_9.5m | ecosystem: Environmental > Aquatic > Freshwater > Lake | place: Democratic Republic of the Congo...
ATTCGCTGGTCCCGGAGCCACCTTTCCACTACGGCTGGCGCATGTCCTCGCCGCTGTTCCGATCGCCCTGTCTCCTGGCCATGACCTTCGCCCTTTTCTCCGCCTCACACTCCGATGCCGCGGGATCCCCCCTTATCTTCGTGTCGTCTTTCGCCGGGGGCGAAAATGGAGCCATCTCCGCCTTCCGCCTTTCGCTGGAAGACGGCTCACTGAGGCCTCTCGAACGCACGACCGGCATCGATAATCCCTTCTTCATCGCCGTTTCGCCAAATCATCAATTCCTCTACGCGGTTCATGCAAAGGCCTTTGGAGGCAAGGAAGACGAGGAGGTCGCGGCCTATGCGATCGACAAGGACACGGGCAAACTCACCCTGCTCAACCGCCAGTCCGCAAAGGGCGCCGCAACCTGTTATCTCGAAGTCGATGCGACGGGCCAAACCCTGCTCCTGGCCAATTACGCAGGCGGCAGTGTCACCGCCCTGCCGATCCGGGAGGACGGCTCGCTCGGCCAAGCCGCTTCATTCATTCAGCACCAGGGCGGATCCAAAGTCGATCCGAAACGCCAGGACGGCCCCTACGCCCACAGCATCGTTCCCAGTCCCGAAAACCGCTTCGCTTATGCCGCCGACCTCGGGCTCGACCAGATCCTAACCTACCGGCTCGATGCATCGAAGGCGACGATCGAGCCTGCGACACCCGCCTTCGTTGCTTCTCCCCCGGGAGCCGGACCACGCCACCTCACCTTCGCACCCGATGGCGAAAATCTCTACGCCATCGACGAACTCTCCAACACGATCACCCGCTATTCCCACGAAGCGACTTCGGGAACCCTGACAAGACACGAAAGCATCTCCACCCTACCCGATGATTTCAAAGGCAGCAGCCACTGCGCGGATCTCAAGTTCACGCCGGACGGCCGTTTCCTCTACGGCACGAACCGCGGCCACGACAGCCTCGCGATTTTCCGGACTGGGGAAAATGGCGTCCTCTCCCGCGTCGAGATTGTCCCCAGCCTCGGCAAAGGACCACAGAATCTCCTCGTCACACCCGACGGCAAATGGCTCCTCTGCGCCAACATGCCCGGCAACGGCCTTGCGGTCTTCCGGGTCGATGGAGCGAGCGGCAAACTTACCGCCACGGGCGAGCCGCTTGAGATCGCGATGCCTTCGTGCCTCCGGATCCTTCCCTGACCAGTCGCGAAGCCGCCCCGATGCCGCGTCCGCCGACGTGTCAATTCCCTCGAGGATCCTTTTCCTTCCCTTTTCCCTTCCCCTTCGGTCCCTTCCCTTTCCAGAACTCCTCCGCGTCCGGCAATGGTCCGGCCATGGGCGGTGTCTCGAAGAACTTACCATCGTCGATCATTCGCGGATCGCCGGTGGCGGTGAGCTCGGCGATCAATTCCCTCTCCAAGGCCTCCTTCACCCCGGCATACGACGAATCATCGGCGAGATTGGTGGTTTCGTGAGGGTCCTTCCTCAGGTCGTAGAGTTCATACTTCGGCCGTTTGCCGTAGACCCATTCATAGTGATCCTTCCACTCGGGCGTGTTCCTCACGCCAACAAGCCACGCCTTGGTCGGGCCGGAATCCTCATCGGGCAACGTAACGCGGGTTTCGTTTTCCAAGTCATCGACGCTGGGCGTTCCGCTGCTGTCGAGCAGGTAGGGATCGCCCATGGGATAACGATCCGGGCGGAAATTGAGGATCAACACGTGATCGGCCGTGCGGATGGCGCGCTGCGGATAAGGGGTGTAGTCCGATCGCGCGATCTCGACGTGGCGCTCGCGACCCGTGAAAACCCGGGTGCGGGATTCGTCGACGAGGCCGCCCCTGTCCGACTTCAGCACATTCCAAAGGCTCCGTCCGGTCATGACCTCGGGGGCCTCCAATCCAGCCGCCTCGAGAAAGGTTGGGGCAAGGTCGGTCAGCGAAGTCAAATCATCGACGATACGTCCGCCTTTGACGCCCGGGCCGGTGATGGAGAGACAGACATTCGTGCCGAAGCCATAGAGATTGCATTTCCCGTGAGGAAACCCGGGAGCACCATGATCGCCACTGATGACGACGAGGGTGTCCTCCTTTTCGCCGCGTTTCTCGACCTCGGCGAGGAGCGCACCAATCCCGGCATCCCAGGCTTTGATCTCTCCAAAGTAATCGGCGAGATCCTCGCGCACTTCGGGAACGTCGGGAAGGAACGGAGGCATCTTGCCCTTGAGCGAATCGGGATCGATCCCCCAGAGTGCCTTCCCGCTGCCCTTGGTCCACTTGCGGTGAACGTTGGTGGGGCCGAACCAATAACACCACGGGGCGTCACCCTCGCGGGCCGCGAGGAAGTCCTCAAAATTGCCACGTGATTCCTCGATCAACTTCGCCTTGGCGTCCTCGAGCGTCCAGCCTTCCGCGACGGCCTTCGTGGCGTTCTGGGAGAACTGGTTGAACTTGCCGCCGCGCTTTGTGAAGGCCTGTTCCTTGGTGAAAGGGGAATTCGATGGTGAACCGGGACCCCAGACCTTGTGGCTGTAGCCGATGAAATAACCCGCCTCCTGCAGCAGCAGCGGATAACTCGGAATCGTCGCATCCCAGACCGCGCCGCGGAGAATCGCACCAGTATTGGTGCGCCAGAAATGTTGTCCTGTCAGGAGCGCGCTACGGCAGGGTGTGCACGAGGGGGCGCTGACGTGGGCGTTGCGGAAAAAAACGCCTTCCCTCGCGATGCGGTCGAAATGGGGGGTCTCGACGACGTCGTTGATTGTTCCCGGCCCCTCGGATTCGCGCAGAATGGAGGCGTAGCGCCCCCAGTCATCGGCGAAGAGGAAAAGGATGTTTGGCCTCTCCTCCGCCGCCGCAGCGGCGTTGAGAGAGAAGGAGAGCGCGAGAGCGAAAAGGAGCGGGGGTTTCATCAAAGCGGAGGCGGATCAATTGGCGAGGTGTTTCTTTTTACCCCGTTCCTGACTCGAAGTCGCGCCGGGGTTTACCTGGATAAAGGCGTGATCAAGGCAACGATGCAGCGGTGTCGCCATCGTTGCCTCCGCCAGGGAAATCCAACGCTCACTCCTTCCACACTCCCGGAGCCTCGGTCCATTCGGTCAAGACCTGGCGCTGCGTCACCGGCCACCACTCCTGGAGGCGGGCGGCGAGGCGTGCGACGACCTCGGGATTCTGCGAGGCCAGATTGGCGTTTTCGTGAGGGTCGGCGAGCAGGTCGTAAAGCTGGGGACGTTTCTCGGTCCGCGGATGGGAACTGGCATAGCCGTCGAGCTTGCCGTCGTAGGTGAGAAGGAGTTTCCATTTTCCATCGACGACCCAACGGTAGAGCAGGGTCGCCTGGGGATTTTCGATCTCGGCGACGTCGTGGGCGAAGGTTTCGCCGAAGACCTCTTTGCGTGGCGTCGGATCACCCGATCTCAAGATGGGCAGAAGATTGAACCCGGGAAGATTCCCGGGAGCCTTCACTCCGGCCGCTGCAAGGCAGGTCGGTACGAAGTCGACAGTGGAGCAAAGTTGCCCCCCGCGATCGCCCGGCACGATCGTGCCTGGCCAGGAAAAGAGAAGCGGCTGGCGGGTGCCTCCCTCATTGGCCGATTGCTTGGAGCGGGGCGCGTAGCCCTGGCTGTGCGGGTCTTGGATCCAGCCGTTGTCGGAGGAATAAACGATGAGCGTTTTTTCGGTGAGTCCCTTTTCCTCGAGCTTGTCGAGGAGCTGGCCAACGGTCTCGTCAAACCATTCGATCATCGCGTAATAGCGCGCCACGTGGTCCGACTCGACGCCCTTGGCTTTGTATTTGTCGAAGAGCCGCTGCGGCGGGGTGTGCGGGGTGTGCGGCATGAAAGGGAAATACCAGACGAAGAAGGGCTTCTCCGCGGCGACGGAACGGTCGATGAAGTTGAAGATCGGCTCCATCCCCTCGCGACCAATCTTGAGCCCGTCATCGCCATGCCGTCCACCGGGATTCGGAAAGCCACGGGTCATGCCCTCGGTGAAGCCACCGCGGGCCGGGGTGCCTTCCCACCATTTTCCGGATTGGTGGCTGAGGTAACCCTTCTCCCCGAGCAGTTCCATGATCGTCGGCTGAACGTCCATCTTTGCGATAAGATTCTCCCGCAGTGCAGCATATTCGGGCGAATCGGGTTGGCCTTTACCCTTGCCTTTCCCCTTTGCCTTGCCCTTTGCCTTGCCATTGTCTACGGAGCCATCCTCGATCGGGGAGGGATCGTTGCCGGTGACTCCGTGCTGGTGCGCGTAAAGTCCGTTGGCAAAGGTTGCGAGGGCGGGGCGGCAGAGGGCTGTCGGCACGTAACCCCTGGAAAAAAGCGCGCTGCGCGCGGCGAGCTTGTCGAGGTTTGGCGTTTCCACGATCGGATGCCCCATGAAACCATAATCGGTCCAGGCATGGTCGTCGGAAATCAGGTAGATGAGGTTCGGAGGCGAATCGGCACCCCGGATCCCGTCGGCGGCAAATGCAACGGTCAGGGCGAGGACTATCGAGGGGAGTTTCATGGCGGTGATGAAAGGATTGGGAGAGGAGGCCGTCAAGGGACGAAAGCCGGTTTCACTTCAAGTGTGTCTCGTGCCGTTGCCGCAGCCGATCGACCAACTCCGGCTCGTCCGCGGCGCGGTTGGTGGTCTCCCCGTGGTCTTCGGCGAGATTTACGAGGAATTCTTCGAGAATCTCCTTCGACTGCCCGTCGCTGGTGTCGCGAGAGCGGCCGATCAGCTTCCAGTCGCCCTCTCGCACGGCCCAGTCGGCCTTGGGCCCCTCGCCGACCTGCCAGTGAAGCGAGGCCCCTGCATGGGGTGAGAGGTTGGAGCCGTCCTCGAGGACGCTGACGAGACTTCGTCCATCGAGCATTCTGTCCGGGAGCGGGACTTCGCACAACGCGGCGAGAGTGGGCATCCAGTCGCAGGCGTGGGCGACTTGATCACGCACCTCGCCTTGCGGGATCCTGCCCGGCCACGAAAGAATCGCGGGCAATCGCAATCCCCCCTCGAGGAGGCTGAACTTCGCTCCCCGATAGGGACCCGCGCTGCCGCCTCCGAAGTGGGCGCGCTCCTCGGTGGAGTGCCCGTTGTCACTTTGAAACACCACGATGGTGTTTTCACGGAGACCGAGTTCGTCGAGCTTCGCAAAGAGGAGTCCAAGCCGCTCATCCTGCGCCGCGACGAAGGCGGCGTAGAGACGGCGAGGGTAAGGCAGGTCTTTGAAGCGCTCCAACCACTTCGCGTCGCCCTGGTAGGGGTAGTGCGGCGAATTGAGCGCGTAATAAATGAAGAAGGGCTTCGATCGGTTCGCTTCAATGAAACGCGACGCCTCCTTCAGCATGAGATCGGGGAAGAACTCGCCATCGTGGAAGACCTCTTCTCCGTTGCGCCAGAGATCGTGGACATTGGGCCCGCTCCAGTAGAAGAAGTGCGAACGGTTGTCGATGCAACCGCCCATGTGGCCGAAGGAGTGGTCGAAGCCCTGTTTCAGCGGATGGGTCTGCGGCGTGTAACCGAGATGCCATTTGCCGATCTGGGCGGTGGCGTAGCCGGTGGCGTCGAACATTTCAGCCATCGTGACCTCTTCCGGAGGCAAGGCCCCCGCGGCACCCTTTTGTGAGGCGCAATTGCCCGGGACACCGGCTCGGACCGGATAACGGCCCGTAAGGATCCCGGCACGCGAAGGCGAGCACACCGGCGCGGCGGAGTAGAACTGAGTGAAGCGAACCCCGCGCGCGGCGAGGGCATCGGTGTGTGGAGTTTCAAGGTCCTTGGAACCGTAGCACCCGAGATCGACGCTGCCCTGGTCGTCCGCAAGGATGAAGATCACGTTGGGGCGATCGGCGGCAGTGGCGGGATGAACCGAGAACCAAAAAGCCAAAACGCCGAGTATCATCGCGACAGCGCTGGAGGGGCAAGCTCCCGCTTGCCCACGTTGGTCGCGAATCCTTCTCGGCGGGCAAGCAGGAGCTTGACCCTCCATTTCCAACAAGTTCGTCGTGGGTAACTTCATCATTTCAATTCCGGAAACACCGCCGCCAGATCGAGCGTGTCTTCGAGTTTCATCTGCAATCCCCGCAGCTTCGCAAAGAGCGCGCGTTTCCGCTCCGCCTGCGCGGGATCCTTGGCGAGGTCCTCCATCTCCCGGGGGTCTTCGGCGACGTGATAAAGCCTCACGGCCTTCGCCTTGGGATAGAGGATCAGTTTCCAGCCGTCATCGACCAACGCCCGCTGCAGATCGAGATAGGCACCGTAGACAGAATCGAGTCCGTCCCCCTCTCCCTCGAGAAGCGGAAGCACACTCTGGAACTCCACTCCCTCGCGATCCGCCGCGGCGAGATCGAGGGCCGTGGCCATGACACTCTGAAGATAGATGGGCGCATCGACCTTCGCGCCGGCTTTCACCCCCGGACCACTCACGAGGAAGGGCACGCGCAGGCTGTGATCATACAGATTCTGCTTTCCGAAGAGGCCGTGATGCCCTGCTGCGAGGCCGTGGTCGGCGGTAAAAAAGATCCAGGTGTTCTCCGCCTCGCCTGATTGGTCGAGCGCATCGAGGATGCGGCCGATCTGAGCGTCCATGTGGGTGATGATCGCATAATATTCCTGTCGGTGGATCTTCACGGCCTGTTCGTCGCGAGGGAAGGGGGCGAGTTTCTCGTCGCGCAGACCGGGACCGCAGCCGATGGCGTCTTTGTGAGGGTATTCCGGAAGAAAATTCTCCGGCACCTCGATGCGATCGAGCGGGTAACGGTCGACGTACTCCCTCGGCGACTGGCGCGGGTCGTGGGGCGCGTTGAAGGCGATATACATGAAGAATGGCTTCTCCGACTTCGACGCCCGTCGAAGGAATCCGACCGCGTCATCCCCCACCACCTCGCTCCAGTGTTTGCCGCCCTCCCAAAATCCGCCAAACTGCGGGTCGCTCGGACTCCAGGGATCGGGCTGTCCGGCGAGGGGACGATTGTAGCCTGAGGGCATGTCTTTCGGCATCCCCGCGCGGACATTGGAGGCGTGATCGAAGCATTTTGCCGCATCGGTCTTGATGTGCCACTTTCCGGTAAAGAAGGTTTCATAGCCCGCCTTCGCCATCCGCTGGGGCCAGAGACGGCCTGCCTCGCGCTCGAGGTCGGTGTTCCTGCCCTCGTAGATCGCCGCGGCCCGCCACACCGTGCGTCCGGTCACGAGCATGGTCCGGCTCGCGACACAGACCGCCCCGCTCCAGGAACCCATGTTGGAGGCATGGGTGAAAGTCGTGCCCCGCGAAACGAGTCGATCGAGGTTCGGCGTGTCGATGTCGGTGTGTCCCAGCGCCCGGACCGTTTCATAGCACTGGTCGTCGGCGAAGAGGAAGAGGATGTTGGGTTTGTCCGCCGCGTGAAGCCTCGTAACCACCGCCAAACTGAGGAGCAGGAACAGAAATCTCATGATCAAATCGTAGAAACGTTTCACTTTTCTCTTTTACCCGTTACCGCCGAGGAGCCTCGCGGCTTCCGCTCGGCCGCCCGCCCGTTCGGTTTCGCGGGGTCGAAATTGGGATTCGGTGTCGGGAACTTCGCACCAACGTCCTCCTGCCAATCCTTCAGCTCCGCACCGAGCGCGTCGACGAGGTCGGGACGGGCGAGGGCGAGATCCTTCTTCTCGGAAAGATCGTTGGCGAGGTCGAAGAGCTCGACGCGATCCTCCTCAAACCAGTGGATCAGCTTGTGGTTCCCTTTGCGGATCGCCGCGGCAGGAGCACCGCCCTGATTGCCATAGTGCGGGTAATGCCAGAAGAGCGCGCGATCCGGAAAGTCCCTTCCGGTGAGGATGGGCAGGAGACTGGCCCCATCGATTTTGCCGGAATTCCTCGTTCCTGACACTTCAAGAAAAGTCGGAAAATAATCGACACTGCTCACTGGCACGCTCGAGACGCTGCCCGCTTGAACTTTTCCGGGCCAGCGCACGAGGAGCGGCTCCCGGATACCGCCTTCATACATCCAGCCCTTGCCGCCGCGGAGCGGTTCGTTGGAGGTGGGCCAGCCCTCGCTGGTGGAGAGGCCACCGTTGTCGCTCGTGAAAAGGACGAGGGTGTTTTCCGCGAGACCGAGCTCGTCGAGCTTCGCTAAGACACGCCCCACGGCCAGATCCATCGCCTCGACCATGGCTGCGTAAACAGGGTGCTCCTGGACGAGTCGGACGTCGCGTTCGCCCTCGCGCCCCCATTTCTCCTCGAGCCCGAGGCGCTTCCTCTTTTCCTCGTACTTCCTCACGAGATCCTCGCGGCCCATCAGAGGAGTATGGACGTCGTAAAAGGGGTAATAGACGAGGAAAGGTCGGTCGCGGTTGGCTTCGATGAACTGTCCGGCCTCGGCGGCGAGGCGGTCGGGCAGGTGCTCGCCCTCGGGACCATCCTCGAGACGCGGATTGCCGTAGGGGGAAAAGTATTTCTTTCCGCCATAGGGGCCGCCGCGATCCATCCCGCCCATGTTCACTTCGAAGCCCTGGTTCTCCGGCCACCAGCCTTCGGGACCGAGATGCCACTTGCCAGCGAAGAAGGTGGCATATCCGGCTTCCTTCAGCACCTCGGCGAAGGTCACTTCATCAAGCGCGAGCCGGTCAGCGTAGGGCGCCGGGAGCAGCTTGGTGTTCCGCCTCCAGAGCTCCGGCTGGAGCGGAGCCCCGATGTAATCGGTGATGCCGCTGCGCTGCGGCCACTTGCCGGTGACGAGCGCCGCCCGCGTCGGTGAACAAACCGGGCAGGCCGCGTAGGCATCAGTGAAGCGCATGCCCTCCGCGGCGAGTCGGTCGAGGTGGGGAGTTTCGTAAAAGGTGCCACCGTAACTGCCAAGATCGCGCTGCCCAAGGTCGTCGGCAACAAAGAAGACGATGTTGGGACGATCGGCCGCGGCGAGAGGAGCAACGGCGAGAAGGAGGGAGAAGAGCAGGTAACAGGGCTTCATGAAAAGCATTCGGTTCAGATCATCCGTGAAAACCCGTGGTCGTCTTTGTTGAAGAGGCATCCTTCACTTCATCGCGTTGGCGGATGAGATTGGACAAAATTCCTTCATTTCCCCTCCTTCATCCACCGCCGGTATACCTTCGCGTTCTCGGAAAAAGCCCGATATCGATCCGATCCCGGCTTGATCACGGCGAGCTCATCCGCGACCTCGAGATCATACACTTCGGGCGACTCATCGCCCGGATCCCGGCTCTCCGCGATCCATTGATCGAGCCGCCTTGAAAGATCCCTGCGCGTTTCGGCCTGCGCCGTATCCTCGGCCAGATTCTTGACCTGCCAGCGGTCCGAATTCCATTCGTAAAGCTCCTCGGCCGGCCGCACCGGGGCGAAGAGAAGCGTCTCGGACAACTCTGGCAGCGAGCCCGCCGCGTGCCGTTCGCGGAGACGCCGCACGATCGCCTTGCCGTCCTTGTAATCGTTAGGCATCAGGCAGGGGCGCTCAGGATGAAAGTGGCGGATCAAGAGGTGGGTCGAAGTCCGCACTGAGCGGATCCGATCGGCAGCTTCGCCGCAACGGTCGCGGGCGGCAAAGACGGCCTCGCGAGGCGCGTAGTCCCTTGCCAACGCATCGCGCCCCTGCATCCAGGCGGGAATCTCCAGACCGGCGGCGGCGAGAGTGATCGCAGCCATGTCGATGTGTTCGATGAGATCCTCGCGCACCTGGCCCGCGGCCACTCCAGGACCGGCCACGATGAAAGGAATATGCGTGCCTTCATCGTAGAGAAACTGCTTGCCACGGGCGTGACTGATGCCGTGATCGGTCATGAAGATGACGAGGGTCGTTTCCAGAAGGCCCTCCTTTTTGAGGCGAGCCATCACCTGCCCGACGTGGCGATCGGTGAGCCGCACACTGTCGAGATAGGCAGCCCAATCCTCGAGCAGCACCGGATCGCGCGGGTAATACGGAGGCAAGGTGACTTTGTCAGGATCGACGGCAGATCCGAAGGCTTCCGTTGCTCTTTTCCGCACCGCCTCGCAGGACTTGGAGTCTTCTCCGCGCAATTTGCCACCGTGCAGTTGCACTTGCATGAAGAAGGGCTGGCCATCCGGCCGCGCGGCCCAGTCGTGACCGGCGTAGATCGCCTCGTCCCAGTCGAAGTTGTAATCGGTCTTGCCCTTGCGATCCTTTTTCGACAAGAGACCGCGATGATCGATGCCGGGGAGGCCACTGCCGATGCAGGTGAAATAACCGGCCCGCTGCATCAGCGCCGGAAGCGGTTCGACACCCTTTGGAAGGATGATGCGGTGTTCGCCGCGGCCACTGCGGTGGTGATGGGCACCGAGCGTCGTTTGATAGCAGCCCGTGATCATGGCTGAGCGGCTGCTCGAGCAGACCGGAGCGGTCACGAAGGCATGGGAGAAACGCGTCCCCATCGCGGCGAGCCGATCGATGTGCGGAGTCGGGATCAGCGTTTCTCCGTAGCAGGAAACGTCCGCCGACATGTCGTCGACGACAAACCAGAGGACGTTCGGGCGCGGCGCGGCGGCCCCGGCGGAAATCGGGATGAGGAGCCAGCAAAGGAGAAGAAAACGCATTCGATCAAGCGGAGGCTTACCGGAACCCCAGGGTCTTCAAACCGTTCCACGCCTTTGCCTCCGCGAACGCGTGAGCGGGCCCCGCTCGGACCCGTGCCCCTCCGCCGCCCTGAGGAGATTCGCGGCGATTATTTGAGCAGTTCCTCGAGCTTCTCCTCGAGACGGGAACCACGGACGCCGGTGGCGACGATCTGTTGTCCTTCACCAGGAAGACGGCGGGAATACCGCGGATGCCATAGTGTTTGGCGAGTTTGCTGTCCCAGCCCTTGCCGTCACAAAGCTGCGGCCATGGCATGTCGTTTTCCTCGATGAAATCCTCGAGACGTTTCTCGTCGGAGTCGAGGGAGATGCCGACGATCTCGAACCCCTTGTCGTGATACTTCTCGTAGGCGGCTTTCACGTTGGGCAGTTCGGCGATACACGGCCCGCACCAGGTCGCCCAGAAGTCGAGGAGCACGACCTTTCCGGGCATCGCGGCGAGATCCACCTTCTCGCCGTTCACGGGCCGACCGACCAGATCAATGACATCGCCCTCCTGCAGCTCGCTGCCTTCCTTGTGGGTGACCACGGGACGCTCTGCTTCGGCGGATTCAGCGTTGGTGCCGGCAGACTGTTCGGAGACGAACTTCCGGTCGGATTCACTGAGCTTGGCGAGCGGCAGTTTCAGGAGCGTGCCGTTGGGCCGGAGAACCTCTACCGTGTCGCCGTTGAGCTTGCGGAATTCGCCCTCGACGGTGCGACCAGAGCCGGCCTCGGTCCAGGTGCGGGCGTCGGCGCTCGCCACAGAAAACAGGAGCGCGAAGATGAGAGAAGACAACTTGGCGATTTTCATGATCAGCTTCAGAGGGGATTCAAGGGCATGCGGTCGGAAGCCCTGCACCCTCAAAAGTAGCGAGTCCATCCCCTCCTGTCCAGCCGAACCGCCCTGAAAGCCGGGACACGATCGAGGAGGCGATCGCCCCGAGCCGATGTCGAGCTGAATCGAAATCGGGAGGTCTCCGGGCCGATGCGCGCCCCCTCCAACAAACCTCCGTTCAAGCGACGAGGAGCCCACCATCCACCAGGACCGAAACGGTTCCTCGCTAAAAATGAAGAGCCACTGTCGCCGGCACCGACTCGCGCAAACACTCCCTCAGGAAGGTTCCATCAGATCACCCTACCAAACCGGCGCCTCCCAGTTCGGGATTCCGCCGGCTGCCTCCTGCTCGCGGAACCATTCGTGGTAGGGTCTTGTGGGCGACATCTCCGCCCTTTCATTGACCATCAGTGGTATCGCCTCAGTCCAATATCGATCGTAGGCAGCTCTCATTTCGGCAGCGATTTCAGGGTGATCGGCCATCACGTTCTGCGTCTGGCCCGGGTCCGCCTCCATGTCGAAAAGTTCCGGACCCAGCGGCGCGACCGGCGCACCTTTCTTCGCTTTGCCTTTTCCACCGCCGCCCCCGGCGCGCGCGCCGACATAGCGATACTTCTGGCTCCGCACCGAAAAACTCACCTCACGAAAATCCTCGGGGTTCGCCCCGGTGGGCCATCGGCAGATGTGATTGAAGAGATAGCGGTCAGGCCATTCATCCGTTTTTCCTTCGATCAACGGCAGCAGGCTTCGCCCCTCGACCTGACCCTCAGGCAGCCTCGCCCCGGCAAGGGCGGCCAGTGTCGGCAGCACGTCGATGTGAGAGGCGATGCGGTCGCTCTCGCGTCCCGCCTCGATCTTGCCGGGCCAGCGCACGAAGAACGGCACGCGCGCGCCGCCCTCGTCGTTCGATCCCTTGAGGCCTTTCATTCCGGCGTTGTAGAAGGGATGACCGGGCGCGAGATCCTTGCCGACCTGACCCGAACCTCCACCGGTCATGCCATTATCGGACATAAAGATGACGACGGTGTTTTCCGCAAGGCCCCACTCAGCGAGCTTGGCGTGGAGGCGGCCCATGTTTTCATCGATGTTCTCGACCATCCCGTAGAAACCGGCCTGTTCCTTGCCGAAACCGAGATCGGTGAAACGCTTCGCGTTTTTTTCCGGGGCGATGAAAGGACCGTGCGGAGCGTTCGTGCTCACGTAGGCGAAGAAGGGTTCTTTCGCGGCGGCCTTTTCCTTGATCCATCCGAGTGCGGCGGTGAAAAAGACATCGGTGCAGAAACCCTCGGTCCTGACAAAACGACCATTGTGGCGGATCACGGGATTGGTGTATTGGTTCTGCGGCGCGTCGGCGCAGGAGCAGTCATAGGCCTGGCCGATGCCGCCGGCACCGTGGATGAAGACTTCGTCAAAGCCCCGCTTCTCTGGCTGGTATTCGGCCTCGTCGCCGAGGTGCCACTTCCCGAAGATGCCGGAAGTGTAGCCCGCGGTCTTCAGCACCTCTGGCAAAATGGTGGCGTCGAGAGTCATTCGCTCGCGCTCAAGGATGGTGTGGGTGATGCCGTTCTTTTCCGGGTGGCGACCGGTCATGATCGCGGAGCGGGTCGGCGAGCAAGTCGGAGCGACAAGAAAACGGGTAAACCGCGTGCTCTCGCCGTGGAGTCTGTCGAGATGCGGCGTCTTCACCCAGGGATGGCCGTGAGCCGCGATCGGAGGGTAACCTTGGTCATCCGTGATGACCAGGACGACGTTCGGTTTCGTGCCCGCCAATTCCGCGTGAGCGGGGAACAAGAGGCCGAGAAGCAGACTGAAGAGAGTGAGACGTTTCATGAAAGAAGGGTGGACCCCGGAACCACAATGAGGTCAAAGGGAGACTTTGGCACTCCCGGAAAGAGGCCATCGTCAAAACGCCGGAGTTCAGGCAGAGTTGCGAAAAGACCGCATCTCCGGATTCCACCCGATCATGAAACGCCGCACCCTGCTCGTCTCGACGCTCCTCGCGGGGGCGCGCTCGCTCATGGCCGCAGCGGGAGTCTCGACCGACCGGCTCGGGATCTGCACCTTTTCCTGCCACCAGCACTGGCGAGCGGTGAGTGAGGCGGAGAAGAGGGGCGTCGACCCGTCGACGCTGAAATTCCGCGATCCCCTCACTTTCTGCCGCTACGGCAACAGCCTCGGAGCCACCCGCGTGCAAACGCCGCTGCGCGCCACGGAGCCCGCGGCGATGCGGGCCTGGGCGGAAGAAACCGGCGCCAGCTACGAGGGCGAGGTGCGACTTCCGAAATCGGATGCGGGCCTCGCGGCTTTTGAAGCGGAGGTTCGCCGCACCCGCGAAGCCGGGGCCACGGTGGCCCGCGCCGTGCTCATGGGAGGACGCCGCTACGAGGTCTTTCCGACGCTCGCGGACTACCGCGCCTTTGCCGATCAGTCGCGCCAGATCCTCGCCCGGATCGAGCCGGTCGCGCGACGGCACGGGCTGAAAATCGCCGTCGAAAATCACAAGGATCACACGGCCTCGGAGCTCGCGGAGCTGATGCGCGGACTCTCCAGCGAATGGGTCGGCGTGCTCGTGGATACAGGGAACAACCTCGCTTTGCTCGAAGATCCAAGGGAAACGATCGGGACGCTCGCGCCCTTCGTGATGAGCGTGCATCTTAAAGACATGGCCTTGCTACCGGCGGAGGACGGATTCCTCCTCAGCGAAGTGCCGCTGGGCACCGGGATGCTTGACCTGATCGGGATCGTCGGGGCGCTTCGAAAGATCAATCCCGCGATCGGCATCCATCTCGAAATGGCAACGCGTGATCCCTTGCCTGTGCCATGCCTCACCAACGCCTATTTCGCGACCTTCCCGGAGCGGAGGGAGACGCATCTGGAGGCGGCGATGGCGCGGGTGAAGGCGAACCCGCCGAAGGGCGAAGTGCCGTCGGTGGCAGGGAAGGAGCTCGCGATCGTGTTGAACGAAGAGGAGGCGAACAACCGGCACGGGCTCGATTGGATGCGGGAGAAACTGAAGGGGTGACCGGATTAACGCACTCCTGCGTCGCGCTTTCTGCCGTTTCGCTCGCTCCGCTCACCTCATGCTTGCGCTATCGCGCCGTGGCAGGCGAACTGCGTTCTTCATCCTGCATTTTTCTTTACGCATTTTCGCACGGCGAAAATGGTCGGGGTGACAGGATTCGAACCTGCGGCCTCGTCGTCCCGAACGACGCGCGCTACCAGACTGCGCTACACCCCGGGGTCGCGGTGGCGCAGCTGTAGGGATTCGAACCCCAAACCTTCTGATCCGTAGTCAGATGCTCTATCCAGTTGAGCTACAGCTGCTTTACCGAGATTCCGAAAATCCGGAAGTTCCCCAGCCGGGAGGCCGGAGCGGAGGTCAATTTGCGCCCTTTCCCTGCTTTGACAAGGAAAATTTCCGTCCCCGGAATCAACCGCTTTCTGCCGCTTGCCGTGGACGCCTACGAGAGGTTTCTTGGGACACCCGCCATCCGGTCTTTTATGAGAGTCACGTCCCCGCTCCTCGTCCTCAACTTCCTCCTCGCCGCCCTTTTTGCGGTTTTCGCCTGGATGCAGCGCAATGACATCGATCCGTCGATCTACGACCATCCCTCGGTGATCGACGCGGCCCTCTGGCTTGTCTTTTACCTCGCGGTCGGGGTGATGCTGGTGGTGGTGGGTTTTCGTCACCTTCCCCGATGGCTTCTCGTGATCTCGGCCGCCGCCTGTCTCGTCGAAATGGTGCGGACGGGGCCGGGCCTCTACGAAAATCTCGCCGGTGAAAAAGAATTCACGATGACGCAGCGAAGCATGTCGGCAGAGGACCCACGCGTCGAACTCTCGCGAGAATTCTTTGGCGCGGTGATCGCTCTGGCCGGAATCGGCTTGATCGCCTGGGAAAATCGGAGGGGCGAAAATCGATGATCGGTCACGCTCCGGGAACGAGTCGGAAGATCCCGCCACGCCAGTCGAGGTAGAGGGCTTCGCCGTCTTCGTCGGGAAAGATCCCGGTGGGCTGCACCGTGGGATTGGCGGGATCAGCCGGTTTGTCGACGACGTGGTTGGCGGCCACTTTCCCGGCCGCCGCGTCATAGTGAAGCGCCCAGAGATTACCAAAACGCCAGTCGCCGTAGAGGAAACATCCCTGCAGCTCGGGGATCGCCCCGCCGTGATAGACGTAGCCGCCCGTGATGCTGAGCCCCTCGGCACGATTGTATTCGTGAATGGGTGCGGTGAGCACTAGATCTGCCGGGGGCGCCACCTGCTTTTGCTGCCCCAGCGCGGCAAGGAGGGGCTCGCGTCCGGGGAAGCTGTGACTGGCTTCCTGATAGTTCCAACCGTAGTTGCCACCTTTCTCAATCAGGTTGATCTCCTCGTAGAGATCTTGACCGACGTCAGCGAGGTAGAAAAGTCCGGTCGCGGGATCGATCGCAGCTCCCCAGGGATTGCGCAGACCGTAGGCCCAGATCTCGGGCGCGGCGTTCGCGGTTTCGACAAAGGGATTGTCGGAGGGGATGCCGTAGGGACGAGATCCGGTGCGCGTGTCGACATCGATGCGGAGCACTTTGCCGCACCAGCTCGAGAGTTTCTGGGAAAGAAGATGCAGGCCATTTTTGACCCCACCGTCACCCGTGCAGAGGTAGAGCATCCCGTCTTTCGGTCCGAAGAAAAGATTGCCGGAGTTATGATTCCACTCGGGCTCCTGCACTTCGAGAAGCACGCGTTCGGTCGAGGGATCAGCGGCGTCGGGATCGGTCTTCGAAACGCCGAACTCGGCGAGCACGAGGCGCTTGGGCCCCTGCCGCGAGAAGGTGAGGTAGAAGCGTCCGTTTTCCCTAAAATCGGGATGAAAAGCTAGACCGAGGAGACCTTCCTCGAAATCTTTCTCGACGGCCATGACGCTCGAGAGATCGAAAAAGACCTTCGCTTCGGTCGCGGCCTCATCATCAGACAGGATCCTGACCTTGCCGGTCTGCTCGACGAGAAAACGGCGCCCCGATCCGTCGGGGGCGATTTGCAGCGAGATGGGGCGCTCGATCACGAGACCCCCATAGATTTTTTCGAGCTTCACCTTGGGCGCCTCGACGCTGTGAGCGGAAATGGGGACGATGCCGAGGATTACAGCGGCAAGAATGACGTGGAGATGGACCTTCATGTCCCTGAGAATAGGGAAGTTTTACCAGGGTGGCAACCCTTGTCAGAGACTTGAAAAGGCCATAGCATCGGACATGTCCCTACCCTCGCCCCAGGACTTCGTGCGACTTTCCCGAGACCGGAATGCCCTCCTAAAAGTCTCACTCGGGCTCATCATTTTCTCACTCGGGATCGCCTTGCTCGTCTCAAAACGCGGGGTCGGCAGCAGCGCGACGCCCGGCGCGGAGCGCCCGGAGAGCACGACCGAGCTGATCTCTTTCGTCCGCTTCGGCGGGTGGCTTTCCGCCGAACCCGCCGACGAAGACTGTTTCGATCTGGCGAAGGAGCCGGGAGAACCGATCTTCGCTGAAGAGGTCGAAGCCTTGTTCGAGGATTTCGCGACCGACCCGGTTTTGCCGGTCCTTAAAATCTGGTGGAGCGGACTCGTCAACAAAGACTATGCCGCCGCCATCGCGAAACTCGCGGCCCTTCCAGGAGATTCCCGCCACCGCCGGGAATGCCGCGGCGACCTTTATTTCCTTTCCGGGGACGGGGCTGCCGCCCTCGCTGACTATCGGGCGGAGGTAGCGGCCTTTTCCTCCGCCTCCTACGCGAGCCGCTCCGCCGTGGCCCTGGCACGCTTCGAGGAGGACCGCCCCGCGATGGGCGAACTTCTCGCGAATGCAACGGTGCGCGAAGCGATCGATCCCGCCTCGCTCGCCGCCGCACAGGCGTGGATAGGCGACTACGGAGGGATGATCTTTTCGATCCTGCGACATGAACGGGACCTGCTGCTCTCGCCTCATACCGTCATTGCCTTGTTCACGGCGGCGATCTGGTTCTTCATCCTCCTCTCCTTTCACTCGGGCTGGAAGTCGTTCGCTGCCCGGGCCGTGGCTGCTTTTTTCCTCGGTATCGCCAGCGCGGCACTCACGCTCTACACGATGATGGTTCAGGAGGAACTTCCTGGTTTCGAGAGTGCCCCGCAAGCTCCCGCAACCGGCCCGTTTCTCTACTACTTCGCCGGAGTCTCGCTGCGTGAGGAACTGCTGAAGCTTCTTTGTTTTTTGCCTTTTGCCCTCGGGATGGGAAAGCGTGGCAAGCCCCTCGACGCGCTGGTTCTCGGCGGCCTCGTCGGTCTTGGGTTCGCCTTCCAAGAGAACCTTTCCTGCTTCCGAGCGGACGCTGCCACCGACGCCGCATGGCTGCGATTGCTCACGGCGAATGCGCTGCACGTTTCGCTCACGGGGATCGCGGGCCACGCCCTCTGGCGAATGATTTCGCGCGGGGGCCATGGATGGGAGGAGTTCCTTGTCACCTTTGTGGCGGTGGTCGTCGCCCACGGCGGCTACAACGCGCTCATCGCGATCCCGTCCCTCGCCGACTACGCGATGCTGAGCCCCATCGTCATCGCCGCGATCGCCTATCAATACTTCGATCCCCTGCGACAACATCTCGACATTAGGGGACTGCATCGTCGTCTTTCGCCGCTCGGCCTGTTCGTGATCGGTTCCGCACTCCTCTGCTGCGCGATCCTGATCAACTCGGCCGCAGGCATGCCCTTCCGCTTCGCCGCCGGAGCCCTCGCCGCAGCCCTCGCCGCGATGATACCACTCGCCTTTGCTTTCATCAGCCGATTCCGCGATCTGTGAGGCAGCGATGGCTCGACCGCGACCGGGCAGGTCACCTCACCGGCGTAAGAGTGGCTCAGCGCCCGAACCGGAACGCACCACCCGCTCCTGGACTTTCGGGACATCACTCCGACTGCCTTCCCCGGTGCTCCTCCCTGGGCCGCGGAGGTAGTCGAGGAATCCCGCTGCGATCGCGCCGTTCTCGGAGAGAAAAGAGCGGGCGAATTGGAAGGGTTTCACCGACCAACCAGTCGTCCTCCTCATCAACCAATCCAGCCCAGCCATCAGGGGGCAAGAGGCGAGTCCAGCAAGCACGACAAAATGCATCGGATGAACCGTGGCGAGAAAGAGGCTCGAGGCGAACAGGGCCGGAATCAGACACGGGCCGCACCAGCGCAAGCCACGGTGCGACCAAAAAGCGAAGGCGGTTGCGAGGTCGCCGATCCTCGGCCGCAGACAGGGCCAAAAGTGGTCGAGGCTCCGGAAGTGGTCCGCAGCGATGCAGCGTTTTTGGCGAAACTCCTCGTCGATACCGGCGAGGATCGGTTCATGGCAGACCGCCTCGAGATCGACGACGGCATCCCCGCCCTGCCGGAGGCAGGCGAGAGCGCGGTAAAGATCGCCGTCAAGGAGATGCGGCGGAGCCGGCGTGAAGAGACGGGCGCGGATCGCATAGCAGGGACCAACGGGCCCCATGACGCGCCCCCAGAGCACACCCTCGGCGAAGTTGACAACGCTCTCTCGACGGGCACGGGCCTCCGCCCCTCCGCCGACGACAGTTTGTGCGGAAATGGATTCGTGGACTGACGCCGCAACGAGCCCGACCCGAGCCCTCTTGAAATGGGAGGCGAGGCGCCGCAACAGGGCGGGTGTCCAGGTGACATCGGCTCGGGCGAGCAGGAAGAGGGCTTGATCAGGCTCGGAAAACTCGCTCCTCGCCCCCTCGGCGAGACGGTTGATGGTCAGGGTCCTGCCACTGCGACCACCATAGCGGACGAGACGCACCCGCCGATCGACCATGGCGAACTGCTTCACGATGGCTTCGCTGCGATCGGAAGAAGCATCCGATCCGATGAAGAGCCGCAGCTTTCCGCGCGGATAGTCTGAGGCAAGGATGGAGGCAATCGTCTGCTCGAGGGCTTGTTCCTCGCCACAGACCGCCATGATCACGGCGACCTCGGGCAATGCTTCATCGAACACGAAACGATCCTCCGGAAGCACCCGTCCACGGGCGAGGAGACGCAACATCACCGGGTAGAAGAAATAGGTGTGCGCCAGCAGGGCAAGCCCCACCCAGAAAACGATTGAACCGATGAGGATCAGGGCATCCATCAGATCACCGGAGTGGTTCGGGGAAGGGTTTCAAACTCGTCATGGGGAAGGAACAGGAGTTGACCCGATCCCGTCGAACTTTTCGTCACCCACGGAAACTGGCTCGAAGAATCAGACAAAGACGGTCCGAAGCTTGCAGACTGAGTCGACCCTGCGCGACGTGAATTCATTCGTCTGGTGGAAAACCCACACCGGGAGGGACAGGTTCGACTATCTCCCAAATTATGGTAATTACTGTTTTAACTCATAATTTTAATAATATCAAGATGAATCTCATCCTCCAGTTCCTGTTTTACTAAGCAGAGGCCGGACTGGCACATAACGTGGCCTTTCAATTTCCTTCCAGAAACCCGACCGAGGGTTTGCAAGGGAGGGGAGGAACGAGTAACCTGCGAATTTCTGGGAGGCTGACAAAGGGGAGCGAGCGGCCGCACGTCCGGTCGAGCTGAATCCGCACCTGAGTCCTCGCTCCCTTTCCTCCCCGACCCGTTCATCCCGGATGAATTACCGACCCCTTCTCGTCCTCGGCCTGCTCCTCGTTGGTGCCACCGCTCCGGCGCAGGATCCGACCTTGCCGGCAGCCGCCCCAGCCGCTAACGCGGCCGCAGCGCAACCCCCGGTCGCCACCGCATCAGACTACACCCAGACGATGCTGGATTACTTCATGGAAGGCGGCCCCGTTCTCATGATCCCACTTGCGGCACTCTCCTTCCTCGCGGTGCTGTTGATCATCTTTTACACGTTTACGATCCGTCAGGGAGCCGTCGTGAGCGACAAGTTCATGAACGCGGCCGATGCCCTGATCCGCAAACAGGATTACCTCGGCCTCATTGCCGTCTGCAATCGGGAGAACGAATGCATTGCCCGCATCGTCTACAAAACCCTCGATTTTGCCACGAAGAACCCGACCGCTAGCTTCGATGAAGTCCGTGAAGTGACCCAAGCCGAAGGAACCCGCCAAGCCAGCATTCTCAACAATCGTATCAACTACCTCAACGACATCGGCCGCGTCGCCCCCATGGTCGGCCTTCTCGGCACCGTCGTCGGGATGATCAAGGCTTTCGAAGGCATTGGAAAATCCTCCGGCGTCCAGCACATGGAGCTCGCCCCGGGCGTTGCCCAGGCCCTCATCACCACCGCTGCCGGGCTCATCATCAGCATCCCCGCCTTGATTTTTTATTCGATCTTCCGCGGCAAGGTGCAAAAACTCATCGCCGAACTCGAAGCCGCCATGACCCACATCATGGCCCTCCTCGCCGCCCAATACAAACGCGCCAACTACCGCGCCTCGGCCCGACGCGACGCGGGGGACGCGGAGTGATCCGCCCGATCCACGAACTTTCCGCACGCGATGCGATTCCGCGACATCAATGGTCAGCAACCCGCCGAGCTAGAGCTCGCGCCGATGATCGACGTCGTCTTCCAGCTCCTCATTTTCTTCATCGTTACCTGGCAGTTCGCCCGCTTCGAGCGCGACATGGACATATCGGTGCCATCGGCAGAGCAGGCGGAAAACAAAGATCGCCAGGCAGGCGAAATCATCATCAACGTCCGCAAAGACGGAACCATCGTTCTGAACGGTCTCGTCACCGAGCGCGACGACCTCCTCGCCAAGCTTGCCTCCATTTCCGAAGCCTATCCCGACCAGGCCGTCATCCTCCGGGGTTCCTCCGAAGCCGACTTCCAGTCCATCATTCACGTCCTCGATGTCGTGAAGGAGGCCGGTATCTGGAACGTCGCCTTTGCCACGACCAAGCCCGAGTCGTAATCCTTCCCGCGCGCGTCTGCCGACCATCTTCCATGCCTTCGATCGCAAGAGCAGCCCGAAAGACGATCCGACTCCGCTCGCACCCGGTCCGCGGAAACCCGCTCGCGATTCTCTTTCTGCTCGCGGTGGCGTCGTCATCGGTTTTTTCCCAGACGACCTCGCCTGCCGCTGTCACGCCACGTGCCACCCCGGCATCCGCGCCGACCGAGGATGTTCTAGCCTACGCCGACCTGCTCTACGGCAAGGATCAGTTCGCCCTCGCTGCTCAGCAATATCAGGTCTTCATTCGGGAGCAGCCGAACAGCCCCAGCCTTCAGATCGCGTGGTTTCGGCTGGGCGAGTGCTACCTGAAGGTCAATCAATCCGAGGATGCCGTCACCTCGTTCAACTACCTCATCAACCAGTTCAAGAGCGGACCATTCGTCGGATCGGCCGCCTACCGACTGGCCGTCATCCGATTCAACGCCAAGGATTACCGGAATGCCCTCGCCTATTTCAAGGTATCGAAAGACGAGCTCTCCGACCCTGTCGCGAGAAACCAGGCTCTCTTCTATCACGCCCGCTGCCTCCAGTTGACCGGGCAAGCGCGGGAAGCCCTCTCTGAATTCGAAGAGGTCATGGCGGCCCCACCCGGCGGGGCCGAAAACCCTTTCCAGGAGCGGTGCCTTCTCGAGACCGCCCGCCTTCATTTTAAACTGGGCGACACCGCCAAATCACTCGAGCGCTTCCAAGCACTCGCCAAAAGCGGGTCCACTCCCGAATTCAAGGAAGAGGCCATCGTGCGCGGTGGTCTGATGGCGGCCGAGGCCGGCCAACCCGAACTGAGCGAGCAACTCCTTGCCGAGGCCCTGAAGTTCCCGGAGACAAGCCCTTGGAAATCCCTTGCCAAGGTCGGTGCGATCTTCAACGCTTTCTCCCGGAATGATCACGAGCGCGTCATCGGGCTCTACAACACCGGCGCCTACTCCGTCGACGGCGGAGCAACCGAGGACGAGTCACGGGCGAAAATGCTGCTCATCGTCGGACACTCCTTTCGCATCAAGGGGGACAACGAATCGGCCCTCCGTCTCTACTCGCTCGTCGAGGGTAAATATTTCTCGAAGCCCGAAGGAATCGAGGCGGGCTATCGCAAACTGCAGATCATGCACCAACTGGGCGACCCCGGACTGCCCGCCGCAGCCAAGGCCTTCGCCGAGCGACAATCGAAGATCGACCCGCAGAGTTCTTTCGTCGACATGGCGTGGCTGATGGCCGGCGAATGGCACTTCGCCCAGGCCGAAAACTCCGCGAGCGGGGCCGGATCCGATTTTGCGAGAAAACACTATGGCGATGCTGCAGCCGCCTACCGCATGGTGCGCCTCGACAAGGTCGACAAGAAATTCCACGAAGCCCGGCTTTACAAGCAAGGCTGGTCCGAGATCGAAGCGGGTGAAACCGAAGAGGGCATCCTCACTCTGTCTCGCTTCATCCAGCAGCATTCGCAGAGTGCCCTTGGCTCTTCTGCCCTCGCCAAACGCGCCGTGGCCTACCAGTCCCAAGAGGATCACGAGTTCGCGCTCGAAGACTACCTCGATATCGCAAAACGTTATCCCAAATCGCCCGAACTCGAGTTTGCCCAGCAGCAGACTGCCCTGATCTACGCCCACCTGCGGAAGATTCCCGAAATGATTCAGGCCTATGAGGATCTCCTCTCCAAGTTCCCCGAGACCGAGGGGGCCGGCGAGGCCCACTACTGGATCGGGGTCGGCCATTTCGACCTCGAGCGCTACGAGGAATCCCTCATTGATCTGCTCAAAGCCCGGGAGACGGATCCGAGCCTCGAAGACAAGACCACCCTCCGCATTGTCATCGCCCACTACCATCTCGAGGACATCCCCCGCCTCGCCGTCGAAGCGCGCCGTTACCTCGAAGGCAATCCCACTCCCCCGCCAGCCACTGCCCAGCCCAAGGATGGCGAAACCGATCCTCCTGCCCGGCCCAAACGCACCACCATTCCGCCACAGATCCTCGAATACCTCGGACGCCAACTCGCCGAGGCGGGAAACTGGAAGGACGCCGAGTTTATCCTGACTTCCCTCACCGATCCGGCCGCTCCCGAGAAAACCGCTCCCTCGGTCTGGAAACTGATCGGCGACGCCCGCGCGAAACTAAAGAAACACCTCGATGCCATCGCCGCCTACGACCATTTTCTCCTCGAGACCGAGCGACCGAGCGAGCGAGCCTCCGCCTACCTTTCCCGCGGCGTCGCGCAACTCTGCCTGCGGGACTTCGAAGCGGCCCGCAACAGCGCCCAGGAAAGCCTCCGTTCCCAAAAAGAGGGGCGCACCAACGCCGACGCCCGACTCCTCCTCGGCGATATCTCCGCCGCCGAAGGCGATCTTGAAGGCGCTGCCAGGGAATATCTCGTCGTCAGCCAGATCTTCATGGATCCCGAGATCACTCCCAAGGCCCTGACGAAGGCGATCAACGCCTATCGCTCACTTGGGAACCAGACCAAGGCACAAGAATTGGCTCAGGAATTAAGCAGCGCCTACCCCAACTACGAGGCACCCGCGTCATTGGATCACGAGTGCTGACCCGGACCGCCGATGCATCAAGGCGCGCGCTCCGCTCCCGTCCCATCCCCATCGTCCCTCGCCGCGGCTGCGGTTGCCTCGGGGGAGAAACTTACCGGTTTCACTTCGATGGAACCGGCATCCCCGCTGATGGGCCAGCGCTCTGGTTCGATGCGAATCATCGGCGGAGGAGTCACCGAGATCTTGGCAGAGTCGCCGAATAGATACTCCCGCTCCACCAAGGGAACCGCGGTGAAGACCATCCTGCCATCCTCGAGCCTCTCGATGTGGAGAAGGGCGGCACAGGTCGTTGACTCATCAATCTTCAAGACCTGTCCCGCCGCATACTCGAATTTTTCGGGAGTCTTCGCCGTCGGCAAAGCAAAATCAACGATCGCGTCGGGGAAGGTCGTCGAGCGGCCACGGATCACATACCCGGCCGGAAAGACATCCTCCCCCGCCATTGCCCTTGCCGAAATAACGGTGAACTCGCCGGAGAGGAAGGTGACGTTCTCGAGTTCGAGGTAGTTCTTCAGATAGGATCGCTTGAGGATGCCGTTGTAGGCGCGCAGCTCGGTGTCGCTGAAGGGATAGACCTGCGAGTAGAGATCCTTGACCGTGAGGAACTTACCTCGAGGGGCGGTCACCGGAGTAAATCCATGAATCGGGTCAAGCCGCTTGAGTTTCGTCAGGAGCCGATAGTTCATGGGATGCTCGGGCTGACCAAAGACCCACATGCAAAAGGACCAAGAGGCGAAATTCAGCCCGACGAGCACCGCGAGCACCGCAAGCCAGAGAATCAGGTTGCCCGAGACGTAGCGCCCCTCATCCTGCTCGCGAGATTGACGCGAAAACGGGCTCTGGTCCGAGAGGGTTTCCATTTCAATTGCCGCCACCGCAGCCTTCGCCATCATTGGTCGCCGGGTCATAGGCCGGAGCCGCCCCCGCCACGGCCGGTTCGAAAGAGGTGCCGCAACCGCAACGGCGCGCGGCATTGGGATTCTCGATCTTGAAACCCGCGTCGTTGAGGGCATCGACGTAGTCGAGATGGCAACCGTCAAGGTATTTAAGGCTCTCGTCATCCACGAAAACCCGAGCCGGCCCGTTACGATAGACCGAGTCTTCCTCAGTCGGCACGTCAATTTTCATGGCGTAGGACATCCCCGCGCAACCGCCCTTCTCGACAAAAAGACGCAAACCCTTCTCCTTGGGGGAAAACCCCTTTTCCTCGAGCAACTCGAGAAGGTGCCCGGCGGCGGCATCGGTGAGTTCAATCATGTCGGAAAGTAAAAGGTGAAAAGTGAAAAGTAAAAGATAAAGAGGGAATACGGTCTTGCGTCTGGGACGGAGCCGCCTTCCATTCCGTGCGACCCGCTCCTCCGAATCGAACTCCATGGGAAAAATCCGACTCCTCCACGAAGCCCTCGCCTGCCAAGTCGCCGCAGGCGAAGTGGTGGAGCGTCCTGCTTCGGTCGTGAAAGAGCTCGTCGAGAACAGCCTCGACGCCGGAGCCAAGAACATCGAGGTGCGGGTGCAGCGCGGCGGCATCGCCCTGATCCGCGTCACGGACGACGGCTGCGGAATGGACCGCGACGACGCCCTGATGTGCCTCGAGCGCAACGCCACTTCGAAAATCCGCACCAAGGAGGACCTGGGAGCCATCACCACCCTCGGCTTTCGGGGCGAAGCCATTCCCAGTATCGCGAGCGTCGCCAAATTCCGCCTCACCACGCGCGAGCCCGGAGCCCTCACCGGCACCGAGGTGATTATCAACGGGGGCAAGCTCGAGAGCGTCAACGACTGCGGCGAACCTCCCGGCACCCAGATCGAAGTCCGTGCGCTTTTTTTCAACCTGCCCGCGCGGCGAAAATTCCTCCGTACCGAAGCCACCGAGCACGCCCACCTCGAACAGGTCCTGAAAACTCAGGCGATTGCCCATGAGCGAGTGCGCTTCTCCCTCGTCAGCGATGAGCGGCTCACCTTTCAACTTCCCGCCACGTCGAGCCTGCGCGAGCGCATTGGCGGTCTCGTCGGCGACGACCTTGCCTCGCGTCTTCTCGAAATCGAGCCGCTCGAGCAGAAAGGCGTGAAAGTGCGTGGCTTCATCGGTCCTCCCGGGATGGGACGCAGCGACCGTCGGCATCAGCTCACCTTTCTAAACGGCCGCCCCGTCGAGGCCGCCATTGTCACCCGCGCGATGCGCGAGGGCTACCACACCGCCCTGATGAAGGGCCAGTATCCGGTGACCTTCCTCTTTCTCGAGACCGATCCCGGAGCCGTCGATGTGAACGTCCACCCGGCCAAACGCGAGGTGCGCTTTCACGATGGCTTTGCAGTGCAGGATGCCATCGTCGCCGCCGTCAGCCGCACCCTGCGCGAACGCATGATCCGCCCGGTCTCCGGCGTGGGCCTCACTGGCTCCGCTCCGGCACCCAGCCCCCTCATCGTGCAGGACGAATTGATCGAGCCCGCCACGGTCTACGGCACGCCCCGCCTGGATCCGCGACCCTCCCAGCTTTTCACCGCGCTGGAGCGGCAACGCGTCGAACCATCCGGCGAAGGATCCACCTCGACAAACCCGAGCCTTTCGGTCGCAGGTCCGACCACTGGGAAACGACCCTTTCCCGAGGCGCGATCTCCTGACGCACTCACCGAGCCAACCGATGCCGTCGAAGAAAAGCCAAAAGCCTCCGACTATCGAATCATCGGTGTGTTGGGGAAACTCTACGTTCTCCTCGAGGCGAGGGAGGGACTCGTCCTGATGGATCAACATGCCGCCCACGAGCGAGTCCTCTTTGAAGACCTGCGGCGGCGCATGGAGGTCGAGGGCGCGCCCTCGCAGCGGCTCCTCGCGCCGCTCATGGTCGAACTACCGCCGCGGGACTTCGATCTCGTCTCGCGTCACCTCGAGACTCTCGAACGCCTCGGCTTCGGGGCGGAACCCTTCGGCGGCAACACGCTGAAGATCGACGCTCTCCCCGCCTTCCTGAAACGCGACGACCCTGACGTTTTCCTCCACGAGGTGATCCAGGAGATCCGCGTCGCGAGCGACCGCCTATCAAGCCTCCGCCTCGGCGAGGATCTCATCGCCACCACCGTCTGCCGCGCCGCAGTCAAGGCGAACGATGCCCTGAGGGAACCAGAACTGCGCAAGTTGCTTGAGGATCTCCTCCATTGCGACATGCCCTACTGCTGCCCGCATGGACGGCCCACCCTGATCCAGATCGGGTATGCCGAGCTGGAACGCAAGTTCGGGCGGAGGGCGTGAGCGCCGGAGGTTGGAGGTGGAGGGGAGGAGGTCAGAGGTTGGTCAAATTCGCACCATCACGTCCTTGCCAGATCCTCACAACTGGTCATCATCGACCAACGATGAAGCGCCTCCTCGCCCTTTCCCTCCTGCTCCCCTTCTTCCTTCTCTCCGCGACCGCAGCGGAAAAAAACGTCGTCTTTATCATCACCGACGACGAGTCCCCCACGCTTGGCTGTTACGGCGATCCGGTGGCGAAAACGCCGGCAATCGATGCCATTGCAGCTGACGGGACCGTCTTTCTCAATGCTTTTGCAACGACGGCAAGCTGTGCGGCGAGTCGTTCGGTGGTAATGTCAGGGTTGCACAATCACCGCAACGGGATGTATGGCCACCAGCATTCCTACCACAAGTTCGAATCGTGGAGAACGGTCGCGAGTCTTGCCCTTCCCCGTGTCATGGCTGGCGCCGGCTACCGCACCGGACATATCGGGAAGTATCACGTCGGCCCCGAGCAAGTCTACCGCTTCGAGACCTACCTGAAGGGCAACGACCGCAACACCGTCGAGATGGCGGAGAAATGTCGCGACTTCATCACTGCCGCGGATGCTCGGCCCTTCTTCCTCTATTTTGCGACCTCCGACCCACACCGAGGTGGTGGCATCGACGAAGCGTCCACGCTTGCGCTGAAACCGAATCTCTTCGGCAACAAACCCGCGCGCGGCGCCTTCCCCGGGGTCGAGGAAGTCTTCTACGACCCTGCGTCGGTGACAATCCCGCCTTTTCTGACCGACAACCCCGAGACGCGCGAAGAACTCGCCCACTACTATCAAAGCGTCTCCCGAGTCGACCGCGGCGTCGCTCGAATGGTCGCGATCCTCAAGGAAGCGGGACTCTACGACAAGACGATGATCGTCTTCACCTCCGATCACGGCATGGCCTTCCCCGGCGGCAAGACGACGGTCTACGAGGGTGGTCTGCGCGTGCCTTTCGTGGTGCGCAACCCCTACGAACCGAAACGCGGCGTGAGGCACGAGGCCCTCGTCAGCCATACCGACATCACCCCGAGCCTGCTCGACTTCGCCAACGGCCTTGACCGCAAGAAAAACCGGCCAACTGCATTCGCCGACGCAAAAAAACTCTGGGCGGATTTCCCCGAGGTCGCGAAAGACAATCTCGGACCCGAGCTGAAAAGTTATCAGGGCAAATCATGGCTCTCCATTCTTGGCGACGGTGCGTCGGAACACTGGGAGACCCTCCACGCCTCCCACACCTTTCACGAGATCCAGATGTATTATCCAATGCGCGTTGTGCGCGACAAGCAATACAAGCTGATCTGGAATATCGCCCATCCCCTGCCCTACCCCTTCGCCTCCGATCTATGGACGGCAAGCAGCTTTCAGTCGCAATATCGTCAATCCCTCGAAGCTCCCTACGGCCAAAAAACCGTCGGCGAATACATACACAGACCCGCTTTCGAACTCTACCGCATCGACATGGATCCTAACGAAACAACAAATCTCGCGAATGACCCGGTCCACGCCGATATTCTCAGGCGATATCAGGAAAAGCTCCGCTCCATCCAGAAGGAAACGGGAGACCCCTGGATCTTGAAATGGGAGTATGAGTAGGGCGACTAGGCGAGAACGTCGCGGATGACATGCCCCTCGACGTTCGTCAAACGCCGCGAAATGCCGTTGTGCTCGTAGGTGAGCCTTTCGTGATCGAGTCCCAAAAGGTGCAGAATCGTGGCATTGAAGTCGTAGAGGGGGTGCACGTCCTTCACCGCCTTCTGGCCGATCGGATCCGTCTCGCCGTGACTCACGCCGGGCTTCACGCCCGCACCCGTCATCCAGCAGGTGAATCCATCGGGATTGTGATCACGGCCCTTCGCACCCTTCTGGAAAAAAGGCATGCGGCCGAATTCGGTGCACCATACCACCAGCGTATCCGCGAGCAAACCGCGCTGCCGCAGGTCCTTGATCAACGCCGCGGCCGGTTGATCGAGGATGGAGGCGTGGATATCATATTGATCCTTCAACTCGCTGTGTCCGTCCCAGTTCAACTTGCCGCCACTGGCATAGGCCCCGTTGAATAGCTGCACGAAGCGGACGCCCTTCTCGACAAGGCGGCGG
>Ga0172372_10002303_pt1 | contig 29150 bp, 25 predicted proteins | sample LakKiv5m_2_FD_114544 | JGI IMG/M metagenome (GOLD analysis project Ga0172372, IMG submission 114544) | Freshwater microbial communities from Kabuno Bay, South-Kivu, Congo - kab_092012_9.5m | ecosystem: Environmental > Aquatic > Freshwater > Lake | place: Democratic Republic of the Congo...
CCCGGCGTCGGCTTCCTGGACTGGGCCCGCCCGGAGCGGCCCGAGCGGCTGCAGCGCCTGCGCCAGCGCCTGGCCGGGCGCTGCGCGGGCGTCGACACACTGCCGCTGGACGCCGACAGCGCGGACGCCGCGCGCTGGCTGGCCGGCCGGGATGTGCTGTACGTCGGCGGCGGCGACACGGCGCGGCTGCTGGAGGCCCTGCGCCACACGCCGGCCGGGCAGGCGGTGGTGGCCGCCGCACGCACCGGGCTGCCGCTGGTGGGCGTGAGCGCCGGGGCCTCGGTGTGGTTCGACTGCGCGCTGTCGGATGCCGGCGGGCGCGGACTGCGCCGGCTGGACGGGCTGGGCCTGCTGGCGGGCAGTTTCTGCCCGCATTTCGACAGCGAGCCCGAACGCCGTCCCGCCTTCGTGGCGGCCATCGCCCGTGGGGACATGCCCGCCGGGCTGGCCGTGGATGACGGTGCGGCGGTGCTGTGCGGCGCCGACGGGCCCGAGCGGGTGTGCGTCGGGCGCGATGGCGCCAATGCCTGGCAGGTCACGCCAGGCGACGGCGCCAGGAGCCTGTGCCCGGGCCTGCGCCCAGGCCCGGATACGGGTTTCCTCGGATGATCACGCCCCGGCGGAAGCGGTCCAATTTGATCTGTGTCAATCGCCGTCGTCCGGCGTTGGGCAGGCTGCCCGCGCCGCATCGGCCAAACCGTCTCGAACCCTGGAGTCCACATGGTCAAACTGAACGTCAACGGGAAGACCGTTGAAGTCGATGCCGAGCCTTCCACCCCCCTGCTGTGGGTGCTTCGTGAGCACGTGGGGCTGACCGGCACCAAGTTCGGCTGCGGCGTCGCGCAGTGCGGTGCCTGCACCGTCCACCTCGACGGCGTTGCCGTCCGCTCTTGCGTGCTGCCGGTGGCCGCGGTCGGCGCCGACCAGAAGGTCGTGACGATCGAAGGGCTGTCCAAGGACAGCTCGCACCCCGTGCAGCAAGCGTGGCTGGACCTGGACGTGCCGCAGTGCGGCTACTGCCAGTCGGGCCAGATCATGGCGGTGGCGGCGCTGCTGAAGGAGAAGCCCCAGCCCACCGACGACGAGATCAACGAAGCGATCACCAACATCTGCCGCTGCGGCACCTACAACCGCATCCGCGCCGGGGTCAAGCAGGCCGCGGGCGTCAAGCAAGCCTGAGCCGGAGCGACACACCATGCAAGTTGCTGAAGTCTCCCGCCGCCAGTTCCTGGCCACCACCGGCTCCGCTGCCGGTGCCTTCACCTTCGGTTTCGCCGTGCCCTTCGCCGGCGCCGCGCAGGCCGCCGAGGCCGCACCCGAGGTCAATGCCTGGGTCATCATCCAGCCCGACGACACCGTGGTCATCCGCATCTCCCGCATGGAGATGGGGCAGGGCACGCTGACCGGTCTGGCCCAGCTCGTCGCCGAAGAGCTCGATGCCGACTGGTCCAAGGTCACCACCGAGTACCCCACGCCGGGCGAGAACCTGGCGCGCAAGCGCGTCTGGGGCGATTTCGGCACCGCAGGCAGCCGCGGCATCCGCAGTTCCACGCAATACGTCCGCGAAGGTGGCGCCGCCGCACGGCTGATGCTGGTGCAGGCCGCCGCCGCCGAGTGGAAGGTGCCGGCCGCCGAGTGCACCACCGTGCGTGGCGTCATCTCGCACAACCTGTCGGGGCGCTCCACCACCTACGGCCGGGTCGCTGCCGCCGCAGCCAAGCTGCCGGTGCCGCAGAAGCCCGCGCTGAAGGACCCGAAGAACTGGACCATCGCCGGCCAGTCGATGAAGCGTCTGCACCAGGCAGGCAAGGTCAACGGTTCCCAGGTCTACAGCATCGACCACAAGATGCCGGGGATGCTGAACGCGGCCATCCGCGACTGCCCGATCTGGGGTGGCAAGCTCAAGAGCTTCGACGCCAGCGCGGCGCAGGGCATGCGCGGCGTGAAGAAGGTCGTGCAGATCGACAACGCCGTGGTCGTGGTGGCTGACACCTGGTGGCGCGCCAAGACCGCCCTGGAGGCGGTGAAGATCGAGTACGACCCGGGTCCCCACGGCAACCTCGACAGCCGGGCCATCGACGCCATGCTGACCGAGGGCCTGACGGCCAAGGAAGCCTTCCTCGGCAACAAGAACGGCGACATCGACGCCGCGATCCAGGGCGCCGCCAAGACGATCGAGGCCACCTACAGCGTGCCCTACCAGAACCACGCGCCGATGGAGCCGATGAACGCCACGGCGCTCGTCACGGCGGACAAGTGCGAGGTCTGGACGGCCACCCAGAACGCCGAGGCCGCGCTCGCCACCGCGTCCGCCGCCTCCGGCCTGCCGCTGAACCGCTGCGACGTCCATCGCATCGACCTGGGCGGCGGCTTCGGGCGCCGGGCCACCAGCCAGGACTTCGTCGAGCAGGCGGTGAAGATCGCCAAGACCATGCCCGGCACGCCGGTCAAGCTGATCTGGAGCCGCGAGGAAGACCAGCTCCACGGCTGCTACCACCCGATCACCAAGTGCAAGATGACCGGCGCGCTGGACAAGGACGGCAACCTGGTCGGCCTGCGCATGCGCATCTCGGGGCAGTCCATCCTGGCGACGATCCGTCCGCAGGCACTGGACAAGGGCCGCGACCCCATCGTGTTCCAGGGCCTGAACGCTGCCGGGCCCGAGGCGCAGATCGGCTACACCATCCCGAACCTGCTGGTCGACCACGCGATGCGCAACACGCCGGTGCGCCCCGGCTTCTGGCGTGGCGTCAACAACAACCAGAACGCCATCTACCTCGAGTGCTTCATGGACGAACTGGCCCACGCGGCCGGTGCCGATCCGCTGGAGTTCCGCCGTCGCCTGATGAAGAACCACCCCAAGCATCTGGCCGTGCTCAACGCCGTGGCCGAGCAGGGCGGCTGGGGCAAGCCGGCGCCGAAGGGGGTGTTCCGTGGGCTGGCCCAGCACATGGGCTATGGCAGCTACGTGGCCGCCTGCGCCGAGGTCTCGGTCAGCGACCAGGGCCAGGTCAAGGTGCACCGCATCGTCGCGGCCACCGACTGCGGCCACGCGGTCAACCCGCGCCAGATCGCCGGGCAGATCGAAGGCTCCTTCGCCTACGGGCTGGGGGCGGCGATGCTGCAGCAGATCACGCTCAAGGACGGCCAGGTGGTGGAGAAGAACTTCGACACCTACAACTGCATCCGCATGGCCGACATGCCGGCAGTCGACAGCATCATCATGCCGTCGGGCGGATTCTGGGGCGGCGTGGGCGAGCCGACGATCTTCGTGGCGGCACCGGCCGTGCTGAACGCGATCTTCGCCGCCACGGGCAAGCGCGTGCGCGACATGCCGCTGAAGAACCACGACCTGCGCAAGGCGTGAGTCGCGCGGGCGACAGCGTTCGCGCTGCGGCCCTGCGCGGGCGGTCGGCGGCTGGGGTCGCCGACCGTCCGGTTCGCCTGGCCCCGCCCTGGTCTGCCAGCGGTGGCCTGACCCGAAATGTCGATCTCCGGACGGGCCGCGCAGCGCAGGCTGTCAAGCCGGCGCTGCGCGCTCGTCGGTGCTGGCAGCGCGTGGGGGTAGGGCTCGCGCTGGTGGCCGCAGGCGTGCTGGGCACGGCGGCACTGGCAGCGCCCGCTGTGGTTGCGGCCTCGGCACCCGACGAAGCCGCGCCGCTGACCGCCCAGCCGGGCGACCCGTCGCGAGGGCGCACCATCGTCGTCGACCGCTACAAGGGCCTGTGCCTGCTGTGCCACTCGGGGCCGTTCCCGGAGCAGGCCTTCCAGGGCAACCTCGCGCCGGATCTGGGCGACGTCGGCCGGCGACTCAGCCCGGCGCAGTTGCGCCAGCGGATCATCGACAGCAGAGCCTTGAATCCGCACAGCATGATGCCCTCGTACCACCGCACCGAAGGGCTGCAACGGGTGGCACCGGCCTTCCGCGGCAAACCCATCCTCACCGCCCAGGAAGTCGAGGATGTTGTAATGTTTCTGAGCACTCTGCGTGGTGCCACTTCAACGGGAAGCACGCCATGACCCAGAACGATGCCCGCCGCGTCACCGGACGCGGCCCTCAGCGGCGGACCCTGCTCGCCGCCTCGGTCGGCGCGGCCGTGACCGTGCTGACGCCTGCGGCGCGTGCCACGCCGCAGGCGATGGACGCGGCCATCCGCGCCTTCACAGGCGGGCGCGAGCCCGTGCGCGGCGGCGTGCGGCTGGAGATCCCCGAACTGCACGAGAGCGGCAACGCCGTGCCCGTGACGGTCAGCGTGGACAGCCCGATGACCGAGCAGCAGCACGTGCGCGCGATCGCGCTGTTCAACGAGCGCAACCCCCAGCCCGACGTGGCGGTGTTCCACCTGTCGCCTCGGTCGGGCCGCGCACGGGTGGTCACACGCATCCGCCTGGGCGATACGCAGCAGGTCGTGGCCGTGGCGCAGATGAGCGACGGCAGCTTCCGCAGCAGCTCGGCCGAGGTCATCGTGACCTTGCCGGCCTGCGTGGAGACGTCCTGACAGGGCGGTCTAGATGACACCCGACCCGCGCCTGGCGTGCGCGCCGCTGCGGCGCACACCTCCCTTGCGAACCCAAGCCCACCCGGCTGGCGCGTGGGCCACACGAAAGGACTGCTGAGATGCTCGATCTGGAAGCGCGCGCGCTGCTGCGTGTGCCGGCCAAGGCCCGGCGCGGCGAGATCGTCGAAATCCGCACCATGGTGTCGCACCCGATGGAAACCGGTCACCGCACCGGGCCCGATGGCCGGCTGGTGCCGCGCGACATCATCCGCGAGATGGTCTGCACCTACGACGGCCAGACCGTGTTCCGCGCGGAGCTGTTCCCGGCGGTGTCGGCCAACCCCTACCTGACCTTCGACCTGGTGGCCACGCGCAGCGGCGACGTCTCCTTCCGCTGGACCGACGAGCGCGGCCGCAGCATGACGCGCAGCGCGAGGATCGAGGTGGAATGAGCTCGGGGGCGCGCGGGCGCGCGCGCGCCGGGCTGGTCGCCACGCTGGCCTGGACGGCCGTGTCTGCCCCGGGCGCCGGAGACATACCGCCCCAGGATCGCCGGTCGGGCATCGAGTTCACGACGCCTGCGGTGCAGGCGATGCAGCGCGACGACATGTCCAACCCGGCCATGCTCGCCGTGCTGGACGGCGAGGCGTTGTGGGACCGCCCGGCCGGTCGGGCGAACAAGGCCTGCCGGGATTGCCATGACAACGCCGATCGCAGCATGCGGGGCGTGGCCGCACGCTATCCGGCCTTCGACACCGCCAGCGGCCGACCGATCGACCTGCAAGGCCGCATCCAGGCCTGCCAGACGCGCCACCAGCGCGCCGACGCGTTCGCGCTCGAGAGCTCGCCGCTGCTGGCGCTGGTCAGCCACGTCGCGCTGCAGTCACGCGGCTTGCCCGTCGCACCGCCCGACGACCCCAGACTTGCTCCCCACCTGGCCAACGGACAGGCGCTGTGGATGCAGCGCATGGGCCAGTTGAACTTCTCCTGCAGCCAGTGCCACGACACGCACTGGGGCGCCCGGCTCGGCCCGGCGCTGATCCCCCAGGGCCACCCCGTCGGCTACCCGATCTACCGCATCGAGTGGCAGACCATGGGCTCGCTGCAGCGGCGGTTCCGCAACTGCATGAGCGGCACCCGCGCCGAGCCCTATGCCTGGGGCTCGCCGGAGTTCGTCGATCTGGAGCTCTACCTCACGCACCGTGCCCGAGGCATGGCGATGGAGACGCCGGGCGTCCGGCCCTGAGGGGCCGAGACTTTTGCCCCACGCCCGGCGCACGCCCAAGACGGCTGTGCGGCGGCGCCTGACGCAGCCTCAGGTCCCGCCCACGTAAGGATTGGTCCGCCGCTCGCGTCCGAAGGTGCTCTCCGGCCCATGGCCGGGGATGAAGACGGTGTCGTCGCCCATGGGCCACAGGCGCTGGGTGATGCTGTCGATCAGCGTCTGGTGGTCGCCGCCGGGGAAGTCGGTGCGGCCGATGCTGCCGGCGAACAGCACGTCGCCGACGAAGGCGCGGTGGATCTCGGGGCTGTGGAAGACCACATGGCCGGGCGTGTGGCCGGGGCAGTGGCGCACGTCCAGCGTGCACTCGCCCACCTGCACCGAGTCACCGTCGTGCAGCCAGCGCGTGGGCGTGAAGGGCTCGGCCGGCGCGAAGCCGAACATCTGCGCCTGCTGCGGCAGGCCGTCGATCCAGAACTGGTCGCCCGGGTGCGGGCCGATGACGGGCAGGCCGTCCTCGCGCGCCAGCGTGCCGGTGCCGCCAGCGTGGTCGATGTGGGCGTGCGTGAGCCAGATCGCCTTCAGCGTGACGCCGTGTCGACGTGCGGCGGCCCGCAGGCGCGGCAGCTCGCCGCCAGGGTCGATCAGCACGCCTTCCATCGTGCGGTCGCACCACAGCAGCGAGCAGTTCTGGGCGAAGGGCGTGACGGGCAGGGTTTCGTAGCGGAGCATGGCAGCAGGCCCGTGGGCGACGGGCCCCGGGCGAGGGGCTCAGATGAGCTCAGATGAGCTCAGATGGGCGCAGATGGACGCGGGTTGACATTCAGGTGGACGCTGATGCGCGCAGGCTTTGCGCAGCCTGTACCGGCAGCCTGCACGGGCAGCCTGCACAGGCAGACGCGATCGTCTCACATGGCAGGCGACCGGTCGCGAGCGGGCTGGGGAAACAGCGCCAGCCGACCGGCTCGCCGGCGCGGATCGAAATTGACCCGCTCGGGGTCCCCTCCCACGGCCTCGACCAGGCGCCGATCCATCACGCGGAACCACAGCCACGGCACGTAGGCCAAGGGGAACATGCCGAAGTAGCCGCTGGGCAGCTGCGGCGCGGCGTCGAAGTGGCGCAGCGCCGGGTAACGCCGCGTCGGGTGCGCGTGGTGGTCGGCGTGACGCTGCAGATGGAAGGTGGCCCAGTTGGAGAACAGGTGATTGCTGTTCCAGGAGTGGCAAGGCTGGCAGCGCTCGGGCCGGCCGTCCGGGCCCAGGCGACGCAGCAGTCCGTAGTGCTCGACGTAGTTGGCCGAGGTGAGCTGGAAGTTGGCCCACAACGCGGTGGGCAGCAGGAAGGCCAGCACGCCCGGCCCCAGCCAGACGACCAGCACGCCCCAGAAGGCCAGCGTCACCACCCCCGTGTGCACGATCTCGTTGCGCCAGCCGAGGACGGCGTGCCCGCTGGCGCGCAACCGCGCCGCCTCCAGCGCCCGGGCGCGGCGCCAGGCGCCCGGCAGCTCGCGCCGCGCAAAGCGCCAGATCGACTCGCCCATGCGCGAGGAGGCCGGGTCGTCGGGCGTGGCCACGTCGCGGTGGTGGCCGCGGTTGTGCTCGATCGTGAAATGACCGTAACCGGTGGGGGCCAGCACCGCCTTGGCCAGCCAGCGGTCGACCGCGCCGCGCTGGTGGCCGAGTTCGTGCCCGAGGTTGATGCAGAAGCCGCCCACCAGCCCGGTCGACAGGATCAGGCCCGCCTGTGCGAGCCCGCCCAGGTCGGCGTGCTGGCTGAACCAGGCCGCACCGACGAGGGCCAGCCACAACAGCGGCACCAGGGCCCAGGTGATGCGTCGGTAGTAGGGGTCGCCCTCGAGTTGCGGCACCGCCCACTCGGGCGGGTTGGCGCGATCGGTGCCGAGCAAGGCGTCCAGTGCGGCACCGCCGCCGTAGATCAGCAGCACCGGTACCCACAGCGCCAGCGGCGAGGGCCAGGTCAGCCACAGCAGCGGCCCGGCACCGGCCAGCATCGGCACGCCCAAGGCGACCAGCCAGGCATGGCGCTTGGGGTCGCGCCAGGGGCCTGGATGGATGCGGGGCGCCGACAGGGAGGACATCATGGTTGCAGTATTCACGGGATCGACGCGCACGGCAAGCCGCGGTCGATCTGCCGGCAGCGTGGCTCGGGCCGTGGCGACCGCGCCGACCCCGCCTGCGCCGGGCCGTGACCGCGCTCACGAGCCTTGGGACACGAACGGGATCTGTGCGCGGGATCTGCGCACGGGATCTGCGCGCCCAGGGGTGGCCTATACTGCGACGCTTCTTCGCGCTGTGCGCCCGAGCCCTTCCCGGGCGACCGACCCGCTGCGCCGAGATCACGCGCTGATCTCCCTGCCGACCCAGGCACTCCGCTGCGGCCCTGCCGCCGCGCGGCACCGATGCCTGGCAAATTCTGGCCCGCAGCGAACAACCCTGCCGTCCAGCCGCCGGACCGAGTTCATCCGCTCGCGGGCCTGCTTCGGCGTGCCTGCAAGAACCCGCGTCCGTCCAAGGACAGAGGCGGGCCTGTCGTCCACCCCAAGCTGCCGCGCGCTGGCGCGGCCCCCCACATGGCCAAGGAAGAACTGATCGAGATGCACGGCGTCGTCGACGAGATCCTGCCGGACTCGCGTTTTCGCGTGACGCTGGACAACGGACACCAACTGGTGGCCTACACCGGCGGCAAGATGCGCAAGCACCACATCCGCATCCTCGCCGGCGACAACGTCTCGCTCGAGCTTTCGCCGTACGACCTGAGCAAGGGCCGGATCACCTTCCGGCACCTCGAGCGCCGCGGGCCCCCGCCCACCGGCGGCGCGGGCGCACCGCGTCGACGCTGACCCTCCGGGCCTCCCGCTTGGCACGGCGTCAACGGCGCCGGCAGGGCGGGACGCCTTCCTCTTCAGACATCACAACCCTCTCATCACAGGAGTCACGACATGACCACGGAAACCGGTATCGTCAAATGGTTCAACGACGCCAAGGGCTTCGGCTTCATCGCGCCGGACAACGGCGGCAAGGACCTCTTCGCCCACTTCAAGGAAATCCAGGGCACGGGCTTCAAGAAGCTCGCCGAGAACGACCGCGTCGAGTTCGAGGTCGGCCAGGGCCAGAAGGGCCCGATGGCCATGCGCATCCGCGTGATCTGAGTCTTCGGGGGCTTCAGCCCTCAGGCCTGTAGATCCCAACGGCAGATCCCAACGGCAGATCCCAACGGCAGATCCCAACGGCAGGCGTGCGCGCTCACCCGCTCACGCGCGCATCAGGGCCGAACATCGGGCGCCGCCGGACATCCCGCGCGACCCCACCTGCCGGCCCCTTCAGGGCAGCAGCGGCTCCACCGCCACCGGCGCGCCGGTGCGCGCCGACGCCAGCACCGCCAGCGTGGCCTGCAGCGTGCGCAGGCCGTCCAGGCCGCTGCACAGCGGCGTCTCGCGGCCCTCGGCCACGGCGCGCAGATGGCGCAACTGCTCGTCGTAGGGGTTGGCCGTGTGCGGCACGCTGCGGGTGTGCGTCAGCCGCTCGTGCCAGCCACGTGCGCCGGCGTAACGCCACACCGACAGTCGCGGCAGCGTCAGCGACCCTTCCGTGCCCATCAGGGTGTGCGAGTCGATGTCCTGGCGCGGAAAGTGCGCCGCCTCACCGGCGGCCAGGTCCCAGTTCCAGGGCGAGGCCGCGGTGTCGGTCGTCAGCAGCGTGGCCAGCGCCCCGTTGGCCATCCGCATCACCACTGCGGCCGTGTCCTCCACCGGAAAACCGCGGACCGCGCTGGATGACTGCGCCTGCACCGACACCACGTCGCCCAGCAGGAAGCGCAGCAGGTCCACGTCGTGGATCAGGTTGATCAGCACCGGCCCGCCCCCGGGCTCGCGCCGCCAGGCCACCTGGAAATAGGGGTCGGGCTTGAGCCAGGCGGCCAGCACGTTGGCCGCCACCGGACGGCCGAGCACGCCGCCGTCGACCAGCCGCCGCGCCTCGCGCGCGATCGGGTTGTGGCGCCGCTGGTGCCCCACCATCACCGGCACCCCGGCGCGCAGGCCGGCGCGCACGATGTCCAGCCCCGCCCCGAGGGTGTCGGCCACCGGCTTTTCCACCAGCACCGGCACACCGCGGTCGATGCACGCCAGCGCCGCGTCCCGGTGCAGCGCATTGGGCGTGGCGACGATGGCCGCCGCCGGCTTGACGGCGTCGAGCAGCGCGGCCGGGTCGGCATGCCAGGGCAGCCCGTGGGCCCGAGCCCACTGTCGCGCGTCGTCCGACGGGTCGGCCACGCCGCACACCTGCACGTCGGGGTGGGCATCGGCATGCCGGGTGTGGGCGCGACCGATCTGGCCGGCGCCGATGAGGGCCACGGGCAAACGGGCCTGAACAGGGGTGGCGGTCGGGGTCACGGGGCGTGTCTTCCTGGGGGTGGTCGGTCCGTCACTGTAAACGCCGGCTCAGGTGCCATCACCGTCCCCCCCCTGGTCCCGTCCGCTGCGCCCCGTCCGCTTCACCCCGTCCGCATCAACTCCAGCAACTCCTCCGCGCGCCACGTGCCGCCACCGGCGCTGTCCTCGTCCGCGGCAGCCAGCACGCTGTCGGCCAGCTCGCGCTTGTCCTGGTGCAGGGCGACGATCTTCTCCTCCAGCGTCCCCTGGTGCACCAGGCGGTAGACGGTGACCGGCCGGGTCTGGCCGATGCGGTGGGCGCGGCCGCTGGCCTGGTCCTCGGCGGCGGGGTTCCACCAGGGGTCGGCGATGATCACGTAGTCGGCCACGGTCAGGTTCAGGCCGAAGCCACCGGCCTTCAGGCTGATCAGGAACAGGTCGCCGCGCCCGGCCTGGAAAGCGGCCACGCGCTCGTTGCGCGCGGCCGCCGGGGTGCTGCCGTCCAGGTACTGGTAGGCGATGCCGGCGGCGTCCAGCGGTTCGCGTAGCAGCGCGAGAAAGTCGACGAACTGGCTGAAGACCAGCGCCTTGTGGCCGTTGGCGACGATCTCGGCGGCCAGCTCGGCGAAGGCCTGCACCTTCGCGCCCGTGACGCCGATCTCGGGCGTGACCAGGCGCGGGTCGCAGGCGGCGCGGCGCAGGCGCATCAGCTGGGCCAGCACGTTCAGATGCCCCTGGCCGGGCGTGCCGCTGCTCAGCGCGCGCTCGGCGTCGCGCAGCGCCTGGCGGCGCAGGGCTTCGTAGTGGGCGCGCTCGGCGTCGTCGCCCTGCACGCGCAGCGTCAGCTCGGTGCGCGGCGGCAGGTCGTCCAGCACCTGCGCGCGGGTGCGGCGCAGCAGGAAGGGCTCGACCAGGCGGCGCAGCACGCGCTGCGCGCCGCGGTGGCGGTCGCGCTCGATCGGCACGGCGAAGCGGGCGTTGAACTGCGCCAGCGTGCCCAGCAGCCCCGGGTTGCACACCCGCATGATCGACCACAGCTCGGCCAGCCGGTTCTCCACCGGCGTGCCCGACAGCGCGAGCCGGAAGTCCGCGCCGAGGTCGAAGGCTGCCTGGCTGCGCTTGGCCGCGGCGTTCTTGATGGCCTGCGCCTCGTCCAGCACCAGCGTGTGCCAGCGCCGGCGCGCGAAGGCGGCGGCGTGGATCTGCTGCAGCTGATAGGACACGACGACGACCTCGCCCGCGCCGGCGGCGTCGACGAGCGCCTCGCGGTCCGCGGCAGCGGCGAAGTCGTGTACGGTCAGCGCCGGGGCGAAGCGGCGCGCCTCGGCCAGCCAGTTGCCCGCCAGCGACGTCGGCGCGACCACCAGCGCCGCGCCGCCGGGCGCGCGCTGCAGCAGCACGGCCAACGCCTGCAGCGTCTTGCCCAGGCCCATGTCGTCGGCCAGCACCGCGCCCAGCCCGGCCTCGGCCAGCCGCAGCGCCCACTGGTAGCCCTCGAGCTGGTAGGGCCGCAACGTGGCCTGCAGCGTGCCCGGCAGCGCGGGCGACCACTGGCGCGCATGCTCCAACTGCTGCAGTCGCTTGCGGAAGGCGGCGTCGGTGCTCACCTGCGCGCCTTCCAGCGTCGACTCGAGCCAGCCGGCGGCCAGCGCTGTCAGGCGCATGGCGGCATCGGTCCCGTCGGCCCCCTCGGCGCCGGCGCGCGCGGGCTCGGTCACGGTGGCCAGGGCCTGCAGGCGCGTGCGCAGGTCCTCGGTCAAGGCCAGGTAGCGCCCCTGGCCCAGCGGCACGAAGCGGCTGCGGCCCGAGGCGCTCCAGTCCAGCAACTGGTGCAGGCTCGCCACCATCGTCTCGTCGACCTGCACCCCGCCCTGCAACTCGAGCCAGGCCTGACCCGAGGCCACGCGCACGCCGAGCTGGCCGATCCCGGCCGTGTCCACGCGCACCGGCTTGCCCTTGGGCCAGTCGAGCGCCGCCACCGCCGGCAGGCGGTTGAGCGTCTCGATCAGCATCAGCGCCAGCTCCGGATCTTCGACGGTCCAGGCCGCCACCGCGCCGCCGGCCGGCGCCGACAGCATGGGACAGGCGTCCAGGACGGCCTCCAGGTGCGCACGTTCGGCCTCCAGATCGCGCTGCGCCCCCAGCGTCTCGCCCTTGACCGCGGCCACCAGGCGGGCGCGGCCGGCGCCGGGGTTCACCCGCGGGCCGTCCTCGCCCAATGGCGCGACGACCAGACGCAGCGCATAGCCGTCGCCTTCGGGCTGTAGTTCGGCGCGCAGACGCGGATCGGCCGGCACTTCGCGCCCGGCCGGCGCGTCGTCGGCGTGCACCTGGAAGTGCGTGCCCAGGTCCTGCAGCAGCGACTGCAGCGTCCCCGCGGCCTCGCGTGGCAGGGTCAGGCCGGACTTGCCGAGCAACTGCGCGACGCGCCGTTGTGCCGGGGTCAGGCGGATCAGGCGCGCGTGCTGCGGCCCGTCGCGCACGATGGTGAGGGTCTGCAGGGCCTCGATCTCGCGCAGTTCGGCCGTGGTCGTCGCCCAGCCGGCTTGGTGCCTGCGCGAGACGCCTTCGCGCGGCGGGGGCAGCATCCGCACCCGCAGTTGCGCGCCCCGGTCGGCCACCTCGATCTCCGGCGTGCCCTCGGCCAGCGTGACCGTGGTCTCGGGGTCCTCTTCCCAGGCCAGCAGCGGATGGCCGACCAGCGCCGCCGCGGCGGCCGCCAGGTCCAGGCGCAGCATACGCTGGGTGGCGCCCGTGCGGATGCAGCGCGCCACGGCCGCGTCCCAGGGCGGCAGTTTCTCGGTGCGCGTCAACTTGGACAGCGGCACCTCCCGCTGCCGTCCCCAGCCGCGCACGCCGCGCTTCTGCTCGGCCGGGGTGATGGCGTAGAGCTCGCCATCGGTCCCGACCGACACGACCCACCACAGCCGGGTGTCGGCCGCAGCACCGACACCAGCCGAGGTGCCGCCAGCCGACGACTCGGCCGGCTGGACGGCCGCCGCCAGCGCGGCCAACGCCGTCTGCCAGCTGGCCTGGGGGGGCGGCACGAAGAACCAGGACGGCGGTGCCGCGCCCTCGGCAACCTGCACCGCCACGCCGAGTTGCTCGGCCAGCCCCGTCAGCCCGCAAGCGAGCATGCGGTCGCGCAGCGCCTGTGCGGCCTGCGCCTGCGACGCCCGCCGGGCGTCCACCAGCACCGGATGGCTCGCCTCGTGGGAAGGGGCGTCGTCGGGCTCGCACATCCACGCCCGCGCCAGCCAGCACCCGTAGTCCGACGCCAGGACGCGGCCCGGCGTGGACGCCGGCAGGAAGACGTCGCCGCGGCGCGACTCCTCACCCAGGCGCACGCGCAGGGCGACCACCAGCGCGCCGAACGGGTCGCCGAAGGTGGGCTTGCGGCTGCCGCACTCGGCAAGGCAGAACTTCAGCGCACGCCGCCAGTCCTCGACCGTGCCGCAGGCGATCAACGTCAGCACGTAGGGGATCGTCAGGGTGGGGATCAGGCCGGTCTTGCGTTGACCGGTCAGCGCCTTGAGCGCCACGAAGCCGCGCTCGTAGGCCGCGCGCGCGCCGGCCCAGTCGCCGGTGCGCGCGCACTCGGCGCCACTGACGATGTCGTCCATGGCAGCCGCCGCCGCAGAGGCGCCGGGCATGGCGGCCAGGCGGTGCACCGCGCGGCGTGCGCCGGCGTGATCCCCGGCGATCACCAGGTGGTCGATCCACAGCGCGCACAGCGTGGCCGCGCCGATGCGCACCGACTTCAGCGCATCGGCCCCGGGCCCCGAACCGCGGGACGCCGGCATGGCCGCCTGCGCTTCGTCCACGCCGTCGAGCCAGCGCACGGTGAGCGCCTGGACCGGCAGCGCCGTGACCGGCATGAAATGTCGGTTGCGCGAGGCCAGCTCGGTGGCCAGCACATGGGCCTGCACCTCGCGCGACAGGCGCTCGTACAGGTCGGTGTCGAGGATGGACAGCAGGCCGGCGTGCAGCACCTCGTCCCATTGGATGCCCCAGCTGCAGGCCTGCTTCAGCGCGAGAAAGACCTCGAGCCCACCGCCGGCCAGCAAGGCCAGGCGGGTGACCGCCAGCGCCGATTCACTGCCCCGGAAGTGCCAGGCCTGGCGCAGCAGAGAGGCCTCGGGCAGGCCCTCGCGCAGGGCCAGCGCGCGCAGCAGCTGCGCCGACGGGTAGCTGTCGAGCAGGTCCCGCAGCGCGGCCCCGGTGCGGGGCCGGGCGATCTCCCAGTAGCCCTGGCGGACGTAGGCGGTCGTGATCTGCTGCTCGACGATCCAGCCCTGGGCGGCGAGGGCGTCCATTGCCTCGCGCACCTCGTCCTGCGTGTGGCGCGTGCCGTTGGGGCGGCGCCGGCCGATGTCGTCCAGCGTCTGCCAGACCCAGGCCCGCGTGCGCCCGGCCGCGCCCAGCGCGATCGCGTGGAGCACGGCACGCGGCAGGGGCGCCAGGGATTGGGGCGAGTCGTCCATCGGTTGAAGGTCCGGCGCTGGATTGTCGGTGCTTCGCAGGGACGGCCCGAGGGCGCATGCCGGGCCGCGCGCGGCGATCTCCGCGCGCGGCTCCCGTCGCTCCCGTCGCTCCCGTCGCTCCCGTCGAACGGTGCGGCGCGTGCTGATCTTCCGGCAGATCCCCACGGGCCTCCTCCGACCCCCTCCGACCCCCTTCGATCCTGACCGATGCGGACTCTGAGGCACACTCCGGCCCGTCCCTGCGTGCGTGCGAGCGCGCGCCCCCGGTCTGCGCGTGCGAGCGCGCCCCGGTCCGACCGTGTCGTCCGCCCCGCCAGGAGCCCTTGCCGGCTGCCGCCTTCCGACCATGCCGCCGTCCACCGAGACCCCACCGCCCGGCGAAGCCTTCTTCGCCAGCCTGCTGTTGCTGATGTCCGGCTTCCTGCTGTGGTCGGCGCATGGCATCTCGGGCTTCGGCTCGACGGTGTCGGCTGGCGCCTTTCCGATGGGCGCGGCGGCCGTCATGGTGGTGTGCGCGCTGGTCTTCCTCGAACGCGCCGTGCGCCGAGCCGCGTCCGGCGGCGCGATGTCTTCGACGGCCGCAGCTTCCGCAGGCGACGGCGGCGTTGCGGGCGTCGATGCGTCGCCGTCCCCGGCAGGCCCGGCCGGATGGCGCCGCATCGTCCCGCCGGTGCTGCTGTGGAACACGCTGGCCCTGGCCGGCTACATGCTGGCGCTCGAGACCGCCGGCTTCCACGTCAGCTCCGGCGTCTTCCTGCTGCTGTCGATGCGGCTGCTGGGCAGCACGCGCTGGGGGCTGAACGTCGCCGTGGCCGCCGGCGCGGTCGCCGCCATCCACGTCGTCTTCCAGACCGTGTTCTCGGTCGTGCTGCCAGCGGGGACGCTGTGGCAGGGCTGAGGCCGCGCGCGGCGGCGGCACCACGCACCGTCGGCCCGGCCTGCGAGGTCACCCCCGAGCCCCGGCAACGCGCCACTGCCTATCGGAGGGCCGCCCGATGAGCGAGGCACTGCAGTACTTCTTCATGAGCTGGGTCGACCCCACGCTCGTGCTGCTGGCCGCTGCCGGCACCTTCGCCGGCATCTACATCGGCGCCATCCCGGGGCTGTCGGTGACGATGGCGGTGTCCATCCTGATCTCGTTCACCTTCAAGTGGCCGGTCAACGAAGCGCTGGTGCTGATCGCCGGCATCTACCTGGGTGGCGTGTATGGCGGCTCGCGCACCGCGATCCTGCTGAACATCCCGGGCGCGCCGGCGGCGATCGCCACGGCGCTGGATGGCTACCCGCTGGCCCAGCGCGGCGAGGCCGGCCGCGCCATCGGGCTGAGCACGGTGATGTCGGTGATCGGCGGCTTCGTCGGCATCGTCGCGCTCGCGGTGGCCGCGCCGGCGGTGTCGTCCTTCGCGCTGCACTTCGGCCCGCGCGACTACCTGCTGCTCGCGCTGTGGGGCATCCTGCTGGTGGGCAGCCTGTCGGGCGGCTCGCTGGCCAAGGGCGTCTTCTGCGGCGCCCTGGGCGTGCTCATCGCCTCGGTCGGGCTGGACCCGCTGACGGCCGAGCAGCGCTTCACCTTCGGCTCGGTGCAGCTGACCGCGGGCATCTCCTACATCGCGGCGATGATCGGCTTCTTCGGCGTCTCGGAGATCCTGGCGCAGATGCACCGCGCCCACCTGAAGGGCGTACGTCAGGATGTCTCGAAGATCGTCCCGTCGTGGCGCATGGTGCGGAGCCACCTGCCGTTGTCGCTGCGCGCCTCGGGCATCGGCGTGGGTGTGGGCGCGCTGCCCGGCGCCGGTGGGGACATCGCCGCGTTGATGGCCTACGACCACGCCCGGCGCAGTGTCAAGCAGCCCACCCGGCCCTTCGGCCAGGGCGCCTACGAGGGCCTGGTCGCCCCGGAGAGCGCCAACAACGCCGCGGTGGGCGGGGCCTATGTGCCGATGCTGACGCTTGGCATCCCAGGAGATGCGGTGACGGCGGTGATCATCGGTGCGCTGTACATCCACGGCCTGAAGCCCGGGCCGATGCTGATGATCGAGACGCCGCACCTGTTCTGGTTCACGGTCGGCTCGCTGGCGCTGGCCAACCTGTTCCTGCTGGTCTTCGGGCTGACCGGCATCCGCCTGTTCGCACGCGTCGTCGACACCCCACGGCCACTGCTGCTGCCGCTGATCCTGGTGCTGTCGGTGGTGGGCGCCTACGCCATCGGCAACAACATCGTCGATGTGTACTGGATGCTGGGCTTCGGCGTGTTCGGCTACTTCCTCAAGCTCTACGGTTTCCCGGTGGCGCCGGTCATCCTGGGCATGATCCTCGGGCCGTTGATGGACCGCAGCTACCGGCAGGCGATGCTGTCGGCGCAGGAGGACGTGCTGACCTTCGCCACGGAGTTCTTCACCTCGCCGCTGTCGGCCACGCTGCTGGCGGCGCTGGTGTTCACCCTGCTCAGCCAGACGCGCGCGTGGAAGCGCCTGCGGGGCCGGGACCCGAGACCATGAGCCTGACGATGACCCAAGACGCCCCCGACCATCGATCGCTGCGCGAGGCCCGCGACGCGGCACTGTCGCCCTCGGACTACATCCGCAGCCATATCCGCACCGTGCCCGACTGGCCCGCGCCAGGGGTGCAGTTCCGCGACATCACACCGCTGCTGGCCAATCCGCGCGTGTTCCGGGTGCTGATCGACCAGTTCGTGCACCGCTACTTCGATGTGCAGCCGGCGGCGATCGCCGGGCTGGACGCGCGCGGCTTCATCATCGGCTCGGTCGTCGCCTACGAGCTCAACGTCGGCTTCGTGCCCATCCGCAAGAAGGGCAAGCTGCCCTTCACCACGGTGGAGGAGACCTACGAACTGGAATACGGCAGCGCCACCGTGGAGATGCACACCGACGCCGTGCGGCCCGGCGACCGCGTCGTGCTGATCGACGACCTGATCGCCACCGGCGGCACGATGATGGCCGGGCGCCGTCTGCTGGAACGCATGGGCGCGACCGTGATCGAAGGCGCGGCCATCGTCGACCTGCCCGAGCTCGGCGGCACGCATCGCCTGCGCGAGTCGGGCCTGGACGTGTTCACGCTCGTGGCCTTCGACGGGCATTGACGCCCGAGCGTCCGCGCCTTTCCTGCGCGTAGCCGACCGCCGCCCTCGGGAACCTGAGCCGACCATCGCATGCCCCGACCCGCCACCCATTCCCGATGAAAACCCCGAGTTCCCACCTGCTGCGCCTGTTCGTGACCGGGGTGCTGACCGCCCTGCCCCTGGCGGCCACGGTCTTCGTGTTCTGGTGGGCGATCAGCCTGTTGCTGACCTGGGTCGGCCCGGGCAGCGCGCTGGGCTCGGTGCTGCGCCGGGTGGGCCTGGGGGTGACGGGGCTGGAGTTCGTCGGCTACCTGGTCGGTCTGGCGCTCGTGGTGGTGGCGATGACCCTGCTGGGCCTGCTGGTCGAGCGTGCGATCGGACGCAGCCTCGCGCGAGCGGTGGACCGGCTGCTGCGCCGCATCCCGCTGGTGCGCACGGTGTGGGATCTGGCGCGGCGCATGGTCGGGCTGCTGCAGCAGCGTGACGAGCAGGGCGTGCGCTCGATGACGCCGGTATGGTGCCACTTCGGCGGGCCCGGCGGCGCGGCGGCACTTGCGCTGCTGTCGAGCCCGCAGCCGGTGGTCGTCGACGGCCGCGCCTGCCTGGCGGTGATCGTGCCGACCGCGCCGATCCCCGTGGGTGGCGGGCTGCTGTTCGTGCCGCAGGAGTGGGTCACCCGGGCCGACCTCGGCGCCGAGGCGCTGACCAGCATCTACGTGTCGATGGGTGTGACCGCGCCGCAATACCTGGGCCTGGCCGACAGGACGGCCCCGCCGACGGCGGCACCTTCGTCCGGCAATCCGTAGCGCGGCGCGGGGTTTCCCCTCGGTGGCGGTGCCGGCTGGCGGCGCGAGAATCCGCGCCGCCGCATGGTGCCCCACTGCCTTCTGGCGAGGGCGGCCGCCAGCGCCCGATCCCTCGCCTGCCCAGCCGACCCTACGATGAAACTTGCCCGCTTCGACGACCAGCGCCTCGGCGTGGTGCTGGAGGAAGACGTTGCCGACGTCACCGCCGTGCTCGACCACCTGCCGATGCGGCGCTGGCCCTTCCCGCCCGGCGACGACCTGATCGGCCACCTGCCCGCGCTGCGTCCGGCGATCGAGGCCGCGCTGCCGTCGGCCCCGCGCCTGCCGCTGGCCGGCCGGCGCTGGCTGAGCCCTGTGGCCAATCCGGGCAAGGTCGTGGCCGCGCCGGTGAACTACCGCAAGCACATCGAGGAGTCGCGCGCCGACGCCGGCATCCACTTCGGCAACGAGGTCTCGGCCATCGACCGTTACGCGCTGTTCCTGAAGGCCACGAGCTCGGTGGTCGGCGCCGGCGAGGGCATCGAGATCCACCACGACGACGGCCGGCGCACCGACCACGAGGTCGAACTCGCGCTGGTCATCGGGCGCCAGGCGCGCCACGTGCCGATGGCGCAGGCGCTGTCCTGCGTGGCCGGCTACCTGATCGGCCTGGACATCACGATCCGCGGCACCGAGGACCGCAGCTGGCGCAAGTCGCTCGACACCTTCACGGTGCTCGGGCCCTGGCTCGTGACGGCCGACGCCTTCGGCGACCCGGAGGCCGTCGACCTGCGCATCGCGGTCAACGGCGAGATGCGCCAGGACGCGAATACGCGCGATCTGATCTGGTCGGTGGCCCGCTGCATCTCGATGGCGTCCTCGGCCTACACGCTGTATCCGGGCGACGTGATCCTCACCGGCACGCCCGAGGGCGTCGGGCCGATCGCCAGGGGCGACACGCTCGACGCCTTCATCCAGGGCATCGGCGCGATGCAGGTGGCGGTGCAATGACACGTGACGTCGTCCTGATCGCGGGCGCCGGCATCGGTGGGCTCACCGCGGCGGCGATGCTGCTGCAACAGGGCATCGATGTCGAGGTGCACGAGCAGTCGACGCAGCTCGGCGAGGTCGGCGCCGGCATCCAGGTCAGCGCCAACGCGGCACGCGTGTACCGGGCGCTGGGCATGCTGGAGCGGGTGCGGGCGGTGGCGGCGCAGCCCTCGGCCTACCGCTTCCGTCTGCACGACAGCGGCGAGGTGCTGCAGACCATCGTGCTGGGCGAGGCCTACGAAACGCGTCACGGTGTGCCCTATCTGACGGTGCACCGCGCCGACCTGCATGCGCTGCTGGTCGAGCGCGTGCGTGAGCTGAAGTCCGACGCCATCCACCTCGGACACCGCGTCGAGCGCATCGAGCAGCACGACGACGGCGTCACGCTGCACTTCACCGACGGCGCACAGGCATCCGGGCGCGTGCTGGTGGGCGGGGACGGGATCAAGTCGGTGGTGCGCGAACACGTGCTGGGCGCGCAGCCGCCGCGCTTCACCGGCGACGCCTCCTGGCGCCTGATGGTGCGGATGCAGGACCTGCCCGAGGCCCATCGGCAGCACACGGTGGACATCTGGGTCGGCCCGGGCAAGCACGCCGTGACCTACCCGCTGCGCGGCGGTGCGGTGCTGAACATGGTGGGCTGCGTCGAGCAGCGCTCCTGGGACGGCGACTCCTGGATCACGCGCGCGCCCTGGGAGGAACTGGATGCCGACTTCCGCGGCTGGAACGACTCGATCGCCGCCGTGGTCGCGCTGGCGCGAGACGGCGAGTGCTATCGCTGGGCGATGAACGACCGCGAGCCCGTGCCGGGCTGGACGCGAGGCCGTGTGACCTTGATGGGCGACGCCGCACACCCGACGCTGCCCTACATGGCGCAGGGCGCGGCGATGGCCGTGGAGGACGCGGCCGTGTTGGCGCGCGCCCTCGCACGCGACGGCCTGGCCCCGGCCGCGCTGCAGCGCTACGAGCGCCACCGCCTGGAGCGCACCGCGCGCATCGTGGGCGAATCTGCGGCCAACCGGCAGTTGTTCCACATGGATTCGGTGCAGGCGCTGCGCGCGTCCTTCGCGCGCCGCGACATGAGCGGCGAGCGCAACGCCTGGCTGTTTTCCTACGACCCGATCGAAGTGCCGATCGATTGACAGCACCCTGAGGGCCGAGCGTCGCCCGGCCCGCCCGCCACCACGAGACCAGATCGTCCTTTACCTCAACCCCCCAGGAGACGCACCATGCGATGGATCCGCCACCTCACCCTTGGCGCCGTGATGGCCTCGGCCGCCGCGCTCGCCGCCGCCCAGAACGTCGGCGTGGGCACGATGTCGCAGGGCACGATCAGCTTCAGCACCGGCTCGGTCATCGCCAAGGTGATGAAGGAGAACATGGCCATCGAGTCGCGCGTGCAGCCCTACTCGGGCGAGACCGTGCTCGTGCCGCTGATCAACAACGGCGAGATCGAGTTCGGCATCGCCAACGTGCTCGAGGCCCAGCAGGCGCACAGCGGGCAGGGCAGCTTCAGCGGCCGCGCGCAGAAGGACCTGCGCGTGGCCGCGGTGCTGTACCCGCTGCGCACCGCCTACTTCGTGCGTGCCGACAGCGACATCCAGTCGCTGGCCGACCTCAAGGGCAAGCGAGTGACCGTGGGCTTCAGCGCCATGGGCACGGTGGACATCATCGCCCGCGCGCTGCTGTCGGCCGGCGGGCTGAAGGAGGGCGACTTCCGGCCGGTGCTGGTGCCCAACGTGGTGGCCGGTGCGACGCAGTTGCAGAACGGCCGGGCCGACGCCTTCTTCTTCGCCGTCGGCGCGGCCAAGGTGGCCGAGGTCAACGCCTCCGTGCCGCTGCGCATCCTGCCCATGCCCACCGACGAGGCCTCGCTGGCGCGCGCCCGGGCCATCTTCCCGGATGGCTACCCCTCGACCGTCAACCCGGGCGCCAATTTCGTCGGCGTCAGCGCGCCCACTGCCACACTGGGCTACGACAACCTGCTGCTGACCAGCACCAAGGTGCCCGACGCGCTCGTGACCAAGGTGCTGAACGGCCTGGCCACGCAGAAGGAGGCGCTGATCGCCGGCTTCCCGCAGTTCCGCGGCCTGGACCCGAAGCTGCTGGTCAAGCCCCAGCTCGCCACGCCCCACCACCCGGCCAGCCTGGCCTGGGCCAAGGCGCGGCCCTGAGGCGGGGTCACGCCCGAGGCGTCTGCGGCAGCCGCTGAGGCCGACGCCGACGCCGACGCCGACCACACGCGGATCCGGAAGTTGCCATGACCCTGTTGGCGCGCCTGCGCGAAACCCTGCTGGCGCTGGCCGGCGTCACGCTGCTGGCGGCGATCACCGCCTGGATCGTGGACGTCCCGGGGCGGTTGGGCGTGGCCTTGTACGAGGAGCAGTTCCTGGCGCTGGTGCTGGGCTGCTCGGCCGCGCTGCTGCTGGGTCGCCAGCCGGCAGGCGCCGGCGCGGCCCGGCAGGCCGCGGGCTTGATCGCCAGCGCCCTGGCCCTGGCGCTGTTCGGCTACGTGGCGCTGCATTACCCGGACCTGCAACTCGAGCTCGTCGACGCCCACGCGCCCGCCGTGGCGCTGGGGCTGGCGCTGCTGGCCTGCGTGCTGGAGGCCTCGCGCCGCCAGACCGGCCCGGTGCTGCCGTTGCTGGTGCTGCTGATGGCCGCCTTCGCGCTGTGGGTCGGCCCGCACCTGCCAGCGGCCTACGCCACGCGCGAGGTGTCCTTCCCGCGCCTGACGATGTACCTGGCGCTCGACACCAACGCCATGTTCTCCAAGATCCTGACGATCGCGGCCGTGGTCGTCGGGCCTTTCGTCGTCTTCGGTGCGCTGCTCAACGCCTTCGGCGGCTCGGCGATGTTCTCCACGCTGGCCGAGCGTGCGGTGGGCCACTACCGCGGCGGCGAGGCCAAGGTGGCGGTGGTCGGCTCTTCCCTGTTCGGCATCATCTCCGGCAGCGCGGTGGCCAACGTGGTGACCTCGGGCTCGGTGTCGATCCCGATGATGATGCGCTCGGGATTCGCCGCGCGCAGCGCCGCGGCGATCGAGGCCGTGGCCTCCACGGGCGGGCAGCTGATGCCGCCGATCATGGGTGCGGCGGCCTTCCTGATGGCCGAACTGCTGGAGATTCCCTACCGGGACGTCGCGGTCGCGGCCATCGCGCCCTCGGTGCTGTACTACGCGGCGCTGTTCCTGGCGGTGGACCTGCAGGCCCGCGCGCTGGGCGTGCAGGCCCGCGGCGCCGCCCAGGGCCGGCTGGCGCTGGGCTGGGCCTGGCGCTTCCTGCTGCCCCTGGTCGTGCTGATGGTGCTGCTGTTCGGGGCCAACTGGACGCCCGAGCTCGCCGGCGTGACCGCCTGCGCCGCGCTCGTCGTCGTGTTCTTCGTCGCGCCGGACCTGCCGGTGCGCCAGCGTCTGGGCGTGCTGTGGCGCGGGCTGCGCGAGGCCATGGTGAGCACGGCTGACATCGTGCTTCTGTCGGCCGCCGCAGGCCTGGTGATCGGCGTGCTCAACCTCAGCGGCATCTCCTTCGCCGTGACGATGCAGATCTTCCAGCTCAGCGGCGGCTCACTGGCACTGCTGCTGCTGCTGACCGCCGCGCTGAGCCTGTTGCTGGGCATGGGGCTGCCCACGGTGGGTGTGTACATCCTGCTGGCCACGCTGGTGGCGCCGGCCCTGGTCAAGATGGGCTTGACGCCGCTGGCGGCGCACTTCTACGTGATGTTCTTCGGCATGCTGTCGATGATCACGCCACCGGTGGCCATCGCGAGCTTCGCAGCCGCGTCGATCGCCCGGACCTCGCCCTGGCAGGCCTCGATGTCCACGCTGCGGCTGGGCCTGCCGCTGTTCACGATCCCCGTGGCCTTCGCACTGAACCCGCAGATGCTGGCGTGGGACGCGCCGGGCGAAGCCCTCCTGGCCTGTGCCCTGGGCCTGGCCGCCGTGTGGGGCTTGGTGCAGGCGATCGAGGACAGGCAGTCGGCGCGCGTCGTCCGGGTCGGCATGGCTGTGTTGGCACTGGCCTGCATGGTCGCCCTCTCACCGGACGTCGCCTCGGAAGTCCTGCGCTGGGCGGTGGCAGCCGCTGCGCTGGGATTGCATGGCTGGCGGATGGTGACGCAGCGGGCAATCATCGCGTCCTGACCCCGATCGCGAACCGCGGGCGGGTTCGGAAACGGCGGACGCTTGCGCTATCTGTGCAGGCTGCGGCCCTGTCGATCTGCAATCTCGTCGAGCAGCATCGCGAGCGCGTCTCGGTCGATCGGCTTGGTCATGAAGCCGTCCATGCCGGCTTGGGCCACCTGCTCGCGTGTTTCCGGGAAGACATCGGCGGTCAGTGCCACGATGCGCACGTGTGCACGGGCGGGGTCCGCGAGCGCCCGAATCGCACGGGCGGCCTCGAGGCCGTCCAACTCAGGCATGTGCAGGTCCATCAGGATCAGGTCCCAGGCGCGGGTGGCCGCCATCGCCAGGGCTTGGCGGCCGTCCTCGGCGAATGCGGGGTTGTGGCCCATGTGGGCCAGGGTGGCCTCCATCACCAGACGGTTGACCTCGTTGTCGTCTGCCACCAGGATGTCCAGGGACACCGGACCCCGCTCGGTCAGCGGGCGCGCTGCGGCCTGCGATGGCGTGGGGACGGACGTGTCGACACGCGCCGAGGTCTCGGGCTCTTCCCGAGGGGCGACATCCACGATTGCCAGCTCCGGTGAGGGCTGCGGATCCTCGGGCAGCACTTGCAAGGGCATCGTGAAGCGAAACGTGCTGCCCTCGCCGAGTCGGCTCGTGGCCTCGATGTCGCCACCCATGAGTCGCGCCAGACTGCGCGAGATCTCCAAACCCAGGCCGGTGCCACCGAAGCGGCGGGCCCGCGACGCATCGCCCTGTGAGAAGCGCTGGAACAGACGTCCGAGCGTGGCCTCGTCCATGCCGATGCCGGTGTCGGTCACCGCCATGCACAGGCCGGGACCGCCGTCCGTACGGGCGCAGGATTCCAGGGTCAGGCGCACCTCGCCGTGTTCCGTGAACTTCAGGGCGTTGGACAACAGATTGAAGATGATCTGGCGCACGCGGGTGACGTCGCATGACACCCTGGCGGACAGCGCGGGATCGAAGGCGACCGCCAAAACCAGGCCCTTCGATTCCGCTTGCGGGCGCATCAGGGCCTCGACGTCGTCGAGGACGGTGCGCAGTCGCACAGGGCTCGGCACCAGTGTCATGCGCCCCGATTCCAGGCGCGACATGTCGAGCACGTCATTCAGCAGGGTCAGCAAGTGATCCGCGGAGGCCGAGGCAGTGCGCAGGTAGCCGCGCTGGCGCTCGTCCAGGCGGGTGTCCGAAAGCAGTCGCAGCATCCCTTGCAGCCCCTGGAAGGGTGTACGGATCTCGTGGCTCATGTTGGCCAGGAAGGCGCCCTTGGCCTCGGCCGCCGCTTCGGCAGCCTGCCGCGCCGTGGCCAGTTGGTCCGTCAGTTGCTCGAGCTCCGTGCGTCGCTGCTGCAGCCTGCTCAGTTGCCGCAGCGAGAAACCGGCAAAAGCCAATGCCAGCAGGGCCAGCAGCACCGACATGCCTATGCCCAGACGATTGTGCGCCCGGCCAGCCTCCGAGACGCGGGTACCGTAGATGTTGACCAGTCTGGAGGCCTGCAGCGCCAGTTCACGCATCGGCTCGCCCATGGCCTCCAAGTCGGCACGCAGGGCGACGAGGTCGGACCAGCCAGGCGTGGGGGCGGCGGGGTCGAACAGGCGATCGGCGCGTGCGATGAAGCGTTCGGCCCGGGCGACGGCGTCCATCATCTGGGCGTCCTCCCGCAGGTCGTGGCGCTTGAGCGCATTGCGCAGCACATTGATGCGACTGACGAAGATCTCGTAGCGCAGTTGCAGGGCCTCTGCCGCGCCATCCGCCTGCGAGGCATCCGGCATCGCCATGCCGGGATGCGGCCAGCCCTCGCGCAGACGAAGGTACTCGTTGTCCGCCTGGTAGAGGAAGTGCATCATGTTGTCGCCGCCGACCAGCGAGGCCTGGGACATCAGTGCGCTCTGGCGCCATTGCACCCAGCCGACGCCGCCCATCAGCGCGACGATCAGCACACCGAGGGCCAGCAGCCACGCAGTGGCGCGACGCGGCCGCTCGGCAACAGCGGGCACTACAGGATCTCGATGGTGCGCAACTGCCACGCGCAGCGCGCGAAGTACTGCGGCGAGCGCAATTCGGGTCGGTCGTCGAAGGGGTAGATGATGAAAAGCGGCCCCTTGTCGCGCACCGGCATCGGCTTGCCGTCCAACAGTCGCGCCATCACGACGTCGATGGCCTGCGCATCGTCGAAGGGAATGTCGACCTTGTAGTCGTTGAGCGCGACGGCGCGGATGGTGCTGCCTTGCGCGCCCGCGGCTGCGAGCACATCGCGCAGCAAGGGGCCGGTGAAGGCCTTGACACCCTCGTGCCAGGGGGTCTGAGTCCGCAGCGTGTGTTGTGGCATGGCGGCCAGCATCGCATCGTCGAAATCAACCGACGGACCGTGCCCGGCGCCTAGCCGGCCCTTGAGGCTCAGGATGACCCGACCCGTGGGCCTGGGCAAGGCAGCGAGAACAGGCAGAGCCAGCGCCGAGGCGACGGCCAGCGACGCATGGCGTCGGGTGATCGGCATGGAATCTCCTCAGGCAGTGGCGCGAAAGCAGGGCGCGGGGCGGGGAGCACGCCCGGTAGCCGAACAGCGCCCCCAACGCAGCCGGGCGACGCCGCGCAAGCGGACCCAACCACGCACGACCGATTCTATGGACACGTCAACACACCACAAGGAACTTTCGAAATGTTCCTTTCGACGGTAAACGTGCCGAAAGCGACCGCGTTGGACGCAGGCGGCTCGACCAGGGTGGCTATTTCGCCAGCCGCACCACACGCGCGGCACCGCGCAGCACGGTCTTCGACTGGCCCTGCGGGCCGGCGACCTGGACATCGATGCGGCGCACGCGCTTGAAGGCATCGGCCAGGCCCACGCGCAGCGTCTTCAACTGCCCGGCCGCCTCGCAATCGAAGCGGACCTCGGCCTGCAGGTCGGCATGGGTGTCGTCATGGCTGCCGGCTGGGGCCTTGGGGGCCGATGCGGGGGCGGGCGGTGCGGCCTCCAGCACGGGGGCCTGGACGCGGACCTCGCCGAGCCGGCAGCCGGCGGCGGCATCGGGGGCCAGCCAGGCGCCAGCGTCGCGCAAGCGCGCCAGCGCGTCGGCGGCAGCGCGCCGCTCGGCGGCGGTGCGCGGTGCGCGCTCGAAGCCGACCACGCTGTCCAGCGGCATGTCCAGCAGCACCACCAGCGCGCGGCCCTCGACCGCGATGTCGATCGCGGCCACGCCGTGCACATGGGGCCCCGCCAGCGCGCCAGCAGTGGCCAGCGGCAAGGCCAGCACGAGCGCGCGGCCAGCCCGCCACGCCCACCGTCCGAGCTCGGGAGGCCGGCCGGACAGCAGGCGGCGGGCGCGGCGCGCAGCGGCCCCGCGGGCACTCACAGCGCACCCTCCAGCGCCTGCGCCAGCGCGCTGACGTTGTGCTCGAACAGCTTCAGATAGGTGGCCGCGGGCCCCTCGGGGCCGGACAGCGCATCCGAGTACAGCGTGCCGCCAACGCGTGCGCCGCCTTCCCGGGCGATGCGCTCGATCAGCGTCACCGAGGTGACGTTCTCGACGAACACGGCACGCACCTGCTGCTGCCGCACCTGGCGGATCAGCGCGGCCACGGCCTTCGCCGAGGGCTCGCTGTGGGTGTTCCAGCCCTGCGGGGCGACGAAGTCGATGCCGTAGGCTGCACCCAGATAGGCAAAGGCGTCGTGCGAGATCAGCACGCGGCGCTGCGCCCGGGGGATGCGGTCGATGCGCTCGCGCAGGCGCTGGTCCAGCGCATCGATGCGCGCCAGGTAGTCGGCGCTGCGCGCGTCGATCGGCGCCGCGTGCTCAGGCCAGCGCGTGCGCAGGGCCTGCGTGATGCGCGCGACATAGTGGCGGGCGTGGCGCAGGTCCTGCCAGGCGTGGGGGTCGACCTCGTGCGCGTGCCCGTGGCCGTGCCCGTGGCCGCCCGCTTTGCCGGCCGGCTCCTCGCGCCGAGGCTTCAGGCCCTGGGTGGCCACGACGACCTGGGCGCGTGCGCCCGAGGCCCGCACCAGGCGGTCGATCCAGCCCTCGAAGCCCAGACCGTTGACGACGATCAGGTCGGCCTGCGCCAGGCGGCGGCCGTCGGCCGGCGTGGGCTTGAAGACGTGCGCGTCGGCGTCGGCGCCCACCAGGGCCGTGACCTCGAAACCCGGCGGCGCGATCTCGCGCACCATGTCGGCCAGGATGGAGAAGCTGACGACGATGCGCGGCGCCTGCGCCGATGCAGACGCTTGCGCCTGCAGGGGCCCCGTGGCGATGACGAGCCCGCAGGCCAATCCGGCCCGGAGCAGCCGCCGGCGCGAGGCCGGGAGGTGGGAAGACAGGGTGGTGTGCATGTTGGAAGTCCTCGGGCTGCGAAAACTCAGGCGGTTCGGTGCACGCTGCGACGCAGACGCCGCCAGACGATGCCGTCGCGGCTGCCCGCCAGCACCGAAACCAGGTAGACCACGCCGGCGGCCAGGACGATGCTGGGGCCGGACGGCAGCTCGGCCACGAAGCTCATCCACAGGCCCGCCACACCCGACAGCGCCCCGATGGCCACGGCCAGCACGCACATCGGCAGCACGCGCGCTACCCAGAAACGCGCGGCAGCGGCCGGCAGCATCATCAGGCCCACGGCCATCAGCGTGCCCATGGCCTGGAAGGCGCTGACCAGGTTGGCCACCAGCAGCACCAGCAGCGTCATGTGCACCATCGCGCCGGGCCCGCCCACGCTGCGCAGGAAGCCCGGATCGGCGCACTCCAGCAACAGAGGCCGCCACAGCAGCGCCAGCGTCCACAGCGTCAGGCTCGTGACGATGGCGATCTGCAGCAATGCGGCGTCATCGACCGCCAACACACTGCCGAACAGCAGGTGCATCAGGTCGACCTGGCTGCCGCGCAGCGACACCAGCAGCACGCCCAGTGCCAGCGCGATGAGGTAGAACGCCGCAAAGCTCGCGTCCTCGCGCTGCGGCGTGCTGCGCGTGACGAAGCCTGCGGCCAGCGCCACCAGCACCGCGGCGACGAAGCCGCCCAGGCTCAGCGCCGGCAGCGACATGCCGGCCAGCAGGAAGGCCGCCGCCGCACCGGGCAGCACCGCATGCGACATCGCATCACCCACCAGACTCATGCGACGCAGCACCAGCAGGCAACCGATGGGCGCGCTGCCCAGCGCCAGCGCCAGCGTGGACACCAGCGCCCGGCGCATGAAGGCGAATTCGGCGAAGGGGCCGAGCAGGGTGTCCATCGGGGTGCGGGGAGAGAAGCGGCGACCGGCGGAAAAGCGGAGAACGCAGGCGATCGGGCGGATGGGTGGGTGATCAGACGAAAGGGCGATCGGGCGATCGGGCGATCAGCCGATCAGGCGGCCTGGCGGCACAGCGGCGCATGCTCGTCCCAGGCCTCGGCCATGCGACGTGCGCGGAACAGGTGCTCGGCCTGAAGCACCTGCGCCGTCGGGCCCCAGGCCACCGGCTCGCGCGCCAGCAGCAGCACCTCGTCGAAATGCGCGCGCACCTGCTCC